>Ga0207714_1001972_pt1 | contig 12806 bp, 11 predicted proteins | sample PonA232FremontCA_2_FD_187270 | JGI IMG/M metagenome (GOLD analysis project Ga0207714, IMG submission 187270) | Marine sediment microbial community from Fremont, CA, USA - Pond A23 Sediment 2 (SPAdes) | ecosystem: Environmental > Aquatic > Marine > Unclassified | place: USA: Fremont, California... | reverse complement strand
AAGTACGCGTCCTAAATAAAACAAAGCTTTTTGGCTTTCATTGTATTTCATTTTATCGAAAAATGCTTCGATCTGTTCATTGATTTTTTGAGATCTTTCCTGGTTTGTCATAGTTGTCGTATTGTTTTCCATAGTGTTTGCTGATTTAAGTAGGTTTAGTTCATCCAGTAGCATGAAAAACGCAGAATACATTGTAACTGCATTTTTTATTGCAAAGTCGAAAGAGTTATTTTGATATATGTTTGAATAAGAATTATGAAAACCTTTATTGTCAAACTGCCCTGACCTTTGACACCTAATATACTGGTTGAAGGATTGGAATAGTTGTGATTTTTCGATTGGGCGTTGTTGGAAAAGGTTAGAGAAAAATTCTAAAGCAATATTATTGTTTGTTCCTTCTCTAACGGGGATAAATTTGTATAAAGTATAAAAATTAAAAATATGTTTTCCCAACTGTTCTTTGAAGTTATCGTTTAAAGCATAAAGTTTTTCCAATATTTTTAGTAAAAAGGGTTTACTTATATCTTTGATTAAATTTGATGCTTTGAAGAAATTTCCATCTGAGTCAATCGCTATGTAATTAAGCCAATAAGGTTGATCTATCGCTTCATCTTTTAATGAGGTATTTAAGGCATCAAATTGTTTTAGATTAAACAAAATATCATTTTTTAAAGCCATATCGTCAATTGCCAAATCAATGTCTATATCACTAAAAGATAAAAATTCTGGAATAATCATATGTGGTAAACCAGCAATTCTGAAGTTTAATTTGTTTAACAGGTGTTTTGATGCCCTATCAAGATATTTTATTGATCTTTCAGTCAATTGATAGTTTTTATTGAAATTTTTATTATTAAAATCATTGGCAAAATTTTTAGTGGTGGTGACAAACATTGCGTTTGGATTATAACCTCTTTGAAATTTGGCGGTAATAACATTTGTACTCTTTGTACCTAAGCTATAATCCAATTTTTCTACCTCATTTTCTTTTTTTGTTTGAGATTTAAAGAATTTGGTATCTATATAATCTTCGAATCCATCAAGCTTGGAGAATTCTGTTGTTTGTCCTTCATTTATTTGGTTAGTTTTAATAGACGAATAACAAAAAATAAGTTCTGATTTATTATCAAGGTTTAATTGATTTTTTATAGTTTTTTTATCAAGCTTATTAGCTTCTCCCTTTAATGAATAGATTAGTGTTAATGCATGATAGAATTCACTATCTATTAAATTGGATGCAATGTTCTCTATATCTTCTGTCAGTTGTCCTTTTTTTGAACTACCGTTTCCAAAAAATGAATCTCTTAAATGATTTATTTTGTCTAATAGCACAGACACATAAATTTTTTTAGCATTTCCTTTAAGTGTCTCTATTAACTTATGTTCATAGGGCGATTTTGAACTGTATTCTTCAAGACCACTGGGATCAATATCAATACTTCCATTGTCAACATTAAATACTATGTTTGCAACATAGGAAGTTTTTTTATCGTTCGTTTTGGGATTATCAATTATGTCATCCCATTTGCTCCGATTTTGCGATAATTGTTCGCCTAGTTTAATTAGTGTATCTATCATATTTCCATCCAATTTTTCTTACCTTAAAGTTAATAAAATATTTTCCCGTCCATATCAAATGCCTGTTACTTCTGCCAGTTGGTTATGGTGTTGTTTCCTGTAGTTTTGTTTGCTGCCGAACCAGCTCATTACTTCGGTGTGGTCTAATTTGCAGTGTTTTGGGTTCAGTAGCTGGAGGTATGAGGTATACGGGTATTCGATAAAGTTTGCGCCAAGTCCTTGGGTGATTGGGTTAATGTGTATCTGCAAAACCAGCGCTTTCAGGTTTGCTTTGGTGTACTCTTGCAAATACGTGAGCTTGCTGGTGATAAGCCGGTTTTTGTCCTTCGTTTTTTTTCTCAGGTATCGGCTGTATTTGCGGTTGAATATTTGTATGGCTGATTTAAGCTCGTTGATTTCTGGGGGGCGTTCAATCAGAAAGATGGCACTTGCTGTGCAAAGACTCCAGGCTAGCACAGTTGTTGTCGGGAAAAGCCATTTTTCAGCTTGTTGTAGAAAATGCAGTTTGCTGGTCTCCGCCGGGAAAAGTTCACCAGTTTTATTACATTCAAACCGGATAGTTAAATACCTTGCTTTTTGTGTTTCCATTGGGTTTGGTTTTTAATTGGAATGGCAAGGTATTAATAGGTACTGTCAGTTTGTGTCAGGATAGAGCTTTTTTTGCGAAATCTTTTCTTTAATATGTGCTTTCAGGCTTTCAGGGTAATGAACGGTGACCTGGTCAATCAATCCCAGTGTGAACCGGCCGATGCCTTCCAGCCCTGCAACTTCTGTTTCAAAAATGTAGGAGTTGTCGTTTATGCGTTGAATGTATTTTTCTGCCAGCGGGTACTCCTCGGTCAGCAAATTTTTAGCCATCATGCTGAGGGTTAATTTCACCGGAATTTTTTGCCTGCTGCTGATGCGAAATACGTCCATGAATGTCTCCTGGTGTTGATTCTCGTGTTGCCAGCTTTCTTCTGAAAGCATTACCTTTCCGATGCGCGAGGTTTTAAAAACTTTATTCGTCTGGTCTTTTGTGTCAAAGCACCATACAGAGATAAAGTTTGTGGTAAATCCGAAAGGTTCAACTTTTCTGTCGTAGGTACTGCTGCTGTTCGATGACTGGTAGTTGGAGAGAATAACCTGTTTTTTCTCGTTTATCGCTTGTGTGAGTTTATGCACGTTTTCGGAATTTTCTTTTTTGATGATTGGAACAGCTACGCGGTCGAAATCATAGAGCGAGTAGAGTTTTTTAATGAGGTTTGTTTTCAGTTCGTTTTCCTGGTCTATTGTATGGATAGCTTTGCTGAGAATATAGGCTTCTTCTTTTGAAAAATGCAGTAATTCGCTGATATCCTGTTGTTCTGTTTCATTTTTATTGATATGGTAATACGTTTTACCCTCACTTTCTTTTTTATCTACGACAAAACCCGCGTTGCGGATTGTTTCAATGTACCGGTAAACAGTCCGCTCACTAATATTCAGCATTTCACTGATGTATTTCAGGCTTCTGCCATATTTACAGTTAAGTATAAGCAGCAATTCAAGTACACGTTGTATTTTGGGCTGTTTGCTCATAGTAGGATATGGTTTTATAGGTGTGTCATTTAATCAATTTTATTTACATTAAATAAATAATTCTCGATTGTAGCTATTGATTAGTTGATTGCAAACTTTTCAATCATGAATAAACTAAGTGAGATGAGTGTGAACAGAGTGGCTGTTCCGTAATAAAAAGCGGAATATCTACGTTTTTTTCGATGGGAAATGTTTTGAGAAGTGAAAAATCTCCCAATCTGAGACAACAAAAGTGCGAAAATCATAACTGCACTGTGTTCTATAGCCCAGAAACGGTTAGTTGCATTAGCCCTTGCTTCTGCAAGTGAGTTCAGATCGGCAGAGGTACCTGTTTGTAAAAGAAAATACAAGCTAATACCCTGGATAAAACTTATATAAAGAAGCCCCAGGTAGATGATTTCAATTCTTCTGTCCAACTTGCCGAAGACTTTATCAGAATTGATGTAGTACAGTGTCCTGCTTATAAAAAATAACGCCACCAGGATAAATAAAGAACTAATGGTGACATGACTTCTGAGGAGTAGCTCGTACATAGTTGCACTTTTTTGATTTTAACCCGAATAATTCAGGAATTATTCCTGTCTCCGACAGGCGATATCGATATATATTAATTGCAAAGCGTTATTTCTTACCATTTGGTTTTTTTTATCCAATCGACCAGAAACTTAGCGTTATTATAGGGAGTATCTGGTAAAAATCCATGTCCCAGGTTTAAAATCCATTTATTCGTTTCATTGTGTAGAGGAACCAGTTTTCTGAGTTCTTCTTCAATCCGGTCTTGAGAAGCATATAGTAGTCTCGGGTCAATATTTCCCTGAATTCCCACATTATCAGGCAAATAATTAATGGCATCTGTCAAAGGGGTTTGCCAATCAACACTGTAAAAGTCACAAATGGACTCATTGATCAATTGGATGCCTGTACCAAACCCTTTAGGAAAGAATATAAATGGAATTCCTTCTTTTTTGACGCTATTTCTAATTTTCTTCACTGCCGGAATAAATAGTTCATTGTATAATTCTGCCGGAATTAACCCTGCGTGGGTCTCAAAAAGCTGAAAGGTATCTATCCCATGTTTTATTTGCCCTTTAGCATATGTAATCGATAATTCAGTGACCGTGCTTATTAATTTTTTTGTGGTCTCTTTGTTCCTGTAAATAAATTTTATCGCATCAGGAAAATGTTGCTTGTTACTTAAGCCCTGCAACATATAGAGTAAAACGGTCAACGGTCCGCCGCAAAATCCAATCAATGGAATTTCTTTTGGTTTTTTTACCAGAACCTCATCAATAACATTGTAGATATATTGAAGTTTTTGCGGATCCGGGTTGAGGTTTTCCAAAGGATGCTCTAACTCTGTTAAAGGAACGTCAAATTTAGGCCCCTGGTTGGTAAATTCAAGTCCCATCCCCATGGCATAAGGGATGACCAGTATGTCAGAGAATAAAATAGCTGCGTCGGTACCAAGATCGTGAATGGGCAGGAGAGTGACTTCTGCTGCTGTTTTGGGGTTTTGCATCATCTCCCAGAAACTGTATTGTTCCTTCAGTTTCATGTAGGATGGCAACACCCGGCCGGCTTGTCGCATAAACCATACCGGGGGGCGTTCTGTTTTTTTGCCAGCCAGAGTATCTAAAAATATTGACATATTTTATATTTATTGATTTGAAAAGAGATTAGCCATTTGGGTAAACAGCTAATCTCTTAACACCATGAACATTGTTTTGCGAGTTAACCGTTATAGATTACAGGGTTTTTAAAGCCTCTTTACTGACCTTAATTGTTTTGTCCAAATCCTCCTTTGTATGAGCAATAGAAACAAAATTGCTTTCAAACTGTGAAGGCGCCCAGTATATGCCATTTTTCAGGCAATACATATAATACTTCCTGAACTGATCCGTGTCGGATTTTGAAGCGGTTGCATGGTCCTCCACATTGTCCAGTTCGTTAAAGAAGAGTGTGATCATTGACCCAACACGATTGATACTGGCTTTCACGCCTGTTTCATCAATGTTTTTTTGTAGTCCTTCTTCCAGGTACTGAGCTTTCTGGTTTAGTTCTTTGTAAAAGTTGTTATTTTCATTCAGTATTTTAAGCGTTGCATAACCTGCACTCATTGCCAGAGGATTTCCTGATAGTGTTCCTGCCTGGTATACCGGGCCGTCAGGTGCGAGTTGTTCCATAATTTCTCTTTTTCCTCCGTAAGCGCCAACCGGCAGTCCGCCACCAATAATTTTACCAAGAGTTGTCAGGTCAGGCGTAACACCATAAAGCCCCTGAGCGCTGCCTTTTGATACTCTAAAGCCAGACATTACTTCGTCAAAGATCAGGACAGCTCCATTTTGCTGAGTAACTTCTCTTAATCCTTTCAGGAATTCAGGCTTAGGTTCAATAACCCCCATGTTGCCCGGAACAGGCTCTATAATTACTGCAGCAATATTATTACCGTGTTCTTCAAAAAGTTTTTTAACAGAATCGATGTTATTAAATTCAGCAGTAAGCGTATCTTTTGCTGTTCCTTTAGTAACGCCCGGGCTATCTGGTAAAGCGAGTGTCATCGCACCTGATCCGGCTTTTATCAGAAGGCTGTCCGCATGTCCGTGATAACATCCTTCAAATTTTATGATCAGATCTTTTCCGGTATATCCCCTGGCCAGTCTTAACGCGCTGGTTGTTGCTTCTGTTCCTGAATTAACCATTCTGACCATTTCTATTCCGGGCACCATTTCTTTAACCAGTTCTGCCATGTCCGTTTCGATAACTGTCGGAGCACCAAAACTTGTGCTGTTCAGCGCTGTTTCATTGACCGTCTTCAGTACATCTTCATTTGCATGTCCTACTATCATAGGCCCCCAGGAACCAACATAATCAACGTATTCGTTCCCGTCAATATCCCACATTTTAGCTCCTTTTGCTTTTTCCATAAAAATAGGATCTGAGTCAACACTCTTCATGGCCCGGGCAGGAGAATTAACTCCGCCGGGGATGCTTTTTCCTGCTCGTTGAAATTCTTTTTGACTTTTATCGTTAAATGCCATAATTTTTTGTTTTATGTGTTCAAATTATTTTTTTACCATTCTTGCAAAATCTTTAGCGAAATAGGTGATGATAATATCAGCTCCGGCTCGTTTAATGGAAGTAAGGATCTCTCTGACGAGTCTTTCCTCATCTATCCAGCCCTTTTCAGCAGCCGCTTTTACCATCGAAAATTCGCCGCTTACGTGATAAGCTGCGATGGGTATGTTGAATGTGTCTTTGATTCTTCGAATAATATCCAGGTAGCTTAAGGCAGGTTTCACCATTACAATGTCAGCGCCTTCATTAATGTCCTGGTCTGCTTCACGAAGGGCTATATCTGAATTCTCAGGATTCATCTGGTGTGTGCTTCTGTCACCAAATTGGGGAGCGCTTTCTGCAGCCTCTCTGAATGGCCCGTAAAACGCGGAAGCATATTTTGCTGAATACGACATGATAGGTACTTTATAATAACCCGCTTCATCCATAGCTTTACGCATTCTCCCAACTCGTCCGTCCATCATGTCACTGGGCGCCACCATGTCTACACCTGCTTTCGCAAAAGCGATAGCTTGTGCAGCCAGCGTTTCAATGGTACTGTCATTTTCAACATCTTTGTCGACTATAGTTCCACAATGTCCGTGTGTAGTGTACTCACAGTTGCAAACATCTGCAACGATATATACTTCCTCTACTTCTTTTTTTAGCGCTCTTATCGCCTTCGGAATGATGGCATCATCATGGGCTGCTACTTCTCCTGTTTGATCTTTTTGTTCAGGTATACCAAAAAGAAGAATTGATTTTACTCCCAGTGATACCAATTCTTTGACCTCTTCAACCAACAGGTCAATGGACCGTTGATAATTGCCGGGCATGGAGTGAATAGGATTTTTTACATTTTCACCGGGTAGAACAAAGTATGGCATGATCAGGTCATCCACTTTAACATCCGTTTCGCTGATCATTTTTCTTATTGTTGCATTACCTCTTAATCTTCTTAACCGTGTTGTTGGAAAATTCATGGTATTTTAATTTTTATGGTTTTTTGTATTAAAAAAATAATGTTCTATTTCGTCTGCAAAAATATCGGGCTGAGGCTTTTGAGCTACCAGTTGTGGGATGTACCCCTTTTCCCTCATTGAATCTGCAGTAGTTTTACCAATACAGGCTGCTTTTAACATACCTTGCTCTATTCTTCCGGGGCTGCTGCTCAATAGATTGTTGAAGGCAGAAGGACTGCTAAAAGTGATTAAATCGTACTTCCCTTCCATGATCAACCGGTAAACCTTTGGGTTCGTAGTTTCTGGTTTGGTTGTTCGGTAAACTGTAATTGTGCTGATATTTGCGATTTTTGACAGGTTTGCTTTTAAGTGATCCGAAGACAAGTTGCCCTGAACCAGCAGGATCTTTTTTCCTTTCAAATTGATATACTTTTTCAGGTATGCTAGGAGCTCTTCTGAATTTGTGCCGGGATTGATGATTTCAGCCTGTATGCCATGCTTTTCCAGTTCCTGTCCGGTGGAAGTTCCGATGACCATAGCTTTTAGTGTCTCAGGAAATGTCCTGTTGTGTTTTTTCAGATGGTTGAAAAAATAATGAACCCCGTTTTTGCTTGTAAAAGAGATATAATCATAATTGTTCAGGTTTTTTATAGTCTCTTCTTCTGTCCCGGATAACTTATTTTCTGTGATTTCAATCATTGGGAAGTCAATTACCCGGGCTTTTCTTGAGATAAGCTCCTGGCTCAACCGATTCTTTCCGGGTGAGTTTGTAACAATGATATGTTTGTTATACAACGGGAATTTTTTCATATCACTAGTGGTTTGCTCTCTTTATTTCCTGAAGAATTCTGTCTGCGCCTTTAGATTTTAACCGATCTGCAATCTGGTTAGCCAATGCTTCTATCTTTGTTAAACTGCCTGTAATTTCTTCTCTCAGGTATTCTTTCGCGTTAACGGAAGCTACGAAAGCTATTAATGTCACCTGGTTATCATTAAGTTGTGTATAACACCCCAGGGGAACCTGGCATCCGCCTTCCAGTCTCCTCAGGACGATACGCTCCGCGGTAACAGCTTTCATGGTCAATTGGTCGGTGACTTTGTGGATGAACTCCTGTGTTTGTTTGTCATTTTCTTTAATTTCCATTGCAATGGCTCCCTGGCTCACTGCAGGGATAAACTCTGAAGGATCAAGAATTTGGGTGATTCTGTTATCCAGATTCATGCGTTGTAAGCCGGCTGCTGCCATAATTGTGGCATCGCAATATCCTTCATCCAATTTTCTTAGCCGGGTTTGGACGTTACCCCGAATATCGATAATATTTAAACCCGGATTTATATTTAACAGGGAGGCTTTTCGCCGCAGGCTTGAAGTAGCTACTTTATGTTCTGAGGTTAGATCATGGATAGATTTCACTGTATTTGAGACCAGTGCGTCACGAAATTCGCCTCTTTTTATCACTCCACCTAATGTTAACCCTTCCGGCAAGGTAGTAGGTAAGTCTTTCAGGCTGTGCACTGCAATATCCACTTTCCCTGCCAGCAGTTCATTCTCAATTTCTTTTGTGAATAAGCCTTTATCCCCAATTTTCGAAAGGGCAACGTTTTGTATTTTATCTCCTTTGGTTTTAATATTTTTTATTTCACATTCAATTTCAGGGAACGCTTTATTGAGTTCTTCTTTTATTTTTTCTGCCTGGTATAAAGCTAGTTTACTTCCTCTTGTACCTATGGTAACTTTCTTTTTCATGTGATTGTTTCTATTTCTTCATGTCAAACAGTTCATTGGCAAAATCAATGAATTCTTCACGTCTGCCATTATCTGTTGCTTTTTTGAGATTTTTTATGAAATGGCTTATGTATCTGTTTGCCAGATAGTCGGAAAATTCTGGCATGTTTGCGCTTTCACTGGTTTGGTTTTGAAACTCTTCCGCTTTTTTTCTGCCTACCTCAGTCATGTTTTCTTTAATCTTAATGATGGTCGCCGACAGTTTTTGGGAGTTATGCCAGTCTTCAAATTCTTTTGTCAGTTCTTCAATAATTTTTTCGGCTTGGATGACTGCACTCTGTCTGATCTTTGCTGTTCGGTTTATTGTTTTTTTAAGATCGTCTATAGCATAGAGATCAATTCCGGGAAGGGAGCCGATCTTTTCACAAATATTCCGTGGTACTGACAGGTCAATGAGTAAGCGGGGGTATGAATCGCCGCTTTGAATGTGATTTTCCATCATTTCTGTTGTGATAACAGGTTGCTGCGCACCTGTTGCAATAATGATAATATTAATGTCTTTTAGTTTTTCAGGGAAGTCTTCGAGGGTGATGGTTTGTCCGTTGTATTTTTTTGCAAGAATTTTGGCTTTTTCTCTTGTTCTGTTCGCTATGTATAGTGATTTGAATCCGTGTTTCTCAAGGCTTTGAACAGCCAGAGAACCTGTTTCACCTGCTCCAATCATTAAAATGTTTTGGTTATGTAGATCAGGATAGTGGTTAAGTGCTGTTTCTACCGCTGCTGCACTAATCGAGGAGGCTCCTGTATTGATTTTTGTATGACACCGGACTTTTTTCCCTGCTTCAAGCGCTTTATCGAATAGCCTGATAATAAATTTATCCAGCTTGTTTTGACTTTTTAGTCTTTGGTAGGTGTTTCGTATCTGACCAATGATTTGATCTTCCCCAAGAATAAGGGAGTCGAGACCGGCTGCTACACGAAAAAGGTGATTGGCGGCATCTTCATTGGTTAACTGGTAAAAATATTCTGAACAGTCGGAAACGACTTTCGTATAATCACAAACAGCTTCAATGACGCTTTGCAGAGCATAATTGAAGTTGATCTCTTCAGCGTGAAAGTATACTTCTGTGCGGTTGCAGGTTGCCAGCACGAATCCTGATTCAATGCCTGTTTTTTGGGTTAGCTGGTTCAGGAATGCATCATTGTCTGCTTCTGTAAATGAAAACTGTTCTCGAATTTGAATAGGAGCATTTTTATGATTTAAACCAACAAGTCCGATCATACAGAAAGAAGTATTTTATTATTAAAAATAAAAGTATAAGAGTTAAATATAGGAGTCAAAACTGAAGGAAATTTGAAGATTTTATATAAAGGAGGAGAAAAAGTATAATTTAGAAAGAGATTAAATAACATTAATAATCGGTTAGCGGATGTAGTAACTTGATGGTCCATTTTTTTTTGTTTATTTGAAATTAACTTTAATGCTGTGTGTGTCTCCATTTTGATAATATTCAATGTTGAATTCATATAACTCGCATATTTTTTTTACGATTGTTAGCCCCAAACCAGTGGACCTTGTATTTTTCGTGTTGTATCTTTCAAAAATCTGATTTTCTGTTTGTTTTGTAGGTTTTCCTGTGTTGGAGATGGTAAGGGCGTTTTGATCAGAGTGGACTTTAATTTCTCCATTGGGTATATTGTGCTTTATTGAGTTCTTAATCAGGTTCCCAAGCAAAATATCGGCTAGATTTTCATTCATCCTTACCTCTATGGGGTGTTTAATAGATGATGTGCATGTTAAATTCTTTCCGTTCATGACCTCCTGAAAATTCTCCAAATGATCATGAATTTTTTGATCGATCCTGAGATTTTTTTTCTCATCAAATTGATTGTTTTCAATTTTCGTTATCATGATCAGTGATTTATTGAGCTTCGATAAGTTAATGATCTGGCTGTAGATGGTATGGACAAGTTCCATATCTTCTTCCCGGAGGTTCGGGTTTTGCATCAACAATTCAATTTTACTTCTGACCACCGCGAGCGGTGTTTGTATTTCATGGCTCAGGTTTTCTGTAAATTCTTTGAGGTCTGTGTAGTCTTTTTGAATCCTGTCGGTCATTTTTGAAAGTACAGCGTTGAGTTTTTTAAATTCAATGATCTCTGTTTCCGAAAACCGGATTGCCTTTTTTGAGTTGAGATCATAATTCTCGATTTTTTTGATGGTGTCGAAAAAATTAGACCATATTTTTTGGAAAAAGAAGCGATTGACTATAAGAATGGCAACCAGCAATAACAATACAAGAATAGTAAGTCCAAGAGCCACCTTTTCTATTAATGCATTGGCTTCAATTAGGGATTTGTAAATGGAGACCCGGTAAATTTGGTCTTGTGAACTTATGTAAAAACGAACCTGCCGGTAGGGTTCGTATTCGGCGGAGTATTTGTTGTAAAGAATTGTATCGGAGTAGCTTACTGCAGGAGGAGTAGCTTTTTTAACTGCTTTAAAATCTAACAGACTGTTTGGAACGATGAATGAGCTTTTCGGACTGATGTGGTTGTTTTTTAATTCAGCTTTCAATTGATGCATGTGGCTTAGGAGCTGCTCATCCACATTCTTTTTGATGGATTTTTGTACAACCTTATAAAAAGCAATTCCTCCAAAAAAGAAGATGAAAAGGGTAACTGTAATGAAATATAAAGTAGTTTTGGTTAATAGCTTCATTCGGTTTCAAGTTTGTATCCAACACCGTAGACGTTTTTGATCAAATTATCTGCCCCGTACTTCTGAAGTTTTTTCCTGAGGTTTTTGATATGTGTATAAACACTATCCAGCGTATCTGCTGAGGTCACAAATTCACCCCACAAGTGGTCCGCTATTGTTTCTTTTGTTATGACTCTGTTCTTATTAGAATTAAAAAAGAGCAGGATGTCAAATTCGCTTTTTGTTAGTTTAATTTCTTCATCTTTAAAGTAAGCTTTTCGTTCTTCCGGGTATACTGTTATATTTCCAATGTTGAAATAATTTGACCCTCCAAGGTTTAGTCTTCTGTAAAGCGCAATGATTCTTGCGTTCAGTTCTGCAAGGTCAAAAGGTTTCAGCAAGTAGTCGTCCGCACCTTTGCTTAAACCTGTGACCCTGTCGTTGATGGCATCTCTTGCTGATATGATGATAATCCCTGTATTGTTATTGTTTTTAATTTTTTCTATTAGATCCATTCCATTTCCATCTGGTAAATATAGATCGAGAAGGATGCAATCATAAGGATAAAGTTCGATTTTCTCGATTGCATCAGCGAAACTGTGAACCGTCTCATACCGGTAGTCATATATTTTAAAATAGCTCTCTATGGAGTTACACAGATCCTGTTCGTCTTCAATTAGAAGAATTTTCATTATATACAGCTATTTTAATGTTTGAATTATTAAAGTTAATAAAAAGGATGATTTTCTCCTATTTAACCCTAATAATTATGAATAATGCAGGTTAACATCCGGAAACATTTTTATTTAGTTTCTCGTTCTTTTTCTTTCAAAATTTCCTGGTAATTGACTGTGTTGCCAAACACAGAAATGACCGGGCTTTCAATCTTAAAATCATTTTTTATTATCTTGTTAATCGTAGTTTTCATTACTTTCTGATTGTCCAGGCTTGCATTATGAATAAGCGCAACAGGAAAATCCGATGGATAGCCATTGTCTAAATATTTCTGAGCGATCTGACGGATGTTTTTAGCGCCCATAAAATAAACCGAGGTGTCAGATTCCAGTATTTGATAACTATTTTTACCGTGAGCTGTGCCAAATGCGACTGAGGAAGAAATTCCGCGGTGTGTAAGCGGAATATTACCATGAGCAGCGGCTGCCACAGCAGAACTTATACCTGGCACAATTTCAACCTCTATTCCATTCTGTTCCAGATAAAATTT
>Ga0207714_1001969_pt1 | contig 12821 bp, 16 predicted proteins | sample PonA232FremontCA_2_FD_187270 | JGI IMG/M metagenome (GOLD analysis project Ga0207714, IMG submission 187270) | Marine sediment microbial community from Fremont, CA, USA - Pond A23 Sediment 2 (SPAdes) | ecosystem: Environmental > Aquatic > Marine > Unclassified | place: USA: Fremont, California... | reverse complement strand
CCAGCGTTCGAGCGTCGTAGCCGGAGGAGAGAAAGCGCACGAAGGAATCATGGATGTTCTGGAGGTTTCGGAATGAGGATTGGTATCGTCTCTTACTACGTCCGCGGTTCGGAGTACGAACCGAAGACTGAGGACCACGCACGCCGTCTCGATGAATCGCGCGCTGTGGTCGAGAGGCTTCTGGAGTTTTTGGACGAACACGGTGTCGAAGCCGTCGTAAACGAGGAGGCGGCTGTCGTCGTGGACTCAGACGGCGTGCCCGTCTCCGATATGGGCGAGGTAGCCGATGTCGTCCTTACCGTCGGCGGCGACGGTACGGTTCTACGTACACTGAGCCATATGCACGAACCCGTACCGATTCTTTGCATAAACACTGGACGTGTCGGCTTCTTGGCGGGTGCGACGCCCGAGGACGCGCTCGAAAAGGTTTCGGAGATACTCGACGGCTACGATGTCGAGAAGCGCGAACGTCTCGGTGTCGAGGTCGAAGGCGAGACGCTCCCACCTGCCCTAAACGAAACGGTCATCGTCACCTCACGTCCTGCGAAGATAATGGGCTTCGATGTCTATCACAACGACGAACTCGTCGAGTCGATACGTTCCGACGGCGTCGTCGTCGCTACGCCGACAGGCTCCACCGCATATTCGATGAGTGCGGGCGGACCTATCGTAGAGCCACATGTCGAGTCACGTTTAGTCGTCCCTCTCGCGCCTTTCCGTATGGGTGTCGCACCTTGGGTCTTAGGTTCCGACAGACGCACGACGGTCGTACCTACGCGCGTAGATAAGCCCGCAACCGTAGTCATCGACGGCGACGAGTACGTCGAGGTCGGACGCGGTGATGAGGTTAGATTCAAACGCGCCGAACACGACGCGCTTTTTGTCGATACGGGCGACACCTTCTTCGAGAAGGTTCGCAGCAAGCTTTCGTAAAGTTACGCGATTCTTGTGCGTATCCTCGGTTCTCGTGACTCTTTTGTCGTCGGCGGACGAAGTACGCACATGGTCGGAAGCTACATAGACCACACGATGATACGTGTCGAAGACCGCGATGGGTCGGTCGAATGGTACCGCGAAAACTTCGACTGGGCGGTGCACCGCGACGTAGACATGGGAACGTTCGACCTAATCTTCATGGGACCCGAAGACGCCGAAGAAGGCGATCATCTCATCGAACTAACGTACAACCATCCCGACCCCGAGACGGGCGAAAAACAGACGTACGATATGGGCGACGCTTGGGGACATTTCGCCGTCGCTGTGGATGACGTTTACGAAGCCTACGAAGAACTCATGGAACGCGGCGTTGAGGACTACCGCGACCCTGACTCTTGTGGCGGCTCTTACGCGTTCGTCAAGGATCCTGACGGACACGAAATCGAACTCGTCGAGCGCGACGTGTAGGACGGCTTCGTCGTAACTACTTAATGTCTGGCTATCCATCAGTACCATGATGACTTCCGTTGGAGCCTTCCCGGATGCCTTTGGCGAGACGCCTTTCCTCATGATAGGCATCGTGCTTTTAGCCGCGCTCTTGGTCGTTCAGATACTCTGGGCTTACCGGAGAAGGAAGAACTCGGGAAACGACCGCGTTTCCCTCGAACCGGAGCTTTCTTCGGCGGAGGATAGGATGATGACATGCCCCGAATGCGGCGAGGACACGGAGGTTGAGTACCGTCTCTGCAGGCACTGTGTCGAGGACACAGGCAGAAGCTACATCGGTTCGGGAGGAGACGGCGGTTCAAGAAGCAGCGGGATGCTCTGACACGCTCGGAGTCGTCGATTCGTCTTCTTACATGCGTAGTAGCACCGGGTTTTTTGACCGGTGGGTCATATTTGCATATGGGTGGAGACACATGGGAATGGGTGCATATGACGAAAGCGAACAAAACAGACGCGAAGAAGCTAAGCAGGTAGAAGAAGACGAAAACGAACAGATATCGACGACGAAGTACGACGGCGAAGTTTCGTACGATACCCCCGCGGACGCCGACGTTCTGATGGAAAACTTCAGACAGGAGAAAGACGAGAACTGACGACGGTTTGGGACTCGGAAAGCCGGTTTCAACATATTTAACGTCCGTCAAACCTTTTTTAACACGTGGAAGCGATAGAGACGGAAAACCTGCAAAAGAGCTACGGCGACCTACGCGCACTCAAGGGCGTCTCGCTCACGGTCGGCGAAGGCGAGTTCTTCGGCTTGCTCGGCCCGAACGGTGCGGGTAAGACAACGTTCATAAGCATACTCGTCGGTCTGGTACGCAAGACGGGCGGTGAGGCACGCGTCTTCGGGTACGACGTAGAGAACGACTACAAGCAGGCACGTGATGCGATAGGGCTTGCGCCGCAGGAGTTCAACGTCGATAGGTTCTTTCCGATAAAGGAGGTTCTCGTTCACAAGGCAGGCTACCACGGCGTTCCGAAGGACGTTGCGGAGGAACGCGCCGATGAGGCTCTACGCACAGTCGGCATATACGACAAACGCGACACGCGTTTTCACTGGCTTTCGGGCGGCATGAAACGGCGTTTCATGCTCGCACGTGCGATGGTGACGGACCCCGACCTTCTCATACTTGACGAACCGACGGCGGGTGTGGACGTGCAGTTACGGCATGACCTATGGGAGATAATCACGCGGATGAACGAGGAAGGGACGACTGTTCTTCTGACGACACACTACATAGAGGAAGCTGAGAAGCTGTGCGACCGCGTCGCAATACTCGACGAAGGTGAGGTCGTCGAGGTTTCTACACCCGACGAACTCATGGGACGCGGCGAGGACACGGTGCGTATCACGCTCGCGGAGGATTTAGACGCGCCGCCCGACATGAACAACGGAGACCTGAAACTAACAGTCGAGGACGGCGAACTCGTCGTCAGAACGCGAAACGCGGGCAAGACACTCGCGGAGGTCATGCGCGAACTCGACCGTGCAGGTCACGAGGTCGTCGACATAGAGATGTCGCGCACGTCTCTCGAAGAGATATTCGTGGACATGACACGCGACCACGACGACGTGACAAGGACGGCACCCGAGGGGGGCGACGCATGAGCACGCGTTCGGGTTTCGGTTTGGAGCGTCTGCTACCGACGAGTTTCAGGACGCTGATGAGACGTGAGATTCTGAGGTACGTGCGGCGACCGCGCAACACCTTCCTTCCGCCGCTCATCACGAACGTCCTCTACTTCTCTGTATTCGGCGTGATTCTCGGAAACCGTGTCGGCGAGATACAGGGTGTATCGTACATACTTTTCCTCCTGCCCGGTCTGGTGGTTCTCGGCGCGATATCGAACTCTTTCGAGAACGCGTCTTTTTCAATTTTCCACGGACGCTGGAACGAGTACATACAGGCGACTATGACTTCGCCCATTTCGTACACGCATATGGTTCTCGCTTACGTGGCTTCGAGCGCGCTTCGCGGTGTCCTTATTGGAATTCTGATTTCCGGAGTCGGTGCTGTCTTCACGCCTGTGACCGTACGCAATCCCGTCTACCTCGTCGCATTCATGGCTGTCATCACGACGCTTTTCGCGGGATTCGGTGTAATCGGCGGTCTCTGGGCGCGCGACTTCGACTACCTGACCGTCATGAACCAGTTCATACTGCGACCGCTCGTCTTCTTTGGCGGCGTCTTTTATTCGCTGGAGATTCTGCCGCCGCTATGGCGTATAGTCTCGCTCCTAAACCCGATGGTCTACATGGTCAACGGTGTCAGGTACGGCTTCTTGGGTGCCGAGACAGTTGACGTCGATCCCAACTCCGCGCTTGTTGTTCTTACGGTCGCCGCAGTCGTCGTCGTCGGTATTGATATCGCTCTGTTCAAACGCGGGTACGGGCTTACGGAGTAAGAGGTCGTTGTAGGTTACTCAGAAGGTTCCGGATCGTGTATAACGGTAATCTCTGCCTTACCTTCTTCCGGTAAGGACGTGATTTCGTTCCCTGTTCGTCGGCTCCTGACTTCGAACTCGTACGGGATTTCGTCGAGAGCCTCGCCGATTGCGTCTTCTATCTCTTCCCAGTCACGGGAGTCGGGTTCGCGTTCGTCCGTTAGTTCCACCTCTATGTCTACCGGCGCGTCGAAGTAGTCGGTGCGGTGAAGTTCGCCTATCATAACACGAAGGTTTTTGCGCCGACCGCGTATATCTTACGTGGATGACAACGGTCGAACTAGTCAACAGCGACTGTCTCGATTACCTGCGAGAGGGCGACCTTTCGGAAGTTGACCTTACCTTCCTTGACCCACCGTTCAACCAAGACAAGGAGTATCCGAGCCACGACGACTCGATGGAACACGACGCCTACTGGACGTGGATGCGCGATGTCTGCTCCGCCGTCTACGACGCTACCGCTGACGGTGGTTCTCTCTACTTCATGCAGCGCGAGAAAAACACCGAACACGTACTGCGCGTCCTACGCGAGACATGCTGGACTTTCCAGAATCTCATTGTCTGGCGAAAGACCACTTCGGCGGTTCCGTCGGAGTACCGTTTCGGCAAGAAGTACCAGATAATCGCTTTCTGCACCAAAGGCGACAAGCCGGCTACGTTCAACCGCCTGCGCCACGACCCCCCAACACCCGAGCACTACGAAAGAGAACGCGAGAATGGTATCTACCTTACCGATGTCTGGACTGATGTGCGCGAACTTACTTCGGGATACTTCGCCGGAGATGAACCTCTGCGCGACGAGGACGACGAGCGCGTCCACAAACAGCAGTCGCCGCTCGAACTCCTGACGCGTATCGTTCTTTCGTCCTCTATGCCCGGCGACAAAGTAATCGACCCGTTCGCAGGCACGGGTACGACCGGCGTCGTTTGCGAACAGTTGGGGCGCGACGCTGTTCTGGTCGAGAAGGACGACGACTACCACACAGTAGTAGAGGAACGTCTTGCCGAGCGCAGACCGGCGGATGACATCTCCGACCTGTACGACGACTACCGGTACACGGAGAACCTCGAAGAAATCTGGGGTGGCACGGGTGATTCGAGCGACACAGGCGGACAGGAAAACATAACTTCGTTCGCTAAGGAGGACTAAGGACGGCTGACGGCGACGTAGAACTTGTCGCTTCTGTCCGGCTTTCCATGTTCTGTCTGCTTTGTCTCCGCGTCGGCGTCTATCGCCGAACCGAAGTCGTCCAAAGAGGCGAATTTATCGACGGGCATCAACAAAGATAGCGCGCCTTCCGGTATCTCAGGATGTTCGTTCGGATTGAGGTCGTTGTCTACCTCGTACATGATACGGTAACGTATCTTGACGCCTGTTGAGGTTTTACGCGTCCTGCTGAAGTGGTTGCGTATATGTTCTTCGTCGTCTATGATGCTGAGAAGCGAGTCGTATCTGTCCTCATCTACGTCTGGACGTATCTGCTTCAGAACGTCACCGAGCGTCTCCGATATCGCTGACGACTCGGAGTCGCCGAAGTATCTGCCGTGTACGAACGAGACTGTCGGATTATCGTTTCTGTTCGTCCGGACGAGATAGTAGACATCACGTTTCTCGGAGAAACCGGGTTCGTCCTCCGCTTCTTCCAGAGACTCGCGTATGCTACGTTTCTTTTGTCCCGTCGTCTTCTCAATATCAACGACGCTCTTCTCACCGCTTGGATACGTTGAGTTGAACGAAGTTACGGTCGAACTCTTGCTGTCCTTGACCTCCACCATCGCGCCGTGCCGAAGTATCATGTCCGGAAAAGAACGTTTGCTACGGTGTGCTACGAGGTTGTCGTCGAAGCCGTAGTCCTCTATGTTGCCGTCGAACTCCACGAAGTCTTGCGTCTCGTTGGCGAGTCCTGCGAACATTTCGAGTATGGGCAAACTGTCAGCCATGCTACACTTTCTGTCCGGCGGGGTAATGTAGTCTGGCCTGTCTGATGTATACCGTCCACGTATGACAAGCCCCTTTACCGTCCCTCAAACATACCCAACATGGAACTTCGGACGAGCGGCGAGGAGGTAAAACAGCTCCTCATAGCTTGGCTTGCACTCACCGTCGGTTTCACACTTCTCATGTCCGAACCTCTGCAGGCGGGAGGCGCGTTCAACCCCGACGCACTGGTCGTCACCTTCTTTGTCGCTTTCGTGACCGCGGGCGCGGGCTTCCTTCTCCACGAACTCGCCCATAAGGTCGTCGCGCAGAAGTACGGCTACTGGGCGGAGTTCCGCGCTGACTACGAGATGCTCGCCGTCACGATAGCTTCGGGCGCGTTCGGATTCCTCTTCGCCGCGCCGGGTGCAGTAGAGATACGTGGGCGGCGCATAGACGAACGCTCGAACGGTATCATCGCGCTCGCAGGACCTGCGACGAACGTAGCTTTGTTCGTCGTCTTTGCGTCCCTTTCGCTCTTCTCGGGCAACGGCTTGATCAGTTTCGTCGCGTCGTTCGGAGCATTCATCAACGCCTTCCTCGCCGCGTTCAACATGGTTCCTTTCGGACCCCTCGACGGCACGAAGGTCTTCGACTGGAATAAACGCGTCTTCGGCGTTGCCTTCGCAGTCTGCGCCGCGCTCGCCGCGTACTCGTTCTTTACTTTCATCGGATGACGCACACGCTACGACCGCGCAACTTACTTATGCCGACAAAGAGTACCGTGTAATATGTCCACGACGACGGTAGAGATACGCGAGGAAGACGGCATGTACACAGCCATCGATGACGAAACCGGAGTCTCCGCGACCGCGCCTTCTAAGGCGGAGGCTCTGCTTGAGCTGTCGGGTCTTCTGCTGTCCGATACAGATGTGGACTACCGTTCCGTCTACGAAAGTCTCAGCGAGGAGGTTCAGAAAAGGTTCGAAGAGGAAGGGGTAGAGGAAGATACCGTCGAAGAAGCGATAGAATGGGCAAGATCCGGGTAGTTCTCGACACAAACGTCCTTGTGTCGGCACTCGGCTACGACGGAAAGCCGGAGGAGTGTCTCCTCACAGCGATGGACGAAGCGGTTCCGGTTACCTCCGAGGATATACTTGACGAAGTAGACCGCGTCATGCGGTACGACAATATACCCATCGAACCGTCGGAACGACGTACTTTTCTGCGAGTTCTTCGTGGTGTCTCGGAGGTCGTGAATCCCGACAAAAGCCTCGATATAGTCGAAGACTCGGACGACAACAAGTTCCTCGAAGCCGCTGTTGACGGAGAAGCCGACTACATCATCTCTGGTGACGACGACCTCTTGAGAGTCGGTGAGTTCCATGGGGCAGAGGTACTCTCGCCTGCCGAGTTTCTGGAGACAGTCTGAACAGTATGTTCTAACCGCAACCCACTTGTTGCGCGCCTACGCACGCCTCAGTACAGATGGACTACGCAGACGCGGGCGTCGATATAGAGGAAAGCGAAGAGGCGGTCGCGGCACTCGCAGCGCGCATCGGTGGCGGAGAAGGAGAGTACGCGGGACTCGTCGAACACGGCGACGAGGTTCTCGCTCTAACAACCGACGGTGTGGGTACAAAGATACTCGTCGCGGAAGCGATGGACGATTACTCAACAGTCGGTATCGACTGCATAGCGATGAACGTCAACGACCTCATAGCCATGAACATCGAACCCCTCGCATTCGTCGATTACCTCGTCGTCGAGGAACCCGACGACCGCGTTTCGAGCGAAATAGGCGAAGGTCTCTCCGAGGGCGCAAAGCGCGCGGACGTGCGCGTCGTCGGCGGTGAAACCGCAGTCATGCCCGAGGTCGTGGACGGTGTAGACTTAGCGGGTTCGTGCGTCGGAACTGCGTCGCCCGACGAAGTGATAGACGGCGAACGTGTCGAACCGGGCGACGCAGTCGTCGGCATACCGTCTAATGGCGTCCATTCGAACGGTCTGACGCTCACGCGGAAGGCTCTCACCGGCGGCGACACAGAGGCGTACCACGAAAAAGTCCCCTACAAAGACGCGACGGTCGGCGAGGAACTCCTCGAACCCACACGTATCTACACCGAGGTTCTCGACGTGGCACGCGATGAGAACCACGACGTACGTGGCACAGCACATATCACAGGCGGCGGATTCACGAACCTCGAACGTATCACGGACGCGCGTTTCGTAGTCGATAATCCGCTCCCTGTACCACCCATCTTCAACCTGATACAGGAACGCGGCGAAGTCGCAGAGGACGAGATGTACCGCACCTTCAACATGGGCACCGGCTTCGTTCTCGTCGTCCCCGACGACGAAGCAGACGGCGTGGCGGAGACTGTCGACGGCGACGTAATCGGAAGCGTCGAGGAAGGCGAAGGTGTCGTCGTCGACGGCGTAGAGATAAACTGATGAGTAGCCGAGACGCGGGCACAGGTACTTAAGTTACCGATAGGTACATATATGAGGACTCCACCGAAAGTATGTCCAAGATGAACCAGATACCGCCACGCCCACAGGACCGTCGGGTCTCTCCCCGCGTCGCGTGCGAAAGGGGAGGTGGGAGGAGTTGACTCGTGAGTCATCCGACAACGAGTACCTCTCGGGGACGGACAACGCGTGGCTCCGTATGGGCGACCGCACCAACCGGATGATAATCACGGCTGTCCTTTTCTTCGACGAGCCTGTCTCGTACGACGACCTTGAGGAAAAGCTGGAAGAACGCCTCCTCCCTTTCAAGAGGTTCCGCCAGCGCGTCGTCACGCCGTGGCACAGGCTCCGTCCGAAGTGGGAGATGGACCCTCTTTTCGACATCGACACGCATTTGGCTCACGTCTCTCTTCCGGAGCCACAGGGCAAAGAGGAACTACAGAGGTTCGTCGCGGAAAAGATGAACCAGGACTTGGACCGCTCGAAGGCTTTCTGGCAGGGCTGGCTCGTCGATGGCGCGGGCGAGGGAGATGGGAACGCATTGGTGGTGCGCATCCACCACGCTCTCGGCGACGGATTCGCCCTCCTATATGTTCTTTTAGGGCTTGCGGACGACCCAGCCTCAATCGACATGCCCCTCGGCGACGTGCCGCCGCCACCAGGTATCTCCGACGAGGAATGGCAGAGGATGGCTGTGGACGCACCCGAGCCTGACGAGATGGAGGATGGAGAGGACGGCTTGGACGAGACTCTTTACGGCTCCGAAGGTGCGGACGAAGATGTGGAAGGAGATCGGAAGGACGAAAAAAAAGGCTCGTCGGTAATGGAGAAGGTCTACACAGGCGCAAACATGGCAAAGATAGGCTATGACTCGCTGACGATGTCAAAGGAGCCGAAGACTTCGCTACGTGGCGACCTCGAACTGACCGAACGCGTCTCGTGGACGGAAACCTTCGAAACGGAGAATGTAAAGAAGGTCGGTCATGCCTACGACGGCACTATGAACGACGTTCTCATGGCTGCGACGGCGGGCGGTTTCCGGCGGTATCTGATCGATAACGGAGAGGAGGTACCTGGTGATCTCGACCTTAGGTGCGCCGTGCCCGTCAATCTGAAACCCTTAGAGGAACGTACCGAAGAGCTTGGTAACTACTTCGGTCTCGGCTTTTTGGAACTCCCTGTCGGCATTGAAGACCCACAGGAACGTATGGAGATGATACAGGACAGGACAGGTATGCTCAAACAGGGCACGGAGGCGTACCTGATGTACCTCTCGCTGTCGCTCGTAGGAGCGCTACCACGTTTCATGCAGTACCTCGTTATGAGGCGTTTCCACAACCGGATGACCGCCGCCGTCACCAACGTCCCGGGACCGAAAGAGGCGATAGAGTTCGCGGGCAAGGAGGTCAGCGACATCAAGTTCTGGGTTCCGCGCTCCGAGGACATCGGTGTCGGCATAAGCATATTCAGCTACAACGGCGGTGTCAGCGTCGGTGTCGCGGCGGACGAGAGTCTGGTGCCCGAACCCGACCGTCTCGCGGACGCTTTCAACCGCGAGATGGAGGCTATACTTGAGACGGTCGAGATGGAAGGTGAGGTAGACGAAGGCGAGGAAAAAGAGGAGAAAGAGGCAGAAAAAGAGGAAGCGACGACAGAGACGACGGGCGACGACTGAGTGAACTTTTCCTCAGCCTGTCACTCTTTTCAGAACCTCGTCTCTGCTTGTCTCGACGCCAAGCGAGGAGAAGAAACGTGCGACGTTCCCGCAGTCGTTTTCGAGCATGTCATCCGCGCGCGGATGTTCGACACGCACCGTCTGTCCCATATCGATTACGACTAAGTCGCCTTCGTGCACTAAGACGTTGTACTCGCTCAGGTCACCGTGCACGAGACCCGCTTCGTGGAGGCGCGAGGCGTATTCGACGACGACCTCGTAACACGTTTCGGGGTTCTCAATTTCGACCTCACGTATCTGTGGCGCGCGCACACCGTCCTCGCCGACGAACTCCGAGACGAGGATGTTGCGCTCGTGTGCGACAGGCTCCGGGACACTCACCCCCGCTTCTGAGGCGCGCCGGAGGTTCGAGAACTCGCGCCGCACCCACTCAACAACGAGTTCTTTTTTGCTCCGTGCGCCCTCGAAACGGGGGTCGCCTTCTAAGTACTTGCGCATGTCGCCGAACGACGAGGTTGCGACACGGTAAATCTTTAACGCGACCTCTCCTTCCGAGCCGTCCGCCTCGACGATGTTTGCCTCCTTCCCCGACGATACGACACCGCCGACAGCGCGCACATGCCCGTCGTGTACGAGCTTGTACAGGGCACGCAGAGTGGGTTCGTCGAAGACCTCAGCCTCTACTTCGTAAGCCTCCGAGTCGTTTATGCGTTTCTCGAACTGGCGAAGTTCGGAGTCGTCTATCTCGCGCTCGCGTTCGACCGTCTCGTCCTCGTCGAACTCTTCGAACTCCTCGTCGAGTTCACGTTCGGCGTCGGTCGCGTCGCGTTCGTCTTCCACGTTCGGATTCGGTGACGCGCTTGGAAAAGGGTTGTTTATGTAGGCAGGTCGTGCGGATTCAGCACCCACACCCCAAAGTTAGATAGAGCTAACTTTTGCTTTAGATAGAAACTATTTTATGCTTAGCTGTTTCATTACCGACTGTCAGGGATGATACGTTACCGAACCGTGTCTGCTCGGCGTCAGAACGACGGTGACGGCATACCGCAGGAGGTCAAACTGTGATTCTACAACGTCTGTCCGAGGGCCTCAACATGAACTTACAGGGCGCGCTCGACATACTCGTCTTCTCCATCCGAGACGGCTTCGTTCAGGTTAGCGCGTTCGTTGCGATTACCGTCCTAATCTTCAGCTACATACAGTACAGAACGGGTGGACGTATCGTGACGTATCTTGAGAACAACGAGCATATGCAGCCCCTCGCTGGCGCGCTCCTTGGTCTTACACCCGGATGCGGCGGTGCGATTATCGCTATGCCTCTTTACATACGCGGAACCGTAAGCTTTGGAACCGTCGTCGCCGCACTCGCTGCGACGGCGGGCGACTCCGCCTTCGTCATACTCGCGCTCGCACCCGAAGCCGCTGTGTACGCCTACGGACTTGCCTTCGTCTCCGCGATACTCTTCGGCTACGCAATCGACATCTGGGGACTCGGCGTCGGACGCGTTGACCGTGCGGTTGACCGTATAAGCCGACCGATGACAGACGGCGGCTTCGCAACAAAAAACGTCGCAGAAGGCGGACCTAGCCTTCCCGAATACGAGAGGAAGCATCACAATCACGACCACAGCTACACGGAGAATGAATCGGGCTTCATGACGACCTTCAGCCACGGTGTACACGTCCTGTGGTGGGTCGCCGCCGTCGGAGGGCTCGTCGCCGGTGTCATGTATCTTGCACGCGGCGCGCCAGAGGTCGCGTTAGAGTTCCGCCCGACCTTCTTCGGTCTTTTTACCGTCGCAGGTCTCGCGGGCACAACTATGTCGTTCTACCTACATTTCGTCGGTCGTCGGTTCATAGGCGAGGGAGATGCGGGACGGATACGTGACGACTTCGGGAGCGCGTACGAGACTTTCCAGCACGCCGCAATGGAGACGAGCATGGTCACAGTCTGGGTCATAGCTGCCTATCTTATCTACGAGTACAGCGTCGTAATCTTCGCGCTCGACATCGGTGCACTTGCTGCGGCGGCGGGTATCCTCGCACCGATAGCCGGCGCGGTTCTCGGTCTGATTCCCGGATGTGCACCGCAGATAGTCTTCGCCGGAATCTACGCCGAGGGGGCAATACCTTTCTCGGCACTCACAGCGAACGCGATAAGTCAGGACGGCGACGCACTCTTTCCGCTGATGGCTATCGACATGAAGGCGGCTATCGTGGCAACCATATACACAACGATACCCGCTCTCGTAGTCGGCGTCTTACTCTACTACTTCTGGCCTTTCGCAAGCTTCGGCTTCGGGGTGATATAGATGTATGTAGCGAAACTTCAGATGTCCTACCTGTCTATCTCGCCCGCAAGTTCTTCTTCGTGGGAGCGTTCGGCGTCAGTCGGTTCGTGTTCGTCTTCCCTGGTCTGCGGGGTGAGCGCGGGAAAGCGTGGGGTTCGCCGGGCACAAAGCATTTGCCGTGCGCGTCTTTACTGCCGACATGCCGACTCGCCGTGCCTTCCTCGCCGGTTCCGCCGTCGCCATCACTGGATGCATCGGTACCGACAGCGGAAACGAGACGAACGAGAGCGACGACGAGGGCGAACCCGAGTTCGTCGTGTCCACATCGAAGGACACGGTCGAACTGCCGCGCGACAGCCTCGAAGTTACGGCGGAGAACATGGGCGACGGTGGCGGCGGCTTCGGACCCCATCTACGTACGTACAAGATAGTCGACGGGGAGAGATATATCATAGCACCCCGTACCAGTACCCTCGATGCCGTCCTTCTGGAACCCGGCGACGAGTTCTCGCTGAGCTTCACCGTCGACAACACAGACCGCGAACACGGCTACGCGGGACGCGGCGACCAGACCCTC
>Ga0207714_1001968_pt1 | contig 12825 bp, 3 predicted proteins | sample PonA232FremontCA_2_FD_187270 | JGI IMG/M metagenome (GOLD analysis project Ga0207714, IMG submission 187270) | Marine sediment microbial community from Fremont, CA, USA - Pond A23 Sediment 2 (SPAdes) | ecosystem: Environmental > Aquatic > Marine > Unclassified | place: USA: Fremont, California... | reverse complement strand
GGGCCAGCTCGTCCCCGAGCCGGGCGAGGGGCAGCCGGTGCGGAACCCGCTGGTGCTCCTCGGTGCCCACGAGGTGGCATATCACGCGGCGGGTGCGCTGAACCCGATCCTGTATCCCGGCTACCGTACCCACCGGCCGCATAGCTCGCCGGTGGAGCTGTTCGGCTGGGCGCGCCGCTTCGCGAAGATGCCGTGGTACCGCCGCCGGGACGGGGGCCGCATCCGGGACCTGGCAGCGGGCGATGCGCCGGTGTATCTGCTGCCCCTCCAGCTGGATAGCGACAGCCAGATCTGGGCGCACAGCGGCTTCGAGGGCATCACGGAGCTGCTGGAGACCGTGGTGGCGTCGTTTGCCCGGCATGCGCCCATCGGGGCGAGGCTCGCCATCAAGAACCATCCGCTGGATACGGGACTGACGGACTTCGAGGCGCAGGTGGCGGCGCTGAGGCGCCGCCTCGATCTGGGCTCCCGGCTGGTCTATCTGGAGACGGGCCACCTCCCCACGCTGCTGGAGCGTGCCGCCGGCGTGGTGACGGTCAACAGCTCGGTGGGGACCTCGGCGCTCATCCACGGCTGCCCCGTCATCGCGCTGGGCCGAGCCATCTACGATATCCCCGGCCTGACCTTCCAGGGGCCGCTGGACCGCTTCTGGCAGGATGCCGAGCGGCCCGATCGACACCTCTTTCGGGCCTTTCGGAGGACGGTGATCCACGTCAGCCAGGTCAACGGCGGCTTCTATACGCGCGACGGCATGCGCCTGGCGGTGCGCCACGCCGCGGCGCGCCTGAGCCGGGATCGCCCGCCGCTGGTGGAGCTGCTCGAGGCTACCCACGGCCGCGCCGAGGTGGTGTGAGCGGTGTTGCGGCCGGATGGTGCTAGAGGTGCCCATCGATGGGCGGATCGGGCGCCACCTTGCCCGTACAGGCGCGGGTCACCTAGACGACTGTTGGGGCGACTGCTCACGGAAGAGCCAGCGCAGGGCGCGCAGCCAAGGCCACTTGGAGTCGGCGAAGAAGCGGTGGGGGTCTCTGCGGAACTTGCGCCATAGGCGCTGCCTGCGCGAGATCGGCGGCGGCGCGTCGGTCCCCGTGTCCGAGAGGATGCGCTGGCTGTGGTGCTGGATGGCCGCCAGCTCCGAGGCGATCTGGCCGCGCAGGTCGGCCGGGACGCGTCCGGCCTCGAAGCGCTCAGCGAGCTGGCGGGCGCTCTGGACGTGCTTGAGCAGCTGCCGCGGGGCCTTTTGCTCGTTGTGGTCGATCCGGATCTGATCGAGGATGTCCAGGAGCTGCTGCGTCAGGCGCACCGCCTGGTCGCGGTCGGCCAGGGTCTGCGCTAGCCGCTCCCGCGCCTGCGCCGGGAGCTCCGCTCGACCCTCGAGCGCTTGGCGCTCAACCAGGTGCTCCGCCACGGCCAGGGTCGCCAGGGCCTCCGCCGGGGCGTGGGCCGGCTGGGGGGGTGCGAAGGGGAACCGGTCCACGAGCTTGAAGCGGGACCGGGCGTAGACCATGGCGAAGCCCGCCAGTCGCCACAGTCGCTTATCCGCCAGCGCGGGCTCCGCGAGGGTGGCGTTGAGGCCGACAAACAGCGGCTCAGTGTCGTCGAGGTGCTGGTAGGCCCCTGGCTCGCCGAGGAAGGTGTCGAGGTACGCCTCCGCCAGCTCCAGCTCGGCGAGCTCGCGCTCGAGCTCATCCTCGCCGCTGAGCCGATAGCTCGCGATGATGCTGTCCACCGGGAGGCCCAGCTCGTCCCGCTGCCGCCGGAGCTTGAGGCGGCGGTTGATCCAGTGGTAGCTGAGCTTGGTCTCCGGGGCGAGCTGCAGGCTCGACTCGATGTACTCGATATCGTCGACCCCGGCCTCTTCCGGCAAAACCGCTACACGGATCCGGGCGAAGCCCGCGTATCCCTGCGGCTCCCGCGCGAGGAGCTCGCGCATGGCGGCGAGGCGCCGGTTGCCGTTGACGACGACCCCGTCCGCGGTGACGAGGAGCGGCTCCGTCTGCTGCCCGAGGTGCTCGAGCTCCTGGTAGATGGGGCCCTCCGGCGCCTGGGCGAGGGCTACGAGCTGCTTGTGGAGCGCCGACTGCACGGCGTCGGTATCCTGATCCGCCAGGAGCGCATCCTTGGAGCGGTGCCCGGTCGCCCGCGCCACCTCGGCGAGCTGCATGATGAGGCGTCCGTTGGCTGCACGGTAGACGGGGATGTCACTGGCGATCTCCACCACCGGCAGCTCCCGGTAGCTCCCGCGGAACAGCACGAAGGAGCCGCCCTGGGCGTTCGGCAGCGCCTCGCGGATGCGGGCGCGCCGCGCATCCGAGGCCTCTACCGGCGGGGCGTCACCTGGCTGTGCCGCTGTCGATGCCATGGCTCTTCCTCCCGACAAGGCCGTCTATGGCCCTGAGCGTCCATGTAAACGTACCGAGCCTAGCATGATGCGCCTGTGGTGGGGGGAGGTGGGCCAATAGGCGCCGGGCGGCGCAGTCAGGAGGGATGCCGCCCAGGGGCTACAGGATGTGCCGGAGCTGCTCGAGGGTGTCGTCGATGTCCTCCGGGGTGTGCTCGCTGGACAGGAAGAAGCGCAGGCGCGCGCTCTGCTCGGGGACGGCCGGCGCCAGGATGGGCTGGACGTTGATGCCTCGCGCCAGCAGGGCGTGCGAGGCGCGGGTGGCGGTCAGCGAGCTGCCGGTGATCACGGGGATGACGGCGTGGCCCTCGCTGGTGCCGGTGTCGAGGCCGGCCTCGCGGGCGCGGGCGAGGAATTGTTGGCTGCGTTGGTGCAGGTGCTGAACGCGCTGGGGCTCGCTGTGCATGATGTGCAGGGCTGCCTGCGCGGCCCCGGCCTCCGGGGCGGGCATGCCGACGCTGTAGAGGAACCCGGGGGCGAGGTAGCGCAGGATCTCCGTGAGCTCGCGGCAGCCGGCGATGAAGCCGCCGCAGCCGGCGAGCGTCTTGCTCAGCGTCCCCATCCAGATGTCCACGTCCGCCGGGTCGATGCCCTGGGCCTCGCGGCTGCCGAGGCCGCTGGCGCCGACGGTGCCGAGCGCATGGGCCTCGTCGACCATGAGCCAGGCGCCGTGGCGCTGCTTGGCGTCGATCATGGTCGCCAGGTCCGGGGTGTCGCCGTCCATGCTGTAGAGCCCCTCCACGATGACCAGGCAGCGCTCGAACTGGCCGCGGTAGGCGGCGAGCTTGGCGTTGAGGTCGGCCGGGTCGTTGTGGGCGAAGCTCAAGCGCTTGGCGCCGGCCAGCTCCGCGCCCACGACGGCGCTGTTGTGGATGTAGGCGTCGTGGACGATGAGATCCCGCGGGCCCATGAGGGTGGCGATCGTCGAGACGTTGGTGGCGTGGCCGCTGACGAAGGCGACGGCGTCGGCGACGCCGTAGGTGGCGGCGAGGGCGTGCTCCAGCTCGCGGTGGATGGGGCGCTCGCCGGCGACGGGGCGGCTCGCCGAGACGGAGGTGCCGTAGCGCTCCAGGGCCTCGCGGGCGGCGGCCTGGACACGCGCATGGCCGTTGAGGCCGAGGTAGTTGTAGCTGGCGAAGTTCAGGCACGTGCGGCCGTCGATGACCGTGCGCGCGCCGGCGATGCCCTCGTGCTCGCGGAAGAACGGCTCGCTGACGCCGAGGCGCTCGCCGGCCCGGCGCATGCCGGCGACCTCGCGGTAGGCGGGGTGCGCGTCGAAGCGCTGGAGCTCGGGTGCGACGCGCGTCGTCGGCCTGGTGTCGTCGGCACGGCGCTCGCGCCGCCGGGCCTGGTTGATCAGGCGGTCCTTGAGGCGCTGCTCGGCCATCAGGCATCCCCCTGCCTGCCGGTGGCGGGCGCTAGCTCCGCGACGCCGTGGCGCTCGGCCAGGGCGGCCAGCTCGTCGGGTGCTCGGTCGGCGCCTGCCTCGTCGCGCGCCTCGGTGAGGCGCTCGAGCAGCTGGTCCACGAGGGCGCTCGGCGTGGCGGCCTCGCTGAGGGCCATGGCGGGGATGCTCATGCCGGTGCGGCCCTCCAGCGCGGTGACCAGCTCCACGCCCATCAGGGAGTCCAGGCCGAGCTGCTCCAGGGGCCGGTCCATGTCGAGCTGGTCCGCGTCCAGCAGCAGGATGTTGGCCAGCTCTTGGCGGACGAGGGCGACGAGGGCCTCGCGCTGCTCGGCCGCGCTGCCCTCGGCGAGTAGGAGCGGCCAGTCGCGATCGGCGTCGGCCGAGGCGGCGTCGTCGGCGTAGCGGCTGGCGATCTGGCTGAGCCGCGGGGCGCCGGCCTGGGGCAGGCCGCGGGCTAGCGTGCGCCAGTCGAGCCGAAGCACGGCGGTCGTGGGCCGTGGCGACGCCATGAGATCGCCCAGCTGCGCGAGGGCCTCGTCGGCGGTCAGCGACGAGCCGCCCAGGCGCTGCTGCAGGGCGTCGCGCGTGCCGGTCTGGCGCGCCAGGAAGCCGGCGTCGCTGATCGCCCCCCACTGCAGGCACAGGGCCGGGGCGCCGCGCGCCCGGCGGGCTGCCGCGAGCCCCTCGAGCCATCGGTTGGCGGCCACGTAGCTGGACTGGCCCGGCGTGCCGAGCAGTGTGGTCGCCGAGGCGTAGAGGATGAAATGCGCCAGCGGATCGTTGCGGGTGAGCGCGTCGAGGTGGCGCGCGCCCTCGACCTTGGCGGCGAGTACGCGCTGGAGCTGCTCCGTGGTGGTGTTCTGGGCCAGCGCGTCGTCGATGACGGCGGCCGCGTGGACGACGCCGCCGATGGGCGGCATGGCCGCCCGGCAGCGGTCGAGTACGGCCGCCAGGGCGTGGCGGTCGGTGATGTCGCAGGCGGGCGCCTGCACGCTGACCCCCCGGCGGTGGAGGGCGTCGAGGCAGGCCCGGCCCTCCTCGTGCTCGGCGCCGCGGCGGCTGAGCAGCAGGAGGTGGGTGACGCCCTGCTCGGCCAGCCACTCGGCCGTGCGGCGGCCGAAGCCCGTCAGGCCGCCGGTGACGATCCAGGTCCGCTGAGCGGGCAGGGCGGCCGCCGGCGCGGGGCTGCCGGCGTCGGCGCCCTGCGCGGTGACCGGACGGTCGTGGCTGACGACGATCTTGCCGATCTGGCGGGCCTGCTGCATGTAGCGGAAGGCGTCCACGACGCGATCGTTGGCGAAGGTGACGTAGGGCAGCGGGTGGAAGCGCCCGTCACGGAAGCCGGCTATGACCTCGCTGAACAGGCGCCGGGCGTAGGCCGGCCGGTGGCGCAGGAGCTGGTCGGCGTCGACCCCGAAGTAGCTTAGGTTGTTGCGGAACGGCCGCAGCCCGATGGGGGTGTCCTCGTAGAAGTCGCGCTTGCCCAGCTCGAGGAGCCGGCCGAACGGCTTGAGCAGCCGCAGGTTCTCCTCGATGGCCTGTCCGGCGAGGACGTTGACGATGGCGTCGACGCCGGGGTCGTCGCCGGGGTCGTCGCCGGTGTCCGCCTCGATGGCCTCGCGGAACGACAGGCTGCGGGAGTCGTAGAGCCGCTCGATGCCGCTGAGCCTGAGGAAGTCGCCCTTGCCGGGGCTGCCGACGCTGGCGTAGACCTCGGCGCCGAGCCAGTCCGCGATCTGGATGGCGGCCAGGCCGACGCCGCCGGCGGCGCCGTGGATGAGGACCCGTTCGCCGGGCTGGAGCTGGGCCAGGTGGTGGAGGCCGTAGTAGGCGGTGAAGAAGGCCGTGGGGATGGTGGCCGCCGCCTCGGCGCTCAGGCCCGGGGGCCGATGGGCCACGGTCTGCGCGCTCACGGTCACGTGGCTGCTGAAGCTCGCGGGCCCGAAGCCGACGACCGGGTCGCCGACGGCGAGCTCGGTGATCTGCGCGCCGATGGCCGTTACGGTGCCGGCGAACTCCAGCCCTAGCGTCGCGCCGGTGAAGCCGGACTCGATGGCCTCGTCCGAGAGCATGCCGAGGGTGTACATGACATCGCGGAAGTTCAGGCCCGTGGCCTCGACCGCCACGCTGACCTCCTCCGGGCCGGGGGCGCGCTGCGCCTGGGCCTGCCACGCCAGGCTGGTGAGCCGCCCGGGGGCCTCGAACGCCAGTGATACGGCCTGCTCGGCGCTGTCGTCCCGGCGCGGGGCCAAGGGGGGGCATTCGCGCAGGCGCGGGGCCTGGCGGGCGCCGTCGGCGCTGATGACCAGCTCCGTCTCGGCGTCGTCGGCCACCAGCGAGGCGGCCAGGGTATCCAGTGCGGCGCCGCTCGGCGCGGCGCCGGCGTCCAGGGCGAGGTCGGCCAGGCGCCAGCTCGTGGCGCGCGCCTCGTTCTGCAGCGAGCGCGCCATGCCCCACAGGGCGGTGTCCTCGGCCGGCTCGGTGGCTGTCGTGGCCCGCTGGTCCAGGCTGCCGGCGACGCCGGTGGTGATGAGCCACACCCGGGTCGGGGTCCCCGCTGCCTCGAGGGCCTGGAAGCGTTCCAAGAGATGCTGGCACCGCTGTCCGGCTTGCTTGGCCGGGTCCACGAGGCCGGCCAGGTCGATGAGGTGGCCGCCAGGGGTGTAGTGGGGCGCCTCGGTGGGCTCGGCCGCCTGGCCGCGGCTGCGCAGCCGCTCCGCCAGGCCGGCGGCGATCTCGGCCGTGGCCGCGTCGTGGGCGATGCGCCAGGTGGCGGCTGCCGCGGCGTCGTCCGCCTCCGTCGTTGTCGGGGCCCGCGCTGTCAGCGCGTAGGCGCCGTGTGCCGGTATCGGGCCGAGGCTGTCGATGGCGTGGAAGCCCAGGCCGCTGAGGGCGGTGCCCAGGGCCTCGGCGTCGAGGGGCTCGGCGTCCTCGATGATCAGCCCCATCCAAGGGGCAGGCTGGACGCCTAGGGCGAGCACGGGGGCGCCGGCGACTGTGGCATCGGCCACCGCCTGGAGGCTGCTGAGGCTCCGCTGGCGCGAGCAGGCATCCACGGCGACGACGGCCAGGTTGGCTCGGGGGTGCTGCCCTTCCCGCGCCTGCTCGGGCGTCGCTACGGTGATCGTGGGGTGCTGGTCGGTCAGCCGCTCCGCCTCACGCCGGGCGTCCTCCCCGTCGGCGAGGATGTGGAGATCGCTGTCGGCGAGATCGCTCGTCTCGGCGAGGGCCTGGGCCAGGAGCGGGGCCTGGGAGCCGGCGATCACCAGGGCCAGGCGCTCGCCGTGGCCGAGCTGGGCCTGCCCGTGGCGCACGCTGGCGGCGATGTGGTCGGCGGCGCAGCGCCAGGCGCGTGTCGTGCCCGCATGCCGGGTGAGCCAGGTGGCCTCCGAGGGGTCGAAGCGGGGCGCGTCGGCGCCGGCATCGCCGGTGAGCAGCCCGGGCAGGTGCAGGCCGGCCCGGCCCAGCCGGTGGGTCAGCGGGGCGGCCTCGGGGTGCTCGCGGATGAGCAGCTGCCAGATGGTGCGCGCGGCGATGGGCTCGTCCTCGGGGAGGAGCCGCCAGCCGGAGGGGTCCCGCTCCGTGCGGCCGGCGTCGGCCAGCAGGGCTAGGACGCGCTCCCAGCAGGCGTCTGCGGTGGCGCTTGCGGCGCGCCAGGCGCCGACGCGCTCCGCGGCGAGCCAGCCGTCATCGGCTAGATTGGCGAAGGCCTCGGCGGCGAAGGCCTCGGCGAGGCGATCCAGCAGGGGCTCGATCTCGTCGGTGTAGCCCGCGGCGACGGCCGCGTCGAAGGCCTCGGCCAGGGGGCGCCCGGGCAGGGCCGGCAGGCCCGCCTCGGGGGTGGAGCGCAGCGGCCGCGGGGTCAGCGCCTCCTGGAGGTGGACTAGCGGGTGGCTGCCCTGGGCGCGCAGCGGCATGGCCTGGAAGCGTGCCCCCTCGATGAGGGTGAGCAGGCGGCCGTCGCCGTCGAAGAGCTCGAAGTCGGCGCACAGCGAGTGCGGGCCGCGGGCGCGCAGCCGCCCCCGGGCGAGGGACGCCGGGCCGCCGCCGGTGCGATGCTGGAGACGCTCGAGCCGCACCGGTAGGTACGCCGGTCCCGCGGTGTCCTCGCCGAGCAGGCCGATGAAGAGCTGGAAGGCGCTGTCGATGATCGGCGGCTCGAGGACGGTGCCGTGGGCGGCGTCGTCGATGGCCTGGCCGCGCTCGAGCCGGGCGATGGCCGTGTCACCCTCGAGCCACAGGGCGGCCAGGGCCTGGAACGCCGGGCCGTAGTCCAGCCCCAGGGCGTGGGCGCGCTGCTGATGCGCCTCGCGCGTGACGTCGGGGGCGCGCTCGGGCAGGCAGGGGGCGCTCGCGGCCAGGTGCCGCGCTAGCGGCTGCGGCGCGATCCGGGCGCTGGCGTGCTGGTGCCAGGGCTCGTGTGCGGCGGGATCCCGGGCCTCCACGCGGATGCGCCCGCGCTGCTGGTCGACGCTGGTGCGCACGCGCTTGCCGAGGCGGCCGTCGAGGACCAGGACGTCGTGGACCTCCAGGTCCTCGACCGCGATGGTGGCGGCTGGAGACCCGGCTGCGGCCGCCGCTGCCAGCTCGGCGAACCCGGCGGCCGGGAAGACCGTGGCGCCGCCGACCTGGTGGTCGGCGAGCCAGGGCAGGCGGCTGGTATCCAGCTGGCCCTGCCAGCAGTGCGCCGTGCCGGGCAGCCGGTAGCCCAGCAGGGGGTGCTCGACGGCGGTGTGGAGGCGGCTCCAGCTGTCGCCGCTGGGCTGGATCCAGTGGCGCTCGCGCTGCCAGGGGTAGGGCGGCAGGGGCGCGAGCGGCGTCGGCGCCGGGAAGTGGGCCTCGTTGCGGGTCGGGCAGCCCGTCGCCACCACCGTGGCGGCGGCCGAGCGGACGGCCCCGCTGTCCGCCCGGTCCCGGCTCAGGCTGGTGATGAGGCGCCCGTCGCGCTCCCGCTCGGCGAGGGCCTCCCGGGCGTAGCGCTCCAGCAGCGGATGGGCGCCGATCTCGACCAGGACGTTGGCGCCGTCGTCGATCTGGCTCGCCACGGCGTCGTGGAAGCGGACGGGCTCGCGGATGTTGCGCCACCAGTAGTGGGCATCGAGCTCGTCCCCGGCCAGGGGGCCGCCCGTGACGGTGGAGATGAAGGGGATGCGGGCCGGGCTGGGCGCGAGGTCTGCGAGGGCCTCCGTGAGCGGCTCCCGGATGGCGTCCATGGCCGGCGAATGGAACGGGTAGTCGAGATCGAGCCGACGGGCGGGCACGCGCTGCTCGGCGAGCTGGGCCTCGATGCGCGCCAGCCCGGCCTCGTCGCCGCTGAGCGTGATCCCGTGGGGGGCGTTGTCCGCGGCCAGGTGGACCTCCGCGAGCCCCTGCTCCGCGATCAGGGCCTGGGCCGCGTCGGCGCTCGTGGAGGCGGCGGTCATGCCGCCGAGGCCACGCGTGCGCTCCTGCTGCTGGCTGCGGTGGTGGATGACCTGGACGGCCTGCTGCAGCGACAGGGCCCCGCACGCCCAGGCGGCGGCGACCTCGCCCACGCTGTGGCCGGTGACGGCGGTGGGCTCGATGCCGTGGGCCGCCAGCAGCCGGGTGATCGCCACCTGCAGGGCGAACAGCGCCGGCTGGGCGCGCGCCGTGGCGGCCAGGCCGAGGCTGCGGTCGCTGGCCTGCAGCTCGGCGCGCAGGTCGATGGTGGCCTCCGCCGGGTAGAGGGCCTGGATCTCGTCGATGGTCTCGCGGACGAGCTCGGACTCGGCCAGCAGCGTCCGCCCCATGCCGTCCCACTGGCAGCCGTTGCCGGTGTACAGGAACACCGGGCCGTGCGGCTGCTGGAGGGCTCGCGCCCGCCCGGCGCCGGGGGGCGCCTCGCCGGTGTCGCCGGCGTGGGCGAGGGCCTCCGCCGCCTCGGCCGCGTCGCGGGCGAAGACGACGAGGTTGGCCTCGAGCTGGTCGCGGCGGCGGAGGAGGGTGGCCGCCACGTCGTAGATGGCCGGTGTATGCTCGCGCAGGTGCTCGCCGAGGGCCGAGGCGTGCGCCTGCAGCGCCGCCTCGCTGCGGGCGCTGATCCGCAGCGGCCAGCCCGGCCCAGGGGGGTCGGGGCGCCGGATGGTGGGTGTGGCCGGCGGGCTCGCCAGGATGATGTGGGCGTTGGCGCCGCCGAAGCCGAAGCCGTTGATGCCGATGTGCAGCGTGCCGTCGCGCGGCAGCGCGCGACGCTCGGTGACCGGGTCGAGGTTCCAGGCCGCGAATGGGATGCGCGGGTTGGGCTCGTCGAGGCCGATGGTCGGCGGGATCTCGTGGTGCGCGATGGCGCCCAGCGCCTTGGCCAGGCTGGCCACGCCGGCGGCCGTCTCCAGGTGGCCCAGGTTGCCCTTGACCGAGCCGATCGGCAGCGGCTGCCGGCGCTGGCGCCCGCAGGCCGTCGCGATGGCCTCGGCCTCGACGGGGTCGCCGACGGCGGTGCCGGTGCCGTGGGCCTCCAGGTAGTCTAGCTCCTCCGCGCTGATCCCCGCCAGGCGCTGCGCCTTCTCCATGAGCGCCGCCTGGGCGTGGCTGCCGGGCACCGTGAGGCCGCTGGTGTGGCCGTCGGCGTTGGCGGCGGAGGCGGCGACGGTGGCCAGGATGCGGTCGCCGTCGGCCTGGGCCTGCTCGAGCTCCTTGAGCAGGAATAGGCCGGCACCCTCGGAGCGGACGTAGCCGTCCGCCCGCGCGTCGAAGACGTGGCTCCGCCCGGTGGGCGAGAGCATGTTGGCCTTGGCGAAGAGGATGAAGGCCAGGGGGTGGAGGTGCAGGCTCACCGCGCCGGTCAGGGCCGTGGTGATCTCGCCGCTGCGGATGGCCTGGCAGGCCTGATGGAATGCCACGAGCGCCGAGGAGCAGGCGGTATCCAGCGACAGGCTCGGGCCGTGCAGGTCGAGGGCGTGGGAGATGCGGTTGGCGATGACGCTGGAGGTGTTGCCGGTCGCCGTCGGGGTGTCGATGACGGACGGGTCCTCGGCGATGCGGTAGGAGTAGTCCAGGCTGGCGACGCCGGTGTAGACCCCGCACTCGCTGCCGCGCAGCTGGCTCGGTGGGATGCCGGCGTCCTCCAGGGCCTCCCAGGCCAGCTCGAGCATGATCCGTTGCTGGGGGTCCATGTGCGCCGCCTCGCGCGGGGAGATGCCGAAGAAGGCGTGATCGAAGCCCGCGACATCCCCGAGGCTGCCGGCCGCGTCGGTGTAGGTGGTGCCGGGCTGCTTGGCGTCCGGATGCTGGAAGATGCCTGCGTCCCAGCGGTCTGCGGCCACGCGCGATAGCAGATCGGCGCCGTGGCGCAGCTGGTGCCAGAGGCCGCGGTCCGCGGTGCCCGGCAGGCGGTGCGCCGCGCCGATGATGGCGATCCGGCGTGGCGTGGGGTCGTTCCGGTTAGGGGTGCGTTCAGTTGGCATGGTGTGGCTGTCGGTCGTGCGCCTGCTCAAGGTGATCCCGGCGCTCGAGCAGGGCGGCGCCGAGCATCGAGGCCTGGAGATCGCGCCTGTTGGGTTGACGGGCCGCGGTCGCGCCGGTGGCCCAGAGGGCGTAGTGGCTGTGGCCCGCCGGCGCCCCGAGCCGCTCGTAGACGTCCGGCATGGCCGGGACGTGGTCGCCGTACCAGCCGAGCAGCCCCGGGCGTGGGCTGGCCCGCAGGGCCTGCATGAGCGTGCCCAGCATCTGGTCGGCATGCCGCAGATGCCGGCAGTAGATCAGCAGGTCCTCGCAGCCTGGCGGCAGCTCGAGGCCGTCAGGCGTCACCCTGGGATCCCCCTCGGGCTTGGCGAGCGAGCGCTCAAGGTGGATCGGCCCGTGATTCTCCATGGTAACGACGAAGAGGAAAAGCGGGCGCTGGTCCGCGGCGCCAAGCAGGTCGGCGACGTAGTCGCCCACGGCGCGGTCACTGACGTATTGCCCCTCGATGGGGGCGCCGGCGAAGGCGCGAGCGTCGATGAACGCCTCGAAGCCCAGGTTGGGCACCACGCGATGGCGCTGGTAGAAGCGCGCCGGGTAGGGGTGGATGAATACCGTGCGGTAGCCGGCGCGGCCCAGGTGGTGGGCCAGGCTCGGTACGGATCGGCGGGCGAGCGGGATGTAGGGGTTGAAGCGGTGCACGCCCAGGGCCTGCTCGTCGAGGCCTGTGAGCACGGCCGCCTCGGTGCGCACGGTGTTGGCGCCCCAGGCCGGGACCGTCAGGCGGCCGGTATCGAGGGCGCCTGCCCGGAGCTCGTCCCAGGCCGGCAGCAGGTCGGGGTGGATGTGCTTTGACCAGGTGCGCGGGTCGAAGAAGGCCTCGCTCTGGACCAGGACGACGTGCGCGGAGTCGGGGGTGGCGGGTGCCGGCGCCTGGGTGAGCACGCTGGGCTGCCTGCTGGTGTCGGGCACGCTGCCGAGGCGCCGCGCGCAGGCCCAGAGGTGGGCGTGCAGGCCGTAGCGGGCCAGGTCGGTGCTCGGCTCGAGGCTCGGCTCGGGGAGCCGCGCGAGCCCGCGCTCGAGGGCGGCCAGGCTGGCTAGCAGGAGGCCGGCGATAGCCCCCAGGAGGAGCGCCGCCTGGGGGGCGCTGGCGCCTGCGGCGGCCGCCCAGAGGCTCGGCTCGGCCCACAGGAGTGAGCCGATGGCCACCACCGCCGCGGTAATGGCCGCGATGGCGCGGGCGATGCCGAAGAACGGCACGAAGAGGCGCGGGAACCGGATGGCGTCGAGGAAATACGTCGTGTCCTGGCAGACGAGGGGCTCGCGGAGGGTGCGCCACTTGATGTTGCTGCACTGGATCACGACGAGCTCGATGGCGATGAGGGCGCCGGCGGCCAGGATCGGGCGCTGGCCGATCGCCAGGAGCGCGGTGTAGGCGATGCCTACCGTCCCCAGGTGGACCCGTAGGCTGCCCGGGTGGCGATCCGCCAGGCGATGGGGCGGCGGCTGGAGCAGGCCCTGCGCGGCGAGGCTGGCGAGGCCGCTCAAGGCCGCGGCGAGCAGCACCGTGGTCGCCATCATCGGGGGGCGTAGCCCA
>Ga0207714_1001967_pt1 | contig 12832 bp, 15 predicted proteins | sample PonA232FremontCA_2_FD_187270 | JGI IMG/M metagenome (GOLD analysis project Ga0207714, IMG submission 187270) | Marine sediment microbial community from Fremont, CA, USA - Pond A23 Sediment 2 (SPAdes) | ecosystem: Environmental > Aquatic > Marine > Unclassified | place: USA: Fremont, California... | reverse complement strand
CTCCTGGTTCCCCAGGTTCCAATTCAGTATCTGCTCCCGGTCCCATATATTCACGTTGGCCTGTCTGACCGGTTTCTTGTATAACTTCTTCTGCTTCAGAAGCTCCTTTGCGAGTGTCTACTTTATAATAAGCATCAGGGTCAAACCGAGGGGCATTTTTTCCTACTCTTTCATAAAGCAATTTCAATTCAGGCCATATATCTCTATGAATAGATGTAGCAATCTCTTCAGGAAGATTCCATTGGGACCATCTAAGAAAAGATTCACTGAAAAAGGGACGGGGTGGTTGTGATTTCCGTTTGCCCTTTTTTGTGATAGTTGTATATCCCTTTTCCAAAAGAATAGCATACTCTGCTACATTCTTAATTCCACCAGCAGCATCAGGAGCAACTTCGTTTTTAGAAATCCCAACCCTATATTTTCCATAACCAGTATCAAGCGGTTTAATTGCATTCACTAAATGGCTTTTCGCAATTCCCATTCTTGGGTCCAGACCCAAGTAATTTTTCATTTCAATCCACATAGGAGAAAGAGATGGATGATTTCTAAAAGCCTGCTGAGATATTATTCTTGATTGTACATAAGCTGTAAAATGATCTGCTAACCTTTTCGTGAGTGCTCCACTACCGCGTCCAGGTCCACCTAGCCAATAAATAAAAGAATTTTGAAGATTATCAATAGGAACTTTAGCCATTTCAACTTTATGTTGAAAACGACTTACATATTCCCAATCTAATCCAAGAAAACCACCGTAGCGTGGCATAACTACTCCCTGTTGTCCTCAGCAAGTCCACAAATCTTCAGACCCGGCAAACGGTGGGTTTCCATTGTTTCCACACTATATCTTTCATCATCAATCACACACCGATCTTCTATTTGCAAATCCAAATCATTGGATATAAAAAGCTTGCGACTGGATTGATAGAATCGTCCATAACGCTCATCTGCTATATCGTGATCACTCAATCTACCAGAGAAAAGTCCAAGCTCACCAGAAAACACAGGCTCCCAATTTGGAGTAAGTTCATATGATTGAGGATCTCGTGCTTCTCCAGAACGCCTATAAGCATCTACTTCAGTATTGCATTTATAGAGCACGCCTTCCTTGGCATATACAGCGTTCTCAAACAGGTCTGAAACCATCACCCCGACCAGATGTGATTCAGAAGTGGCCGTAAAGTCTAAGCGATCACCAACCTCAATGGACGTTTCGTAAGTAGCCATGAAAGAAGTCATGTGAGTGCTTTCAAAAGGAGTGGTATCTTTGACACCACCTTCGGTATCAATACTTTCAACAGTCAAGAACTCTCCAGTAGTGTGTCTGTACACATTAACTTCTTTTCCAAGCTCTTGCAGCACATCTTTGATGTCATCCCCAATTCCAGCCATTTTGAAACTCCACTAATAGTCGATATATGTATGTCGAAAACCTTCGTTGTCTTCATTATAATAATTGAGAATTTTTGACACATCGTTTCCATACTGGTCATAAATCCAACCATTCCCAATACTCAGACCAAACATACCTTCGGGTGGGATATCCAACAGATCGGGATCACCACTATCCAATGCTTTCTGAAAATCCTGATCCATCTGTTGGATCATTTCATTGTAATGCCGGAATCTGTGCTGAAGGCTCAGTTGTTTGAATTGAAATCTATGTGCTGCTTGCACTCGCAGAATATCCAAAGCATGTCGTCTGCCTCTCTGAACACTCCAATACTCTTTCTTGGGCTTATCAATCGGATAGCTCCAACCCAATTCATTAAGAGCCTGCGTAGTGGCAAATTCAAACTCTTCTACACTGAGAAAGGAAGCCGAAGATCCCATAGAATTTTCGATCTTCCCAATAAGTTCTCCAGAATTGGAAATAGTCATATGAATTCTCTCAAATTTTATATAAAAGAAGAGGGATACTTTCGGCATCCCTCTTCAGTTTCCAGCTACGTCTTACTGCGGCTGGTTTTCCTGCCACTTCTAGTAGATTTGGGCTTATCTTCTTGCAGAATTTCCAAAGTTGTTCGGGGCTGATTACCTTGCCGGTGCATGTCGATTTCACGATAAAGCTTGCTAGGAAAAGAATTTTGTGTATCTTCATGTATACCAGCAAACAGTATTTCACCATTATCCACTTTCAGATTATAAAAAAGACGAACCTTCATAGAACCCCCTTAAAAATTTTCATGTGATGGGTAAAAACCCACCACATGAATTGTCATTGTTTTGTTACCATCGCAACTAGCTGATCGTGAGAGTGAACAGCGCGTCAGGATGGTAGATAACCGGGAGACCCTTGTTCTGGATTCGCATCCACAGTCCTTCCGGGTCCCACTCATCATTGCTGTCCGCATACATACCGAAGTGGCGATCATTTCCGAAGGGAGCTTCCATGAACTCCGCAACGTCCTCACCGTCCACCTGCCGAGCGAACATTCCAACCTTGTCGTCCGTGATGAACTTCTTCCTCATAACAAACCGGGCCTGACCCGCCTTGTAGGAATTGTTCAGACCGGAACTCAGGGTCACAGTGTCGTTGGTCACATCCACAGAGTCGATGGTCACTTCTTCATAGGTGAAGACGTTATCCATCGGGTAGATCCGAGCCTTCTCGCCGCCTTCAAAATCAGTAGCATCTTCCACATTGACCGTAGTAGCACCACTGGACACATCAGCAGTAATCCAAGTGGAAACTTCAAACAGATCATCATACACAGTCAGATTTCCAAGGCCGAGCAACTGACCGATAACCGGCGCGGGACGGGCAAACAGATCACCCTCACCAAAAGCAGACTTCTTCAAAAGATCCTGAATGTCCGTGTTGAACATGAGGACCTTCAGAACCTCAGAGTTGATGAAGAAATCCGTGGGATTCACTCCAACGTCCTCAGAGAACTGCTTCTTGATGTCGTAGATGTCCCGAATAGGTGTAGCAGTATTACCGGGGCTGCCTGTTCCATCATCCCAAACATCATCTCCAGTGAGAGTCTGCTTGTTCTGAGCGGGAACACCGTAATCCACAGTCACCTTCGTCCCGCCGGGGCGGTTATAGCTGATCTTGTGGTCAAAGAACGCCTTGGCCATCATCCACTCGCGGCGGCGGGTGCAGCGGTTCTTCAGCCTACGCTGTTGCCGTGCGATCTGCCTACGAGCAGTCCTGCGCTGAGAATTGCTCAGAGGCTCACGCAGATTGTTCAGAAGCTGCTCTTCAAGGAAGGTCTTTTCCTTCCAATACGCAGCGACTGCGCTTCCTTCGCTGTACAGGGCCTCATCGCCAAAAGTCGGCGCGGGAGCACCGGGGGCGACAAAGGGTGTCATACCAGCGGTTCCATATTCCAGAATCCAACGAATCCTATCAGACTCGTACTGCTCCGATCCAAACAGCTCAGTAAAGACCAGACTATCCGGAGCGGGCATCTTCTCGATGGTCTTATTGAGTGTTTCGTGGTGAAGTTCCGCAGGGATACCTTTAGCCATATCCATAACCTCCTAAAAGGCTTTAATCGTTAAATCCTACCGCAGCACGTAGTAGGAATACTCATCATACACATTGCCGAGATTGGTCATCGCAGTGGCGTCCATACCCTTAACCACCTGCTTACGCAGAATAGCATTGGAAAGGACGACAGAGCCGAGTGCGCCTTCGGCGTACTCGCCAGCACCCGTATCGGCAATCGTGTCCACAACATACTTCGCCACGCTTCGCTTGCCAGAAGCAGCATCCTCAGCCTTGAGGAAAACATTGGCAAGATTGGCAGTGGTGAAGTCAGCACTGACCGCACTATTCAGAGTAACAGTGGCCTTGATGTCGCTGGATTCCCTATCAATAGAGCCAATAGTATGACCCTCATAGGTGCCATCCGTATCGGTGACAACAATATCATCACCAACATCAAGCTTGTAGGACTCCATCATTTCCACATCAAACTCACCACTGGTACCAGCAGCAGTCAGATCGGTAAGCAGAAATACGCGGGACGGGTCATCCTTGGAGATGGTGTCCGGGGTATAAGGCACAAGATTACCTGTGTTGAAATCTTCTGCCATTACTGTTCCAATAGGAACCGCACCGTATGCGGCACGGAAGGTCTTGTCCAGCAGCAGAGCGGATTCACGCGGACTCTTGAACAGTTGTTCATAGATGGCCTTTGTGTAGCCGGTAAAAGTCTGCTGCGGAGCACTTCCACCAATCCCGGCAGAAGTCCTGCTCATTCCGGGATATGTAACACGATCATATTCATAGCCAGGGATAGCCATATCCTACCTCCTTATGAGGGGTTTTTCAGTTAGTCCTTCTTTTTGCTCTTGTTGTCCTTAGTGGCCAAACTCACCATCTCGTCAGAGAGGTCGTCAAACTTCTCATCCTCAGTACTATACCCATCACCAGCAGGAGTATGGCTCTGGATGCTACTGAGATCGAGATCACTCAGAGACTCAGTCCAATCCTTGATCTCTTCATCTACCTTCTGACTGAAGGACTCTTCATCAAACTTGCCTTCACTGTCCACAAACCTGTTGTGGTCAATGTAACGCTTCACCTTGTCATGCAGACGATCAGGGATAGTGCTGTCAGAGAGCTTCTTATCCTTGATGCCTTCTGCATGGGCCTTCAGATCACGCTCATGGCGAATCTGTTCAGCCTTCTCCAGCTTGTCCAAACGACCAGAAAGTTCCTGATTACTGTTAGACAGCTCATCATTCTTGGTTTGGAGCTTTTCGATCTCTTTGTCCTTCGCTTCGAGCTGATCCGAGAACTGCTTATACAGTTCAGGATACTGCTCCTTGAATTCACTCAGATCCATATCCGAACCTCCAGAGTTTTTGTTGTTTTCAGTTTCATTTTCTTCTTCAGAATTGCCAACTGCCACATCCTCCTCTGAATCATCTTCAGAGAAGTTTAGAACTTCCACTTCCAATTCCTCTTCCTTTCCATCAGACATGGATTGTACAGAAGTGTTAGCATCTCTGCCGAAGACACAAACAGAAGCTTCCTTGAATGTCGAAGCCCTAAGAACCACACCCGGTCCTTTCAACTTCTTTCCATTCACCTCAGCATCAGCATTCTCAGAAACTTCCTCAATCTTCTTCGGCTTTACAGAGATAGAAGCTTGGTAAGGAAAACCATCCTCAAGATTCTGCACAAATTCTTGTGCATCATCATTGGAAAGAGGTTTGATGTCGTCAAATTTGACAACACTATTCTCAGTGGAAGGTTTACCACTCTTTACTCCGATCTTCTTATCCCACGAATGGTCTTCCAAAATAGGATAACGCTTCCTGCCTCCGAAATCAATCCCACTGACATCAACAGCGATCCAGCCTCCAAAAATATCAGGCATTTCATTGCCTGTATAAGCCACCATAGAAAATCGCTTTCCCTCATTGTCGTTGTCAGCGAGTTCAATCAAAGGCTCATCAGAGGTAAAGGTGAACCTTCCTTGTGGGGCTTTAAGTTTCTTTGTTCCCATGTTTTGTTCCTCACTGTTTGAACTGCTGCCAACTTTGGAGTTAGCAGTGCGAATAGCTCTCGCCTCGCAATCCTTTCCTCCATCCTTTTTACATTGTTTCAAAACGGAGTTGGCAATTTCAACCCATTTCTTCTTCTGCTCCTCCGTCAGACCCTTTTTGTGCTTAGGCACATCCTTTTTTGTCCATGGAATTTCTATCACCTCCTTTTCCCTAGTATCGTCTTTTCCTTCGTAACCTTCGTAACCTTCATCTTTTCCCGTAGGATTGTATATTCTAATTTAGCAGCAAAGTGGACACTTTTGCAAGCCTTCTACTTTTTGCTGCTACGATTAACCTTTCGTTGTTTGTTAGAAGATGGCTTCTCACCTTCGGATTCCTCTTGAGCTTGCTCCTGATTGACAGTAGAAAGAGTCTCAGGAAAACGCTCATCTTCTTTTGCCTTTTCCTTGACCAGAGACTCCCAATCAGAAAATCCAAGCCTCTTAGCCACTTCCTTGCGTGGAATATTAAGAGTGTCCACAACAGACCCATGCTTTGATCCCAACATGGCTGTTGCTGTAGCTTCAATGTCTTCAAGCCTACTGACAGGAAGACTCACATCCACAAGTTTGTAGCAAGGTTTCTCAACCTTGCCCATTACAGGTTCTCTGTTCTTATCAAAGTCAACAACCTCTTCAACCTTGCGGAGAAATTTAAAATCATTTTTTGCTTTGGATCGAAACCAAAGAATAGGACGCCAAAAGCTATAAATGAGAAACATTTTGAAATAGTGAAGCTCGTCATTGATTCGATCACCCTGCGGACCCTGAGAAGCTTTCACAGAAGCATAAGTACTTCTGTAGTCTCCAAGCATTGTATCCTGTGGCTTCTGCAACCCGGAACTCACCATCTGCATGATGTCATTGTCTTCATCAGAAATGGAATTGAGTTTGGGATTTTGCACTTCCAAATTCATGCCCGGAGGAAGCACCAGCGTCCCGCCCGGATCTTTAGGTTGCATAATCCCTGTCTTTTTCCTGTCTTCCTCATTCATATTGAGCCAACTACGGAAAGCTTGCATGTTTTCCATAGTAATGACCCACAGATAAGCACCACTAGACTTTTTGTGGTCAATCTCATACTTCTTCAAATTCTCGTAATAGTTGACCCACTGAACAGTAGTCTTGATGTGAGATATATTGCGGCGGTTTACGTAACCTTTATTCCAATGAACAATAAAGGTTTTGTAACCATTGAAATCACGGTAGGGTTTGGAATTGGGATTTTTTGCTTTAGCGAATTTTGCCTTTTTAGTGTCGTAGCTTTCATGATTCTTTACTTGTCTTTCCTGTTCAGGAAAATAAGCAACATTCACAGAAGGAATGAGAACTTGTTCACCTTCAGAAATTTCATTTTCATTTTTCTTCTCCATCTGAACCAAGTAAAACATAGCAAAATTACGCTTGGTAGGATGGAAAATAATACCTGAACCACCATCACCGCCACCACGAATAGATCCAGGAGGAATAAAATCAACCTCCACAAAACCATTTGAGTGTACTGTTAGCATTAGGAAAAGCTCACCCTCACCTTCAGCACGGCCCACATAACCCGGAAGATTTTGATAGAGATCGTTGCGGGGGTCTTCCATTATTTCTTTTAGAGCACGATCAATATCAGTATGGCTGGATCTAACATCAAAGCCCCATCCAGCCATTCTTCCCATCATATCACGCACATGAGAAGAAATCTGAGGGTTGCTCTCTACTTTCTTCCAGCACTCCTCTTGCCACTGATGTAGGTTCCAAAGATTGTCCTGATTCACAGTAGGAAAACCATCTTCATCTAAATCAGGCTTTGGAGAAGATCCTACACTGATGGGAAAAGATAGATTTTGGAGCATCTCATCTGGAGCTTCTCTGAGGATTTTTGCATAATCTTCGTTGGCTATAGACATTGGTTGAAATTCTTGCTCTTCAGACATGAGACTACTCCTTTAAATTTTACTTAGTAGTTGTCCACTTTATAGTTAGCATCTTGTGTTTTCTCATCCATCACACAAGTTTCTCCATCAAGTTCTACTCTTCTTCTCTCCATCAGAAGACCTTTGATAATCATTGCATGGTTATGAAGACTGTCTTTCTTCTGATGGTCCAATTCGTTTTTGTCTCTTATATAATCAACACCCACAAAACCAATTGGGATGTCGCCTTTTGAACTACGATCAGATCCATTGGATTTCATGTGTTGAGGTCTAGGAGCAAATAAACAAACAGCATATGTAGACTTAACTCCCATTTCTTTCAAATAATTATAAGCTGTTTTGTCGGTTTCTTTCAAATTCTCAACATCAGGGTAATAAACTTGCCCATGTGTAATCATATGATCCACAAAACAGGACATTAATCCAATTGGAACATCTCTCATTTGGCCTATCCTACTGTCTATTCCCGGTCCCACCGACTCATTTGTATTAGTCACCTTGGCGAAAGGTTGACCAAGAAAATCATATCCCATGTTATGAAAGAGATAAAGCCATCCTCTGTCAGCTTCCAAGTCACCTGTCATAGAATCAAGCTCTCTGTTGACAGTAGCACTCTTCTTGACCACGTATTTCATCCTTGAAGAGAGTGCTGGTACTTTTCCCATTTGATAAGATTCAAGTCTATCAACAGACTCTTTAGTTTGTTTGGCCTCTGCTTTTGACTTGTAGGTATAGTAAAGCATCATTCCAAACATTGCTACAAGAAGCACATCAGTAAAGTATTTTCCACCGTAAGCCAGTAGAAATTGAAAAATTATCTCTATCATGCAAAATCTCTCCTAAAAATTATAAACAGCTTCATTTCTACTATCAGGAACAAATATACCAAAATGGCTGGATGATTTTCTATCTCTAAATTCATCTATACCAAATTCCCTGCCACCATAAATTCCCCATCCAAGAGAAAAGATTGAGTCGTCCTGAACCCCTTTTCGATCATCTTTCTCAGGACTACCATACCATTTTCTGTCTGGATCATAATCAAACATTTGCATCTCTTCACTAAGAATGTTGCTTGATCTGGAACCCGGAACATAGACCTCTGGTGCTTTGAAACGACCACCATGTACAATGGAATAGAACTCGGAAAAGGCTTTTCTTTGGAGGTCAAAGGAAGGAAAAACAGCCTCAAATGTTATATCGTATTCCTCGCACCATGTCTTGAGATCCCAAGCACCCCAACGCTCAGAACAAAGACTATCTATTCCACCATATTCCCAATAAGCTCTGCTAAGTTCTTCCTTAATACTTTCAAGTGTAGAATCTTGGACATGTGCAAGGTGTAGAAGAAGGTAGATGTATTCAGGTACATCATCCCTTTCATAATTCATTCTACGAGAACTCCTACTACCGGTCAAACCTTTGGCTACCACCGTCACAATAGTCCTAGCATAAGAAGTTGTGGCCATTGGATCGGCTCTGTCTATACCAGCATGAATGCTCCAATTTGTGTCGTAGACATCAGTAAGACGCAACAACTCTTCATTGGAAGCCATTTTGGGAATGCCGCTTTTAGCCAAAGTATAGATATCGTCTGTTGGAATGAGCAGTCGCTGAAGTCTTTCGATCTTCTCACGAGAGCTTTCCTTCTTTTTGCGATTGACTTTCCTACTCTTTTTCTTCGCACTGGGGTTCTTTCGCCTGTCTGCTTCCTCAAGCTTTACCAACTCATCACTAATACCCTGACAAATGTTTCTAACACCACCATCATCCAACAACTTTCTATTCTGTCTCTCACCACCCATATAGGCATAGTTGAATACAGAATTGGTGATGGGCACAGGAAATAGTTTTCCACTATCCAAACCCCACACGTTTCGGAAGTAGCGGTCAAACTCTGCGGGGGGAAACTTGTTCTTGTATGAGTCAATCTGAGCTTTGTCCATCAAAGGATGCCAAAACTCATCGGGGTCTGCATTAGGAGCAGCACGGTGGGAAAAGTAGGTGAGAGTATCACTGCCCTCCATATAACCACGGTAGAGATTGTATAGAGGATGTTGTTTTGTAGAAACTGTGGAGTCAATTGTTCCCAAGGCATTCACAATATTTCGTGTAGAACCATCCAACTGATAGAAGAACTTGTGGTCCTTCAAGTCAAACATCTCAGAGAATGTGTATCCTGTAATATTAGACACAATTCCTGTATAGCTGGAAATGGGACGAATGGAAGAAATGACATCACCCTGACTTCCCTTCAAGAAGAACATGCTCTGCTGAACATTCTTCGTCCCAATTACATTCAATAGCTTGGGACTGTTCAACAGCAGTGATTGTGTAATGTCATAGTGGACAAATTTTGTCTGGTCTTTGGACAAAGCTCCGAACACGATAAGCTGACCGGGGAAGCAAAAGAATTTCCATAGTTGGACAAGGCAAACCATGAAAGACTTCCCTTCCCCACGAGGCCAGCAAAAGACAATCACACGATAGACAAACTTACCATTCTCCATCCGAAGGGCTTCACGCAAGACTTCTTTCTGGTTCTCCCACAGCATCCTAAAGCTTTTGCCCGTAACAGGATCAGGGTCATCAGGAAGTTCTGTGGGATACATCCATCTAGGAGTCCCATATCTACTAGGAACTTGGAAACGAATGTTCTCTTCAACAAACTTCACAAACCCTTCAGCACCGTCCTGATATATAGGAATCCTACTTGAATCAATTACTTCCCGCTTTGCCATTATTCCTCATCCTCATTATTCTGTTCAGTATTCCTGCGCCTTAAACCTCTCTTATAATAAGACTCAGGATCACGAGTAGACTTCCTCTTCCTGTTTCCACCCACCTTTTTCTTTCGCTTCTTTTTCCTAGTATCCTTCTTCTTTGGTTTCTCATCCACAGTGCTCTGGCTGAAATCCATGCCCGTTCCTTCCCCATCGGCAGGCTCTGGAGCTTCTGCTTCCCCGCCTACACTATGCACAGCATCAATGAAAGACCTGTCTCCAATACCTTTCGGATCGGCATTTTTCTTATCAACACCACCAAGCTCTCTCCAAATACCGGAAATCGTTTTTATGATTTCACGAATTTCCTTATACACAGGATGAACTTTGGGTGTTCCTTTCTCTGATACATAAACCAATTGCTCGTTGTTGTATTCCCACATCTTGAATTTGAACAACTGATCATAGAGCGGGAGCATCTGATAGCCCAATTTAATCACACTTTCCTGATTAAAGTCCTCACTGCGTTTCATCTTCTCCACAACAGCATGGAGAACATTTTTCAGGTATCGTTGATGGAGCATACACTTGGTTGTAACAGAATGGTGGTTTTTATTCATGTGAGCATAGTTTCTGTATTCACACAAATGATAGAGAGGACAGTCTTCATCAGTGCATTCCTTGGCAAAATCCCATGCCATGAGATAGAAACTCTGATCCTCTCCCTCACCAACAGTCCACCTACCTTTTTCTAACTTTCCATTACCAAGATGATTCTGTATTGAAGATGGAACTCTGCGTCCTTGTTCTCCATGTGCCATTGCGATTTCCTTTAGTTAAGTTGAAGATTTTCACACATAGGCATAGTGCCATTTGAAGGAACAGTCCAGCTTATTGAATCTGTCCAACTAGAAGCCTTATCCCATTCATCATTGGCACTTCTAGCTCTCGCCTCATACTCTCCCGGTTCCAAACCACTAAGATCATAATGAATCTGGAAATGGGTTGAGTTTGTCTGATATTTCTCCGCACGAATTATTTCATTGTTAAGCTCAATTTCAAAATGAGTGACATTCTCATCCTTCATTGGATCACACACAAGGTAAGGACCATCACTGTCTTGCGCTGGAACATTTATTCCAATAGACAGAAACAAGGCCACAAACACTAGGATAATAATTAACTTTTTCATAAATATACCCCTCTTTAGATGTTTATGTTCCTAATCCTTGCCTTCTCCAAGAACCACTGAAAACGACACTCATCTTTTTCACAAACTTTTTCCTGTTCTTCAACACCACTCCCTTCATCTATCTCACACACTCCTTCATGTGGACAGCGACAGCAGCGTTTCTCAACCCCTCCAAAGGCAGTCCCACCATGAATATATCCACACATTGGACATCTAAGCAAGTAATTTCGACATGTTCCAATCATTTCATGCTGCCCTCCTTACTTTACAATATGGACATTGATCGAGCGACACACTGTATTTATTTCCACACCAACATTCAACAAAAATAACAGGTTTCTTCCTACTAGGGAAAATCCCCTTCCAACCATCCACAATATCATCCCGTTTCTTCCAAAACCAATCTATCATCTCAACTCCAATTCTTCATTATATATTTCCAAATCCTCATCCTGATAATACACAACAAGCGTCCCATCCACATAATCATTATGGATAAGTGGATTCACACGCAAACAAGACATCTGAGTTTGAAAATCCACACCATCCACAGGACCAATACCATCCACACAATTCCACCCGTTAAACCACAAATCGAACATATTATTTTCCATACTCCCTCTCCTGCGTCATCTGGATATAATAAATCTTATGCTCCAAAGTATGGACTTTCACTCTCAATCTCACACATTCCTGTTGATAGTAATGCAGCTTTCCCGTTTTATCACTCAAACCATCCTTATATCCCTCAGAGTAACACTCATCCAAAACTTCTTTTAATCTCTTGTTTTCCTTATTAAGCCGTATGTTTTCATCCCTAAGATCAGCAATTTCCTTCTTAAACCGCTCAATAGAATCCACAATCTGCTTGATATCTTCCATAACAAAACCTCCTAAACAACAGTATAAGTAGTTACATACTAAAGTGTCAATTCAATAATATTATATTGGAACAGCAATCACCCTTCCAATTCAACCGCTTGTAGACCCCCGTGACGATTGACCCCAAATTGCCAGTCCACAGTCGTCCACACGAAATCCTCAAGAAAACCACCATAAGTATAATAACAAATTACGAGATTGGACAACAACCAATTAGAGCGCAGTTTACCTTCCACATACATGGACAATAAACACAGTCGGTGATCACCCCCGTAATGATTGCCCTTCCGATAGTTTCCAATCAGACACTACTTCCAAACACACTCCACAAAATTTTTCACAGGGGTATGATGTCTAGTTTCCAATCAGAGAGGACTTTCACATGTAGTCCATGGGTTTGTCATTAGTTTCCAATCAGACACTACTCCTGTGAGTGACCTACGGGTTTAGTGGGCACCCGGCCCCTAGTGAGGCGAAAGGCAAAAAAAGATTTACAAAGGGGGGTGCTCACATGGACAGGGGTAGTGCGTACCGCATTCTCAAGGGGACAGTACTAGGCTTTGGAATGGTAGTGGTACTGATGATTGTTGTAGCATAGGATACTTG
>Ga0207714_1001966_pt1 | contig 12832 bp, 10 predicted proteins | sample PonA232FremontCA_2_FD_187270 | JGI IMG/M metagenome (GOLD analysis project Ga0207714, IMG submission 187270) | Marine sediment microbial community from Fremont, CA, USA - Pond A23 Sediment 2 (SPAdes) | ecosystem: Environmental > Aquatic > Marine > Unclassified | place: USA: Fremont, California... | reverse complement strand
GCCTGTATATGAAACACAGCCTCAGCGTAGGCACCGTCGAGCCACGCCTTGCCCTTTCCCACAATAATTCAGCAAGTTGAACACATTTACATACAAAAACCCACGGAAAACATCATGTCCGACGAACCCATACCCGAAGACAACGAGGAATGCCCCACCCGCTGCGGAGTCGTGGTCATCACCGGCCCGCCCAATTCGGGCAAGTCCACCCTGCTCAACTGCTTCCTGGGGGAAAAGCTCTCCATCGTCAGCCCCAAGCCGCAGACCACACGCAACCGGATCAGCGGCATCTACCACGAAGACAGCACCCAGATCCTCTTTCTGGACACCCCCGGCATTCACTACACCACCCAGTCCCTGAACGCCTTCCTGGTGGAAACCGCCTGGAATGCCCTGGAAGGGGCGGACCACGTCCTGCTCCTGCTCGACGCTTCCCGCTACGTGGAGCATCAAAAACGCCTGAAGCGCGATCTGAGCGTGATCCATGAGCGCCTGACCGCTGCGGGCCTACCCCTGACCGTGGCTTTGAACAAACAGGACCTGGTTCAGCGCAAACAGGATCTCTTGCCCCTCATGGAGTCCCTGCGGGCCTACTTCCCGGATATGGAGTTCTACACGCTCTCCGCCACCCATGGGGAAGGCACCCTGGAGCTTCTGGACCACCTCAAGCAGAGCGTGCCCTGCTCGCCCTTCCTCTATCCCGAGGACCAGCTCTCCACCCTGCCCATGCGCTTTCTGGCCTCGGAGATCATCCGGGAGAAGCTTTTTCTGAACCTGGAGCAGGAGCTTCCCTACTCCGTGGCGGTGCAGACGGAATACTGGGACGAGGATCCCGAGAGCGGCATGCTCCACATCGGAGCGGTGATCTATGTGAGCACCAAGAGCCACAAGGCCATGGTCATCGGGGCCAAGGGCAGCATGCTCAAGCAGGTGGGACAGGCAGCTCGGCTGGAGCTGGAGGCCATGCTGGAGCAGCAGGTTTATCTGCAGCTGTGGGTCAAGATCAAGCCCAAATGGACCCAGAACAGGAGCTTCCTCCAGTCACTGGCTCCGGAAAACGAAATGTTCTGAGCCCGGCTGTTCTGGGCCCGGAACACTCAACCGCCGGAAATCGCCTATGTCTTCCATCGTCGCCGAATACCGTCGCATTCAGGACCGGATTGCCGCCGCCGCGGAAAGGGCGGGAAGGAATCCCCGCAACGTAACCCTCGTCGCGGTGTCCAAGTTCCATCCCGCGGAGGCGATCGCCGAGCTGGCCCGGGCGGGCCATGCCGACTTCGGGGAGAACTACGTCCAGGAGGCCCGGGAAAAGCAGGAGGCCCTCGCGGAACTGGGCATCCGCTGGCACTTCATCGGCGCTCCGCAGACGAACAAGGCCAAGTACATCGCTGGGCGGTTCCATCTGCTCCACTCCCTGGAGTCGGCCAAGCTGGCGGAGGAGCTGGACAAGCGCTGTTCCCGGGAAGATGTGCGCCAGCCCCTGCTGATCCAGGTCAATCTGGGCGGAGAGGCGCAAAAGGCGGGGGTGGGCCCGGAAGGCCTCCGGGAGCTGGCCCGAGACGTCCTCGCCAGGCAGCGGCTCGATCTACAGGGGCTCATGTGCATGCCGCCCCTGAGCGGGGACGCCGAGTCCAACCGGGCCCTCTTCGCCAGACTGCGTGAAATGGCCCGGGAGCTGGAGCAAAAGCTCGGTGTGGAGCTGCCCCATCTGTCCATGGGCATGAGCCACGATTTCGAGACGGCCGTGGAAGAGGGCGCGACCCACATCCGCATCGGGACCAGCATCTTCGGCGAACGGCCGACCAAGCAGGGCTGACGGCTACGCTGCAAAGACTCTTTGCGAATCCCGGCGTAAAACGCCCCCACCTTTCGATGGGTGCTACTCCCCGCCTTCGCTGTTCACCACCCCATTGTGCGCGGTAATGATCTCCCAGGCTTCCTCGGCCCGCTCCACGTACTGAAACAGGTCCAGATCGGCCTCGTCGATGGTCCCCTCCTCCACCAGGGCCTGAAAGCTGATAACCCGCTCCCAGTATTCCCTTCCGAAGAGGATCACCGGAAAATGCTCGATCTTGCCCGTCTGCATCAGGGTCAGCGTTTCCAGGACCTCGTCCAGCGTGCCCAGTCCCCCCGGAAAGGCGACCAGGCCCTTGGCCCGCATCAGGAAGTGCATCTTCCGTGTGGCGAAATAGTGGAACTGGAAGCTGAGCTCAGGGGAAATGTAGGGATTGGGGCTTTGCTCGTGGGGCAGAACGATGTTCAGCCCGATGGATGGAGCGCCGCCCTCGTAGGCCCCTCTGTTGGCCGCCTCCATGATGCCTCCCCCGCCGCCGGTTATAGGCACCAGGCATTTCTCCTGCGTGCACCCGGAAATCATGCGGCTCAGCTTCTGGGCCTCCACATAATAGGCGCTCTTTTTTAACTGCTTCTCCGCCTTGGCCAACTCGGAACGAAGCTTCTGGTCACCGGGCGGGTCGGCTTCCACACGGGCACGCAGCTCGTCCACCCGCTCCTGGGCGGTTTCCGGGTCCAGAATCCGGGCGCTGCCGAAGAAGACCACCGTGGAATCCACGTGCTGATCGTCCATCGACAGGTCCGGCTTGATGATCTCCAGCTGGATACGCACATGGCGGAGCTCCTCCCGGAGAAGAAAGTCGGGGTCCTGGAAGGCCAGCCGATAGCTCGGCCCTTCCTGCGGGGATGCACGCTCCTTTTCCTTCTCGGATCTGGCGGAGCTCTTCGCAGAGGGATAGGGTCCCTTGCCGCCTTTGTCCTTCATATCTTGTCTCGCTTATTCTTTGTTCGCGTCCGCGGGAGCTCCTTCGAACCCTCAATAGGTTCCGCCATTCGAAGCTCCCAACGAATTGGGCCGCGGCAGCCCTTGCGCCGCGGCCCTTCCAGACCAATATGTTCTCTTCGCGCAAAGCTTCAGAGAACATTTTTTCTCACCGCAGAGGCGCAGAGGGCGCTGAGGAGGCGCAGAGAGATATTTTTTTGCTTTGCGGAGAGGTGCCGCAAAGCAAAAGGGCTCAGCCCCGGCAAAAAAGCTAATCAGGATTCTGTCCAAGCGGAGCCCTATCATCCTTTGCCCCGTCTCAGGGCAAAGGATAAGGCTTCTTTCTCTGCGTCCTTCCCTCCGCGTTCTCCGTTTGCCCGGTTAAACCGGGGACCCCTTTGGGGTGTTTAACTGAGGCGCCTCGGCGGTGGGCCACTCTTCCTGTCGCAAAAGCGCAGAACGACCCCCGTGAAGGCTTACCTCCTCACAAGCAAATCACTTGCCCGCATCGGACCTGCCGTCTGGCTCGTCCAGGAGACCCTTTATCGCCGAAACCACTCCCCGGCCCTTGTATCCGGGCAGCACAAACGGATCCCGCGCCTGCGAGCTCTCGCCCTCATAAGCTGTGCCGCTCTCTCCCTCTGTCTCGAAGAGGAGAAGGCGATGCGTGGAATCCGAGATCACCTCGATCCTATACCCGGTTCCATTTCGGCTCAAGTCCTCGGTATATTCCCGACAGGTGACCGTTTCCAGGCTATTCAGAAGCTTTCGGACTTTATCCGGGCCGACCCTGTCCCCCTGTTTATCCGTCCATGCAGGGCCATCAGTGGCATTCGACCCCGTCTTTTCTCCTCCTGCGCGCCGAATCGTTCTGCTGCCGTTCACGCTCGAGAGCCGCACCGACCGCACCGCGTCCCTGTCCACGCGAAAGACCGTCCTGTCCCGCAGGTCCCCGGCTGTGACGTCGAAGGTTCCCCGCAGGTCGCGTTCCGCCATGTAGACATTCTCGTCCCCGGGGAGCTTTAAGTAGGTGTTTGCCACCTCACCGGCGCTCTTGCCCAGGATCAGCTCCCGCAGAGTCTCGCCGTCCCCGCGGGCTTCCACGCGAATGCGGCGCTCGGGGTCCAGGTGATAGCGGGTATAGTCCCCGGATTGCGAGACCAGGGCGCTCAGCCCCGGGTCCGCAGCCTGGTCCAGCATTTTCCGAACTTTGTCCGTGTCCGCTGCGTAGCCCTTGTCCGCGATCCTCCACGTTTCGTTGCCGCGCCGCAGGGAGAGGCTGCTGTTGCCGGAACGGATGAGGACCGTGTCCACGTCGCGCGTGTTCAGCGCGGCCAACTCGGGAAGCTCGTACTGGACCCCATCGGACGGTCGCAGCGCGAGATAAAGCCCGATGCCGATAATGACCAGGAGAAGGAGAACGTATTCCTTGATGTGCTTCATGGCGGATGAAACCTCAGACTGAGTTTACTTATCCCTGCGCGGAGAAGCGCTGTCGGATCAGGCGCCTGCGCCGGCCGCGGATGAGCCAGACACACATCCCGAAGAGGAGCACCACCAGGGGCAGGCCCGCGATATTCACCAACTTGACCGTGTTGCGCGTGAGCTGCGTGGTCTCGTTCAGGGGATTGAAGGTCTGGATCTCGCTGCGCAGCCTGGCCATTTCCGTTTTGCCGCTCAGGCTGTCCAGAAGATTCATGACGAAGATGGCGTTGGGGGACTGCTTCTGGCCCTGCTCGCTGCCCAGGATCTGGTCCGCGAGCATGCGCGAGGACCCGATAAGGGCAATCTTGCCGGGCACCTCGCTTGTATCCAGCCTGGCCCCGCTCCCGCGGAGCTCGCCCGTGAGATCCGCCTGCGCAGCCTCCCCGGTTGCGTTGGCCTGACCGGTATCGCCTTGCTTTTCCGGAACAGTCTCCCCGGCGAAATAGCTGGAAAAGGTCCCGGAGGCCAGATAGGCCAGGGGGCGGCTCTCCATCTTCTCCGGATCGTCCGGGGGCGCGAGCAGGCTGGGCCTGAGCCGCACCACCCCGCTCTGGAGCCAGGAGCGCTCCGAGGAGGAGAACAGGGGCTCCGCCTTGAGCTCCTGGGCCTCGACCCGGGTGGCGTTGGCGGTGACCGGCGCGGCCTTATAGGTGATCAGGCCCCTGATGTTCTTCATGAACTCCGGTTGGTGATTGATGTTTTTGTTGGCGATCTTGGGAGCGAAATAGATGGGCCGCTGCCCGCCGCCCTGATCCTCCGGCAGCTTCTGACGGAAGCTGCGCTCGTCCAGGACCACGGCTTTCTCCAGGTCCAGCCCGTAGTGTCCCAGGAGTTTGTCCAGACCCGTGGTATTTTCGGCGTACCCCGGACGTCCGCCCTGGGACTGATTCCGGATATAGCCGTCCAGGAAAACGGCCAGATTGGTGCCCCGCATCAGGGCCTGATCCAGCTGATACAGCTCGTAGTCGGTGAACTCCTGCTTGGGCCCGGCAATAACCAGAGTTTGCAGGCCCGGAGGCACTCCCTGATCCAGATTGATCTGCTCCAGGGAATAGTTCTGGGAGGCCACGTTCTTGAAGGCGGTTGCCTGGGGAGTGCGTTGCCTTCCGCGGGATCTGGTCGATCCCAGGGGAAGGGTGTCGTGTCCCGCCAGGTAGCCCAGTGTCTGATGGATCCCCAGCAGGGGCTCCATATTGCTTTCGATCAGGTCCGACACACCCGAGTCCGCAAGCTCGTAGCGCGTTCCCACCATGGGCACGTCCGCTCTGTTGAGCAGGTCCAGGGTCCTGGTACGGTCCTTGTAGCGAAGCACCAGGCCGATGCTTCCCGTTCCGGACTCGATGCCCCGTTTTTCCGAGGAGGGCCACTGCAGCGTCTGCAGATCCAGTTTGTCCACAGTCTCGCGGTTGCCTTCGGGCTCGAACTCGCGATAGCTGTAGGTCAGCTTGTCGTAGTTGCGGTCGTTGAGCTCCTCCACCGCCTTTTTCACGTTTTGCCGGAGCTGATCCATGCCCTCGAGCCCGATGTGGGGAGCGACCTCCTGCAGGGAGGGCGAGAGATACAGATCGACCTCGATCTTCTCCTCCAGCCCGAGCAGGGCGCTCACCTTGTTCGTGAGCTTTTGCATCCTGGAGGTGAGCATGTATTCCAGCTGATCCGGGGAAGAGACCACGGGGATCCTGGCCATGGCGTCGCCGTGGAGCAGAACGAGCCCCATATAGGCTTTGATGTACTTGAGCTCGTCCTTGCGGGCGACCTGCACCTGCACCGGTTCGATGCCGTAGTCCTTCGCCCTCCGGGCGCTCTCTTTCTCGCCGGTCACCTCCACGAACTCGTAATTGAAGTTGCGGTCCGCGGAAGCGGCGTATTCCTGCAGGATGTCCCGGACATATCGCTTGGTGCGGGTGTACTGCGGGGGCATGTCCTTGCTGAAAAAGGCCTTGACCGTCAGGGGCTCCTTGAGTCCGGAGACGGTCTCCTTGCTCAGCTCGGACAGGGAATAGCGGTTGTTTTCCGTGAGGTCGTACCGGGCGTTCAGACTGAGCCCGGCGACGTTGATCAGCACGATGACCACGATATACAGCGCAATCCGCAGATACACCTCGGAGAATCCGTTGTCCGCCATAGATATCCCTTATCAGCCTGTTGAAAAAGCCCTTATCAAGCAGGGCGTTCAAAAATTTCATGGGCAAGGCGCGACCCGGCACTCACTTTTTTATGTTTGCTGGTAATATATTGAGCTTTGGGAAAAAAAGTGAGTGCCGGGCAAGATCGAAGCGTAGCGAACCTACGAGAGAGTTTGAATCCGGTACCTATTTGTGAAGCCAAGTCAATCAGACGCCCTTTTGTCACCTCAAATAGGCGCCGGACAACGCCGCAATTGGAAGATTTGGGGCGTCCTGTTATTCCTTGCTCTCGAGAATCATCTTCGTCCCCTGAAGCCCGAGAAAGATGATACTCAGGAAATAGATCACGTCGCGGGTGTCGAGAACGCCGCGGGAGATGTTCTCGAAGTGGGAGCCGGCCCCCATGTATTCCACCACGCCCTGGATGCCTTGGGGCAGGAAAAAGACCATCCTGTTCAGATAGGCCAGGAGGAAGCAGACCGCGGCTCCCAGGATGAAGGCGATGATCTGGTTCCGGGTGAGTGAGGAGGCGAGAATACCCACTGCTGCATAGGCGCCGCCCAGAAGCACTGCGCCGATGTAGCCTCCCAGCACGGGGCCCCAATCCAGATCGCCCAGCATATCGATGCACAGGCCATAGACCAGAGTGGGCAGGAGCATGGCCGCGATCACGCTGACGCTGGCCAGAAACTTGCCCCACACGATGTGTCCGGTGGTAACCGGCAGCGTGCGCAACAGCTCGTAGGAGCCGAAATGGAGCTCCTCGGAGATCAGGCGCATGGTCAGGGCGGGCACCACAAAGGCGAAGACGACGGGCAGAAGCTGGAAAAAGCCGCGCATGGTGGCCTGCCCCTTGATGAAGAAGGGGGAGAGGAAGAGCCATCCCACGACGACCAGAAACACGGCTATCACCATATAGGCGATGGGCGTTAAGAAGTAGTCCTTGAATTCCTTGTTCCAGATAGCGGTCATCACGAACATGATCAGTTCTCCAGGGTGAGTTCCTTGAAAATGTGCTCCAGGGATCTGACTTCCGGGCTCATCTGCAACAGCGCCCAGTCCTTCTCTTTGACGGCCTGGTAGATCCTTTCCCTGGGATCGTCTCCTCCGGAGCACTCCAGGCGGAGCTTCAGGCTCTGTTCGCCTTCGCCCAGATGGAGGACGTTTTCCACACCGTGAACGTCCCGCAGCAGGACCTGGGCCTGATCGAAGGTGGCGTACTTGAGCTCCAGGGTGACCGAGTAACCCTCGCGGGCGCGCCCCTTGAGCTCGTGGGGCGTGCCGTCGGCCACGGTCTGGCCCTTGTTCACGATGGTGATCCGATCGCAGGTGGCCTCGGCCTCGCTCAGGATGTGCGTGGAGAGCAGAACCGTCTTTTCCCGTCCCATTTCCCGGATCAGGGAGCGTATCTCCTGGATCTGGTTCGGATCCAGGCCCGAGGTGGGCTCGTCGAGGATGAGGACATCCGGATCCGGAAGGAGGGCGTGGGCAAGCCCCACACGCTGCAGATAGCCCTTGGAGAGCTCGCCGATATTCTTGTGCATGATCTCGTTGATGGAGAACATCTCCGCGATCTTCTCGATCTGGGCCTCGGAATCGTAAAAGGAGAGCCTGCGCACGCGGATCATGTAGCGGAAAAAGTCGTACACCAGCATGTTGCGGTAGAGGGGGATGGATTCCGGGACGTATCCCACGCGGGCCTTGATGGGGAGAGGATCCTCTGTCGGGTCCATGTCCGCGATCCGGAGGCTTCCGGAAGTGGGGCTGATGTATCCGGTAAGGATGCGGAGGATGGTGGTCTTTCCGGCCCCGTTGGGCCCGAGGAGGCCCAGGATCTGGCCTCCGGGCACTTCCAGGTCGAAATTGTCCACCGCACAGACGTTGTCGTAGTATTTACTGAGTCCCTGAATACGGATCATGACATCTCCTGCAGATCCATCGCCTTTTGGGGATGAGCGTTCAATCCGCCGGTTTTCGGGAAATAGCCAAACGAGACACGGCAGGCGTGCCTCTGCGCGCTTGCAATCGATACGGGCTGCAGATGTGCCGAATTGACAGCGGGCCCGAATTGAGCGATAAAATGCCTTTCTTCCCGAGGGCCCCGGCAGGCGGGTTCGCAGCCGGTTTTGGGAGCTCTTGGAACAACTCCCAAGATTGGATCATGCAGGCAGTAATAAAATGCCTGTTCTTTGTCAAGCGGAATTGCTGCTGATTTGTCCGGTTGCGGTGGTCTCAGCCGCAGGAAAACGGTTCGCCCCATCACCGTCTGTCACGGCTTGACTTCGGGCTGCCGGATGCGGTGCAATCAAAAGGTGCCTATTGCTCGGCAATGCGGGAACGTTTTGCCCTTATCGGCCTTCTTCTCCGCGCGTACTCCCCGAGCGCAGCAAAGGGCATCGATTTCCCCGACAGCACAATCGCAGACTGTTGAGCAACACGAACCGGGATAGAAGCGTATCCCCTACTTGATTACGCGGAGGAATCCATGAAGATCGATGAAGCCACCATCACCGAGGCCATCGCCTCGGAGTATTACCGCAAGTTCACCTCCTGCCTGAACCTGGACGTCGCCCTGGTGGGCGCCGGGCCCTCCGGAATGACCGCTGCCTGGATCCTGGCGCAGAAGGGCTTCCACGTGGCCATCTTCGAGCGCAACCTCGCCATAGGCGGAGGCATGTGGGGCGGCGGCATGACCTGGAACGAGATCGTGGTCCAGGAGCAGAGCAAGCGCCTCGCCGAGCAGATCGGCATCCCCATGAAGGAGTACAAGCCGGGATACTACACCGCGGACGCGGTCGCCGCCACGACCACGCTGGCCTCCAAGGCCACCCTGAGCGGTGCCTACATCTTCAACTGCCTCGGCGTGGAGGACCTCGTTCTGCGCCAGGAGGAGGACGGGGTCCGCGTCACCGGCATTGTGATCAATTCCAGCCCGGTGCAGATCGCCGGATTCCATGTGGACCCCCTGGTGATAAACAGCCGTTTCCTGGTGGAGTGCTCCGGCCACGAGCTGAACGCCCTGTCCACGCTGGTCCGCAAGAACGACCTCTCCCTCGCCACCCCCTCCGGCGGCCTCGAGGGCGAAAAGTCCATGTGGGCCGATCGGGCGGAAACGGACACCCTGGAAAACACACGCGAGGTGTTCCCCGGCGTGTACGTTGCTGGGATGGCGGCGAATGCCTGCTTCGGATCCTATCGCATGGGCCCCGTTTTCGGCGGGATGCTCCTGTCCGGGGAAAAAGTGGCCCACGAAATCGCCGGACGCCTTAGCGGGTAGCGCGCCTTAACGGTCTGTTGAAAAATCCTTATCAGGCAGGGCGTTCAAAAATTTCAAGTGCAAGTCGCGACCCGGCACTCACTTATTTCCCGAAGTTCAATATATTATGAGCAAACAAATGTGAGTGCCGGGCAAGCTCGTAGCGTAATAACCCTACGTGAGAGTTTGAGCTTTTTGAAGCAACGCAGCAATTGAAAGATTTTCAACGCCCTGTTAAGCGCCGCATTCCAGGCGCGGCATCCGACACCATTCACATCCCTTCGGAGATAGCATGCGGGTATGCATGAGCATCGCCGGCTCCGACTCCAGCGCCGGAGCCGGCATTCAGGCCGATATGAAAACCTTTGCCGCCCACGGCGTGTACGGGCTCACCACGATCACCGCGGCGACCGTGCAGAACACCGTGGGCGTGCAAGCGGTGCAGGAAATGGAGCCAGATATCGTCTCGGGCCAGATCCGCTGCCTTTTCGAGGACATGCCCGTCCATGCCGTCAAGATCGGCATGGTTTCCAGCACCGCCATCATCGAGGCCATCGCCGCCGAGCTGAGGGCCGAGGATATGCCGCCGGTCCTCCTCGATCCGGTCATGGTCTCCAAGAGCGGTTTCGAGCTCCTGCAGAAGGAGGCACAATCCGCCCTGCGGGTTTCCCTGATCCCCTTTGCGGACCTGCTCACCCCCAATCTTTACGAGGCGGAGCTCTTGCTGGGAGAATCCATCCAGAACGTCGAGGACATGGAAGAGGCGGCGCGATCCCTGCTACGCATGGGGCCCCGGGCTGTCGTGGTTAAGGGCGGGCATCTGGAGAAGCTCTCCGGAACGGATGTCTATTGCGACGCCAACGGTCCGCGTCGCCTCCCGGGGGAGTACATCGCCACCTCCAACACCCACGGCACCGGATGCACCTTTTCCTCGGCCATAGCGGCCAATCTGGCTCTGGGATCCGACACCTTCCGGGCCACCTCCCTGGCCAAGGAGTATATCGGTGCGGCCCTTGCCGATTCCCGTTCCCTGGGCCGCGGCAAGGGACCGCTGAACCATTTTCCGGAAACGTGGACCCGCCCCGGGAGTTGACGGACCGGAACCCGTCGCTCGTCCTTCCCCATAAGCTCAAGCGACTTAACGGGCACAAACCGCCAAGGACCTGATGCTCGCGAATCAAACCTGCACCCATTCAGTAAACGGGGGCAGGACCAAAATGCCCCATCCGGAGTCTTTATGGCATCCATGAACGCTTCCCTGGAAAAACTGCTGCAGGATAACCTTCGGGAGCTGGCCCGAGAGGAGGGCCTCGCCCCGGAAGATATCGACACCCGCATCCGGGACGGACGGATGGTCCTTCTGGGCAATCCGGCCCACGCCGGTTGCACGCCCACGCTGATCGGACAGCCGGCCGGGCTCAAGGTCAATGCCAATATCGGAACCTCCCCCTTTCACAACGACCCCGAGCTCGAGGCCAGCAAGCTGCAAACCGCACAGGAGGCGGGCGCGCACACGGTCATGGACCTCTCCACCGGGGGGGAGCTGGACGCGATCCGCAAGCGCATGCTCCGGGAGACGCGTTTGCCTCTGGGCACCGTGCCCCTGTACAGCGTGGCCCAGAAATACATCCTCGCGGAGGAGGACCCGGCCTGCATGAGCCGGAGCGAAATTCTGGAAGAAGTGGCCCTGGAGGCGGAGCAGGGCGTGGACTTCATGACCCTGCACTGCGGAGTGACCCGCAGGGCAATCGCTCTGGCCAGGGAAGAGGGTCGCAGGCTCGGCGTGGTCTCGCGGGGCGGCTCCCTGCTGGCCCGCTGGATGGAGCAAAATGACGCGGAGAACCCGCTTCTCACGGACTATGACGCGCTTTTGCGCGTCTGTTGCGAGCACAACGTGACCCTCAGCCTGGGAGACGGATTGCGCCCCGGAGCGATCGAGGACGCCGGGGACGGAGCGCAGTGGGAGGAAGTGATCACTCTGGGCGAACTCGCCCGCAGGGCAAACGAAAGCGGCGCGCAGGCCATGATCGAGGGACCGGGCCATGTGCCCCTGCACCTGATCCAGAGCCAGATCCAGGGTATGAAGACCATCTGTGGCGGAGCCCCTTTGTATGTGCTGGGTCCCCTGACCACGGATACGGCGGCGGGCCACGACCATATCGCCGGGACCGTCGGGGCCACGCTCGCGGCCTACTACGGGGCGGATTTCCTGTGCTACCTCACCCCTGCGGAACACCTGACCCTGCCCAACGAAAACGACGTCTGGCAGGGGGTGAAGGCCTCCCTCGTCGCAGCGGACTCCGCCGAGGTGTCCCTCGGCCGGAAGGCGGCCCTTGATCGCAACAGGAATATCGCGAAGGCCCGTGCGGACCTGGACTGGTCCGGAATGGCCGAGCACTGCCTGGACCCCCGGCTCATGCGCAAGCGGCGCCAGGGATTCGACAGCAAAAAGGAGTGCGCCATGTGCGGCGAGTTCTGCGCCGTGCGGCTCTTTGGGTAACCCGCCCCTTAGCAGGGCGCCCCCAATCTTCCAATTGCGGCGTTGCTTCAAAAAGTTCAAACTCTCACGTAGGCTAACTACGCTTCGACCTTGAACTTTTTTCGCGCCTTGCCCATGAAATTTTTGAACGCCCTGCCTGATAAGGACTTTTTCAACAGGCTGTTAGGCTTTTAGTATCCTATCCAGGCCATGCACGAGGTTTGACAGTGCTCGCTTTCTGTATCTAGGTTCAATAAACCTGTTAATAGAAACCCCTGCGTGTCGCCTATGCCCCTTCCCCTGCAGAGCGCGCTCGGCATTCCCGTTCTTTTGGCTCTGGCTCTTTTGTTTTCCGAAAACCGCCGCGCCATCCCCTGGCGCAGCGTCGGCGCCGGCCTGCTGCTTCAGCTGATCCTGGCCCTCATCCTGCTCAAGCTTCCCGGATCGCGGAACTTCTTTCTCCTTTTGAACGATCTGGTGCAGAGCCTGGAACAGGCCACACGGGAGGGCACCTCCTTCGTCTTCGGCTATCTCGGCGGCGGCGAGATCCCCTTCCAGACCAAGGAGGGAGCGGACACCTACATCCTCGCCTTTCAGGGACTTCCCCTCATCCTGGTCATCAGCGCCCTGTCCTCCCTGCTCTTCTACTGGGGCGTTCTGCCCCGCATCGTGCGGGGATTCTCCCTTGTCCTTCGCCGCACACTGGGCCT
>Ga0207714_1001965_pt1 | contig 12835 bp, 11 predicted proteins | sample PonA232FremontCA_2_FD_187270 | JGI IMG/M metagenome (GOLD analysis project Ga0207714, IMG submission 187270) | Marine sediment microbial community from Fremont, CA, USA - Pond A23 Sediment 2 (SPAdes) | ecosystem: Environmental > Aquatic > Marine > Unclassified | place: USA: Fremont, California... | reverse complement strand
CCTTGTGCGCCGCGCCGAGCTTCTCCATGGCGGTCTGGAGGTGCTTTTCCACGGTTCGACCGCTGATGTTCAAAACTTCCCCGGTATCCTCGGCCGTCTTGCCGCGCGCCGCCCAGCGCAAAACCTCCATCTCGCGATCGGTGAGGTCAATTTCTGTCGGATAGTGCCCGCCGAGGTCCGGCAGGATTTCGTACATCCGTGCGTGGGCCGCGTGTGCAAGGGTGGGTAACCAGTTATACACGCGGGGGTCGAGGGCAGATTTGCTGATGCCCTCGTAATAAAGCGTCAAAACTCCGCTGAGTGGACGAGACTTCCCTTCGCGCGTGTGTATTGGTACAACGATACCATCGCCGAGGCTGTGGTCGAATGCGAGGTGCATAACGCGAGCGCCCTGGCGTTTAAGTCCACGCGGTAGATCGCGCGCTTGACGCCAACTCGGTAAGTCTGACCAAAAAAATGGGTGATCGACGGCGTGCGCGAAATGTGCGCAAGGATCCCATCGGTGGGCCTCCTGGCGATGGTATTCTTCAACGAACCGGTGGTCGGCAGTGGATCGACAATATGCAATTGACTCGTCAGATGTTAATGGCATGCGCGTGATGTCCGCGTACGTCCAGGCGGTTCCACCCACGCCACCTGCGATTGCATCGAACGCGGTTTCCACTTCCGTCTGGTTCGGGGCGGCAACAACCCGTTCCAGCGCATCCCGTACATCCATGCCCCATTCCTGCCCATCGCTGTTGGCAGTTTAAAGCTGCGCTACGCATTTTCGCGTATATCGAGAGCGATGCCTACCCCCCTACGGTGAGTGCCGTGAAGGGAGAGTTGGCATGTACACAAAAAATCGACTCCAAGTACAGTATTTTACAGCTGGACAACGACCAGACCTGATGGCTCAAGCCTGGAGGATCCGGTACGAAATGTTGGTACAACAACGGGGATGGAATATAACGCATATTTATAATCTTGAGATGGATAAATACGATCAATATGCACTGCATTGCGCTGTTATGGACGGCGCCCGGGTCGTCGGGTACGTTCGGGGCAACCCGACGCAGAGGCCGCATATGTTGGGCGAGTGCTTCCCGCAACTCTCAGCCTGCGTTCATGAAGAGAATTCAAAAGTGGTTTGGGAGGTTAGCCGGTTCGTATTTGACCAAACGCGAAGGCATCACCCGGAATTAATTAACACGCTGATCGACTCCGGGGTTGGCCTGGGAGAGCGGGTCGGCGCGGACCTTCTGGTCGCCGTCGTTGAAGGTTGGATGGAGCGCGCCGTGCGTCGGCGCGGCTATCCCACGCGCTCGCTCGGCCAACCCATCGTCGTTGGGAACGGTCGAAATCGTCCCGTCAAGGCTTATGTTTCCGCAGTTTCAATGGCTGATGTGCTGGCAAGTCGCCAGGACGTTGCGTGAGGGAGGTGATTATGAAGACCATTTTGGGTGATTTGCCTGAATTTCGCAAAAATCCGATAAAATTGAGCGAGAACGCGACTCTGAACGGAAGCCGGATCGGAGAAATCCGACTTTTCACGAGGTTTTATTATATAAGTTCAGATCCGTACATCTTGCGCTCGATTTTGTTGGACGATGCGAGTTCCTGGCGGAAAGGACCGGAAGTTGGCCGACTTTCTCCGGCGATGGGTGAAGGGTTGATACCCGCTGAAGGCGAGCGTTGGCGAATTGGCAGAGAAACTCTCGCCCCCGCATTCAAACCGGATGAAATTAATCACGGCTTGGATGTCGGTGCGGATCGCCTGCTGAGAGGCATAGCACATCTCGCTTCGGATCATCAGACCGTGGATCTGCACAAGCTTTGCGGCCACGCCACTCTGGTGATGACGATCCAAGCCCTGTTCGGTTGCCATTTTTCGAGTGAATACATCGAGCACGTTAGGGAGGCAGTAGCTGAAGGACACGATGTCATGACGCAACATGCTGCGCAAGTAGTGCCACCGATAAAATCAAAATTGTCGTCCTCGTATCGTCGTTTGATGCGTGCAGTGGAAGTGCTGGACGACATTGCAGAATATATATACTACCATATGGATGAATGTAAAATGAAAAAAGCGCTTATGCAACTAGAGCAATTATTAGGGTACAAAGCGGTTCGAGACGAGATTGTTACTCTGTTAGTTGCCGGATTCGAAACGTCCGCAAACGCTGGCGCGTGGATGCTGTATCACATGGCTGAGAAGCCGGAATTGATGCAGCGGCTTCGCACTCAGCATGAGTGTGTAGGGTCGAAACCACACGAGATTGCGAAGCAGCCACTTTTCAGTGGTCTCGTGAAGGAGACACTCAGGTTGTATCCGTCCGCATGGTGGTTTGCGCGAACAGCGAACCGGGACGTGGCATTCGAGGAACGTACGATTCCGAAGAATGCGTCCATCTTGGTGGTCCCCTGGGCGTTGCATCGGAACCCCCGTCTCTGGGACGCGCCCAACACTTTTGATCCGGATCGGTGGGTCGAGAAACGGATTCCGCAGGACCGTTTCTCGTGGCTTCCCTTCGGTGCCGGGCCGCGGGCGTGCATCGGCCGCAATCAGGCCATGATCGAGCTGGGTATTCTGGCCTGGCTGGCAACCAGCTTCGACATGCTTCCTCTCAGCGGCGACACGCGAAACCTCAAACCCGAAGGTGGAATCACCCTGGGTCCGCCACCTGGGTCCGGGCTTTACGTGAAGATGGCCGTGCACGAGCCGCAGTACGGGCGTTTGGCCGCGTGAATCCGGCGGAAAACTTGTGAGGGCTACCGATGGGGCGCCGTGAGAGCAAAAATCGCGCGGATCGAACGGTGAAAAAGGCCGTCCTGGTGGAGCGGGAGGCCTTTTCGGACTGGTTCGATGCGTTCAAGCCACGCAACGATTCGATGGATGAGTGCGACAGTGATTCCCGTATTTCAGAGCACGAGGCGATCGCGACGTTTCTGAACGATGGCTTCTCGCTTGAGCAGGCAACCCTGCTCTGGCGCCTCTTGGTTCAGGTAGAGCATGAAGAGCGTGCGGCCCCGGACGGATTCGAAGACGGCGCGAACCGGAAAAGACGCGGCGCGTACCGGGATGCGTGAAGCCGGGTCGCTGAGCCTTATCCCTCAAGCGATTCGGCGTTGTTTTTTTCCTCCTCTCCCTCAGCCAATTGCGCGATCAGGCTGCGCAATGCCCGCTGCACCCTTGCGTCCGAAACATTGCAATAGGAACGCACCACCTCAAAAATATCACGTGACACGTGGCCGTTCATGCCGAGTGTGTCCGTGTCGGATTCCCCGTCATCCTGCCCGACGTCGGCGAACAAAGACGCCAACGGCGTGTTGAGCCGCCGTGAGACTTGGTACAACCGGGCGACGCTGAAGGAGGATACGCCGTTTTCGTACTTCGCCATCTGCTGTGCACTGATGCCCAGCGAACTGGCAAGTTCGCGTTGGGAGAGGCCGAGCAGGAGGCGGCGCTCGCGCACTTTGCGCCCGATCTGTGCGTCGATCAGCTCGTGGATTTCGCCCTGCATGTCATCAGTCCATCGGTTCTGGGAAAGGGAGCTGTCCTATCCGGCATTGTGTAATCACTATGCTTTGGTGCGCATCGGTGGACAACCCGCTCTCGTTCCACGAGGGTCTGCGGCACGGAGAACGCGCGTTCGAGCTCGGCCCTACACGCCCGCCCGCGCGCGCAAGCGCCGGATCACCCACACCCGCACCGCGCTGGAAAGCGGCCCCGTCCGCGCGGCGTCGATCTCGGCGACGAGGGTGTTGAGCGGCACGCCCCGCTCCTGCGCCAGCGCCGTCAGGGCCTGCCAGACGTCGGGTTCCAGGCTGATGCTGGTGCGGTGCCCCGCGACCGTGACCGAACGTTTGCGGGGGGCGGTGTCGAGCTGCTCGGTCACGAGCGCGCGGTCGGGCCCAGCATCTGCTCCGGGCGTACCCAGGCGTCGAACTGCTCTTCGGTGAGCATTCCCAGCTCCACCGCGGCCCCCTTCAGGGAGGTGCCGTCGGCGTAGGCCTTCTTGGCCACCTTGGCGGCCTGATCGTAGCCGATGTGCGGGTTGAGCGCGGTGACCAGCATGAGGGAGTTGTGCATCATCTCCGCGATGCGGGCCTCGTTCGCCTCCATGCCGCGCACGAGGTTGTCGGCGAAGCTCTGCGCCGCGTCGCCCAGCAGCTGCGCCGATTGCAGCAGGTTGTAGATCATCACGGGTTTGAAAACGTTCAGCTCGAACTGGCCCTGCGTGCCGGCCATCGAGATAGCGGTGTGGTTGCCCATCACCTGGGCGCACACCTGGGTCAGCGATTCGCACTGCGTGGGGTTTACTTTGCCCGGCATGATGGAGGAGCCGGGTTCGTTCGCCGGCAGCAGCAGCTCGAAGAAGCCCGCGCGTGGGCCCGAGCCCATCATGCGGATGTCGTTGCCGATCTTGAACAGCGAGCCCGCCGCCGTGTTGAGCGCGCCCGACATCTCCACCACGGCGTCGTGCGCGGCCAGCGCCTCGAAGGTGTTGTCGGCGGGCCGGAACTCGACCCCGGTGATCGTCGCCGCCTCCTCGGCAAAGCGCGCGGCGAAGCCCTCGGGCGCGTTCAGGCCCGTGCCCACGGCCGTGCCGCCCTGGGCGAGTTGGCGCAGGCGCGGGAAGGCGTCCTCGACGCGGGCAAGGGCGTGGGTGAGTTGCTGCGTGTAGCCGGAGAACTCCTGGCCCAGCGTCAGCGGCGTGGCGTCCATCATGTGGGTGCGGCCGATCTTGATGATGGACTCGAACGCCTCGGCCTTCTCGTGCAGCGCGTCGCGCAGGCTCGCCAGCTTGGGCAGGGTTTCGGTCACGATCAGCCGCCCGGCGGCGATGTGCATGACCGTCGGAAAGGTGTCGTTGGAGGACTGGCCGTAATTGCAGTGATCGTTGGGGTGGACGGGCTGCTTGCCGCCGCGCGCGCCGGTCAGGATCTCGTTGGCGCGCCCGGCGATGACCTCGTTGGCGTTCATGTTGGATTGCGTGCCCGAGCCCGTCTGCCAGACCACGAGCGGGAAGTGCTCGTCCAGCTTGCCCTCGACGACCTCAAGCGCGGCGGTGCACACGGCGTCCCCGGTCTCGCGGTCGAGCGTGCCCAGCGCCAGATTGGCGCGCGCCGCCGCCAGCTTCTGGATGCCCAGCGCGCGCACGATCTGCGTGGGCATGCGCTCGCCGCCGATGCGGAAGTTCTGCAAGGAGCGCTGCGTCTGCGCGCCCCAGTAGGCCCAGGCCGGAACCTGCATCTCACCGAGCGAGTCGGTCTCGACGCGCACGCTGGTGTCCTCGTCCGTCATGCTCGCGCCCTCTGCGGCTCGTGTTTGCTTTTCGCGACTGCATCCCGTGTACCGCGCGCGGCGTGCGTGGGCCAAGGTCGAAGCGCCGTGCGCTACCGGTTCGCAAGCGGCGGACGGGCCGCGCTGCCTCACCCCCGCTTCATCGCCCACTTCACCACGGTGTCGCCTTTGCCGGTGGTGGCGGACAGGACGATCTGGGTGGTGCGCTGCACGCCCAGCCCGCCCAGGTAGATGCTGTCGGCTAGGGCGAGCGTCGCGCCCTGCGCCCGCAGGTGCCAGTGGGCGCCCGTGGTGGTGACCATGTGTACGGTTTCGCGGTCGGGTGCGAGATCGACGCGCACGCTCGGGTGGAGGTGGAAGCGCACGGTGAAGGGAAGTTCCGCCGGGCCGGTCAGCGTGTCCTCGCCGCGCAGGTCGTCGCCCAGCGGCGCCAGGAAGAGGCGGCGCTGGTGCACCGCGCCGAAGAGGTGCCGGTAGCCGTCGTGGCTCATGGCGAGCCAGGCCATTCCCTCGCCGGTTTCGCGGCGGCAGGTCACCTGTTCGGGCCGGCGGCCCAGACCGCCGCAGGGCGCCAGGATCTCCGCGGCGTTGGTTTCCGCCAGGATCAGCGTGGAATGCGCGGCCGTGGCGCGCTGGGGAAGCTGCCACGCCGGGTGGCCGGGATAGGCGCCGCAGTTGACGATGACGCGGTCGGCGCCGTCGCTCAGCTCGAACGCCAGGGGGCCGGCGTGGGCGCGCTCGTCGTAGCCCGGCGGTGGCGGCGGGCCGGCGTCGGCGACCAGCACGGTGCGCTGCGCGTTGAGCCGCTGAAAGCCCGACTGCGGGGCGGCGTCCTGCGTGCGCGTGCGCCCGCCGGCACGGTGCAGCGCCAGGTCGATCACCGCCGAGCGTTCCTCGCGCCCGCCGTTGAAGCAGGCCAGCCCCCCGTCGCCGTGGCGCAGCATCTTGACCACGGGGGCCATGCTCTCGATGGCGGCCGTCAGGGACTCGGGGACGCTCCACTGGCCCGAGGTCAGCACGGCGCGGATGTCCGTCAGGTCCGCCAGCACGGCGAGATGGTCCGATGGGTTGCGCGCGATGTGGCCGCCGTCGGCGTGGAGCTGCCGGTCCAGCTCGGTCTCCAGCAACGCCAGGCCGCGCCGGAGCCGCACCTGGCCGTCGGGGAAGCACGCGCCGGCCAGGATCAGCCCCTTGATGGCCGCGATCAGCTCGGCCCCGCGCAGGCTGCCGGGGATCACGCGGTCGAGATGGCGTACCTGGCGCGCGACGGACAGGAGCACGGCCGCCGTGAACGCGGTGCCCGCGCCGTGCAGCAGGAACGGCTGGTTGCCCAGCCAGACGGCGATGCGGCGGCCGATGACGCCCGCATGCCACGCCGCGCCGGGCTCGCCGGGACCGGGGTGGCGGGCCAGCCAGTCCGCCAGCAGATCGCGCGCCCGGCGGCGTGCCTGTTCGCTGTTCACCGCGCGCAGGTCGCGCACCCAGGCGAACGCGTGCAGTTCGTGCAGCCACGCCGGGTCCGCCTCGCGCGGGGCCCAGAAGGGCGTCGGCGCAGCGAGCGCGCTGTTCGCCAGCTCGATGCGGTCGGTGAGGAAGCGCCGCCCGCGCTCGGCCTCGCCCGGCCACACGTCCGTGGGTTCCAGGCGCAGCGAGTCAGGCGGGTGCCGGCCCAGCGTGGCGCGGTAGAGCTGGCTCGTGTGCCAGGGGTGCTTGGCGGCTTCCAGCGCGCGGTTGACCAGCACCTCGCCCGGCAGCGCCAGTTCGGCGCGGAGCCGGCGGCCCAGGCCGGTGCGGCCGGGCAGCCCCAGGCGCGCGGCGGCGGTGCGGCCGTCCGCGCCGGCCACGGTCTCAGCCCCCGGCGCGCAGCGCCGCGAGGTTGGCGGCGTAAGCATCCGGCCCGCCCCTGAAGACGGACGAGCCGGCAACGAGGATATCGGCGCCCGCGTCGACGGCCCGCGCGCCCGTGTCGGCCTTGATGCCGCCGTCGACCTCGAGGTCCACCGCGTGGCCGCCGGCGTCGATGGCGCGGCGCAGCTCCGCGATCTTGCCGAGCGCGCGCTCCTGGAATGTCTGGCCGCCGAAGCCCGGATTGACGCTCATCACGAGCACCAGATCGACCATGTCCAGCACCTCCAGCGCCGCCGCGACCGGCGTCGCCGGGTTGAGCGCCACGCCGGCCTTCACCCCGGCGTCGTTGATGAGCTGGAGGGAGCGGTGCAGGTGCGGCCCGGCCTCGGGATGGACGGTCAGGATGTCCGCCCCGGCGTCGGCGAACATCGGGATGTAGGCGTCCACCGGCGCGATCATCAGGTGCACGTCCAGCGGCAGCCGGGTGTGCGGGCGCAGCGACGCGACCGCCTGCGGGCCGATCGTGATGTTGGGCACGAAGTGCCCGTCCATGACGTCCACGTGGACCATGTCCGCGCCCGCCTGGGCGACGTACTCGACCTCGCTGCCGAGCCGGGCGAAGTCGGCGGCGAGGATGGAGGGCGCGATTCGAAGCGGGCGCTGCATACCGCTCGGGTATCAGCGGGGGCCGGTTACGGCAAGTCGGGTCGGGATGCGCGGGCAGTGCGCGCCCGCCGTGCGATGGAACCGGCTCACGCCGCGCGGCGCAGGCGAGCGATATAAAACGCGTCGAGGCCGCCCTCGTCGCCCAGGTGATGGGGCAGGGTTCGCACGTCGCCGGTTTCGGTGACCGCCTCCGTCAGCCCGCCGATCTCTGCCGGGTCCACGGGAACGCGTTCGATGTCGCCGCGTTCGGCGAGCAGCGTGTCCACCAGCTCCACGCCTTCCGCCGGTTCCAGCGAGCACACCGCGTAGACCAGGATGCCGCCTGGCGCGAGCATGCGCGCGGCCGAGCGCAGCAGCGCCATCTGCAGCTCCGCCATCGCCGGGACGTCCGCCGCCTGCTTGAGCCGCGCGATGTCGGGGTGGCGGCGCAGCGTCCCCGTGGCGGTGCAGGGCGCGTCCAGCAGGATGTTTTCCAGCTTTTCCGGCGGCTGCCACTGCGTGACATCGGCGGCGACCGTGGCCGCCCCAAGCGAGAGGCGGTTGAGGTTGTCGACGAGCTGGCGCAGGCGCTCGGTCGAGCGGTCGACCGCCAGCACCTCCGCGCCCTGGGCGACGAGCTGGGCCGTCTTGCCGCCGGGGGCGGCGCACAGCTCGACCACGCGCTTGCCGCGCACCTCGCCCAGCAGCTTGGGCGGCAGGCCCGCGGCAGCGTCCTGCACCCACCAGGCGCCGTCGTCGTAGCCGGGGAGGCGGCGCGGATCGCGCGTGCCCGGCGGCAGGCGCAGGCCGCCCGTGGGCAATTCGCGCGCGCCCAGGCGGTCGCGCCACGAGTCGCGCGCGTCCGCGTCCACCACGGTCAGGTCCAGCGGCGGCTCGCGCATGTGCTGCTCGGCGATGGCGCGCGCCGTCTCCTCGCCGTAGGCCGCGACCCAGCCGTCCCAGAGCCAGGCCGGCGTGTTGAGGCGCGGTGGGTCCAGATCGGCGATCAGGCCCTCGCCCTCGCGCGCGATGCGGCGGAGCACGGCGTTGAGCAGCTTGCGGTGCGCGCCCACGCGCACGCCCACGGCGAGCGCCACGGTCTCGCCGACGGTGGCGTGGTCCGGGGTGTCCAGGAAGAGGATCTGCGCCGCGCCCAGCCGCAGCAGGTCCTGCACGGCGTTGAGCTTGGGTTTCAGCGGCCGGTCCAGGCACGCGGCAATGACGGCGTCCAACTGGCCCAGGCGGCGCAGGGTCGTGGCGGCCAGGTGCCGGGCGAACGCGCGGTCGCGTGGCGTGAGGTCGCGCCAGCGCGGCGTGTGCCCGATGGCGTCTTCCAGGGTGCGGTGCTTGCGCAGCACGCCGCGCAGCAGCTCGAAGGCCGCGCGCCGGGACTCGCGGCCGGGTGCCGCGTCGGGGGATTCCGAATCGCTCATGATGTGGTGTTTAGCGGGCGTGGCAGGCCAAGGAAACAGCCGCGCCGGCTGGTGGGTCCGGCACGGATGCGTGGGCCCGGGTCATGTCCGACGGGAGGTGATCAGGCCCAGGGGCTGGCGGCGCGCGCGGTTCCGCCGCCGCCCGTTTCCCCGGCCATGTCCCGCAGCAGCTGGATGCGTTCGCCCATGTCCGGGTGCGTGGAGAACAGCGAGGCGAAGCTGCCGCGCCCGCTCAGCGGATTGACGATGAACATGTGCGCTGTCGCCGGATTGCGCTCGGCGTCCGGGTTCGCCGTCTCCTGCGCCGCGCCGCTCATGCGTTCCAGGGCGGAGGCGAGCCATTCCGGATGCCCGGAGATCTCCGCGCCGCCCCGATCCGCCGCGTATTCGCGCGTTCGCGAAATCGCCATCTGGACCATGGACGCGGCCAGCGGCGCCAGCATGGCGATCACCAGCATGCCCACGAAGCCCAGGGGGTTGCCGCCCTCGTCGTCGTCACCGCCCATGCCGCCGAACATCCCGGCGAACATGGCGAAGTTGGCCAGCATGGAGATGGCGCCCGCGATCGTGGCCGTGATCGTCATTGTCAGGGTGTCGCGGTTCTTCACGTGCGCCAGCTCGTGCGCCATGACCCCCGCGATCTCGCGGTCGTTGAGGCGGTCCAGCAGCCCCCTCGTGGCCGCCACCGCGGCGTTCTCGGGGTTGCGGCCCGTGGCGAAGGCGTTGGGCTGCTCGGTCTCGATGACGAAGACGCGCGGCATGGGCAGGCCGGCGTTGTCGGCGAGCTGCTCGACGATGCCGTAGAAGGCCGGCGCGCTGCGCTTGTCCACCTCCTTCGCGTGGTGCATGCGCAGCACGATCTTGTCGGCGTTCCAGTAGCTGAACGCGTTCATCGTCACCGCGATCAGGAAAGCGATCACGATGCCGGTCGTGCCCGCGACCAGCCATCCGATGCCCAAAAAGAGCGCGGTCAGCGCCGCCAGCAGGGCGAAGGTGCGAAGCGTGTTCATGGATGCCGCCGTTCTCCCGAGTAACCCGTTTGAACGTGGGCGCGGCGCGTGTGCAAATCAAGCTGGACGGCAGCCCGCCATCGCGGTGTGCGGGGCTTGTCTCGGCTGGGGGCGCGCGCCAGTCTTTGCTGCATGACCAAGGTGTTCCGCAGTTTCGTCGCCAAGCGCCAGCGCGCCGCCAAAGCGGACGCGCAGCAGGACGACGTCCAGCCCGCGCAGTCGGACCAGGGCGAGGACAAAGCCCGCCGCGTCAACCCGGAAACCGGCGAAGTGGGCGGCCCGGACGGTCCCGAGCCCACACGCTACGGCGACTGGGAACGCGGGGGCGTGTGCTACGACTTCTGACCGGCAATCGTGACAAAAGCGGGACCGGCCACGCTCGCCGGCCCCGTGAGTACCGTCAGGCCCGCGCTTGCTCGCCGTCGCCCTCCTGACCGGGCGCGACGTGCTGTGCCAGCGCGGCTTCCAGGAATTCGTCGATGTCGCCGTCGAGCACCCGCTCGGTGTCGCTGCGCTCGATGCTGGTACGCAGATCCTTGACCATGCGGTAGGGCTCCAGGACGTAGGAGCGGATCTGGTTGCCCCAGGCGATGTCGGACTTCTGCTCCTGAACGCCCTTGGCTTCCTCTTCGCGCCGCTTGAGTTCCCGCTGGTACAGCTTGGAACGCAGCAGCTTGAACGCCTCCGCGCGGTTGGTGTGCTGCGAGCGGCTGCTCTGCGACTGCACGATGATGCCGCTGGGCAGGTGGTGGATGCGCACCGCGGAGTCGGTCGTGTTGACGTGCTGCCCGCCGGCGCCCGACGCGCGGAAGGTGTCGACCTTGATGTCCTTCTCCTGGACGTCGACCTCGATGCGGTCATCGATCACCGGCGTGACCCACACACTGGCGAAGGAGGTGTGGCGCCGGCCGCCGGAATCGAAGGGCGACATGCGCACCAGGCGGTGAACGCCCGACTCGCCCTTGAGCCAGCCGTAGGCGTTGTCACCGTAGACGCGCACCGTGGCCGACTTGATGCCGGCTTCCTCGCCCTCGGTCTCGTCCAGCAGCTCCGTGGTGTAGCCCTGGCGCTGACACCAGCGGACGTACATGCGCAGCAGCATCTGCGCCCAGTCCTGGGCCTCGGTGCCGCCGGCGCCGGCGTTGACCTGGATGTAGCAGTCGTTCGCGTCCGCCTCGCCCGAAAGCAGGGCCTGTTTTTCCTGGCGCCGGGCTTTCTCGCGGATGCGGCGCAGCTGCTCCTGGGCCTCGGTGACGGACTCCTCGTCGCCCTCGCTCTCGCCCAGTTCGGCCAGCGTGAGGGCGTCTTCCAGCTCGCTCTCCAGGCTGCGCACCGTGGAGATGGCGGTGTCCAGCCGCTGCCGCTCCCGCATGAGCTGCTGGGCGCGGTCGGTGTCGTTCCAGATGCTGGGATCCTCGATGAGCGCGTTCAGCTCATCCAGGCGGCGAAGCGCGTTATCCCAGTCAAAGATGCCTCCTCAGCAGGGCCAGCGACTCGCGAATGTCGCTCGCCAAGCTTTCGGTTTCCGCACGCATGCGTGTGACCCTCGCTTGTTCGTGGCGTGTGGGCGCGGCCCCGGTGTTCGTGGGACCGCGCCCGGATGGTTCATGAGGACTAGGCGCCCGGTGCCCGGTGTTTCAAGGTCTGTGGCCGGGGTCAGTACCGTGGTCAGTAGAGCCCGCCCGTGCCGCTCGTCGTGCCGTCCGCGCCGCCGTTGCTTTCGCCGCCGTAATCGCCCGGGGTGCCGGCGTCCAGCACGCGCCGTTCGCCCGAGGGGCCGTTGCCCGGCTTGAACGCTTCCAGCACCACGGTCTCGGAGTCCGAATCCGCCGGGCGGCCGGTTTCGAGATCCATGCGCGTGAGGTGGATGCCGGGCGGAACGCGGAAGGGGACCGCGGGCTCGCCGTCGAGCGCCCGGGCCATGAAGTCCTTGAAGACGGGCCCCGCCACGTTCGAACCGAAGCTGTGCTCGCCCAGCGTGCGGTGGGAATCGAAGCCGACGTAGACGCCCGCCACGAGGCTGGGGGTGAAGCCCATGAACCAGGTGTCGTGGCTGTCGTTCGTGGTGCCGGTCTTGCCGGCGACCGGGCGGTCCAGCGCGCGCATGCGCCGGCCCGTGCCGCGCTCCACCACGCCGCGCAGCATGGACACGATCTGGTAGGCGCTGGCGCGGTCGGTCAGGCGCTCGCGGTTGTCCGGAAGCGACGGCGGCTCCTGGCCTTGCCATGCGACGTTTTTGCAGTCCGAGCAGCTCGGATATGCCGGCCGGTGGATCGTGGTGCCGTGGCGGTCCTGCACGCGGTCGATGAGCTTGGGCGTGACCTTCATGCCGCCGTTGGCGAAACTGGCGTAGGCGGTCGCCAGCCGCAGCAGCGTCGTCTCCCCGGCGCCCAGGGCCATGGCCAGCCGTTCGTCAAGCTTGTCGTAGAGGCCGAAGCGCTCGGCCGTGTGGGCGACCTTTTCCATGCCGAGTGTCTGGGCAATGCGCACGGTCATGAGGTTGCGCGACTGCTCGATGCCCACACGCATCGGGGTGGGGCCGTAGAACTCCTGCGTGAAGTTGGCCGGCTTCCACTTGCCCAGGCCCTCGCCCTGGTCGATGACGAAGGGCG
>Ga0207714_1001964_pt1 | contig 12840 bp, 15 predicted proteins | sample PonA232FremontCA_2_FD_187270 | JGI IMG/M metagenome (GOLD analysis project Ga0207714, IMG submission 187270) | Marine sediment microbial community from Fremont, CA, USA - Pond A23 Sediment 2 (SPAdes) | ecosystem: Environmental > Aquatic > Marine > Unclassified | place: USA: Fremont, California... | reverse complement strand
GCAGCGGCGCTGGTGACCACCCGCCGTGACGTGGTCGCTGCACTTGGCATTCCCTACACGGGCATCCAGATCGTCCTCTGGTATGTTATCCAACAGCCAACGCTCGGAACGCTTTCACCCCCGGAGATCATTGATAAGGTCGCACAGATCGTGCTGATCGTCCTCTTGGTTGTCATTGTCCGCCGCGAGCGCGTCTGAATTTCGGCACCACCCAATCCGTGATCCGAGAACTCGGCCGTCGCGCGACCGATCATCCCTTTACCGTTCTCCGAGCCCCGATCGGAACGGCGGCCATCGTTGTCGGACTCTGGATGCTTGTGCGCCCGAGCTATGGCACCCGTCCGGCCGTCCTAGTGCTCGCCGGCGGCGGTCTCCTGGGCTGGGTCCTTGTCGGGGTCCACGCGGCGATGCGCGTCTCGTCGCCGTCTGTGGCACGGGTTACCTCGGCAACCCGTCTTACGCTCGCCCGCGGTAGCGTCATGGCGCTCCTCCTCGGATATGCCGTTCTCCCTGATGTCGCCGTTGGGTGGTTCGTCGTTGCGGGCTATGCTGTGGCTGCGCTGCTTGACGCCGTTGACGGAACGCTAGCCCGGGCGACCGATAGCGTCTCGTCACTTGGCGCCCGGCTTGACACCGAGGCCGATGGACTGACCGTTCTGACCGGTGCGGCCCTTGTCGTCGGGATCGGGGCCGCACCAGTGTGGTTTCTCGCGGTCGGGATTGTGCGGTACGTGTACGTGCTATTGCGCGCCATCAGACGGTATCGGCGTCGTCCGATCGTTGCTGATGAAACGCGGTGGCTGAACTCGTTGCTGTATGCGCTACTCGTCGTGACGATGTGGCTAGCGCTTCTCCCAGTGACGGGGCACCACCTGACGCTGGTAGTGAGTGCTACTGGTATCCTCTACTTGGTGAACTTTGGTCGGAGCTGGCTGGTCACCGCCGGTTACCGCTCACCCTGAGTGCGCCGTCGGAGGACGACAATCAGTCCCGACAGCGCGACGGCGAGCACGGCGACGTTGACAAGGAGATTCGCGATCGGTTGGTACCGGTCGGCGATCCAGAGGTTGACGATCGCGCCAAGACTCCGGTAGAGCCCGACGCCGGCCAGCAACGCGAACAGCGCGAAGACGGCGATCCCGACCCACTGGAGCACCGTGATTGCCTCGGGACGGGTCGACGGGGGGTCCTCATCTGTAGAAGGGCCGTCTGTTGACTCGGCGGTCGTCGGTGTCGAATCCGTGTCGGTCATGGGTTTCTCTGTCGGTATGTAGCGAGGGCTATTGCACTCAGGACTGCAATTAGTGCGCCGAGTGCGCCCATCCCGGGAGTTGCTCCTCGGTCGGACGCGTCGTCCTCGGCCGTCGGTCGTCGGCGATCGGTCTCGAAGTCCTCGGCATTGAATCCGATATCCTCCTGTCTGGTGTCCACCGAGACGGTCCGCTGGGGATCCAGGTTGGCCGCACCACGGGTTGACCCGATGACCACATCATCACGCCAGAGGGTCGCGTCTAGGTAGTAGTTGGTCTCTGATGGCACGCGTATGGTTGTCGTGACCGGCACCGTCCGCCCGGGATCGATCGGTCGGACTGATGTTCGGGTTCGGTCGGCGACGACCCCGGCCTCGGCGTGACGAGCAATGATCTCAAGTTCGAGATCGGAATGGGGCTGATCGCCGGTGTTCGTCAGATAACTCGTCACCTCAAGCGTCGTCTGCTCATTACCGGCGTCAAGCACGGTATACTCGACCGCCGGCCGGTAGGTAAACTCGCTGAAGCTGATCGTCGAGGTGGCGTACGGTGGAGTCAACGCTGCGACCCCCTCGACGCTGGTGCGGGCACCTTCGATGCGTTGGCCGTCAGCGTACAGCACCGACCGGAGTTCGTATCCACCTTCGCGCGGCACCGTCACTGTGGCCGTAACGGGGACTTCGGTGTTCGGCGCCGCCGTCTCGACTGACCGTGTCGTCTCATCGACCAAGAGTCCGCTTGAACTATCGACCGCCCGAACGGCCAGCGTGACGTTATCCGCCGAGCCGTCGAGTCGCTCAAGTAACAGTGTGACGTTCAGCGTCGCCGTCTGTCCGGTGATCTCGTCGGTCTCGAGTGTCACCTCGTTGATCGTGTACTCCGGCGGATCGGCCGCTGGCTGACTCATAAACCCCGGAACGGCAACGGCGAGCAGCCCGGCAAGCGCAAGCGCCAGAACGGCAATCGCCAGGAGACGACCCGCGGTGATCCATCGGGCGTTGGCCGTCATCGGTGCCGACACACCCCGGAACGCGATCGCCTGACGAGCATGACACGTCGACACATCCACCTCTTCCCGTGTGAATCTTCGGGAGACTCAAGTTGCGGCCGTAGTCTCCACAGCGGAGCATAAACTTATCTATCGAAAGTGTTGTCGCGACAAAATCTATGATTCAAAAGTAACGCCGAAACACGTATCGGAGCGTAATCCGAACGGAGTGTATGGTATCGCTTGATGAAACCGACCTTGAGATCCTGTCGTTGCTCGCCGATGACGCCCGTCGGCCGTTCAGTCAGATCGGTGAGCGAGTCGGGCTCTCTGGCCCGGCAGTCTCCGATCGGGTGACTCGACTTGAGGAGGCCGGTGTCATCGACCAGTTCACGATCGCACTCGATCGGTCACAGCTTCAGGGTGGCGTCTCGGTGATGATTCAGATTGACCTGCCTGAGAGCACCCTCGAGCCGGCACGTGAACGGCTCCGATCGGCCACGGGGGTTGACCACCTGTTTGTGACCGCCGAGGGCGACCTCTGGTGTTATGCTCGCGTCGATGCCCGGTCGATCCGCGACTGGCTTGACTCGCTGCTCGGCGATCTTGAGGGGATGAGCTATTCTGTGACGCTCATCGATGCGGTGGAGTGGACGCAGTCAGTTGAGGGGATGGCGTTTGGTCTGACGTGCGCTGAGTGTTCGAATACCGTCGACAACGAGGGTGAGACCGCCCGCATCGACGGTGACACCTACCACTTCTGTTGTCCGTCCTGTCGGACACGGTTTGAGGAGCGGTATCGTGAACTCGAAGAGGGCGCTTGAGTTTGGCCTCCAAACCTCGCGACGGTACTGACCCTTACTCGCGAAGGGACAACGGTCCTAAACGAGTATCCCATAGTACACGTATCAATGGCCACCCGACGGATCCGGCTTGAGATCGCCGGCATGTCCTGCGCGAACTGCTCGGCCACCCTTGAGGACGCACTCGCTGAGCTTGCGGGCGTCGAGTCGGCATCAATCAACTTCGCCACCGACGAGGGAACCGTGACCTACGATCCCGCAGAGGTTGACCTCGCCAGTATCTACGATACCATCGACGCAGCCGGCTACGAGGCGATCGCCGAGACGACAACCGTCGGAATCGCTGATCTGTCGTGTGCGAACTGTGCGGAAACCACCGCCGCGGCGCTTGCGGATGTCCCCGGCGTGATCAACGCCGAGGTCAATTACGCCACCGACGAGGCGCAGATCCGATATAATCCTGCGGAAACCGGCCGCGATGCGTTTTACGGCGCCATCGAGCGCGCCGGATACACGCCCGTTGAGGCGGACACGACGGACACCGCCAACCACGATGTGGCACGCGAGGCCGAAATCACCCAACAGCGCCGGCTCACGATCTTCGGGGCGGCCCTGACAACGCCGCTGGTTCTCGCATTGGCCGACACCATGCTTCTCGGTGGCACGCTTTTCCCTGATCGCATCGCCGGTATCGAGATCGGGTGGTTCGAGTGGCTGCTGGCAACCCCCGTGCAGGCCGTCCTCGGCTACCAGTTCTACGCTAATAGCTACACCGCGCTGGTAAAAAACCGCCGGGCCAACATGGATGTCCTCATCGCGCTTGGATCCTCTGCCGCCTATCTCTATTCTGTCGGGACACTCACTGGACTGATCGCCGGCGGGACGTATTTCGATACTGCTGCGCTCATCCTCGTGTTCATTACGCTCGGGAACTATCTTGAGGCCCGATCAAAGGGTCGTGCCGGCGACGCCCTCCGCGAACTGCTCGCTTTTGAGGCCGAGACGGCAACCGTCGTTGAGAACGGTACCGAACACGAACGACCGCTTGAGGCGGTCGCCGTCGGTGACCGACTCCGGGTTCGGCCCGGTGAGCGCATTCCAACCGACGGAGTCGTCGTTGAGGGTGAAAGCGCCGTTGACGAGTCGATGGTGACCGGCGAATCCGTCCCTGTTGGCAAGACAGCCGGCGATGAGGTCGTCGGTGGCACGGTCAACGAAAACGGGGTGTTACTAATCGAAGCCACCAAGGTCGGTGCCGACACCGCACTCCAACAGATCGTCCAGACCGTCAAGGAAGCACAGGCCAGCCAGCCGGATATCCAGCGCGTCGCCGATCGTATCTCCGCGTACTTCGTGCCGGCGGTCATCGCCAACGCGCTCGTCTGGGGTGGACTCTGGGCAGCCTTCCCGCAGACACTGGCCGACATCGTCGCCACGTTGCCGCTGTGGGCACCTGTCGCCGGTGGACCGACCATTGCCGGTGGGACCGTCTCTGTCGTTGAATTTTCGCTTATCGTCTTCGCTTCGGCGGTGTTGATTGCCTGTCCCTGCGCGCTCGGGTTGGCGACCCCCGCGGCGACAATGGTCGGCACGACCATCGGTGCACGCAACGGCGTCCTGTTCAAAGGTGGTGATATCCTCGAGCGGGCGCGTGACGTTGACACCGTGGTTTTCGATAAGACCGGGACGCTCACCGAGGGGGAGATGGCTGTCACTGATGTCGACACGATCGACTCTGTCGTTGCTCCCGATGGTGGACAGCTCACGCGCCCGACGACACTTGACGAATCGGACGTGCTCAGACTAGCGGCCGGTGCCGAAGCCGGGAGCGAACACCCACTCGGACGGGCGATCGTCGAGGCAGCCAAGACGCAGGATATTGACGTGCCCGACGCTGAAGACTTCGAGAATCACCCCGGGCGTGGTGTCAGCGCGACGGTCGACGGCCGAACGGTGCTTGTCGGTAACCGCCGGCTGCTCCGCGAAGCCGGGATCGACGACACCGCCGGTGCCGAGACGCTTGATCAACTTGAAGCCGACGGGAAGACGGCGATGTGTGTCGCTGTCGACGGGCGGCTCGTCGGTGTTGTCGCCGCTGCTGACACGGTCAAGCCGACCGCCGCCGAGACGATCGCCGCCCTCCAAGACCGCGGACTCAAGATGATGCTCCTGACCGGAGACAACGAGCGGACCGCCCGTGCGGTCGCCACTGACCTCGGGATCGACCCCGCGAACGTCCGAGCGGAGGTACTTCCGGACGATAAGTCTGCGGCCGTCGAGGAGATTCAGGCCGATGGCCGTAGTGTCATGATGGTTGGAGACGGTGTCAATGACGCTCCGGCGCTCGCAGCAGCACACGTCGGCGTCGCCCTTGGCTCGGGAACGGATGTCGCTATCGAGGCGGCGGATGTGACGCTACTGCGCGACGATCCGGCTGATGTCCTGAAGGCGATTCGCGTCTCCGAAGCGACGCTTCAGAAAATCAAACAGAACCTCGTCTGGGCGCTGGGGTATAACACAACGATGATCCCGCTGGCCTCTCTGGGCCTTCTCCAGCCCGTCCTCGCGGCGGGAGCGATGGCACTTTCGAGTGTGTCGGTGCTCGCGAACAGTCTACTCTTCCGCCAGTATACGCCTGATCACGACTACCGGCTGCTTGGGTGGGTGCGACGAGACTGAGCCCGCTTGTCTGACACGACCGGAGACTCCTCGGCCTTTTGCCCGACTCCAACACATCGGCCCGGAGCCCGTATCGTACCCATTGACGGGGCCGTCCTGGCACATGAAGATACTTGATCTGAGCCTCGAAGCCTCGCAGCTCAGGCTGGGGCGCGGTACAGACAGTCGAGTCGGTGGGCGATGTATCCGAGTTCGCCAGCGGCAAGCTGTGCCCGTCGCGTCGCGAGCCAGTCCTCAACCGCCGGTACGGCCTGAGGATCGACGCTGTCGGCGATAAAGTCGAGTAACTGATCGAGTACCGCCTGTTCGTCGGCCGGATATTCCCCGTCGTGTGGACGGATGATCGCGTCTGATCCCCCGACCGCGAGCACATCACCGGCCCGCCGTGTGAGAGCTTCGAGCAGGTGCCGGCCGGCGTGGCTGTCGCCGTTCGGCCGGGCGTCCATCGAGGCGTGATACGCTTCAATGATCGCGTCGTCTGCCGGGTGCGAGGGCTGAAACGCAGTCATCCCATCGAAGGTGAGCGGAAGGTATGCCAGTCCTCCCGGACGGAGGGCCGGTAGCCACGCGTCTAGCGCCCGGTCGACCCCAACAAGATCGAACACCTGCTGTGCGATCAGCAGATCGGCTGCCGTATCCGAGCTGAGCGCTTCGAACGCGTCGGCACACCCAAAGGAGACCTCAAGCTCACGAACACGAAAGCCGGTGGCCGTCTGTTCGATCGTCTCATCATCATACCGGAGGGTCGCTGGCCGGACCGTCTTAGCAAAGGCGACCGACCGGGCGTCGGTATCGAGTCCACGATAGGAACCGGCATCGATCCCCCAGGCGAGTAGCCGTGGAATCGTCACCCCTGTTCCGGCTCCAACCTCTATGATCATCGGCGCATCGGATACCGTCTCAAGAAACCGGTCGTGCACCCGTCGATTGAACGAGCGGTCGTCGACGGTCCGTTTGGCCTCGAGATACCGTGGTGTGCTCATGCGAGTGGCCGGGTGTGCCGCGCCCAGGCCTCGTCGTCCTCCCAGACGGTGACCCGAAGTCGTTCGGGTGGCTCCTCAGCCAGTGCCGGTGCGAGTTCGTCGGCGATAACCGTTGCGAACCGCTCGACGCTCGGATTCTGTCCCTCGAAGGGGGCACAGTCGTTCAACAGCGTGTCGCGGTAACGCGCCTCGATCTCATCAAGCAGGTCCTCAAGCACGGTAATGTCGAGTAGGTAGCCATATGGACCCAACTCCGGTCCGGCGAGTTCTACGACGATCGTATAGTGGTGACTGTGGACCGAGCCTTCGGGTGGTTCCGGCTCGGGAACGGTCAGATAGTGTTGTGCAATAAACGACCGCTCAACGGCCATCTCGTAGGCATAGACGCGGTCGGTTGGCGTATCGACACTCGTGTGGGCTGTGGGGCTATCGTCAGTCATCGTATGTCAGAAGCACTTGTAACGTCGATTCTGGGCTTGAGTCCAGCCGTCGGTAGGCTGTCTCGGCCTCAGTAAACGGCACGCGATCGGTGACCAGCCGGCTCGGGTCAATCCGGTGTAGCTGATCGAGGGCAACACGCAACCGCCGATCACTCGACCACCGACCGCGGTGATCAGGTGCGACGGTACTCACCTGACTAGAGGTGATCGAGATGCGGTCACGGTGGAAGTCGGTGCCGAGCTCAAGGGGGTGTCGCTTCTCCCCGTACCATGACCCGACGATGATCCGGCCGTCATACCCAACGGCGTCGATGGCATCGTCAAGCGCCGCCGGCTGCCCCGACACCTCATAGACCAGGTCGGCGCCCGGCGGGGCGCGATCGGCGTAGAGGTCATCGACTGCCTCCGGGGGGACCGTCCGATCGGCACCCATCGCGTCGGCCAGGCGGCGACGCCGCGCAATCGGCTCGACGACCGTCACCGTGACCGGAAACGCGGCAAGCAGGCGTGTCGTCCACAGTCCAATGACGCCGGCACCGAAGACCACGACCCGCTCGCCGATCCGCGGCTGGCCGTCCATGAGAAAGTTCGTTGCTGTCTCAACTGTCGGTAGCATCGCTCCGGCGGCCGCCGAGAGATCCTCGGAAAGTGGCACAACGGCATCGGCGTTGACCGTACATTGCGTCTGGTGGGGGTGGAATGCGAATACCCGCTGGCCGACCGTCACATCCTCAACGGCCTCTCCTGTCTCGGTGACCTCGCCGACAAGAGCGTATCCATACGGGGTTGGATACGTGACGGCGTCCGCGGTCGCCTCGACACCGATATCGGCGGCGATCTCCGCGGGCAACTCGCCGCGGTACAACAGGAGTTCGGTTCCCGGGCTGATAGCCGACACCATCGTCCGGATCGTGACCTCTTTGGGGCCTGGCGCATCGACGGTGACAGGACGCCGCTCAAGTTCACCCACGCCGGTGAAGACGAGCGCGTCAGCAGCCCTTGACATCGGTCAGTCGTCCGCGAACTCCGGGTCGGGAATCCGGTCTGACCCGTGTGTCGAGTTGGCTTCATAGACGCGGTCACCTGACTCCCGACAAACCTCAAGGGCGTGTTTGGCGTCGCGCCCGGCGTCGTGTGCCGTCTCGCCGCGGCCGATACCAACCCGGTATCTGACGCCGGTCTCCTCCTCAACGTGATCGATCACCTCGCGGAAGGTCTCGACCGAAAGGGCTGGACAGACCCCGATGACATTGTCGCCACCGACGAACTGCGCGACGCTCTCGTGGGCCCCGCGGAGTTCCGCCTTGAGTTCGATAACCGATCGCTGAATCGCCATTTCGGCGTCGACGGCGTTGCGATCGTCGGTATATGCCGAGGTGGCATCGACGATATCGAAGTGGCCAATCGTGATGTCTTGCGTCTCGGTCTCGGCGAGCGTCTGGTCACACCGGAGGACCTCGCGACGGTCACGGTCCTGCGCGCTCCCGGCGGCCTGGAGCAGGTCGCTGGCGGTCTGAACGGCGGCCAGCGGTGTCGACCCGCTCCCAATGCCGACGCTGATAGTCACCGGATACCGGTTGCGCACACGCTCTTGGAACCGGCCGAAGGCTTCGGCTGGGGTTTCGTTGGCAACAGCAAGCATGTTATCGAACCGTCCGAAAAAGGCGTATCCATCGTCACGACCAACGAAATCGGCGAAATCAGCGTAGAGGCGGGCTTGCAGTGCTTGGAGATCGGTCTCCCGGCGCGGTGCAGGGGTGACCGTCCACGGCCCGTAATCATCGAGTTGAACCACCGCGAGGCGTACCGATCTGACAGGTGTCTCCGACACGGCTACCTACATCATGGTCCCGACTGATTAAAAGGTCTCGTCCCGTGATGGTGTCATAACCGTCGCTGTCAGGCTGATCCACCTGTGCTAATGAGGGCTTTGATCAGCAATCGTGCGATAATCAGACGTGACAGACTACCGTTCTGGCTCGTGCTCGACAATTGACAACACGACCGGGTAGCTCCACGCCTCCCCGCTGTAGGCCTTGAATGTCGCGAGTAGACAGACAGCGAGATTCAGGGCCGCCAGTGCGAGACTCGCTATCGCGGTGATGATTGATAAGAACGGATTGATGAGTGTCCCGATCCCGACGGACAGGACGATCAGTATGAGACCGGCAACAAGGACGAATAGTTGCCAGTTCAGCGCGTTAGCGGCGTTGGTTTTCGTCACGGGATTTTTCGTAAAGATGTAGATGAAGCCGGCACCGAGTACGCTGAAGCAGAGGCCGGCGAGGTGTACAAGTACGCCAAGTGGGGTTCGATCATTCTGGCGGTGGAGTGATGCTGTCATACGAAGACACTCTCTGCGGGCTGGCATTTGAGTCTGTGTCGGACTCGGCACAACCCCATGAAGTGATCGATCACAACCCCTGTGGTTAACTCCCAAATTCGTGACCGGTTTAACCGTCCGGTCGCTATTCGGTGTCATGGACCTCTCTCACCGAGTACTCGTCACGTTTGACTTACCTGATGCCAAACCGTTGTCGCCGGTCTTAGCCGAGACAATCGCTCCACTTGACGTGGTCGTATTAGGCCACTTCAGCGTCCCAGAACAGACGCCTCTTGAGGCGGCACGTGACCAGTTTGAGGCCGATGCCAGCACCGAACTTGAGGATCTCGCCGCTCCCATTGAGGCGACCGGGGCCTCGGTCACGACGCGCTTAGTATTCGGTAAGAATCAGGATGAGACCACCGACCGAGTCGCTCTTGAAGAAGAGTGTGACGTGATCCTTACCCCCGGTGAGACAGAGGCCGTTGATCAAGTTCTCGTCCCGCTTCGGGGGGAGGTGAACATCTCGCGTATCCTCTCGTTTGTCGCCGAGTTGCTTGCATTTAACGACGCGTCGGTCACACTCTTTCACTCTGGTGAGGAGTCCGATCGGATCGACGGCGAAGACCTGCTCAATCAAGCGACCGATCGGCTGATTGATGAGGGGGTTGATCCCGAGTCTATCACCCGACGGATCGGAGACCAGGACGATGCCGGCCAACGTATCGTTGAGATCGCGGCGGATTACGATCTGTTAGTCATCGGCGAAACCGAGCCGTCACTTCGCGAGCGTATTCTTGGGGCGATTCCGATACAGATCACCGGGGATACCGACGCGCCGACATTCGTCGTCCGAGACACCGACGAGACATAGTCCGTTTCACCTGACATGCTATGTGTGCCAACCGGCGGGCTGTCCGGCACTACGGTGCTACGGTGTCGGTGCCAGCGACCGCTCGGAGTCGCTCGGCGTCGGTCTCGACGGACGCTTCGACGCGCCGAACCGTCTCACCGACCGTGCCGTGGATAGTCACACCGCCGGTCTGCCTTGACCTGTGCGACCAGTCCTCGGTCAGCGTGGTCTGTCGCGTCGCTGGCGTATCTCCCCCATCTGCCATCACGCGATCAATGGCCGGTTACCGGCATCAAGTTTGGTCTTCCACGGCGAAAGTGAAACCCACCGAAGAGAGCGACGTACAACAGTAAAGTGGTCGTACGCCGGACGATCCTATATGACCACGCGCGAGGTTGACGACATTGATGAGGCGATCCTCTACGCCCTCCAAGAGGACGCACGCAACACCGCTTCGGGCGATATCGCCGAACGCACCGGAACATCCGACAGCACGGTTCGCAAGCGTATCCAGCGACTTGAGGCCGACGAGATCATCAAAGGATACAGTGCTCATGTCGACTATCAGCGGTCTGGGTATCCACTCCGCATGCTGTTGTACTGCACCGCATCAATCCCGGATCGCGGCGAGCTCATCCCCGAGATTTTAGCAATCGACGGCGTTGTCTCCGTGCAGGAGTTGGTGACCGGCGAGCAGAACCTGCTGGTGACAGCCGTCGGCGAGTCCGATAGCGATATCACCGCCGTCGCACAGAATCTTCTCAGTATGGGCTTGACTGTTGCCGACGAGGTACTCGTTCGAAGCCACGAGACGACCCCCTTCGGCGGGTTTGCGGCGACAGCCAATGATGAGTGAGCGACGGCCGTCCACTGCTCAAGCTACTTAGCTCTCTGTTGGTTCATCTCCTTTGTTCCGTTCCCGTACTGGTCGGAGCAATTATCGCTGAGTGGCGCCAGGTGGACATCCTCCCCTGCCTGAAGGGGTGGGGTTTCAGCGTTTGACATCCTCCTCCGCCTGAAGGCGGAGGAATCCCGAGGTTGGGATATTAAGGTTCGCAGTCCACCACCTCGGCCTGCGGTTGGAATCCACAGGAGAGGTCGTGAAGGTGGACTCCGGGCTGTGCCAACCAGCCGGTACTCCTATCCCCGCCCAAACTGGACGCAGACTCGGAGTTACTTTCGTTGATGTCCAGACGGATGTTCTCCGCCCCGTTCACATCGGCGTTGAACGCTGCATCGCACTCCTCGCACACGTACAACCCGCGTTCAACACGCTGACTCTCGTCTTTCCAACCACACACTGAACACGTCTTGCTCGTGTCGCTCTCATCCACTTCCACGATCTCGATCCCCTCGGCCTTCGCCTTGTATTCGAGGATGTCCGTGAAGCGGTCGAACGCCCACCCGTGCAGGTCAAGGTTACCGTGTTTACCCCAGTTTTTCGCCTCGCCATTCTCGTTCTCGCGGACACCTTCCAAGTCCCCGACGTTGATGTGGCCAACGCCTTTCTCGACACACCGCTGGACGATGTGTTTCGCTAAAGCATGGAAGAAGTGGGTGCGGCGCTCTGCCCACTTGTGGTGGAGACGAGTGGCTCTGTCGCCACCCGAGTCGTCGCATTTGGCGATTTCTTTCGGGAAGTAGTAGCCGTCCTGTTTCAAACGGTTGCCGGGGTACAGGTCAGCTTCCTCGGTACTGTATGCGACGGCGGCGAAGTTGCTGATGCCGAGGTCGATGCCCGCTGTCTCGTTGCCGGGAGCGTCGGGCGTCTCGATTTCGTCTTTGCAAACAAGATGGAGTTCCCACCGCTCCTTCTGCTGGTCGTAAACAGCGCGAACCTGTTGTAGGTTTTCAACCTCAACGCCGGGGGGAGTCTCGTATTCGACAAGGATGTATTCCCACGCCTTCGGGTGTTCCTTGTGGTTCGCTCCTTTCGAGAGTCTGACGCGGTTGTTCTTGGTGTCGTGGCGGATGCCGTTCTGCTTCCACGTCACCGTTGACCGCGGGTGTTCCTCGTGGACGCGACGGCCCTGCTGGTCGTAGTAGTTTTGCTTGCGATAGCCGGGCGGATTGTCCCGCTCATCGTCCGAAGAGTACCACGAGTTGAAGGCTTCAGCGAGTTCCTCCAGAACCCGCTGACTGGACTGGGAGTGCAGTCCCTTGTACTTTGGATGGGTCTTCAACTCGTTTTTCAACTCCTCGTGATCGGGGATTTCGCCCGTTTCTTGCCAGACTTGCCGGGAATGGTAGTTGGCAACGTTCCAGAGCTTGCTGGCACTCCACCCGTGTCGGTCAAGCGAATCCACCACCTGTGAGTGGTTGCGAATTTTCGCTCGGTGGGTTCGGTGGACTTCCAGCATCGTGGAACGTCTCTATAATCACTTATAGTTACTTTTGTTGTAAAAGCTTGGGTTGAAAAAGTGGAATATCCGGCCTTGGCGGAGGCGGTGGAATATATCACTGAGTGACGGCGCGTATCCACGGCCTGAAGGCCGTGGTATTGCGCCTGTTCCAGCTATAA
>Ga0207714_1001963_pt1 | contig 12845 bp, 12 predicted proteins | sample PonA232FremontCA_2_FD_187270 | JGI IMG/M metagenome (GOLD analysis project Ga0207714, IMG submission 187270) | Marine sediment microbial community from Fremont, CA, USA - Pond A23 Sediment 2 (SPAdes) | ecosystem: Environmental > Aquatic > Marine > Unclassified | place: USA: Fremont, California... | reverse complement strand
GTCATGGAACTGGCCAATGACATCGGCAAGTTTGACGCGCACGACGACAGTGACCGCGCCGTATTGCACGAGGCGCTGGAATCCGCCGTGCTGCTGCTCGCACCCACCATTCCCCACGCAGCGCATGCAATGTGGCACGCGCTGGGCCACGAAACGCCCATTGTGGACGCCGAATGGCCGGCCTGTGACGAAGCCGCGCTCGCACGCGACAGCATCGAACTGGTGGTTCAAGTGAACGGCAAGGTACGCTCGAAGATCGAGGTGCCCACCGACGCGGACGAAGACCACATCAAGGAATTGGCCCGGGAACAGCCCAATGTGCAAAAGTTCATCGAGGGAGCCACCATCCGCAAGGAAATCGTGGTGCCGGGCAAGCTGGTCAATATAGTGGCTTCATGATGACCCGCGCGCTATCGCCATGGCGGATCCAAATCCTGCTGCTGGTGCTGATCGCACTGCCGGGTTGTGGCTGGCAATTGCGCACGGCCCCGGACATGGGCGCGCTGCCGGTACTCGCCCTATCCGGTGCGGGCCATGACCTGCGGCATGAACTGACCGAGGCACTGGACAACGCCGGCGTGCGCGTGGAGGCCACCAGCGACTGGACCCTGGCCTTCAGCAGGGAGTCCTGGACGAAGCGCACCGTGGCCACGGATACGCGGGGCCGCGCGGCGGAGCGTGAACTGCGGCTGAACCTGGAATGGCGGCTGGAACCCGGCGGCGACCAGCGGCCGGGGCCGCGGCGCGAACTGACCCTGACCCGCACTTTTCAGTACAGCCCCACGGATGCCACCACCTCCAGCGACGAAGAAGATCTGCTGCGCGAGTCCATGTACCGGGACGCTGTCTGGCAGATTCTGCGCCAGATCGAGGCCACCGCCTCGCAACTGCCGTTGAACGGGGAGGAGTCGGATGCAGCTACGCGCTGAACAACTGGCGAACCAGCTGGAGAAGAAACTCCTGCCCGCCTGGCTGATCGCGGGCGACGAACCCCTGCAGCAGGGCGAGGCCTGTGATCTCGTGCGCCGGCATGCGCGCGCGCAGGGCTTCGACGAGCGCGAACGCTTCGACGCGGACATCGGTATAGACTGGAATGCCGTGCACCACGAGGCCCAGAACCTGAGCCTGTTCGGCGGGCGCCGTATCCTCGAGATCCGGCTGGGCGAGAAACGGCCGGACAAGACCGGCAGCGGTATTCTCTGCGAGCTGCTCGCCGAGGTGCCCGACGACACCCTGCTGCTGATTTCATGCTCGCGGCTCGACCGCAAGAAGGATCTGAACAGCAAATGGGTCAAGGCACTGGACGCCGCCGGCGCCATGGTCCAGGTCTGGCCCATGGGACCGGATCAACTGCCCGGCTGGATCCAGCAAAGACTGAAGCAGCACGGGCTGTCCGCGTCCGGCGAGGCCGCCGCCCTGCTCGCCGAACGCGCCGAGGGCAACCTGCTGGCCTGCGCCCAGGAGGTAGAAAAACTGGCGCTGCTCCATCCCGGGCAGAACCTGGAGCTGGCGGACATTCAGAACGCCGTGGGCGACAGCAGCCGCTTCTCGCCCTTCGATCTCACGGAAGCGCTCACGCGCGGCCAGGCCCAGCGCGCGCTGCGCATTCTCGATACCCTGCACGAGGAAGGCGTCGAACCGCCCGTGCTGCTCTGGGCGCTGGCGCGCGAGACCCGGGCCATGGCGGCCATGGCCGCCGGCCGGGATCCGGGCATCCGCATGCCGCCGGCCCGGCTCAATGCGTTGCAGCAACACGCCCGGCGCCTGGGCCCGGAATCCCTGCAAAAGGCACTCGCGCGCGCGGCCACCGTGGACCAGGCCATCAAGGGGCAGTCGCCGGAGGATCCCTGGCGCGCGCTCGCCAGTGTGGTGTTGCGGCTGGCGGGCAGTCCGCTGCCGGCGGCGCTGGAACGGCCCCCGAGCTATGCTTGAACGCCGCCAACGCCGCCCGCAGGGTATCCGCATCAAGCGCCAATCCGGAGGACATCCATGAGCAAGAGCGTACTCATCCCCGTCGCCGATGGCTCCGAAGACATCGAAAGCGTAACCCTGATCGATGTGCTCCGCCGGGCCGAGGCGGAGGTAACCGTCGCCGCCGTGGGCGATTCCGCCACCATTACCGCCGCGCGCGGCACCCGGATCACCGCGGATGCACGACTGGATGACGTGATCGACCGCGACTATGACCTGATCGTGCTGCCCGGCGGCCGGGGCGGCGCCGAAGCCCTGCGCGACTGCCCGCCGCTCATCGAGCGCCTGAAACAGCAGCAAAACGCGGGCAAACTCTATGGCGCCATCTGCGCCAGTCCGGGCGTGGCGCTGGCGCCGCACGGCCTGCTCGACGATGTAGCCGCCACCGGCCATCCCGGCTTTCAGGACCCGCTGCCCCATCAGGACCGCGCACAGGAACGGGTGGTGCGCGACGGTCAGTGCCTGACCAGCCAGGGCCCGGGCACGGCGCTGGAATACAGCCTGGCCCTGGTGGAAGCGCTCTTCGGCGCCGACAAGCGCGAGCAGGTGGGCGCGCCTATGGTGCTGTAGCGCAGGAGCCTCATACGGTTTTCCCCTGTGCTAGGCTACGCACTTTGACGGCACCGGGATTCTCCATGGCACGCGACAGCACCGACACTTCCTCCATCAGCTTCACCGCCCTCTACACCGGGCAGGTATGGAATCAGAACGGGCTATCGGCGCCGGGCTTTGCCACGCCCCGGGGGCGGTTCTATTACCACGCCATGACGCCCTTCGAGTACATCGGCGGCAAGCTGGTGGGGGGCAATATCCGCACCTTCCTGCTGCAACGGCATCAGGTGATCGACGACCGGGTGGCGGACGCCATCGAAAACCGGGGCGTGACCCAGGTGCTGGAGATCGCCTGCGGGCTGTCACCGCGCGGCGCGCGCTTTGCCGAGCGCTACCCCGGCATTACCTATGTGGAAGCCGATCTGCCCGATATGGCCGCGCGCAAACACGCGCTGCTGCAACGCGAAGGGCGGCTCAGTGACCGCCATTATGTGGTCGATTGCAATATACTCGCGCGCGAAACGCCGGACTCGCTGGAAAAGGTGCTGTCGGATTTCGATCTGTCACAGCCGGTGCTGGTCGTCACCGAAGGACTGGTGAACTATTTCAACCTGGAAACCATCTCCGGGTTCTGGGAACGGCTGGCCCTGGCGCTGCACGCCTTCCCGCGTGGTCTCTATCTCGCCGACAACTATCCCCTCTATGACGACATGTCCTTTCTGCGCACGCTGCGCGCGCTGGGCAAGCTGCTGGGTTCGGTGTCACGCAGCCAGGTAAGTTTTCACTTTCACAGCGACGACGAGGCGCGTAACACCTTCATGAATCTGGGCTTCCAGCACGTGACCATTCATGATCCAGCGGATTTCTACGAACGGCTGTCCATTCCGCGCAGCCGGGGCCGCTCCTTTGTGCGCGTGATCGAGGGGGAGACGGAACAGCCTGCCGACCCGAGCTGAGTTTTCACGCCGCCGGACATCGTGCTGGAATCGCTTTTTCATACCGCTGTTGGGCTGCGGGCAGGTTTTCGCGCAGATGTTCGATGCGTGTGTCATGCGCCGGGTGGGTGGAGAGAAACTCCAGGGGTTGCCCGGAACCCGCCTCGGCCATGTTTTGCCACAGAGCCACACTTTCGCCGGGGCGGAATCCGGCCGCAGCCATGAGCAGCTGCCCCATTTCATCCGCTTCACGCTCGTGGGCACGGCTGAACGGGAGGGTGACGCCCAGTTTCGCGCCCAGCCCCAGAACCTGTAACACCTGCTCATTCTCCACTTCGCCGAAAAGCCCGATCAGCATGAGCGCGATCCGCAGCCCCAGCTTCTGGGTCAGGCGCTCATTGCCATGATCCGCCAGCAGATGCCCCACCTCGTGGCCGATGATCGCCGCCAGCTGGTCCGGCCCTTCGGCAACCCGGAGAATCCCCGCATGAATACCGATGCGCCCGCCCGGCAGGGCGAAGGCATTGGGCGTGGCGTTGTCGAAGACCACCACCTCCCACTGCTCGGGCACCCGGGCGCCGGGATACACGGACTCCACCTCATCCAGCACCCGGCGGGCGACACACTCCACCCGGGCACGCTGGTCCGGGTCCGAAATCGTGGTCCCTTCCTGCTTCATTCGGGCGAAGGCCCGCGCGCCCATATCGGCCATGACGGGATCCGGGACCAGGGCCAGCTGATCCCGGCCGGTGGGTGTCTTCTCGCATCCGGTGAGTGTCAGCAGGACAATGGTGGTAAGGAAACGCAACTTCAACTCGGGATCTCCCCGGGATCACAGGATCGGCCCGCAAACGGGGTTCATGCCTGGAAGCTTGCCGGACTCCGCAAGCACCCTCGGATGGGCGTGTGAACGGTTGCGGGCGCGGAATGATTCAGCCGTAGATGCGGCGGACCGCCGGGCGCTCATCCTTTTCCGGCGGCAAAAAATATTCGCGGTCGCGCAACAGATCGGCAAAGCGTTCGGCCTGCTTGATGTTGCCGTGCTTGAACAGGCACCGGATATAGCCCTCGCCTTCATAGTCAAAGGCCAGCAACTCCAGCTTGAGCTCCGGTGTGTCCATGTACAGGGTGCAATCCCGGGCGTGGTCCGCCAGCGAAAAACCGGGTTGTTCCAGCTTGATCAGACACCCGAAGAAGTTGATATCCATCACCGTCACCGCCTGATCAAAACGGAACTGATCACCCACCCGGGATTCGCTGACCATGCGCCCGCGCGGATTGCCCGGAATCAGACGTTCGCTGCGCCGACGTTCAATGGTCTGGCTGCAGCCCTTGGGCATGAGCCGGATGCCCTCCACCTGTTCCAGTGACTGACCCCGCAGGAAGGTGGAAAACAGATTCAGCGACACCTCGCGCTTTTCCAGCTGAGGCAGATGATCCGCACCCTTGACCAGCACGAACTGCGCATTGGGGCATTGATCGGCAAAGCTGGCGTTCTCCCAGGGCAGCGTGAAGCTGTCGTATTCGCCCGTCATCACCAGGGTATCGCATTCGGGATAGCCGATCATGCCCTCCACGGACAGCAACCGCCGGCCGTTAATGGTGTACCGGGCCTGTTCGTTTTCCGTCAGGGACTTCATCTGCTTGTAGAACAGCCGCCGGGCCGTGGGCGTGATGCCGGTTTCCTTCAGATGCATGTAATTGACCAGATAGAGCACCACGGCCTGGCTGAACTCGTCCATGCGCCCCTGCTCCAGCACCCGGGCGGATTCGTCCACCAGCATGCGCCAGCTCTTGCGCGGGCGCGTGACAATGCCGGCGACGATAAGCTTTTCCGTCAGGTGCGGATACTTGTAGGCAAAGGTACTGGCAATGGCCGAGCCCAGGGACAGGCCCATGAGATGCACCTTGTGCAGACCGGTTTCGGCGACAAAGCCATAGAGCAGATCGGCGAGATCCTCCATGCCCAGATCCGGGGCGAGCTGATCATTGTCCCCCAGCGACGGCAGATCGATCAGAATGACCGGGAAGTCGTCGTAGATGCACTCCACGCAGTACTTGTAGGAAGTGAAGTTCTGAAAGGCACCGCCGACCACCAGCAGGGCGGGTTTGTCCACATTCTCGGGCCGGGAGAACGGCAGATAATCGATCTTCCACCGATCATCCACCCAGAGAGTACGCGGCTCGGCCTTGATTGCCCCCCGGGAATAGGCGATGTAGTCGATGTTCATGATTCTGGCCTCCGCTGGCACAGCGCTTGTTTTTCTGCTTTTGCCGCTTCGGCGGAACGGCAGGATCCGGTTTCATCATACACAAGTCGCCGGAAACCGGGGATTTACGATTGTTACCAATTTGGTGGCGTGCGTAAACGCCCACCGATGCCCACCCGGCGGCGGGCGCGGGGCCGAACGCTGGCCGCCCCCGCCCCGATGCGGGTTATAATCGCGCTCTTTCAGGCGCAACCAGGGCCGAACCCCATGGATATACAGCAGTACATGAACACGGTGGGCACCAGCGCCCGCACCGCATCCCGGGCCATGACCCGCGCCAGCGCCGGCGACAAGAATCGGGCTCTGCAGGCCATTGCCGAGGCCCTGCACGCCGACCGCGAGGCCATCCTCGAGGCCAACCAGCATGACCTGGAGCAAGCCCGCCAGGGTGAGCTGGACGCGGCCCTGGTGGACCGGCTGGAGCTCACCGCCGGGCGTTTCGATGACATGGTGGCAGGCCTGGAGCAGGTGGCCGCGCTGCCCGACCCGGTGGGCGCCATCACAGACCTGAATTACCGGCCCAGCGGCATCCAGGTGGGGCGCATGCGCGTGCCCCTGGGCGTGGTCGGCATTATTTACGAATCCCGGCCCAATGTAACCGTGGATGCCGCCGCGCTCTGCCTGAAATCCGGTAACGCCGCCATACTGCGCGGCGGCTCCGAGGCCCTGCGTTCCAACCAGGCCATTGCCGCCTGTGTGCGCCGGGGGCTGACCGAAGCGGGCCTGCCGGAAGACGCGGTCCAGGTGCTCGACACGTCCGACCGCGACGCCGTGGGCGAGCTCATCGGCCATCCCGACTACGCAGACGTGATCGTGCCGCGCGGCGGCAAGGGGCTGATCGAGCGCATCAGCCGCGACGCCCGGGTTCCGGTGATCAAGCATCTGGACGGCAACTGCCACGTCTACATTGATGATCAGGCCGATCTCGACAAGGCGGTGCGCATCGCGGTAAACGCCAAGACCCAGCGCTACGGCACCTGCAACACCCTGGAAACCCTGCTGCTCGCGCGCGAAGTCGCCGGACGCGTGCTGCCGGAACTGGCGGACCAGTACCGGCAGGCGGGCGTGGAACTGCGCGGTTGTGATGAATCCCGGGCGCTGGTGCCGGACATGGCCGCCGCGAGTGAAACGGACTGGGCGGAGGAATACCTGGCGCCGGTGCTGGCCGTGCGCGTTGTGACCGACCTGGATGAAGCCATGGACCATATCCGGAGCTACGGCTCCGGCCATACGGAGAGCATTGTCACCGAACACTACAGCCGCGCCCGGCGCTTTCTCGCCGAAGTGGATTCCAGTTCGGTCATGGTCAACGCCTCCACACGCTTCGCCGACGGCTTTGAGTACGGCCTGGGCGCGGAAATCGGCGTGTCCACGGACAAGCTCCACGCCCGCGGTCCGGTGGGCCTGGAGGGGCTGACCAGCCAGAAATGGGTGGTACTGGGCGATGGCGAGATCCGGCAATGACCACCGCCGGCGCTGCGGAGACGCACCCGCTGGTGCTCTTCGGCGGCACCTTCGACCCGGTTCATGAGGCGCATCTGCGGTGTGCGCGGGCGGTATCGGACCAGTTCGACCATTGCCCCGTCTATCTGCTGCCCAATGCTGTACCGCCGCACCGCACCCAGCCTCATACCTCCGGCGAGCACCGGCGGGCCATGCTGAAGCTCGCCTGTGTCGACGATCCGCGGCTGCGCGTCGACGACCGGGAACTGCGCCGCACCGGCCCCTCCTGGACCCTGGACACGCTGCGCGAATACCGCGCGGAAATCGGCGACCGGCCGCTGATCTTTCTGCTGGGCGCGGACAGCTATGCGCAATTGCACCACTGGCGGGACTGGCGGCATTTCCCGGATTACTGTCATCTCGCCGTCGCGCCCCGGCCGGGCGCGCCCGGGCCGACACCCTCCGTGGAAGAAGCTTTCCCGCCGGCCCGCAAGCCGGCGGAACTGCTGCAAAGCCCGGCGGGCCGGGTCCTGCTGCTCGAGGGCCCGGAGTTGGACATCGCGGCCACGCATGTACGCACGGCCCTGCAGCAAGGCTCGCACATGGACACCCGGATCCCGCCCGCTGTGCTGGACTATATCCGGCGATACGGGCTTTACACCCGCGCCTGAAAAAAACGCCACCATGCTTTTCCCGGAGGGGGGCGGTGACGGTAGAATGAAACCTGATTTGCGGGACCGAAAAAGACCGACTGCATGACAAACCCCAACACCGAGCTGCTGCCACGGGTACTGCAAGCCCTGGAGGATCTCAAGGCGCGCAATGTCGCCACCCTCGATGTGCGCGACGTCACCTCTGTCACCGATACCATGGTCATCGCCAGCGGCACCTCGGGTCAGCATGCCAAGGCCATTTCCGATCACCTGGTGGAAACCATGAAGGACCAGGGCCATGAGCCGCTGGGCGTGGAAGGCAAGGAAACCGCCGACTGGATTCTGGTGGATCTGGGGGATGTGCTGGTCCATGTCATGTCGCCCGCCTCGCGTGAATTCTATGATCTGGAACGGCTGTGGAGCATGCCCGCGGACACCCGGGACAGTGCCCGGGAGGAATCCTGAGTGCGCATCCACGTGCTCGCCATGGGCACACGCATGCCCGACTGGGTGGAGCAGGGATTCAGCGAATACCGCAAACGACTGCCGGGCGAGATGCGCCTGGAACTGGAAGAAATCCCGCTGCCCAAACGCGGACGCAATGCCGACCCGACCACGCTGGTCGAGCAGGAAGCGCAGCTGTTGCGCAAACGGCTGGGCAAGCTGGAACAGGCTTACAAGGTGGCGCTGGACGCCAGTGGGCACGCACACGACACCCGGGGTCTGGCACGACAACTGGACGCGCTGCGCCCCCGGGGGCAGTCGCTGGCCCTGCTGGTGGGCGGACCCGACGGACTGGCCCGGGAGCTGATCGGCGAAATGGATGCGGTCTGGTCCCTGTCCCGGCTGACGCTGCCACATCCGCTGGTGCGCGTGGTTCTGGCGGAACAACTCTATCGTTGCTGGAGTCTGATTCAGGGTCATCCCTACCACCGGTAAGTCCATGACCCCTGTTCGAGGAACCGGTTGAAAAACGAACGCCTGAAATTCAAGGATCATCTTGCCGAGAGCCGCATCTTCAATGCGCGCCTGCTGGTATGTGTCGTTGTGGTCGTGCTTCTCATGGGGCTGCTTTTCGCCCGCATGGTCTGGCTGCAAGGCGTACAGCACGAACGCTACCACAGCCTGTCGGACGAAAACCGCATCCAGACCCGAGCCATCAAACCGCCGCGCGGGCTGATCCGGGACCGCGACGGACGCATTCTGGCCGACAACCAGCCCACCTTTTCCGTGTCCCTGGTGCCGGAACAGATCGAGGACATGGAACAAACCCTGAACGCGCTGGAACAACGGATCGATCTGTCGGAACAGGATCGCCAACAGTTCCGTTCGCGCCTGAACAACCCGCGCCGGCCCTTCGAACCCATTCCGTTGCGCAGCCGCCTCACGGAAGCGGAAATCGCGCGTCTGGTCGTAGCCCGCCACCGCTATCCGGGCCTGCGCGTGGACGCCGAAGCCATTCGTCATTACCCGCACGAAGAAATGCTGTCCCACCTGGTGGGCTATGTGAACCGGATCAGCGCCCAGGATCTGCGTTCCATGACCCGCGCGCAGCGCGCGGACTACACCGGGTCCAACTTTTACGGCCGCACGGGCGTGGAGAGTTTTTACGAGGACCGGCTGCACGGCACCCCCGGCTCCCGGCAGGTGGAAACCAACGCGCGCGGGCGCGTGCTGCGCGTAGTGGACGAACAACCCCCGCAAGCCGGCGAGGATCTGACCCTGGCGCTGGACCTGGAAGTCCAGCGCGCCGCCTGGCGCGCGCTGGGCGAGCGCCGCGGTGCCGTGGTGGCGCTCGATCCACGGGATGGCGGAGTGCTGGCTTTCGTCAGCCGGCCGGGCTTTGAAACCAATCGTTTTGTGACCGGCATTTCCAACCAGGCATACCAGCAATACCGTAATGATCTGGACAAGCCGCTGTTCAACCGCGCCGCCCACGGGCAATACCCGCCCGGCTCCACCATCAAGCCCTTTCTGGGCCTCGCCGGTGTGGTGACCGAGACCACGGACTGGGACTACACCATCGACGACCCGGGCCACTTCAGCCTGGAAGACGACCCACGCGTGTACCGGGACTGGAAACGCGGCGGCCATGGCAAGGTGGATCTACACAAGGCCGTGGTGCAATCCTGTGATACCTATTTTTATGAGCTGGGCTTCGATCTGGGCATCGACCGCATCCATGAACACCTGACGCGCTTCGGTCTGGGCCGGCCCACGGGCATTGATCTGCCCGGCGAGAGCCCCGGCATTGTACCCTCGCGCGAGTGGAAACAGCGCGAACGCGGCAGCAGCTGGTACCACGGCGATACCATCAACTCCAGTATCGGCCAGGGCTTCATGCTGGCCACGCCCTTGCAACTGGCCCAGGCCACGGCCCTGTTCGCCCGCCGGGGCGAGCCCATGGTGCCGCACCTGGCGGGCCGCCCCCACCGCGAACCGCCACTGCGCAACCCGCTGCAGCCGGACAATCCCGAACACTGGGAACGCATGAGCGCGGCCATGGAAGCGGTGGTCCATGGCCGCAAGGGGACCGCCCGGGTGGTGGGCCAGCAGGCGCAATACCGCATAGCCGGCAAGACGGGCACCTCCCAGGTGTTCTCCGTGCCCGAGGATGAGGAATACAACGAGGAGGAGCTGGAAGAACGGCTGCACGACCACGCCCTGTTCATATCCTATGCCCCGGCCGACAACCCGGCCATCGCCGTGGCCGTGCTGGTGGAAAACGGCTCGCACGGCGGCTCCACCGCCGGCCCGGTGGCCCGGGCCACCATGGACGCCTGGTTGCTGAATGATCAGGGCGAGCTTTCCGTTCCCCCGACCTTCGCGGAGCGCTGATCATGGAATACCAGCGTCAGTTACCACCGCAATATCAGAGTCAGCCCCAGCAGGGTCTGCTGTTCCGGCTCCATCTGGATGCGCCCCTGCTGGCCGCGCTCCTGGTGCTGACCGCGCTGGGACTGCTGGTGCTCTATTCGGCGGCCGACCAGGGCATGGCCATGATGACGCGCCAGGGCGTACGTTTGGCGGTGGGCTTCGGCCTGCTTGCGGTTCTGGCTCAGATCCCGCCGCGCACTTATCGCTTCTGGTCGCCCGCGGCCTATGGTGCCGGCCTGGCGCTGCTGGTGCTGGTGCTGGTGCTGGGCGCCCGGGCACAGGGGGCGCAACGCTGGTTGAATGTCTTCGGTGTTTTCCACTTTCAGCCCACCGAAATCATGAAAGTGGCTGTGCCCGCCATGGTCGCCTGGTACTTCAGTACACGCAGCCTGCCGGCTCGTGGCCGGGATATCGTGGTAGTGCTGGTGCTGATCCTGACCCCGAGCGCGCTGATCGCCATGCAGCCGGATCTGGGCTCGTCCTTGCTGATCGCCGCGTCGGGCCTGATCGTACTCTTCCTCGCGGGGCTGTCCTGGCGGCTGATCAGCGCCACCCTGGTGCTGGTCCTGATTGCCGCGCCGCTGATGTATTTCTTCGTGCTCCACGACTACCAGCGCCAGCGTGTGGATACCTTCCTCAATCCGCAGTCCGACCGGCTCGGGGCGGGCTGGAACATCATTCAGTCCCAGACCGCCATCGGCTCCGGCGGACTCACGGGCAAGGGCTGGCTCAACGGCACCCAGTCGCGACTGGACTTCCTCCCGGAAAGCACCACGGACTTCATCCTGGCGGTTCTGGGCGAAGAGCAGGGACTGCTGGGCGTGACGGTGCTGATCGCGCTCTATCTGGTCATCCTCGGGCGCTGCTTCTGGATCAGTGCGCACGCGCAGGATACCTACAGCCGATTGCTGGCCGGCGCGTTCACGGTCACCTTTTTCATCTATATTTTCGTCAACATGGGCATGGCCTCGGGACTGTTACCTGTGGTGGGTATACCATTGCCCCTGATCAGCTACGGTGGTTCGTCGCTTGTTACGCTGCTGGCGGCTTTCGGTATGCTGATGTCCATTCACACGCACCGGAAATTGCTGGGTACCTGAATGCTGTACATCCTGGGTGTTCCCGTTCGCCTGATCCTGGTGACCCTGCTCGCCGTGGGCGTGTTGCTGCCCGGCACGGGCGTTCTTGCCGGGTCGGGCTACGCCGACCATGCCGACGCCGGTGCCTTCATGGACGAGCTGGAAGCCCGGGGTCTGGACCGCGATTATGTCCGCGAGCTGCTCGCCGATGCCGAACGCAAGGACAGCATCCTCGAGGCGATTGCCCGGCCGGCGGAGAAGACGCTGACCTGGGGCGAGTACCGGCAGATCTTCATCCAGCCCGACCGGATTGCGCAGGGTGAGCAATTCTGGCGCGAACACCGGGAACTGCTGAAACGCGCGGAATCGGAATACGGCGTGTCGCGCTATATCATTACGGCCATTCTGGGCGTGGAAACCCGCTACGGCCGGCACAAGGGCAGTTACCGGGTACTCGACGCCCTGGCCACCCTGGGTTTTGATTATCCGCCGCGCGCGCAGTTCTTCCGCAAGCAATTGCGCGCCTTTTTGCTCATGGAAGAAGACGCGGGCATTGATGCGGGCAGCCTCAAAGGGTCCTATGCCGGCGCCATGGGCTATCCGCAATTCATTCCCACCAGTTACCGCGCTTATGCCGTGGATTTCAACGACGATGGCAGGACGGATCTGGTGCACACCATAGCCGATGCCATCGGCAGCGTGGCCAACTATTTTGCGGAACACGGCTGGCGGGACAATCTGCCCGTGGCCGCGCGAGCCCGTGTATCGGGCGAGGACTACAAAAACGTCTTCAGCAAGGCCATGAAGCCCTCGACTACGCTGGGCAAGCTGCGTGAGCGGGGCGTTACTCCGGTGCGCTGCGACGGCGCCGCCATCCCCAGCCCGCATTGCTTCCAGCTGCCCGACGATACCCGGGTGGCACCACTGCATCTGGAAGGCGAACACGGCAGTGAATTCTGGCTGGGCACGAAAAACTTCTATGTGATTACGCGCTATAATCACAGTCCGCTCTACGCCATGGCCGTGTATCAACTGGCCCGGGCACTGGAACAACGCATCGGGGAG
>Ga0207714_1001962_pt1 | contig 12846 bp, 11 predicted proteins | sample PonA232FremontCA_2_FD_187270 | JGI IMG/M metagenome (GOLD analysis project Ga0207714, IMG submission 187270) | Marine sediment microbial community from Fremont, CA, USA - Pond A23 Sediment 2 (SPAdes) | ecosystem: Environmental > Aquatic > Marine > Unclassified | place: USA: Fremont, California... | reverse complement strand
TTGTCACGGTCGGGTTTCCCCCACGTGACGAGCGAAGAAAATCAACAGAACCTCCGCAGAATCGTTAAAAAAAACACCCCTCTAGGACTTCGGCATGAATTGGGAATGTCTTTGCATGAAAGCAAGGGTTTTATTTATCTTCTTCTGGCGGACACTAGCCGGCACCCTGGTCGCCTAGTTTTTTGAAATATTTTTCCACAATTGATTTGGTCCATTCATTGCTTTTCGATTCCGGGGGCAGGGGGGCACCCTCCTCGTTCAGCTCCTCGGCAATCGTTCGGTAGCTCTTGCCTTCCCCCCTTTTGGCCTTGATCGCCTCTATGGCTTTGTCCTGGGGCCTTTCCAGCCTTTCCATACGAGTTTCCAGGGCTTCGATGCGCTTTTCTAGATTTTGGCTCGATTGATCTCTAGCTTCAGTGCCGGCATAGGCCAAAAGGGCCTCGTTCATGATTGTCTGCTTTTTCTTGCCGGTCTCTCGCGCTGTTTCTCCCAAAGCTTCCACGGCTTCCGGAGAAAGCCAGACCATGACATCCTTCCATCCCTTCGCCCTTTGCCGTTCCTTCCAGGTCATAGCAGCCTCTCCTGTCTTCTGAATGATCTCTTTTTTCATTCTAAGGAGGTTGTCTAGTCATGTAAATAGAGATTTTCTAGAATTATTGAAACTGTAATTGCACGAAAACATGGAACCACTCATTGATATCTATATAAATCTAGATAATTCTAGAAATAATAGAAATTTTTCTAGAAATTTCTAGCCATAAATTCGTTGGTTTTGTGGCGCTGTCTGTCTTTAGGGTATAACTTACTGAAATAAAGAAGACATCCCGGTCACGCTTGTCTCCCTCTTTACTGGGCCGGAAGGTCGCAGGGAAAGGGGAGATGCCGAGCATGTGGATTGTTTTTGTTACCGTGTTCCTGCCCGGAATGAATCGGGAATCCTCTGGGGTGCAAAAAGGGGGCTTGGCTTTGATTCCGTTTCCGCCACATCCACTCCCTTGAAATCGGGGCTGCGACGACTTCCCGGATACGGGCCATGTTCGGCCCGATGCCGGAATCTCCAGAATGCGGGCAATCCATACTTTCTCCGAATTTTTTTCAGCTCATTTCCTGCTTCCTCAAATCGCCTTCAAGGGTGAGTGGAATCGCTTGGAACACAGGCCCGGGGTTTTGCTTGAGCGCAAGTTTGCCGATCAACTTGTTGCCTCGGGAGAGGCATGGTATGGTTATCGGAGTGCATTGGTTTCAGTTGGGGCTCAAGTTTTGGGAAGTGAGGCCGTTCTCCTGATTGATAGTGGAATGAATAGGGAAAAGACACGGACAGACAGGCAACGGCTCGCGGCGCTCCGGGATATTGCTGGTTGATTCGTTGCGGCTTATGGAGCACAATCGTTTTTACCGGGTCGGGAGCCCCCCGGGAATATGTCCGGTTCCGGCATGATCTCGGCCCGTGGAGCAGCTTGAATTGCAGGGCTTTTTGGCGGCAATGACCTGTCAAAAGGCCCTTTTTTTGACGGGAGGAACACGTCTCGAATCAACGCCATCAATTTGGAGGAATCCTTATGTTTCACCCCATGAAATCGATCCTTTTCGCAACCGATCTTTCCCAGAACTGCCATTCGGCCCTTGAGGCGTCCATTTCCCTGGCCAAGCAGCACAATGCTTCCATCGTTCTGCTGCATGTGATCGCCAGGGAAGTTCCCGGCGCAATCGAGGGATATTTCAGCTCCATGCTTGGGGATGAGAAATGGGAGGCCATTAAGGAAGGCCATGAGCAGGATGCGCGCGACGCCCTGATCGGAAAGATGACCTCCAGCAAGATCCTGCAAAAGGTCATGAAGCAATACCGCGAGGATCTCGGCCTGGAGGAGACGAGCAGTGATCTGGATTGGCGGGAAGTGGTCACGGTGGAGAAGAATATCGAGCGGGCGATCCTTTCCCAGGCGGAAGAAAACGGCTGCGATCTGATTGTTCTGGGAGCGGGCAAGGGCTTCTGGGGAGGCAACGCTATCGGCTCCACAATCAAGGGGGTGATGCAGAATTCAAATATTCCGGTGATGCTTGTGCCCTAGCTCGCTTTCCTTGGGAAGGCCCTTTTCCCGGAGAAAAACGAGTTCCACTTCCTCTTTTTTCAAAAGAGGAGGGCGAGGAAATCAGCGGAAAGGGGATGAGCATTCTCCTCCCAAACAGGCAGGAGGCGTGAGATGAACAGAGGATTGGCGATATTTTGTCAGCTCCTTGGAGCGGTGATCGGTGCCTACGGAACGAGCTCGGTCATGGACGGCGGGGCGGGATGGGGCTCGATTTTTCTGGGATTGGTGCTCATTTTCTTCGGAAGCAAGTTCTTCCTGCAGAATCCGACTCAAGGGAAGAAAGAGGACAGGGATAGGGACGAATAGGCGATGGGCAATAGCTCGTTTCCCTCCGGACACGCCGCTTTCCCAAAGGGCTGGCTCCGCTTCTTGTTTGAGCAAAATCGGTCAGGGGGCAGCGGTGTCGGAAAAGAACGCCCTACTTGCTCGATTTGGTTCCTGTTGCGGTAAAGGCCCCTCGGTCCATACCGAAATAGCTTCCCTTGTCCCTGCCGATGGTCCTGCCGCAGCAGCCACAGATAAGCTCGCCGCCGGTCACCGAGGCGCCGTAGCTCCGACGGATGCGGTCCTTGTGGCAGCGGAGCACGCTCCCCTTGCCGATCTTGTGGTATTTGAAGAGCTTCTGCTTGCACGCCGCGCACTTGATGGTCAGCATAGAGTTTCTTACGTTCCCCGTTCATCGTTCTCCGTTCTGCGTTCCAGGTTCAGGAGAAGGAGGAGAGCTCAACGTGTGAAGGGCTACAAGGTCTTCAGCTTGGGCGGCTCCTCGGGCCCCTCATCCCAAGGCCCCAGATCGTAGACCCGCACCTTGCGGCTCCTGGGGAACTCCTTCTTGAGCAATTTCTTGAGCGTTTTCTTGACCTTGTCAGCAGGGACGGAGAAACGGTCCCGATAGAACCCGTTCTCCAGAAAGAGGAAGCTGTCCTCGTCCTCCTTGAGGATGATGACGCTCCGGTTGCGCTTGTAGGTCCGAAGATCCAGGGCGTGGCCGCTGGGAAGCTTGTCCAGCTTGGCCTGAACAGCTGGGATGAGGGCGGATACGTCGAGCATGGTCCTTGAAGCACGGTTGGTGTTGCCGAACGCGAATCGCAACATCGACTCGAGCGATGGACAGATTTCCTCTCAAGGGGTTATCATAGGCAATAGGGTCTGGAAAAGGCGATCATCCCCCAACCACGAACAAAACCCAAGGAGCCGCTCATGAGCCACCACTACGGCACGGTCACCATGAAGGGCAATCCGATCACCCTTGAGGGCGATTCCGTGCAGCACGGTGACAGGGCCCCGGATTTCGAAGTCATGGACAATGATCTCAATCCGGTGAGCCTGGGGGAGTACAAGGGGAACGTCCTGATCATCTCCTCGGTGCCCTCGCTGGACACCTCGACCTGCGACATGGAGACGCGGCGCTTCAATCAGGAGGCGGCCAATCTGGGGGAGGGGGTCACCATACTGACCATCAGCATGGACCTGCCCTTTGCCCAGAAGCGTTGGTGCGGGGCAGCCGGAGTGGATCGGGTGATTACCCTCTCCGATTACCGCAAGGCCTCCTTCGGCCTGGCCTACGGCGTGCTGATCAGCGAGTTGCGGCTTCTCGCCAGAGCGGTCTTCATCGTGGACCAGGGCGGGGTGCTGCGGTACATGCACGTTGTGCCCGAGATCACCCAGGAACCTGATTACGAGGAGATCCTGGCCACAACGCGAAAGTATATGTAGCCCGTTGCCTGTTGTGCGAGCCGGCTTCGTCGGGAGCCTTCCGAAATCTGCGGGAAAGGGAGGGCTCACAGCACTTTTGCCGTGCAAGGGAAGGCTTCGGGCCGGTCCTTGCCACGTGGTAGCCCAACTGATGCACTGCCACAACTCCTTTGGAATCGGTTGGCGGACTCGATCCGCCCCTGGGAAGGATTATTCCGGGGCTAGCTTCGCGCTGATTCCGATGAAGGGCTCGACCAACCCGGGATCGAACTGTGTTCCCGCGTAGCGGCGCAACTCCCGGATAGCGGCGTCCCGGGACATGGCTCCCCTGTAGGGCCGATCCGCAGTCATGGCCACATAGGCCTCGACCAGGGCCAGGATCCGGCACTCCAGGGGGATCGTTTTGCCTTGCAATCCCAGGGGATAGCCTCGGCCGTCCCACCATTCGTGGTGCTTGAGGATGAAGTCCGCGATCGGGGCCAATGAGGAGCTGGAGAGGGCGATGTGGTGCCCTATCTCGCAGTGTCGCTTCATGATCTTGAATTCCTCCTGGCTGAGGCGACGCGACTTGAACAGGATCCGATCCGGGATGCCCACCTTGCCCAGGTCGTGGAACCGGGCCAACAGACGCAGATTGTCCAGCCTCGCCTCGGAGAGCCCCAGCGCGTTTCCCAGGCTCAGGGTATAGTCCAGAATACGGCCCGGCTCGCCCTGGAGCTTGGCCAAATAGTCCCTCGCCATCTGGGTTTGTATCAGCTTTGGATCGGTTTTTCCCCTGGATAGGGATGATTTCCGTTTGGGGTTTCTCTTCCGGGCGCAGTGCTCAGCCCGCCGGAGCAATTCGGGCATGTCCACGGGCGGATCGTATTGCACGGCGGATCCGGTCCATAGGGAAAATGCAGCCCTTCCTTCCCGGTGATGGGTGGTTTTCGCCTCCTGCTCTATCCGGTGATGGTATTTCTGAAGGATTTCCCTGTTGACCCCCGGGAGCAGAACAGCGAAGACATCCGGTCCAATGCGGGCCAGGATGGTGCTCCTTCGGAAGCAGCGTTGCAGGATAGCGGCGGCGGATGACAGCTCCTCCTTGCTGTTCCCGCGGGCGGAGGTTTCGGGAGCGGGATCGGATGCCTCGAGGTGGCAGACAAGGATCCCTACGGGGCAAGAGTGATCCTGTTCCAGGCGACGCATCTCCTCCTCGAAGAAGGCGCGATTGTACAGACCCGTGGAGGGGTCGTAGAAGCTCGTTTCCTTGAGCTTTTCCTCCAATTGCTTGCGCTCGGTGATATCCGTGGCGGAGCAGATCACGCAATCCACGTTGTTCCTCGCGTCGTGTCCGGGGGTCTTGGTCAGAGCCAGAAAGCGGCTTTCACCACGCGCATTGCGGACCCACTTTTCGGTGTGGATTTGTTCCCCGGTTTCGAAAACTTCAATGTTGTCCTTCTTGCAGATCGTGGCGTCTTCCGGGGAAAAGAGCTCTTCCACACTCGAGTTCTCCAGCTCCTCCCCGGAGCGTCCCAGAAAGTCCGCATGGGCGCGATTGCCCGCGCCGTAAGTGTTCACGTCGGTATGGTACCAGAGCTGCGTCGAGGTGGAGTCCAAAAGCAGGGCTTGCTTGTGGTGTTTCCGCAGCTGGGCTTCTTCAAGGTGTTTTCGCAGGCTAATGTCCGTGGCGAACCCGTCCACTAGGAAGGTGCCACTGGAGAGCCATTTTCTGATCCTCGCGTTGAGGCTCAGCCAGATCCGCTTCCCGCTTGCGTGCCAGGCCCGGAATTCGAAGTTCCTGACCTCACCGTCCCGGCGCAGGATCCTGATCAGCTCCTTCCGGCGCGTGCCGTCCGCGTAGAGATCGGATGCGAAGTCCCGGAAAAGCCGCATTGCCTCCTTGGGTGAGGCTGCCCCGAGCATTCTCGCCATCTCGGGACTGAAAAAGTAGGGAGTCCTTTCGGTGTCCGTCTGATACATGCCCACTGGCGCCTTGTTCACGAGGTCGCGGAAGCCCCGCACCCGTTCCCGCAATGCCTCCTCGTCGCGTTTGCGTTCGCCAATGTCGGTGTAAATGGCCACAACGCCCCGCAAGGTTCCCTCAAGGGCTATCGGCGCGCTGGAGACGAGGACGCGGACCGGGGTGTTGTCCTTTCTGTAGCGGAGCGCTTCCACGGCTTTCATGGTGTGCCGGGACAGGAGCTTGTGTTTTTTGTTCTCCGTATATCCTCCGGGATCCGGGCCGCCGATCAGCTCGTCCAGATCCTCGTCCAGGGCCTCGTTCTTGGAATACCCGAACATCCTCTGGGCGCCCAGATTCCAGTCCACGACCTTGTGCGAGGCGTCAAGGGTGACCAGGGCGTCCGGGGCCTGCTGCAGGGCGGATTCCAGGTATTGGCTGCGGGAAGCGTTTTCCTCGGCCCGGCGTCGGTATTCGTCGCGTTCCCTCTCCAGCTCCTCAATCCGGTGCAGCAATTGGTCCCTGGTTGCCTGCTGACGTGCGGCGGATCCTTTTTCCGGAAGGGTCCCCCAATCCATGAAGGGCTCGTTCATACCAGTCCATGCCTTGTCGCGATTCGCGGCCCGGAAGACAAAGCCCAGGCCCCGGATTCATGTGTCGGATAGTTGTTCTTTCAGCGCATAGTTATCGAAAGAGATAAGGACAGCTCCTTTCCGGATGGAAACGAGCTTGACATGGGCGCGTTTATGCAAAGGTCGTGCCCGTGGTATTCCGTTACCTCGGAGGGGAGGGCTCGCGGAAGGGCAATTGCCTGGTTATTCTGGCCCCTATCCCGTGCCGTTCCAGGTGATCCTTGAATTGCTTCGCCTTGTGGCCGGAGGGTGTCGAGGCCACCAAAAGCTGGGCCCTGTGGGTCTCGTCCCAGATCCAGTAGTGCTCCACAAAGGTCAGGCCGGCCCGGGCCACGCTTTCCCGGAGCCGCTCCCTGGCCAGATCCCTTTCCGGAAACTCCAACCCGCTGAATGAGTCGCCGCAGGCCAGAACATGGTGCATATGATCCCTCGCCAATCCCTTTCCTGTCCGAGTGACGCGCGGCTTGGCCCGGTCCTGTTCCCGGGACGCAAGGTGTGCGGAATCGTCAACCCGGCTTTTCCAGCCCTTGCTTGAGGATACTCCAAAATAGGGAGCCGGGCAAACCGGTTCCAATATTTTGACCCGGGGGCCAATCCGGGACGGGAATACGGCACCCCCGAGCTTTAGGGGCAGGCCCGCCGCATCGCCAAGGGATCCCCCCCCCGCGGGCCGAGCCAAGGCGATGCAGTGAGCTGGAGGTGAACAAGCCCTGGCTGAAGGGGCTATAGTCTCAAGGCGGCAAGGAGAAGCCGGATTGGGCTCGGCATATGGGCTCAAAATTGCCTCGAAGCATTGTTTGTTCACGAGTTTGATGCTATTTCTGAGATTCTAGGTAAGACGAGTTCATCAGAAAAGGGGTTGTTGTGAGTCCTTTCCAAAATCGGGCTCGATCACGTTGCCCTTTTTCTGCGGGGGAATCCTGAACAGACGTGGAATGGGAGGAAAAGGTGCCAATGTCTTTGAGCAAAAAAAGTTCCCGGTAGATTCAACAATGCGAGGAAACCGAAGTAATGCAAGTATGTTCCAGAAAAGTGTTCTTCCTTTTCTTGTATTGGCTCTTGTTCTAGGGAGTGGATGCGCTTCCAAACAGGCCGACTTATCCCGGCAAGGGGACAAGGGCTGGTCCGAGTTCGTGCAGCAGGGTGTGCGGGATATCTCCAAGGGAAACTATAAGCGGGCCCTGCGGATCATGAACACCGCTCTGGAGAGACAGCCGGAGAACCCGAGGCTGTATTATAACCGGGGGCTCTGTTATGCTCGCTTGAAACAATACGCCAATGCCGTCGAGGATTTCGGCGAGGCGATCGAGTTGGAGCCTCAGTTCGTTGATGCCTCCAATAACCTGGCCTGGACCTATTTCAGCATGGGCGAGCAGGAACGGGCCATTCAGGAATTGCTCCGCGCTCTCCGGGAAGTGGGGAATTCCGCTCAAATCCAGTACAATCTCGGCCTGATCCATGCCAAAATGGGAAATTACGACAAGGCAGTGGGGCACTACTCCAGGGCGATCGAGTTGCGGCCTGCCATGGCCGAGGCGTACAACAACCGAGGCGTTGTCCGGATCCATCTGCAGGAATACGACAAGGCGATTGAGGACCTGCTACGGGCCCTTTCCCTGGATTCGGACACCGCCCGCTATGCGTACAATCAAGCCGTCGCCTTCGAGGAGCAGGGCAGGACCGAAAAAGCCATATCCCTGTATACCAAGGCGCTGCAGAAGGATCATTCCTTCGCTCCGGCGTACAACAACAGGGGCTTGCTTCGTTTTCAACTCGGCGAGAAGGCTCTCGGCTGTCGGGACTTGAAACAGGCCTGTGATGGCGGCTTGTGCGATCGCTACAGGCAACTGCGGCAAAGCGGGGAATGCGGTGGTGCGTTGGACAAGTAATACGGATCGTCTGAGACACATCTCGGCCCGTCTTCTCCAGGGGCATTTCCCCTGGCACGCATTGTATGTTTTCGTCCTTTCCGCTGTGGTCTTCTTGGTTGTCTTCTCCTGGATGAGCTGGCTGGAGCTGGAGCTGACTCCTCCTGTGCAAATCGAGGCTGATGCATTGACCAGGGCGGACAAGGAGGCAACAGGCTCTTCCGGGTCGGAGCGCTCTCTGTCCCTGCAGGAATACAGGCGCAATATCGCGGGGAATATCTTCGGGACGGAACACAAGAGTGACAAGGAAGAGAAGCCCGAGGTGTCCCTGCAGAATATCCCCCTCTCGGAAAAGGATCTGCACCTCGAGCTTGTGGGAACGATCATCGGACAAGAGGCCAATCAGAATATCGCGGTGATCGAGGATACACGAACCGGTGATCAGGAGATGTACAAACCCGGGGATCGGATAGAGCAAATCACCATAGAAAGTGTCCTGCGGGACAATGTGGTGATCAAGAGCTCCGAAGGGAAAAAGGTCTTGACCATGCAGTACGAGAGTCTTCGTCAATCCAGAGGAAGACGCGGGACAGGAGGCGGGACAACTGAACAAGACCAGTCGGGGCGTGAGAGTCAGAACATATCCAAGGATTATGTCCTGCAGTCCCTGCGAGACATGTCCAAACTCATGCAGAGCGCTCTTATCAAGCCCTATCTTCAAGATGGCGAGACTGTTGGATTTCAACTGGACAATATTCAGTCCGGAAGCTTTTACGACAGGATAGGACTCAAGAATAAGGACGTTATAATGCGTGTGGATGGTAACGATTTAAACAATCCGCAACAGCTCATGAATTTTTCCAAAAAATTGAAAAACAAGGATCAGGTAAGTTTGACAGTATATAGCAATGGTCAGAAGAAGGAAATAAATTATAGATTGCGCTAAATGCGCTTGATATCTAAACACTTTAAAAGTATGTTGTTTTTTATGCGCTATGTGAAAATATGCTTATCAGTTATTCTTGTTATTTCTTTCCTGCATGTGTGCCTTGTTTCCACTGCATGGAGCGCTTCGGACGATCAAAAAATGGTCTCCCTGGATTTCAAGAACGTGGATATCCATGTATTCATTAAGTTCATCAGCGATCTTACCGAAAAGAACTTCATTGTCGGGGACAATGTGCAAGGCAAGATCACTGTCATTTCTCCCAGGAAGGTCAGCGTGGAAGAGGCGTACAAGGTCTTTGAGTCTGTGTTGGAAGTGCATGGTTTTACCACCGTGCCTTCCGGAGAGGTGACCAAGATCGTTCGCGCGGTCAAGGCCCGCAAAAAGGATGTGCTTATCCAGTCGGACCGAGCCGGGGCGGGGCGTCCCAGGGACCGCATGATCACCCAGGTCATCCCCCTGGAGCACGCCTCCTCCCAGAAGCTGCGCAAGATACTCACTCCCATGGCCTCCAAGCAGGGGCTCCTTGTGGATTATCCACCCACGGACACCTTGATCCTGACCGATTACGAGTCCAATATCCGAAAAATTCTGAACATCGTGCGCAGGGTGGACAAGAAGAGCATGCAGGTCCGGCTCGAGGTCCACGATTTGGAGCACGCTGAAGCGTCGCGGTTGGCCCAGAGCCTGAACAACCTGATGAAGGCCAGACAGCAGGCCCAGGGCAAGGAGAGTACCCCCTTCGTTCACGTAGTCCCGGATGATCGGATCAATGCCGTGGTGCTGCTGGCGGAGAAAGGGTCCGTCCAGCAGGTCCAGAATCTCATAGCCAAGCTGGACCAGCCCACTCCCAAGGGAGAGGCCAAGGTCCACGTGGTTCGCCTGAACAATGCCGTGGCCGACGATCTGGCCCAGGTCCTTTCCGGATTGTCTTCCGGAAAGGAGAAGCAGGGCAAGCCCCTTATCTCGGAAAACGTGCAGGTGTCTGCGGACAAGGCGAGCAACAGCCTGGTGATCACCGCCAAGCAGGAGGAGTTCGAGGCCCTGAAGTCCGTGATCGACGATCTGGATCAGCCGCGGGCCCAGGTCTATGTTGAGGCCGCGATCATGGAGGTAAGTGCGGACACGGGCCTGGATGTGGGCATCAACTGGCAGGGCGCGGCCGAGCTGGGGAATGAAGGTGTGGCATTCGGCACGATTGGGGGTCCTGTAGCAGATCCCACAAAAGATTCACAGCTAGCTAATAAGCAATACGGTGGGAGTGGCGCTGCCTTGGGGATTCTTTCCTTCCCCTTTACCTTCGACGACAATACCTACTACAGCCTGTCCTCCTTCATTAAGGCATCCCAGACGGACAACCAAGTGGATGTCATATCCACCCCGCAACTTCTGACCATGGAGAACGAGGAGGCCAAGGTCGTGGTCGCGGAGAACAGGCCCTTCATTACCAGTCGGGAGATCACCTCGGACACGGACCGCGAGTTCAGCAACATCGAATACAAGGACGTGGGCGTGACCCTCAAGGTCACTCCCCAGATCAACGAGCAGGGCTCGGTGAAAATGGACATCTACCAGGAGCTCAGCCGGGTGCAGCAAAAGGCGGTGCCAGGGATCACTGCCAAGACCCCGGTGACCAGCAAGCGGACCGCCGAGACTCGGGTCGAGGTTCAGGACGGACAGACAGCTGTGATCGCCGGGCTCATTGAGGAGAAATCCACCCAGAGGAATACCGGGGTCCCGCTCCTGAATCGGTTTCCCGTGCTGGGATGGCTTTTCAAGCAAAGGAGCCAACAGCAGAGCAAGAAGAATCTCATGGTTTTTCTCACCCCGCACGTGGTCCGATCGGACCAGCAGATGCGGAGCCTGTGGTCCGAAAAGCAGAAACGGATGAGCAGGCTGAGCTACGGAATCACCGGGAAGGTGGAACCCATGAACGCCCCCTTTCAGGTGTCGGGTCCTGTTCAAGGCCTCATGGGGGAGACACAGTGAGATCACTTTTCGATTTCCTGGTCCACGAGGAGGTCGTTTCCTCCCAGGAGCTGGAGGGCTTGCGCGAGGAAGCCGAGCAAAAGGGGATCACGGTGTACCAGCTCCTGCTGCAGCGGCGCCGGATCAGCGAGGAGCCCTTTTTGAGAGCGGTTTCCCGGGAATGGGGTGTGCCCTTTTATTCCACACTGACCAATGTCCGGGAGGAGCCGGAGCTGATCAGGGATCTGCCCATTCAGTACCTCAAACGGCACGGCCTGTATCCCCTGTGCCGGGACAACGGCAGCGTCCACCTGGCCCTGAGCGATCCCTTTGCCCTGCAATCCCTGGACGAGCTCGGCACCCTGCTGCGGGCCCGTCCGATTCCGGTCCTCGCCCCCTCGGAGGAAGTGCTTTCCGCGATCAATCGGAGCTTCGACCAGGCCGACAGCGAGTCCGAGGGGATCATCCAGGACATGGACAGCGAGGAGGAGGGCGGGGTCGAGCGGCTGGAGACGGGAAGCGGGGCGGACCTTCTGGAGGAGACCAGTGACGCCCCCGTGGTGCGCCTGGTGAACCACGTCTTGACTAGGGCGGTGCGAAGCGGTGCGAGCGACATCCATCTGGAGCCCTATGAGAACAAGCTCTTCGTGCGCCTCCGTCTGGACGGGGTCCTGTATACCTTTTACACCCTGTCCCGCAAGATGCACGCCCCGGCTGTCTCCAGGGTCAAGGTCATGGCCGGGCTGAACATCGCGGAAAAGCGCGTTCCCCAGGACGGAAGGATCGAGATACGCATCGGCGATCGGCGCATCGATCTGCGCATCTCCTGCTTGCCCACCATTTACGGGGAACGGGTGGTCATGCGCCTGCTGGAGAAGGACGCCCGTCTGCTCAGCCTGGAGGAGATCGGCCTGGACGGGGAGGAGTTGAGCACCATACGCCGGCTGGCCACCATGAGCCACGGCATCGTGCTGGTCACCGGCCCCACTGGGAGCGGCAAGACCACCTCCCTGTATTCCGCTCTCAACTACATCAATACCCCGGACAAGAACATCCTCACCGTGGAGGATCCGGTGGAGTATCAACTGGAGGGGATCGGGCAGATGCAGGTCAATCCCGGGGTGGGCCTGACCTTCGCCAGGTCCCTTCGCTCCATGCTGCGGCAGGATCCGGACGTGATCCTGGTGGGCGAGATCCGGGACCTGGAGACCGCGGAGATAGCGGTTCAGGCGGCCCTGACCGGCCACCTGGTTTTTTCCACCCTTCACACCAACGACGCGGCCAGCGGCATTACCCGCTTGATCAATATGGGTATCGAGCCCTTCCTGGTTTCCTCTTCCCTGCGGGCCATCCTGGCCCAGCGCCTGGTCCGGATCCTGTGTCCCGCCTGCAAGGAGCCCTACACCCTTTCGGAAACGGAGATCTCCCGGCAGGGGCTCGAAGGACGCATCCCGCCGGAGCGGACGATTTATGCGCCTTGTGGCTGCGACAACTGCCTGCAGACCGGGTACAAGGGAAGGACGGCCCTGTTCGAGATCCTGGAGCTGAATGAGGCCCTGCAGCACCTCATCCTGGACACCTCCGACTCGAATCGTATCCGCTCCGAGGCCCTGTCCTGGGGGATGAAAACCCTGCGGGACAACGGGATGGCCAAGGTTGTCCGGGGATTGACCAGCATTGACGAGGTGCTGCGGGTGACGCAGAT
>Ga0207714_1001960_pt1 | contig 12851 bp, 9 predicted proteins | sample PonA232FremontCA_2_FD_187270 | JGI IMG/M metagenome (GOLD analysis project Ga0207714, IMG submission 187270) | Marine sediment microbial community from Fremont, CA, USA - Pond A23 Sediment 2 (SPAdes) | ecosystem: Environmental > Aquatic > Marine > Unclassified | place: USA: Fremont, California... | reverse complement strand
TTTTGACAAAAGAAGAAGCAAGAAAATCAGAAGATTATTTCACCACCTTTTTGTTTCTTTTTTTGAAAAAGAAACGGACCTAGTGTCTTGTCTCCAAAAAAACTACCCTATTCTTTTATGTATCAACCGTTATTTTTTGACATCCTCTTTTACGACACTTGAAACGTGACAAGACACTAGACCAGACACGGATTTTTCTTCAGGTTGCTATCCCTTGAGGAAGCGTTCCGGAGCCAGCTGATACGCCGGTTCCTCCCCGGACCCGGCCATGGCTCCGGCAATTATCTCGCCGCTCGCCGCCCCAAGGGTCAGCCCCAGATTGGCGTGGCCCGCGACGATCCAGAGGTTGCCTGTGCCCGGCATGCGTCCCACCACGGGCATGCCGTCCGGAGTAAGCGGTCTGTTTCCCTGCCAGACCAGGGGCCTGCCCCTATAGTCCAGGCCCGGGAGATAGGACTTTGCCTGCCGCAGAACGCTTTGCACCCGGCTTCGCCGCATAGCCTCCTCACCGCCGGAAAGCTCCAGTCCGCCGGTGACTCTGAAGCCGTCCCGCCATGGCGCGACACCGACCCGGGCCTCTTCCAGGAGCAACCCCCGTACGGGCGCCCCTTCGGCGTCCCCGAAGCTGACGCTCCACCCCGTTCCGGGACGGATGGGCAGCCAGCTTCCCATACTTTTCAAGATCCCTTTTGTTCCCGACCCGGCAGCGAGAAGGACCTGACCGGCCCGCAAGGCGCCCCGGGTTGTCCGGACCCGCTCCACGGCTCCGCTCGGGCCGGTATCCAGGGCGTAAACCCGGGTCCGGGGCAACCTGGTCACCCCCTCCCGCTGTAGCGCATCCTGAAGCAGGCTCAGGAGCCCTTCCGGCTCGGCGCGGCAATCGGCCTTCTGCAGCACCGCTCCCAGAACCGAGCGATCCAGAGCGGGCTCGGCTTCCCTGGCTTCGCCGGCAGAGAGCACATGGGCGTCCAGCCCCACCCCCCGTCTGTTTCGTGCCTCGTGCACCGCACCAATCCACTGCCTTCTGCCGTAATAGGGATAGAGCACACCCTCACCGCCTAAAAAGATGCCGTTTCCTTCCCGCTCCGCAAGCTCGAGCTCCAAGAGCTCCATGCTCCGGCGCCCCATCTCCAGCAGTGTGTCTGAGCCCACCTCAAAGCGATTCCTGCTGCAGCTCAGGGCGAAGCGCGCGAGCCAGCCCCAAAGATCCGGATCCAGTCCCGGCCTGAGGCTGAAAGGGCTTTTCCGGCTCCCCCAAAATCCCTTCAGCCCTTCCCGGATACGGCCCGGTCCCGGCAGGGGTTTGCAGCGGCTGGGCACAAGGAGCCCCGCATTGCCGACAGAACAACACCCGAGCTCCTCAGAGCCGTCCAGAAGCAGGACGCGCGCCCCGCTACGGGCCAGATACAGCGCGCTCCACATCCCGATCACCCCGCTGCCCACGAGGACCACGTCCCACTCCGCCCCGAAGATTTCCTCCTCCGAGAGGGACTCTCCGGTGAATTCGCTCTGTTCAGGGTATTGCTCGACGGATCGCTCCATTCTCGCCTCCGGGCTGAAATCGCCGCATTGAACCCATGTTCTCCATGATCGAGAGGGGCAGACGCTTATCCTATCGCGTCTGCCGAGTCGTCACGGGCGAACAGAGGAGTCGTCCCGCAGTACCGAGACAAAACCAACTACGCACGCTGGCAAGACACTAGCCGCCCCTGAAGGCATTGACAAGTGTCACCACTTAACCTGTATTCGGTCATGGTTCCGGGGTGTTCGGATTGAACAGCAACCCCGTTCCGTGTATTCTGACCCCACTCGCAAGGATGTTAATGCTTGTGCATCATCAACCCGTCTCTGGAGACGAGAATGAAGCTGCTTCTCAGCGGGGACATCCACCTCGGTCGCACCTCCACCCGCCTGCCCGGAACGCTCAAACAGGAGGCCGGATCGACCGCTTCCGCCTGGCACCGGCTCGTGGATCTGGCCCTGGCCCGAGAGGTGGATCTGGTCTGTCTGAGCGGCGACATGGTCGACGCGGACAACCGTTTTTGGGAGGCTGTGGGCCCGCTAGAGCAAGGGATCCGCAGGCTCGCGGACAAAGGCATCACCACCCTGGTCGTGTCCGGAAACCACGACCACGACGTGCTCCCCAGATTGGCGGACGCCGTAAACTCTCCGTGGCTCCGCCTGCTGGGCCGTGGCGGCGCCTGGCAGCGCTACGTCCATTCCGGCGACCACGGCCCGCTCCTTGCCGTGGACGGATGGTCCTTTCCCCAACAGGATGTCACCCGTGATCCAGTCTCCGCATACCAACCCAGCGATCCCGGAGCTCCGGTCCTCGTCCTGCTCCACGGCGAGCTCGACGCCCCCGGGAGCCGTTACGCCCCGCTGGATCGCCCGAGCATGCAGGCCCTTCCTGTGGACGGCTGGATCCTGGGCCACAACCACAATCCGCCGGGAGAACGCCAGGATCGCGGCGCGGCCCCCATCCTCTACGTGGGCGCGCCTCAGGCCCTGGACCCCAGCGAATTCGGCCTGCACGGGCCCTGGATCGCCGAGCTCGATGCAGAGGGCATCCGGAATCTGACGCAGATTCCCTGTTCCGACGTGCGCTACGAAACGCTCCGGGTGGACCTTTCCGGAGTCCATTCCGAGGAGGTCTTCGAGTCCACGGTTCTCTCCGGGCTCGACGATTTCGCAGCCGAAATCGCCTCAGAGGCGGGGCCGCTTCGCTATCTCAGCCTGCGGCTGGAGCTCTTCGGACAGACGGAGCTCGCTCCTCGCCTTCCCGGTCTCTCGACCAACCTCACCGATACAGAGCGGCAAATGCAGCAGTTCCTCGTGGGTCTGGACAAGACCGCGATCACCGCCACCGCTCCCGTCGACCTGCAGGAATACGCCCGAAGCGATACCCCACCCGGGGCGTTGGCTCGGATCCTGCTCGAGCTGGACCGGGAGGAGCCCTCCCAGGAAGTGCGCGACCTGATCTCCCGGACGCAGCGAAAACTGGAAGAATCCGGCGGCAGACGGGACTGCTCCCTGCTTTCCGAGGGAGTGAAAGCGGACGCCGAGGCGGCCAGGCGCGTCCTCCGCCTCGAGGCAGGCAATCTGTTGAGCGAGCTGTTGAGGCAAGCACCATGAGCCGTTCGGCCCTTACCTTTCAGCACATTTCTATTCACCGGGCCGCGGGAATCGGCCGCGGCGACGCCTATTCCCTGCACGACTTCCGTACCGGGATCAACCTCGTCCACGGTCCCAACGGCGCCGGCAAGACCACCACAGCCCTGGCCCTGCAGGAGCTGCTCTGGCCCGGCCGGACCCTCCCGGGACGCCCTAGTGTGGAGGGATCATTCCTCCTGGAAGGGGAAAACTGGCGCGTGGATATCGAGGCGGGGTCACCGGCCTGGCTCTGCGAGGGGCGAAAGGCGCATGCGCCGGAGATCGGTCCCGCGGAGAACCGCTCCCGTTACTACCTGGCCCTGGACGATCTTCTTCGGGAGAAGGACACGGGCTTTGCCAAACAGGTGGCGGACGCCTCGCGGGGCGGATACGATCTGCGAGCGGCTGCCCGGAATCTGGGGTACCGCGAAACCCCGCCCTCCAGAACCAAGCAGCGCAAGAACCTGGAAACGGCCCGGCGCCAACTGCGCGAGGCGCACCAGAAACAGGCCGCCCTGGACCAGGAGGCCCGCGAGCTGGAACGCCGTCGTCACGAAAAACAGCAGGCGGAATCGGCCAAACAGGAGCTGGAGCACCTGCGCCTTGTGCGGGATTACCTGACCAGAGATACAGAGTATCGCCGGATTACCGCCCAGATCGAGGCCTTCCCCGCGGAAATCGCCGAGCTGCGCGGGGACGAGATGGACCGGATCAAACAGCTGCACCAGGAACGCAGTGACAGACAGCAGCAGATCGCGGTTCAACAAAAGCGCCTGGAGGACGCGAACAGGGATGCCGAGGCCTGCGCTCTGCCTCCGGAACGCCCCGATCCACAGGAGCTGGACTGGCTGCACGGTCTCTGCGACGGAATCGAGGCCCAGGAGGCGGAAATACGGCGCCTCACCCCGGAACGGGACAAGGCCGCCAGACAGGAGGAGACGCTTCGGACACGCCTGGGCGAAGTGGCACAGGAGGCGCAGTTGAGCGCCCTGGACAGGATCCAGATCGGCGATCTGACCGCTTTGGCCCGCGGCTTCGAGAAGGTCCGGGCCAGGGAGAGGATCCTTCAGGAACGCCGCAACTGGCTCGAGGAGCCGAGCCCGAGCGACCGCTCTCCGGAGACGGTTCAGCAGGGCCTGGGGCTGCTCGCCCGCTGGCTGTCCGCACACCGCCTCGCCCACGCGAAGCGGCTCCGGCTTCCCTTTCTGGTTTCGGCCGCGATTGTGCCGCTGATTCCCGTTCTGGTTCTGGGTGTAGCCCAGCACTGGGCTTGGCTGGGCTTGGTCCCGCTCGCCCCGATCCTTGTGTGGCTGGGGGAGAAAAGGGCCGGAGAAACCGCGCAGCAGGCCGAGCGTCACCGACAGGAGTACGAGGCGCTGGGCCTGCCCGCTCCGGAGAGTTGGAGCGTGGACGAGGTTGTCAGGACCTTGGACTGGCTACAGCGGGAAAGCGCGGCCTTGCAGCTCCACCGGGAGCGCACGACCCGCCTCGACGCCCAGCGTACCGAGGAAGAGGACCATGCGCGCCAGACGGAGGATCTTCAGGCGCGCAGACAGGAGCTGGAGCGGACCCTGGGGCTCAGCCTGGAGATTGGCGAGGAATGGCTCGCCCTGTTCGCGGAAAGCCTCTCCCGCTGGCAGCAGGCCCTGGAAGAGCTGCGCGCGGCGAATGCCGGGCTGGACTCCGTCCGACAGCAACTCTCTCGGGAGCTGCGTCAATTGAACGAAGCGCTAGATCCCTATGGATATTCCGAAGCCGAAAACGGTGAGGGGGCACGGGCCACAGTAAAGGATCTGGCCCGCCGCCGCGAGGAGCGCGAGCGGGCCCTATCCGAGTCTCGGGCCGCGCACCGCATGCTCGAGGAAACCCTGCGCCCCGGCCTCGCCGAGATCGAGCGCGAACACCGCGACCTTTTCACTCGCCTGAACCTGGAGGAAGGGGACGAGGCCACCCTGAGCCGATGGCTCCAGCAGCGACAGGAATATCTGCGTCTCCTGGGCGAGCTGCAGAAGGCACAGGGCTCCCTGGAGGACCATCTGCGCAGACTCGGCCGGGACGAGCCCCTTCTGGCGCAGCCGCAGGGGGAGATCGAGGCCCGCATCGAGGAGAAGGAGCAGCTGGCTGCGGAGCACGAACAGCTGGTTCAGAGTGTCGCGACCATCGAGCGGGATCTGGAGCGGGCCAAAGCCGGAAGCGAGGTGAGCGAGGCCCTGGCCGGGGTCCGGGAGGCGGAGGCCCAACTTGCGGATGTGTGCGAACAGGACAGCCGTGCCGCTGTGGGGAACCTGCTCGCCGAGCACGTGCGCAGCGCGGCCGCGGAACGTTCCAGACCCGGTGTTTTCCGAAGCGCGGACGCCCTGCTCACTCGGATCACCAGGGGGCGGCTCCGCCTGGAGCTCGAGGAGCAAAGCGACCCCTCATTCGTCGCCTTGGACCAGGTGCGCAACAAAGTGCTTCAGCTGGAGGAGCTCTCCGCCGGGGAGCGGGTCCAGCTCCTTCTGGCGGTGCGTCTGGGATTCGCGGAGCAGGAGGAGCAGCGGGCCCGCCTGCCCCTGTTGTTGGACGAGACCCTGGGCAACGCGGACGACGAGCGGGCCGCGGCGGTCATAGACGCCCTGATCCGCCTCGCTGCCGACGGGAGGCAAATCTTCTACTTTTCCGCCCAGGCGGACGAAATCGGCAAATGGCAGGCCCGGCTCCAGGACGGGGAAGCGGATTACGCCCTGTTCGACCTGCAGCGGATTCGCGGGCTCAGCGAACAGGAGTCCGTCCCATTGCGCATCGAGGCGCCGGAAACTGCCGAGGTCCCGGCGCCGGAAGGGGCTTCCCACGCCGAATACGGTCGCCTCCTGAACGTCCCCGGACTGGACCCTCTGCGCCGCGACCCCGGACAAACCCATCTCTGGCACCTGGTTGACGACTCCGTACGGCTCCATGGCCTGCTCTGCAACGGACTCACTAGAGTGGGCCAGGTTCAGGGCCTTATCCGCAACGGCGGCGACGCTCTCCTCCCCGACGGCGACTGGACCGATCGCTTTCTGGCCCGGGCACGGGCGCTGGAGGAAATCTGGTCCCATTGGCTTGTGGGCCGTGGCCTGCCTCTGGACCGGGAAGTCCTTCAGGAATCCGGTGCTGTAACCGAACGCTTCATGGAACAGGTCTGCGAATTGGCCCGGGAGGTGGACTGGGAGGCCAAGGCCCTGCTGCAGGGGCTACAAAACGGCAGAGTGCCCCGCTGGCAGAGCGCCAAGACGGAAAAGCTGCGGGACTATCTGGAATCCGCTGGCTATTTGGACACCAGAGCCCCCCTGGACCGTGAGACCCTGAGGCTGGCCGTGCTCAGCCGGCTCGCGGACTCCATTCGCGACGGGATTATGTCGCCGGAATGGATCGACTCCTTGTTGGCCAGGCTTCCGGATTAAGCCCGCTAGCTCCCCACCCTCACTTTTCCTTTGCCATTAGGCCCCCGCCCTGTTCAGGGCCCTGCAGTTCCGCATCAGCGAGAGCTTGGGCGTTATCCGAGGCGGCATGATCTTTACCCCCGGACTGGATATCATCCGGGAAGTGGACAAGTCCGACAGGCCTGTTGTCGCCTACTCCTCGGTCTACCCGGTCTCCTTGATCCTGGTCATCCTGCTCGTTCAGGGCATGTACTTGATTTTGATGATGCTCGGGAGCTGACCGCTAAGTTATCCGCTCATCGAGGTCTCAGGTAGGCGGGGATTTGGGTGTGGTATGAATGCAAAGCCGCCAGGCAATATGATGAGTTGGGAATCCGCAAATGGTGGGCGTGTTTCGCAACGGGCTTGCCCCTCGGAAACGGCTCCGAGCAGGGCGCAAAGGCCCTGCACGTAAGATCTTTGCCCAAAGACCGCAATCGGACGGCAGGGAGCTCGGCTCTGAACAGGTTATTCACAGCGGCTTCAAACGATCACCCCCGCCGACGAAAGAGCTTGCCCCGTTTCTGAGAATCGAGGGCGCCACTCTGCTCCCAGTTGCTCAGGGAAACGTCGCAATTCAGACGAATCATTGCTATATTCGCATTGAGCTTGGCCCAGACAAACAAGACCCCGCTCTTGCCGTTGCGGATATAAAGCCGGCTCCAGTCGTAAAGGAACTCCAGCTCCTTCATAGAGCCAATCCGATCCAGAAACTGGGTGAACCAATTGATCTTTTGCGGATCCACCTGACTGTTCTGGACAAAAGAGGAGAAACGCACATCGCCTTCCGGAGAGAGAAAAATCAGGCCGCGCACATCCTCCATCTTGAGCACTTCCTCGAATAAATCTTTCATAATGGTCTCTCAAGGCTCTATTTTTTCAGTTCGCGAACACGTGCGTCGACATCCTTCACGGAATTATCGAGAAGGGTTCCGGCAAGGACTCAAGGCAAAGGCAGTTCTCCGGACAAAGGATCCCTAATAACACATTTAAGTGCGCAGGATCTGAATCATCTTTTCCCTCGGTGAATTGGGTTCGACACTGATCAGGGTCGTATTTTGAGCGGGGACGAGGTATTTGCATCCTCCTGAGCTGTCCTCGAAAAAGGCAAGCCGCAATTTTCCTCCCCCGAAGACTTCCGCAAGCTTATTGCCGTAATCCAGCACAGAGTCGTAGGATTCATCCTGGTAAATATCGCGAACTCCGCTTTTTTCACCCATGAGATGCTCAATGCGACTCTGTACATTTTCGATCTTTACACCAGATTCGGACTGGGCGGAATACTTAACTTCCTCTTTAATCTGATTTTTTTCACTTTCGTCGGTTTCTTCAACGAGCTCTATATCTTCTGCTTCTTGATCCTGTGCCTCATCCTTAAGACGCATTGCGTCCATGAGGAGGGCCTGAGAGTCTTTTTGTATCTTTCTTTCCTTGATGCTGCACGTATTCTGTATTGAAATCAAAACGTCATCCCAGGAAAGAATGGTGTAAACGGCTTCCTCTCCATGTTGTCCTCCGGTTCGCGCTTCCATCAGTTCGCCGTTGTAAAAGAACAAAACACCTTCATGCCCTTCACTCTTTTCATGAACACGCAGGGTGCATGTCTTTTGCTCCATATCGATAAGCTGGAGAAACATGGCCAGGGAAATACCGTGCAAAGTACCGCCCTCGGCTTCCTTTTCCAGGACGGAACGCATCTCCCGAACAAGATCATCAATCATGAAAGGTTTTTCCAGATAACCCGCAGCCCCGTTCTGATGAACCATTTCACGCATTTGATCGCCGCCGTAGGCGGTAATGATAATGACCGGAATATCGGGGTAATATTCCGAGACGCGCGCCAGCAGGGAAAAACCGTCCATTCCGGGCATTTTCAGGTCGGCTATGACAAGGGAAACGGCATTGCTTTCCAGCTTCTGGACCGCCGCTTGCCCGTCACCGGCCAAAAGAACGTTGAACTCATCCTTGTATTTCTCCATGCCCTCCTTGAGAACCAAGAGGAGCTCCTGATCGTCGTCGGCGACAAGGACCGTTTTGGCCATAATAACTCCCTGTTCAACATGTTGCTGAAAAATGAATCCGTCCCTGCCGAGACCTGGCTTGCTATTCATGCGCTGCATGGAAGGAAAAAATGCACTTGTCCACCATGCCCGTTTCTCTGATAACCACCTTTGAAAACCTTCGAAACAATTTGTGCGATCTCGATTTCCCGCTCAGCTGTTAGTGGGTTCAAGACATTTGATCCAGATCGATAATCTTTTCACCCAAAAGGTAGTGAATGGACTTATACTGCTTGACCGAACGTATTTTTTCGGCAATTGAATTCAATTTATGCAGTTGATTCTGAATGCGATCCAATTTCTCCTGCACCTCGCCCTCCTCGCCGGAAAAGTTTGTGGCCAGGTCGGAGACGATATTGTTCATAATAGTGAGTGGCTGGTTCATATTGTGTGCAATGCCGCCAGCCATCTCTTGGACGCCTTGAAACCTTTCCTCAGTCTGGCTCTTTCGCAGACTTTCTAAAGTACGGGATACATCCCTGCACACAAGATCAATCTTGAATTCACCGTCCTGCAAATAGACAGCAGAAGCCTGACATTCCATCTGGCGCGTTGTTCCCTTTTCATCCATCAAGGGGATTATATCCAGGGAATGCTCCTGGTTCCGGACGGACTTCAACAATCCGGTCAGCTTGTCACTGTTTTCAGTGAGCACGAAGGAATACAGGGTATGTGGCTCCGAATCGCTCCGAATCCCGTTTCCGAAAAAGCTGACCGCTCTCTCGTTCATGTTCTCAATGATTCCGTCGGAATCCATTCGCATGTATGCGGAGACCCTGTCACAGGTGCTCGATGAGCCCATGGCGGCTGACTGGGCCACATCCGGTTCTCCCACTGCCACCATGACCCCGTCGATGTAGGTAACCTGTCCGTCATCGTTCAAAACAGCCCTGGCTGTCGTGCTGCAGGTCAAAAGCTCCCCGTCTTTCTGGATCAACTGCATCCGATAGTGCTGGACCTTGCCCCTGTCCAGCACATGACGGATAAAATCCCCGCGCTCAGCCTTTCGGGGGAAAAGCTCGCCAACCTGGAAGTCCTGTAAGCTCTGGGTTTCGTCATATCCAAGGAGCCGTGCATATGCCCAATTGCAGAAAATGAGCTCCCCTTCCAGAGTTGTTCGGTACATGCCCACAGGAAGGTTATCAATGAAATCAGCCGCCCAAACGGCAAAATTCTTAATATTTCCTGTATCTTCAAATTCTCTTTGAAACATGAGTCAATCGCGTTATTGAGCGACCACAGCAATAAATGTTGCTCTTTAGCGTGGGAAAAGGGGCTATATTTCAACACCGAGCTCTGATAGATAGCTCGAGTAATTGGCCCGCCAAGCATCCAGATCCGCGCGAACACTCTTTTCAAGATCGTTTTCACTGACGATCTCTTTCGCTGACTGGATCACTCCTTTCACGATCTCATCTTCGTCGACGTTGCTGTAATTGTGGATCTTTCCGTCATTATATTCGAATTCAGCGGCAAAGGGATCCAGGAACGAGTAGTCGTTCGCTTTCTCGAGAAACTTTCTGCGCATCAGGGTGCTGAACTCATCCTTAATGCTTCGGCTGTTGCTGACCGCTTTTTCTATCTTTTCCAATAGCTCTTCCAGCATCGCATAAATATCATCCGCTTCGACTGTCTCCTCGGCCGTCACTTCCACTTCGTCTTCACTGGAATCCGCAGTGGCCGGCACGATTCGATAGACACTGAATAGGGTTTTGTTCTCCTGAATCCAGGAAAAAATTTCCTCCAGCTTCTGGGGATCCCGGTTCAACTCATCGCTGGTCCAGGAATAAGCCGCCCCGATCAACTCCCCTCCCTGGAAAAAGAGACGCGACTGATCCGTGTCCAGTGTGGCAAGGATATAGCCGGTTAGCTCCTCCTGCTGGAGCTTTTTGATCAACCCTTGCAAATCGGTGAACTCTGAGCTGAGATCTTTGTAAATCGGAGTGGCGAAGGGAATGTTGGCCCAGTAGTGAATCCCGGACTGCGCAATACGGTAGATGTTGACCGTGTAATGGCTCTCACTGGATTGCTTAACGATTTCCTCAACAGCGTTTTGTCCGACAAGCTCGTCGCTGGGTGTCTGAAAAGTCGCGCTCAGAATGGCGTCCGACTCGAAAAAAATCGCCCCCTCGCTATCCCTGGATTGAACATGCACCGCTCCCGTGCCGATGGAGCCCCGGAAATGCTCCAGCATTCTGTTCAGATCCAGATAATATGTATTCAGCTCCTCGAAGACCGGATCTTCATTGGGAATAACAATCATAGCGCCTCAGCTCCTTCCGTCTTCCGCTTCGTGTTTGCCAAGCTCACCTACTTCTTCCTCCCTGTGCGCTTGAAAAAACCGACATCTGGCACATCGCGCCTCGGCGTACTTTCAACGCAATAAGAGGGTCATCATGCGGGACTGCAGACAGGGAGCGGAAGCCGCTCCCTGTCTGCTACTCCAAAACTTCCAGCATAACCGGATTTTCCGTTTTGCTCCGTACCACGTCCTCCCCGGGAACGCTCTTCACAATCTTGAGCACGTCCCACTCATTCGCCATATCCCCCGGGGATTTCCCCTGAACCACGAAGACAGAGCTGATCGCCTGATGGTCCCAGGCTCGCCATTTCTCCGTATCCTTCAACAGAGTGAAGGAATGCCCTTCCAGCTCGGGGATAACCTGACTGGACGATGTCGTCCCGGCCCGCTGCACAGCCTTGGCCCATTCCTGCAGCGCAGCCCAGGCAGTGGCGGCGGCCGCTCCGGGAGGTCTGCCATACTCCTGGGAGAAGGACTGCACAAAGTCGCGGGTGCCATCGAAACGATCACTGAGCCCGTGATACCAGTTCGTGGTGGAATAGGTCTTCTGCAGGACTTCGTTGTCGATTGCGTTGGCTATGTTGAGCTCCATGAGCGGGGCTACAATCCGGAAGGATTCGGTAAGCCCCATCTGCTGGATCTGTTCCATGACCCGAACGAGATCCTTGCCGAACAGATTGAGCACTAGGACATCCGCACCGCTGTCCCTTGCCTGTTGCAGCTGTCCGGAAAAGTCCGTCTCGCCCAGTGGAGCCGTTACCGAACCCGCAGTGCGGGCTCCCTTCAGACCGGTGCCATCCTGAATCGCGTTCTGGGAGGTGTGCCCCCAGATATAGTCCGACGTAATGTGAAAATAGCTGACATCATTGCCGAATTGCTCCACCAGGAACGGAACCAGCGCCTCCTTGGTCATCCAGTTGTTGAAGTACCAACGAAATGTGTGCCTGTGGGCCTTTTGCGACTTAAACCCCGTTTGCGTCTTGTCGTATCCTGTCGTGGCGCTGGAATGCGTCAATGCCGCCATGAACACGACACCGTGCTCCTGGCACACGTCGCTCTGGGCTATGGCCACGGCGCTACTGGAGCCTCCGGTGACCATATCCACATCCTCATCCTGAATGAATTCCAAGGCGTTTTTCTCCGCCACTTGGGGGTCGACCTCGGTGTCCCGAACAATGAGCTCAATTTGTCGTCCCAGGACGCCTCCGTCGCCATTTATCCGCTCGGCAGCCAGCTCATAGGCCCTTTTCTGATCCGCTCCCTGCTTTTGGTAGGGACCTGAAAGGGGAACATTGACTCCTATCCTTATGGGCTCACTCTCCTGTGCCATGCCGAATTGCATGCCGCACAGGAGGAGTGACAAAGCAAGCAACGGAATCACTCCACTCTTTTTGACAGGCATTCAGTCCTCCTCTTCACGAATAGGCAAATGCTTCATACCGCAGATGCTGGGTTACAGAGTGTTGCACTCTTCAGTGTCCTTTCAAGACGAAAGCAGCGCAGGCATTGCGCGCTCCATCCTTATGAACGGCGTCTGCGCAATCTTTCGATGGAGAGCCGGACACTTTCTTGCATGCGGGATATCGCTTCGGCCAAGGAGGAAATTTCGTCCTTGCCCTTCACCTCTACCTCGGCTCCCAGCTCACCGACGCTAATGCGCTCGGCAACGTCTGTCAGGGACTGAATCCGTCTAGTCAATCTGTAACCGAACCAGGAGACAATGATCAGGAAGAAGATCGCAATGCCGCCCAGGATGAACAGCGACCTGTTGCGCATGTTGTAATAGGTTTTATCCATTTGCGTATTCAACACATGCGCGGGCTGGATCATGGAGTCCCGTTGCAGTGTCGCCGCGATCATATAGCCCGTATCTCCAACAGGGGCACAGAACATGAA
>Ga0207714_1001959_pt1 | contig 12851 bp, 8 predicted proteins | sample PonA232FremontCA_2_FD_187270 | JGI IMG/M metagenome (GOLD analysis project Ga0207714, IMG submission 187270) | Marine sediment microbial community from Fremont, CA, USA - Pond A23 Sediment 2 (SPAdes) | ecosystem: Environmental > Aquatic > Marine > Unclassified | place: USA: Fremont, California... | reverse complement strand
GGCGGGCCGTAGCCACAGGCGCCGACGACACGGTAGCTCCGCAAGACATCGCGGCCCGGCCGACCGCGCTCACTGCGGAGCAATACCGGCGGGTTAAGCTTGATGCGGACACGCTGGCACGGGCATTCGAGGTCTCCCGATAGGAAATTACGATAGGAAATTAACGGCAACTGAGCTCGTCACTCGTCGCTGCCGACGTAGGTAATGCGCCAGATGCGCCCCTGTGCGTCGTCGGAGACGTAGAGGCCGCCCTCCGGTCCTACGGCCAGTCCTGTCGGCCGGTACTCCGCCTCCCCGGCGCTGGCCAGCGTGTCGGTCCCAGCGAAGCCGTCGGCGAACACCTCGTGCTCTCCGGCCGGGCGTGTCCCGTCGAAGGGCGAGAACGTCACCTTGTAGCCCTGCTGCGGGAGCGGAGCGCGGTTCCAAGAGCCGTGCCAGGCGATGAAGGCGCCTCCCTGATACGTCTCCGGGAACTGAGTGTCGTTGTAGAAGAGGAGGCCGTTCGGGGCCCAGTGGCCCGGAAAGGCCTGGATGGGGTCCTCGAACTGATCGCAGCGTCCCACCGTCTGGCCATCGCCGCCATACTCCGCCATCAGCACCTTCTTGTCCTGCATCCAGTCGTAGTAGCAGTACGGCCACCCAAAGTTGTCCCCCCGGTCGACCTTGAAGACCTCCTCTGCGGGCAACTGGGCGCTTTCCTTTTTCGTGTAGAGGTCCGGAAAGAAGGCATGCAGCTGGTCACGGCCGTGCTGGACGGCGTAGAGATTGTCGGCCCCGTCGTGCCAGCGAAGCGCGTTCACGTTGCGGATGCCGGTGGCGTAGCGGGTGCCGTCCTCCGGATGGGTCTGCCCGAGCGCGTCCGCGTCGAAGCGCCAGATGCCGCCCCGGGTCTCGAGTTGGGGGCACGGGTCCTGGCCTGGCGACCCCTTCGTGCGGGTCTCTTCCATGCAGGCGTTGGAAGGCGCGCCGACATTGACGAACAGATGCCCCTCGCGGTCGAACGTAATTGACTTGGCGTCATGCGTGGGCTGCTCCGCAAAACCACTGACCACGACCTCCTTGTCGCCCGACGGCACGAGTTCGCCGCTCTGCCGCCGATAGCGCCAGACGGCCGTATGCGGCCCGAAATAGAGGTGGCCGTTGTGGAGGCGCAGGCCGGACCCCGCGGCTGTGCTGAAATACTCCGCTCGGTCGGCCGTGTAGTCCCCGTTCGTGTCCCGCAGTGCCACGATCCCGCTGCCTTTCGTTTCTTTGTCGAGCGCCGCGTACACGTCGCCATTGGGCGCTACGGCGAGATGACGAGTGGGGCCCAAGGTATCGGCGACGACCGTGGCGCAGAAGCCCTCCGCGAGCGTAAGGCCGCCGTTGTCGGCGTCACACGCCGAGCGCTGGGCCCGCGATTCAGGGCCGTTCGATTCGACGCAGCCCGCACACAGCATCCCGACGACGAGAACGCCCATCAGGAGACACCATCGGGGCGACCAGGAAAGGAGGGAAGACATCATCGGGGCTGGCGAGAAAATTTGTGAGATCGGAATCGATAGGTTATGTTGAACCGGTAAGAAACAGAAAAACCGTTCTTCTTGCGTTGCAGCGTTGCGAAAGTGTACCGAAGAGCGTCGTCAGTTCCAACCGCAACTCTTGCCTGAAGTCCATGCCCGACGTGTCGTCGACCCATTCAAGTATCCGACGTGTTCTTGCGGTTCTGGTCCTCGTCCTCGGGACCCTCAGCGCTACCGGAGAGACGGGGCGGGCGCAGGATCCTGCCCTCAGTGGGCATGCGGTAACCGTGGCGGCGGGCGGGACGTACCGACAGGCGACGGTGATGTCCTTCCCATTGCCGACGGCCCCGGACGCCGACGCCTACCACCTCGAAACGCCTTCGGGTGGATCGGTCCCCCTCCAGGTTGGCGAAAATCGCGCCTGGTTCGTGCTTGGCCGCCTGCAGGCTGGACAGGAGCGCACCTACCAGATCGAGCCTGGTGCTGCGTCTCGTTCGGCGGTGATGCTGCGGCGGGAAGACAAGACGGTCGACATCTCGATCGGAGGCATGCCCGTGCTTCGCTACTGGTCGGAGCCTCGTCCGGTGCCTTCCGGCGTCGACCCGATTTATGAGCGCGGTGGGTATCTCCACCCGGTCCGCACCCCCTCCGGTCGCATCGTCACCGGCGATTATCCGGACGACCACAAGCACCACCACGGCCTCTGGTCGGCCTGGACCGAAACGCGCTTCCGCGGGCGGGCGCCTGACTTCTGGAATATGGGCGGCGGCACGGGGGGCGTGCAGGTGATGGCCCTCGACTCGACGTGGAGCGGGCCCGTGCAGGCGGGCCTGATGGCGCGCCACCGATACGTCGACCGGACCGGCCCGGCACCCGTTACGGCCCTCTATGAGGAGTGGACACTCCGCGTTTACCGCGTAGCGACAGGGGAAGAGAGCCCCGAATACCGGCTGTTCGATCTGACCGTCACTCAGACGACGGCCTCCAACAGCCCACTCCTTCTGCCGGAGTACCGGTACGGCGGCGTGGCGGTCCGCGGCCCCGACGCCTGGTATGGAAACGACAACGCCCGCTTTCTCACTTCCGCCGGACGCACCCGGGCGGACGGCAACTGGTCGCGGGGCCGCTGGAACTATTTTGGGGGCATGGTGGACGGGGAACGGGCGGGCATCGCCATGCTCGGGCACCCCACCAATTTTCGGGCGCCCCAGCCCCTCCGCATCCCGCCGGACATGCCGTACTTCACGTTCGCGCCGTCGCAGTTGGGGCGGTGGCGCATTGCCCCGGGTCGCCCCTACGAGGCGCGCTACCGCTTCGTCACGTTCGACGGCCCGCCGGACCCGGCCCTGCTGGATCGGCTCTGGCGAGATTACGCCTATCCGCCGGCGGTGACGGTCCGGCCCGCCGATTAGTTCGGGCGCTCGAACTGGTAGATGGACAGCGTACCGCCGCCCGAGTCCGGCACGATCATCTCCGGGTATCCGTCCCCCGACAGGTCGTGCAGGAGGAGCCGGTCGTCGAGCGGGTGCGTATACGGCACCTGCTTCAGGACGCGGCGGCGGTACTGGTCGTCCTGCGGATAATACAGCACGATCGCCGAGCCCGACGATTCGGAGAGGACCGCCAGCATCGCGTCGTGATCCCGCTGGGGGAGCGGAATCGCCTTCACGTTCCAGATCTCGCGGAAGGACGTGCCGCTGAGGACCGGCAGGTTGAGGTCGTGGCGGCGCCAGGAGGCGGTCCAGGTGTAGTAGGAGAGCGTTTCGGTCTCGAACCCGCCGACGACCAGGTCCCGCGTGCTCCCTTTTGAGAACTGCCCGGCGTCGACGTGGAGGGGATGCGTGAGTGTCGTGTCGATGGCGTGCCGCGTCCAGGGCGTAGTGGGGTCCTCGCCGGGCGCGATCCAGAAGAGGCCCGGCTGGGCCCCGGGATTGCGGTTCTTGATGTTGCGGGCCGTGTAGACGATTTCGCGGGCGGTGCCGTCGTCGTTTGCGTCCATGCGTCGCGGGGCGAGCCACCAGGCGCTCTCGTGGGCGACCATGCGGTGATCTGTCCACGAGTCGGGCTCGTGCAGGGGCCCGCCCTCGTAGTCGAGCCAGTGCACACCGCCCGCATCGGTTTCTGTGCCCTCCCAGGTGTACACGAGCTCCGGGCGGTCGTCGCCATCGAGGTCGGCGGGCAGGGAGGCCTGGAGATACAGGCGGTCCGACTGGATGGCCGCGGTCGCCCAGTCGCCCCGCGGGCCGTCTACGGGGCGGTGGAACAGGATCTTTCCGGTCTCCTGGTCGAGCGAAAAGGCCTCAGGCGTTCCGTCGCCGTCCACGTCCGCAAGCTCGTTTCCCTCCAGCTCCGTGGCGTCGTCGTAGATCGTGTGGCGCTGCCAGTCGGTCGGCGCGCCGCCCTGCTCGAACCAGAGCACGCCCCCATTGGCTCCGGAGGAAGCCAGCAGGTCCGCCCTCCCGTCTCCGTTGATGTCGCCGAGCGCTACCCCGTCGCAGTCCGGCACCGAGTAGGACGCGATTTCGGAGAGGCCCGTGATCGGGGCGGTCTGGCCGAGGGCCGGACTGGCGACAAGTCCCAGGATGGTGACGGAAAGAACCAGAGTGAATCGTGTCATCGGGGGGAAGAGGAGAGGAGGAGAGGACGAGTGGAAGGGGGTGGGTCAGCGGTCATCGACGTCCAGCTGATTGAACGCCTGTTGCAGCTTCTCGCGGGCCGCGGCCGCCTGCTCGCTCCCTTCGCCGGGCGTAATGGGACGCTGCTCCTGCGGATCGTCGGCGACGTGGTACAGCGTGCCGTCGCCGTAGAGCTTCCAGTTCCGCGTGCGGGCCCACCGGTCGCCCTTCCATTCCGTGTAGACCCAGGGCCGATGCGGCGTGTCACGACCCAGGAGCTGCGGGAGGAAGGAGACGCCGTCGATCGTTCGGCCCGCGGGCAGCGGGGCCCCCGCGAGGTCGGCGAAGGTGGGGAGAAAGTCGGTAAAGTCGATGAGGGCGGTGCTCACCTCCCCCCCCGGCACGTGGCCGGGCCAGGAGGCAATCAGCGGGACGTGCGTGCCGGCGTTGGTCATCTTTCCTTTGCCACCCTGCAGCGTGTCGCCGTTCACCGTTGCGGATACGGTTTCCGGCGTGCCATTGTCGCCCGTAAAGAGGATGAGCGTCTCCTCCCGCAGCCCGTAGCGCTCCAGGGCACCCACGATGCGGCCCACGAGGCGGTCCATCTGGTCCACGAGCTCGGGGTACGTCTGATAGTCGCCGTCCGGCCCGGGCGGCTCTTCGTAGGGCCCGCCCGTCTTGGCGAGGTGGGGCACGGTCATGGGAAAGTACGCGAAGAACCGCTGGTGATCGCCTCGATTGCGCTCAATGTGCTCGATAAGGAAGTCGGTGTATACGTCGGGGCCGTAGCGGTGGTCGATGGCGTCGTCCACGAGCCGGGCGTCCTGCCAGATGAGCGGGTCGTAGTAGCGCGGCCCCTCGTGCCACGCCCAGAACGAGTACCGGTTGAAGCCCTCCCGGCGGGGCTGGAGGGACTTCTCCTGCAGCAGGCCCATCTGCCACTTGCCCGCGGCGGCGGTGGCGTAGCCCGCGTCGCGCATCATGTTGCCGAAGGTGACCTCGCTGGCCGGAAGGTGGCCCCACGAGTGGTCGTAGCGGAAGGTGTACCGGCCCGTGAGAATGGTGGCGCGGGAGGGGCTGCACACGGGCGTGGAATAGGCATGCGTAAAGCGTGTCCCGCTCTCGGCGAGCGCGTCGATGTTGGGCGTGTCGAACGACTCGCCCCCGTACGCCCCGAGCACCTCGTCGCCCAGGTCGTCGGCCATGATGAACACAATGTTCGGGCGGGGCGCGGACGTGTCCGCCGGGGCCGCATCGTCCGTCTGCGCGGGGGCCGGGCCGAGGACCAGTCCCTGCAGAAGCAGACCCGCTCCGAGTATGCGTCCGAGGAAGGGAGGGCGAGAAGTCATGCGCGGTTCGACGTCTGCTGATCGAGGATCGAGTTGGAGGCTTCTTTCTGGCGAAAGGGGCGCGTGTGCCTACTTCCCGGGCCGCCAGGGCTCGGGGCCGTTCTCCTTCGGCCGCAAAAATCGGGCGTCCACGTCGTCGTACCAGTCGTGCAGCCGCATCCGCAGTCGGTCCACCCGCTCCGGATGCTGAGCCGCCACGTCGTTCTGTTCGCCGAGGTCCCGTTCCAGGTTGAAGAGCTGCACCGAGCCGTCGCGATAGTCCTCGACCAGTTTCCACGGCCCCTTCCGGACGGCCCCGCCGGGGAAGCCGCCCTGATTGGAGTAGTGCGGGTAGTGCCAGAACAGGGCGTCCCGGTCGAGGGCGGACCGGCCCTTCAGCACGGGCGCGAGGGAGGTGCCGTCCACGTGCTCGTCGGGACGCTTCTGCAGGCCCGCCGCGTCGAGGAGGGTCGGGTAGAGGTCGGTCGTGATGGCGGGCACGCCGGTCGTCGAGCCCGGATCCGTCACGCCCGGCCAGTGGATCACGTACGGCACGCGGATCCCGCCCTCGTACACCCAGCCCTTCCCGCCCCGCAGCGGCCGGTTTGAGGTGTTGTGGCCCTCCGCGGTAGAGAGTCCGCCGTTATCGGACACGAACACGACGACCGTATTGTCGGAGAGGCCGCGCTCGGAAAGCGCTTCCAACACCTGGCCTACAGAATGATCGAGCGCGTCCACCATCGCCGCGTAGATGGGATGGCCCTGCACCACCCGCGCCTTCTGGGCCCGGCCCTCCTCCCAGGGCTGCCCCACGTCAATCGATTCGAACTCGCTCTTCGCGTCCAGATTGAGACGCTCGTGCTTCCGGCGGTATTTTTGGACGAGCGAGTCGGGCGCCTGGCGGGGATTGTGCACCTCGTAGAACGAGAGGAGCGCGAAGAGCGGGTCCTCCCGGTGGGTGTCGATAAACTTCTCTGCCTCGTCGGCCAGCCGGAACGGCAGGTACTCGCCCTTCGGACCGTCGCTAAGGCGCGGGTTGTCGTAGGGCGAGAAGTAGCCGTCGGCACCGTAAGCTGCGGGAGAGCCCGCCCGCCAGCCGCCCTTGTTCACGTCGAAGCCCTGATGCTCGGGCCAGTGGATCGAGTCGGGCCCCAGGTGCCATTTGCCGCCGAACCACGTGTCGTATCCAGCGTCCTGAAACGCCTCGCCGAGCGTGACCCGGCTGGTGTCCATCGAGCAGTCGTACTTCGCGTGCCGGAAGCGCCCCGTGCGGTCGCCGCAGAACCAGTCGGTGTGGTTTTCGCGGCTCGGGGCGCGGCCCGTGAGGAGGCTGTAGCGGGAGGGGGAGCAAACGGGATTCGCCGCGTAGCCGTCCGTGAACATCATGCCCCGGCGAGCCAGCGAGTCGATGTGCGGCGTCTCGTAGAAGGAGTCGTCGTTGTAGGCCCCGATGTCCATGTAGCCCAGGTCGTCGGCCACGATGAGCAGTATGTTCGGACGTTGGGCCGAGCGCTCCTCGGCGGCGCATCCAAAGAGGAACAATGTGAGCAAGGGAAGAAAGAAGAACGTCCGACTGCGCATCGCGGAGGGGGGCGCACCTGGGAAATGATGAAGAGAAGAGTGTTCACTTTCGTGCTCGGAAAAGGAAGCGCCCGCAGTTCTGAGCCCGAGTTGGGACATCATTCGTAGAGTATTACGGTTGCGTGAACGATTTGCAAGCGCGGCCCGGACGCATGCGAGGAAGAAGACCGGCGCGCCCTGGAAGGGCTTCGAAGTTCGGTGGTCCTTTTGTAGACTGTGGAGCGCATTTCACCGCCCTTTTCAGTCCTGTTTGTGTCACTGTGATCGATTTTCGGACTGTGTGGAGCTCTGTTGCCTGCGTCGTGGTCGCCGCGCTGATGGCGGCCAGGCCGGCAGGTGCGCAGTCGATGTCGGACGAGCCGCGTCCCAACATTGTCTTTGTCTACATCGACGATCTGGGATACACGGACGTCAATCCGTACGCGCCCCAGCCCGATCAGTACTACGAAACCCCCAACGTCACCCGCCTGGCCGGGCAGGGGATGCGCTTCACGAATGCCTACGCTAACGCGGCCAACTGTGCCCCTTCCCGGGCGGCCCTCATGAGCGGGCAGTACTATCCCACCCAGCCCATCTACACCGTCAACAGTGGAGCCCGCGGCAAAGCGGAGAACCGGGCGGTCGTCCCGGCGGAGAACGAGACGACACTACCCCTCGAGAAGGTGACCTTGGCCGAGCGCCTTGACAGTGCGGGATACGCCACGGGATTTATGGGCAAGTGGCATCTCGGTAGTCCACCCGAAGCGGGGCCCAAGCAGCAAGGGTTTGACGTAAACGTGGGGGGCACCGCCACCGGACATCCGTCCTGGGAGGGCGGCTACTTCAAACCTAACAACAACCCTCAGATCGACGACGCGCCGGAAGGGGCGTACATGACGGACTACCTCTTCGACAAGGCCGCCGACTTCATCTACCAGCACCGCGACGAGCCGTTCTACCTGCAACTCTCGCCCTACTCGGTGCACGTGCCGCTGCAGGCCCCGGAGGACCGCGTCGGTCACTTTCAGCAGAAAACGCCGATTGGGGAACACAACAACCCGACGTATGGGGCCATGGTGAAGTCCGTGGATCGGGGGCTGGGCCAGATCATGGAGACGCTCAATGTTTTAGGTCTGCGAGAGAACACCATCCTCATCTTCTACTCCGATAACGGCGGGCTGGGGGGCTACACGTCCATCGGCCTCGAAAAGAACGGCGTTACCGACAATGCGCCCTTGAAGGGCGGCAAAGGCAGCTTCTACGAGGGCGGTATTCGAGTGCCGTTCATTGTCCGGTGGCCCGGGGTGGTGCGACCCGGCACCACCAGCGACGAGCCCATCACGGGGGTCGATCTGTATCCGACCCTTCTCGAGGCGACCGGCGTGGAGTCGCAGGAGAACTACACCCTCAGTGGGAGCAGCGTCCTCCCGGTGTGGAAAAACGCAGGCGCGAGCCTCGAGCGAGAGAATCTCTACTGGCATTTCCCGGGCTATCTGCAGGCGTACGGGCCCGGCGACTGGCGGACGACGCCCGTGAGCGTGATCCGGTCGGGGCCCTGGAAGCTGATGAAATTCTACGAGGAGAGTCGCGTTGAGCTCTACAACCTGGAGGACGACATCGGCGAAACCCGCAATCTGGCCCAAAAGCGCCCCGACACGCGCGACCGGCTCCTCGACCAACTCAACGGATGGCTAGAGGAGCACGACGCGCCCCTTCCAAAACCAAAGGAATAGAGCGAGTGGAGCTATGCCACCATGCACCGGACGTCTCGCCAAGATGAGGACGGAGGCCCCGTTCCAGTTCTCCCCCGATCCCGTTTCACGAACGCCCCCCCGAATGAAGAAGTCCCTCTGCCGAACGGGCCCTCTTGCCGCCGTCCTCCTCGGACTGGTCCTCATCGGTCTCATGGGGGCCGCCCCCGTGTCTGCACAGCCGCAGGAGTGGCAACCGGCCGACGGCCCGCTCCTGACCCGCTGGGCCGACGACATCGTCCCCAGCAACCCACTTCCGGAGTATCCGCGGCCGAAGATGCGACGGGAGAACTGGACGAATCTGAACGGCCTGTGGGACTTTCAAATCAGCAAGAAGCGGAGCAAGGGCGAGTACGAGGATCAGATCCTGGTGCCGTATCCCGTCGAGTCCGCTCTCTCGGGCGTGACGGAGAGCGTCGGCGCGGCGAACCGGGTCTGGTATCGGCGGACGGTATTGGTCGACCCAGTCGGCGATGAGCGCGTACTCCTTCACACCGGCGCCAGCGACTGGGAAACGCAGGTGTTCGTCAACGGGCAGCACGTGGGGCAGCATCAGGGGGGCTACGATCCGCTCACCGTCGACATTACCGATGCCCTCAAAGACGAGGGACCACAGACGATTGAGGTTCACCGTGTGGGATCCGACCGATCGGGGACGTCAGCCGCTTGGCAAGCAGACCCACGATCCCCGCGGCATCTGGTACACGGCCGTGACGGGCATCTGGCAGACGGTGTGGCTGGAGCGGGTGCCGGAGACGTACATCAAAGATCTCAAGGTGACCCCGCAGGTGGCGCAGAGCCGGGCAAAGATTGAGGTCGACGTTCCCGGGACGCCCGACGAGTATCGGATGCGGGCGACCGTTCGAGCCCCGGACTCCGTGGTGGCGCGCGCAACGGGGGATCCCCAAAACCGCCTCTTCGCGCAGTGGACGAATCCCCGACTCTGGTCGCCGTCCGATCCGTTTTTGTACGACCTGGAGGTGGCCCTCCTCGATGGGGAGGGCATCGTGATCGATCGGGTGACCAGCTACGTGGGGATGCGATCGGTCTCCGTGGGCACCGCGGCGGATGGCCACTCGCGGCTCTTTCTCAATGGAGAACCGCTCTTCCAGATCGGCCCGCTGGATCAGGGCTACTGGCCCGATGGCCTGTACCGCGCCCCGACAGACGAAGCGTTGAAGTACGACCTGAAGGTCGCAAAGAGGCTGGGCTACAACATGGTCCGAAAGCACGTGAAGGTGGAGCCCCAGCGCTTCTACTACTGGGCGGATAAGATTGGCCTCCTCATCTGGCAGGACATGCCCAGCGGCGACATGCGGCCCCGCACGGTGCGGACCCGCCCCACCCGCCCCGCCGAGTCTGCCGCGCAGTACAGAGAGGAATACAAGGACATGATCGATGCCCTCTACCACTACCCATCCATCGTCATGTGGGTGCCGTTCAACGAAGCTTGGGGGCAGTTTCAGACCGAAGAGATCGTGGAGTGGACGGAGGACTACGATCCGACCCGCCTCGTGAACAATGTCAGTGGCGGATTCGACCGCGGCGTGGGCGACGTGATCGACGAGCGCCACTATCCGGGCCCCGGCGACATGCCGCCGACTGAGGACAACCGGGCCGCGGTGCTCGGGGAGTTTGGCAGGCAGGCGCTCGTGGTTCGCGATCACCTCTGGCTCCAAGACTTCACCCGCGCTCCGGACCACTACGAGACCTCGCAGTCAGAGGCCAAGCTGCACGGCACGTACGACCGGATGATTCGTGCGCTCGGCTCCATGAAGGACAAAGGCCTCGCCGCCGCCGTCTACACGCAGCTTACTGACGTGGAGATGGAGGTCAACGGACTGATGACCTACGACCGAGCCGTGATTAAATTCGACGAGACCCACCTGCAGCAGATTCACCAGTCGCTCATTGAGCGATAGGTGGGAGCGGGAGTCCGGGGCGAGTCAGGGAGCGGGCGTTTGGCGAGCAGGCACCGGTCTCTTGCGAAGCGTATCGAGCAGGGCGGCCATGTCCTTGGCGACTGCCGGATGCTGGTCGATGACGCTGGTGCTCTCGTCGGGGTCGTCGGCCAGGTTATACAGCAGGGCCTGATCGGACGGCGGCATGGGCGTGGCGATCGGACTCTCTGGCTCGTTGTGTTTTTTGAACGCCCAGTCCGGATAGTTCCCGGCGGGAATATACTTCCAGTCGCCGCGCCGCAGGGCCAGTTTGCCGACGCCCTGCTGCACGAGGTGGGCGCGTCCCTGCTCCGTGGTGCCCCGCAGGACGCCGGGAAGGGGAGTGCTGTCGGGTCCGGCGCTGTCGGGGAGGGAGGCGCCGGTAAGCTCGGCGAGGGTGGCCAGCAGGTCCACCTGACTGAAGAGGGCGTCGGACGGGACGTCTGCTTCGATGTGGCCGGGCCAGTGGGCGATAAAGGGAACGCGCGTGCCGCCCTCGAACGACTGGTATTTACCACCCCGCAGCGGCCCGTTGGCCTCGTGTCCATTGGCGTCAGCAACGGCACCGTCGTCGTAGCCGTCGTCGTAGACGGGCCCGTTGTCGCTGGTGAAGAGGACCAGCGTTTTCTCCGCGAGGTCGAGCCGGCGGAGCGTGGCCCGGATTTGGCCTACCACCCAGTCGACCTCCTTGATCGCGTCGCCGCGCAGCCCCGTGCCGCTCGTGCCCCGAAACTCCTCTGCAGGCCAGCGCGGTACGTGAACGTCCTGCAGCGGCAGGTAGAGGAAGAAGGGGCGGTCTTGCCTGTCCTCAATGAATCTCTGGGCGCGGCGGGTGAGCGTGCGGGCCATCTCCCCGTCCGACCACCAGGCCGACTGCCCGCCTTCCATCCATCCGATGCGGCTGATCCCATTCACGATGGTGCCGGAGTGCTGCGGGTCGGCCGGGTAGTGCAGCTTTTCGGGGTGGCTCTCGCCCGTGGGGAGGTCGCCGATTTTCTCGTCGTAGCGGACGCGCAGCGGCGGGTCGCTCTCGGAGAGATTGTAGACGTGATGGCCCTTCAGGTAGACCGTGGGCACGCGGTCGTTGGTGGCAGGCACAATGAAGGAGCGGTTGAAACCGAGTTCGAGCGGGCCGGGGGCGATGCGCTCGTTCCAGTTGACCGAGTCGCGGCCGAGGCCGAGGTGCCATTTGCCGATGATGCCAGTGGCGTACCCGGCGTCGTGGAGCATCGAGGCGAGGGTGGTGCGGCTGGTGTCGATGACCAGGCCCGCGTCGCCGGGCAGGATGGAGGCGCCCTCCTTGCGGAAGGCGTACCGGCCCGTGAGCAGCGAGTAGCGGCTGGGCGTGCAGGTGGCGGCGGTCGCGTAGGCCCGGGTAAACCGGAGGCCCTGGCGGGCGAGCGTGTCGAGGTGGGGCGTGCGGAGCTGCGTGGCGCCGTAGCTGCTCAGGTCGCCATAGCCGAGGTCATCGGCGTAGATGAGCACGACATTGGGCTGGTCCGGCTCGGCAGACTGGCAACCGCCTGCGGCGGCGATCAGGAGGGTGCAGGCGAGGAGGAGAGACGGTGAAAGCTGACTCCGCATGCGTCGGACTGGAGGATTGGGCGGAAGAAGGGGTGAACATGCAGCTTAGTGCAGCGTCAACCACGGTTTGTTGGGTTCCCCCTTCAATGCCTCGGAGGCGCGTAGGAGAAGACACCCCTTTCTCCTCTATGTAGGGCCGCATAGCGATGCGGTACCTGTTTAGCCAACCACCGCCGGGGACGCAAGCGGTCCCCGGCTACGTATTCTTCGGTGCCGACTGCGTCGGCACGAACTACGTCTCCGCAAGGAGACCGACGAAGAAATAGCCCGGAACCGGGAGTGAAGCGGACGTTCCGGACGGTGCCAGAGGCACGCTAGGCACGTACGCGATGCGACCTACGGAAACGATGACGCTGCATCACACGCCAAATGGGGATTGACACACCACCGGTGCAGTTGGGGGAAATGATGTCAGATAGGGATCACGGCTGCTGTTGACGGTACTTTTTCAGGCGATTCTGGAAACGCTCCACGACCTCCGGCCGCTCCTCGTAGAGGTTGTTCTGCTCGCCCGGGTCGCGTCCGAGATGATAGAGTTGTCCCTCAGGGTCCCCCGGTCTCGGCTCGCGGG
>Ga0207714_1001958_pt1 | contig 12853 bp, 11 predicted proteins | sample PonA232FremontCA_2_FD_187270 | JGI IMG/M metagenome (GOLD analysis project Ga0207714, IMG submission 187270) | Marine sediment microbial community from Fremont, CA, USA - Pond A23 Sediment 2 (SPAdes) | ecosystem: Environmental > Aquatic > Marine > Unclassified | place: USA: Fremont, California... | reverse complement strand
AGGGGCTGAAGAGCCTGAACGAGATCGGGTTTACCCCCACGGATGAGGAGAACTTCCGGAACCTGCTGCGGCACAATCAGGGCCTGCTGCTCGTCACTGGTCCCACCGGCTCGGGCAAGTCGACGACCCTCTATGCCGCGCTGCAGGAAGTGCGCAAGCACGACGTCAACATCATCACCGTGGAAGATCCGGTGGAATATCACCTCGACGGTATCAACCAGATCCAGGTGGCGCCGCAGATCGGCTACACCTTTGCCCGGGCCCTGCGCCATATCCTTCGGCACGATCCGGATGTGGTCATGGTGGGCGAGATTCGGGACGTGGAAACCGCCAAGATGGCGGTGGAATCCGCGCTCACCGGTCACCTCGTGCTCTCGACTCTGCACACCAACAGCGCCGCGACCTCGATTACCCGTCTGCTCGAAATCGGCGTCGACGCCTATCTGACCCGGGCGACGGTCATGGCGGTTCTGGCGCAGCGACTGGTTCGGTTGAATTGCCCTCATTGCACGCAGGAGGAGACCGTTACGGCCGCGGTGCGCGAGGAGCTGGGCCTGGCCGAGCACGAGGTCTTCTATCAGGGGGTGGGTTGTGACCAGTGTTTCGAGACCGGCTTCCGCGGCCGCCACGCGGTCTATGAACTGCTACGGGTTACGCCGGCCATGCGTGAGCGCATTCACCCGAACGCGGATGCCATGGAGCTGGAACGGCAGGCCGGTGCCGACGGCATGGTCCCGCTGACTGACAACGCCTTGGCGCTCGCCCGAGAGGGCCAGACTTCCATTGCCGAGGTCTATCGGGTCCGACTGGTCTGATTGCCATTTCGATTGCTCAAACCTATCGAGGACATCGGCGGGGAAACCTGGTCCCACGACGATTGCGAGACTACCCTGATCGCACATGAGAACTATTCTTATCGGAGGCGATCATGCAAAAGACTCTGAGCTTCGGTGTCATGCACGTCAGCGTAGCCTTTCTGGTGGTCTGGACGATGACCGGTGATTGGCGCATCGGAGGCGCAGCGGCTCTGGTAGAGCCGGTGGTCAACACGGTGGCCTTTTATTTCCATGAACGGATCTGGAATCGTATCGATGTGGCCCATCGCCCGGCGTCCTGGTCCGCTCCCCGGCGGTGGCATGCACGTGTGACAGTCTGATCCCGAGGCAACGGGAAACGCTGGAGACAAAGATAAACTCTGTGTTTACTTTGAGAGCCTGCTCGCGTACGCTTGGACCTGAAGTGCCCTCTAGTGAGCGGGGATCGAGAGGCAATCATGGAAAGCGCGAGCAATCAGGGGCTTGATGCGGTCCGGGAAATCGTCAGCCAGGTCGTGGATGCGCGTCCAGGGGGTTCAGGCGCACAGCGTTCGCGGGCACGCTCGGAAATCCTGGTTCATTCCATTCCGGTCTTTGCCCGGCGCGGGATTCATCGCACCACGGTGCAGCATCTGCTTGATGCCGCGGGCATTTCCCGGCGCACCTTCTACAAGTATTTCCGCAACAAGGTGGATGTTCTGGAGAACATCTACAGTGTTTTCGTGGAGAACATGATCCTGCGCTTTCAGCAGCAGGTCCAGCGTTCCGGCACCCTGCGCGAAATCATCGCCAATACCATCAATATCTATTTCGATTATCACGTCAGCATGGGGCCGGTTATTCATTTGATGATGGAAGAGGCCCGGCAGAGTGATTCCGCGTTGGCGCCTCACCGGCAGAAGGGCCAGGATGCCGCGGTACAGATTCTGGCGGGGGAGGTGGAACGTCTTACCGGGCGGCAGCTGGAGCCGCTGGTCATTCGCACCCTGTTGTGGAGCCTGGAGAACTATTCACTCTATCTGCTCGACGATGGTGCCTATGCCGAGCAGGAACTGGAACGCTGCAAGCGGGTCATGCAGGGTATCGCCGAAGCCGTGGTGCTCGACGACGCCCGACCCGAGCTGTTGGAAGTGCCCGCGGCCGAGCGCCGTTGAGCGTATTCTGCCGGCCGGGTTTCAGCTTTCCGGTTTGACGAACTTCAGGGTCATCCGGTCGCTTTCGCCGATCTCGAGATATTTTTCCCGGTTCGTCTTCCCCAGACGCAGGGTCGGGGGCAGGGTCCAGACCCCTTCGGGGTGATCCGCGTCATCCTCCGGGTTGGCGTTGATCTCGCTGCGCTCCACGAGTTTGAAGCCCGCCTTTTCCGCCATGCTGATCACATAGTCCTCGGTCATGTAGCCGGACTGGATCTGCTCTTTCAGGGGCCGTCCGTCCGGTGCCCGGTGCTCCACCACGCCCAGAATGCCGCCGGGGCGCAGGGCCTTGTAGAAGCTGTCGAAGAAAGCCGCGGTCTTGCCGGCCTTGGCCCAGTTGTGCACATTGCGGAACGTCAGCACCCGATCCGCGGATCCCGCTGGTGCAATATCGGTATGCTCCGGCGGCCCCAAATGGGTTACTTGAACCCGGTCGTAGAGCTCCGGCCGCGATGCGAGCTTGTCATGGAACTGCCGTAGGCTGCGCGTGTAGAAATCGATGTCATTGTCGGGCGGGAACTGCGCCGCGTAGAGCGCGCCTTTGTCGCGTAACACAGGCGCAAGGACTTCGGTGTACCAGCCGGCGCCACCGGGCCAGATCTCGACCACGGTCATGTCCGGCCGGACCCCGAAGAACATCAGGGTTTCCACCGGATTGCGGTACTGATTCCGGTCAATGTGTTCCTCGGGCCGGTGATCGCCGGTGGCCGCCAGGTGAAGCGGGCCGCGCGGGTTGGTGTTGGATGGGCCGGCACAGCCGGTCAGTATAAGCACCAGCGCCAGAATGAATCCTCGTAGCATCTTCTTCTCCCAGTCCGGATCAAGTGTGCGTGGCATGAACCGGATCGCCTCGCATGCCCCGAATCAGGATGCGAATATACTCGACCGCCCGCTTTTCCATGTCCCCTTCGCCGGTCAGCGCCCAGTTCCAGATACTGCCGACCATGAGGTTGAGCATCATGTACAGGGTTTCCCGGGTATCCATGGCCGTAAAATACCCGTCCTTGCGCAGTTCCGCAAAAAAGGCCTCGGCGACCGGCAGATTCTCCTCCACCATGGCCAGATGGCGCCGCTGGATATCACCGGCAAATTCGCCCGCTTCCTGGAGCAGCACCCGCGAGAATTGACGGTTCGTGGAAATATAGCCGGCCATGCCCTGGCAGGCGTCTTCCAGCCGCTGCAGCGGGTCCCCGCCGGCCATCAGATGGCCCAGCGCGATATCACGTACCCGGTGAAGGTTTTCCTCCACCACGGTAAGCAGAAGATCCTCCTTGGAAGCAAAGAACTTGTAAATGGTGGCCTTGCCCACGCCCGCTTGTTCCGCAATCGTCTTGACTTCCGCCGAACGAAAGCCTTCGCGAGCAAAGACTTCCTGTGCGCGGGCGAGAATCCGTTGTCGGCGGTCGTCTTCTTTGCGGGCCATGGTCCTTCCCTTTTTCTCGGGCGCCGTTAACGGTCAAATATACTTGATTTTTTCCATCTGTTCTTCCAGACGCGCCAGCGACGAACGGTAATCATCCAGCTTGGCGCGTTCCTTGTCCACGACTTCCTTCGGCGCCTTGTCCACGAAACTTTCGTTGCGCAGCTTGGCTTCGCTGCGGTGTACTTCGTCCTTGAGTTTGTCGATTTCCTTGTCGAGGCGCTCCAGTTCCGCGTCCTTGTCGATCAGTCCCGCCATGGGGACAAGGATTTCCATGTCACCGACCAGCTGGGTTGCCGACGGCGGCGCCGATTCATCGGGCTTTAGCCAGGTGATGGAGTTCAGTTTGGCCAGTTTGCCGAGAAAGACCCGGTTGGCGTCGAGTCGTTGGCGGTCGTTTTCGTCGCCGTTGTGCAGATAGAGATCCAGGTCCCGCGACGGCGCAATCTTCATTTCCCCGCGGATATTGCGCACGGCCGTGATGACCTCCTTGATCCAGTAAATATCGTGTTCCGCGTCTTTGTCCACCTTGCTTTCATCCGCGCGCGGGAAGGGCGCACGCATGATGGTGGCGCCCCCGGCGCCGGCCAGGGGCGCTACCCGCTGCCAGATTTCCTCGGTGATAAAGGGCATGAACGGATGCGCCAGGCGCAACAAGGATTCCAGCACATGCACCAGGGTGCGCCGGGTGCCGCGTTTTTCCGCCTCGGTGTAGTCGTCGCCATAAAGGACCGGCTTGGACAGTTCCAGATACCAGTCGCAGTACTCGTTCCAGATAAACTCATAGGCGCTCTGCGAGGCCTGATCAAAACGGAACTGTTCCAGGGCCTCGTTCACTTCGCGCTCGGCGTGCTGAAGCCGGGAGATGATCCAGCGGTCGGCCAGACTCAGCGTATAGTCGTGATTGTCCCGGGCGCAGTCCTCGCCCTCGGTGTTCATCAGCACATAACGAGCGGCGTTCCAGATCTTGTTGCAGAAATTCCGGAAGCCCTCGATGCGGCCCATGTCCCACTTGATGTCGCGGCCGGTGGAAGCCAGCGACAGGAAGGTGAAGCGCAGCGCGTCGGTACCATAAGCGCGGATGCCTTCGGGGAATTCCTTGCGCGTGCGCTGGGCAATCTGCTTTTCCTTCTGCGGCTGCATCAGCCCCCGGGTGCGCTTGTCCACCAGGGTTTGCACATCGATGCCGTCGATGAGATCCAGCGGGTCCAGCACATTGCCCTTGGACTTGGACATTTTCTGGCCCTCGGAGTCGCGCACGAGTCCGTGCACATAGACCTTGCGGAACGGAACGTCGTCCATGAATTTCAGGGTCATCATGATCATGCGCGCGACCCAGAAGAAGATGATATCGAAGCCGGTGACCAGCACCGAACTGGGATGGAAGGTGCGCAGATCCTGGGTGTCCTCGGGCCATCCCAGCGTGGAAAAGGTCCAAAGCGCCGAGCTGAACCAGGTGTCGAGCACATCCTCGTCCCGCGTCAGCTCCACGTCGTCCAGGCCGTATTCGTTGCGCACTTCGTCTTCGTCGCGGCCCACATAGATATGACCGTCGGCGTCGTACCAGGCGGGAATCCGGTGCCCCCACCACAACTGCCGCGAAATGCACCAATCTTCCAGTTCGCGCATCCAGGCAAAGTACATATTCTCGTAATTGCGGGGTACGAACTCGATATCCCGGTTTTCCACGGCCTCGATGGCGGGTTTCGCCAGGGATTCCACCGCGACGAACCATTGCGGTGTCAAAAAGGGTTCGATCACCACGCCCGAACGGTCACCGCGTGGTACCTGCAGTGTGTGTTCCTCGACCGCGTCCAGCAGCCCCTGCTCGTCCAGATCCTGAACCACCTGTTTGCGCGCTTCGTACCGATCCAGGTCTCCGTAGCGTTCGGGCACGTTGTCGTTGAGATACGCCCGGGAGGTGAGGATATTGATCTGGGGCAGGTCATGGCGCAGACCTACTTCATAGTCATTGAAATCGTGCGCGGGCGTGATCTTCACACAGCCGGAACCGAACTCCGGGTCGACATATTCATCGGCAATGACGGGAATGTCGCGCTCGGCCAGTGGCAGCCGCACCATCTTGCCCACCAGCTCCTGATAACGGCTGTCCTCCGGGTGTACGGCCACGGCGGCGTCACCCAGCATGGTTTCCGGACGGGTGGTGGCGACGGTGACGTGCGCGGAGCCGTCGGCCAGCGGATACCGGAAATGCCAGATGTGGCCCTTTTCTTCGGTGTTTTCCACCTCCAGATCGGAAATGGCGGTGTTGAGCTGGGGATCCCAGTTCACCAGACGCTCGCCGCGATAGATCAGCCCTTCGTTATACAGACGCACGAAGACTTCCGTGACCGCGTGGGACAGCCCCGGATCCATGGTGAAGCGCTCGCGTGACCAGTCCACGGAGGTGCCCAGGCGCCGCAGCTGATCGGTAATGGTGCCGCCGGATTCCGCCTTCCATTCCCAGACCTTGTCCAGGAATTTCTCGCGCCCGAGCTCCACCCGGCTGGTCCCTTCGGCGGCGAGCTTACGCTCGACCACCATCTGGGTGGCGATGCCCGCATGGTCACTGCCCACCTGCCAGAGCGTGTTGTCGCCTCGCATGCGGTGCCAGCGCACGAGCGTATCCATGAGCGTATCCTGGAAGGCGTGGCCCATGTGCAGGCTGCCCGTGACGTTCGGCGGCGGGATCATGATGGAAAAGGGGTCGCCTTCCCCGCGAGGCTGGAAGTACCCCGCTTGTTCCCAGTGCTGGTACCAGTAATGCTCGATCTGTTCCGGTTGATAGGTCTTTTCCATGGTCTCCGCTTGGGCCGGGTACAGGGGAAACGGGCGCCGGCGGACGGGTCCGCGGCGCCGGGCGCATTATAGCGGAGGGGATGGGCTGCGTCGTCCCATGCCCGGCGCCCGGAGGGCGCCGGGCAGTCGAAAGTCGAAAGAGGCAAGTCGAAAGGCAGGCGAACTTCAGCCCTGCCGGTTGCGCAGGTGCTCCATGAGCTTGTCGCGCAGCTCGCGTTCGATCTTCGGCAGCCAGGCCGCCAGGGTTTCATCCACCAGCGCGCGCATTTCCTGCTCGCTGAGTCCCGAGGTATCCGCCGCGGGGGGGGCTTCGTCCGCTGCCCCGGACGCGGGTTGCTCCGGCTGCGCACCTGGTTTTTCCCCCGTGGGGGCGGGTGTTGTCCGGTTTTGGGGGTCCGTATTGCGAGCGGCGTCGCTGAGAAAGGGATTGGGTCGTTCCGACAGCGCCTTGCGCAGGCGTTCGTTGGCCGGATCGGACCCGGTTTCACCGCCACCATCGGGCTGCAGCAGCGGCATCTGCTCTTCGTCGTCTGATTCCGGGGCCTCGCCGGGCGCATCCGGCTTGAGCACGGGCGGATCCTCGTCGGGCGCCTCCGGAGCGTCATCCTCGTTGAGCATGTCCTGCACGGAGGAGAGCTCGTCCAGCAGTTCTTGCCGGTCCTTCTCCGGAAGGGGCGAATCGGGGGAATTTTTTCCCGTTTTATGCGCCATGACTGTCACCCTCCCAGGCGATGATCCCGGACCGGAAAGCCCCGATCACGGTAGAACTTCCAGCGCTGCCGGGCTTCCCTGCGGGTATTCTCATCCCCCGTCACCAGTTCTGCAACCCGCTCGAATCGGGTAAAGAAATCCGGTACCCGCCGGGCCAGGTTGATCAGCACGTCATGGTGTTCGCCCGGGTTGTCGCCCCAGCCGAGCACCACGGGTGTGGTTGCGGTCTCGCCGTCGCCGCCCGCGAGCGCATGAGGCAGAAAACCCGTGACCGGATCCCGCCACAAATGCTCATCCACGGTCCACGCCGTGTCGGCGTCGTCGTGATGGATATAAACCCGATGCCCGTTCTGCACGGCCTTGTCGGCAATGCGGCGCGCCAGCTGGTAGTGCTGCTGCGCCACCGCACCCTCGGTTATATAGAACAGGATCTCGGTCATGGCGGCCCCGGCGGGTCAGCGTTCACCGTGCGCCACATCCATCATGTAACGGGTCAACAGCGGCACCGGCCGTCCCGTCGAGCCCTTTTCCGAACCGGACTTCCAGGCCGTGCCCGCAATGTCCATATGGGCCCAGCGTACATCCCCGATGAACTGCTGCAGGAACTTGGCCGCCGTAATGGAACCGGCCCTGGGGCCGCCCACATGCTGCATGTCGGCACAGGTGCTCTTGAGCTGCTCGCCGTATTCGTCGAACAGCGGCATGGGCCAGCCCCGGTCGCCGGTGTATTCCCCGGATGCCAGCAGATCCCGGCTAAGGTCGTCGTCATTGCTGTAAACGGCCGAAGCCTGATCCCCCAGTGCCATGACACAGGCGCCGGTGAGCGTAGCCATGTCGATGATGGTGTGGGGCTTGTACTTGTTCTGCACATAGGTGAGCGCGTCACACAGCACCATGCGTCCCTCGGCGTCCGTGTTGATGATCTCCACCGTCTGGCCGGAATAGGTCTTGATGATGTCGCCGGGCCGGTAAGCGCACCCGTCGGGCATGTTCTCGGCGGCGGCGACCACCGCGACCACATGCAGCTTGAGGTTCAGCTCGCACAGGGTCTTCATGGCGCCGAAAACGCCGGCGGCGCCGCACATGTCGAATTTCATCTCCTCCATGCTGGCGCCGGGTTTGATGCTGATGCCGCCGGAATCGAAGGTGATGCCCTTGCCCACCAGCGACAGCGGCTTGCCGGTATCGCCCTTGTACTCGAACACGATCATCTTGCCTTCGTGCTCACTGCCCCGGGAGACGGCACAAAAGCCGCCCATACCCATGCGCTCGAGTTGTTTCTCGCCGATAACCTTGACGCTGAGCCGGTCGTAGTCCCGGCTCATGGACCGCGCCTGTTCCGCCAGATACTCCGGGATCGCCACATTGGCGGGGGTGTTGCCCAGTTCCCGGGACAGCCGCACACCCGCCCCTATCGCACGGCCTTCCTGCGCGGCGCGGGACAGACGATTGGCGGTGCCCGAGGTCACGAAACGCCAGCGCCGCAGTTTCATGGGTTCGGACGGCTTCTTGCTGCGGAAGCTGTCGAAGCGGTAGGTGGCCTCTTCCAGCATGCGCGCGCTTTCGCGCACCAGCGCCATTTCATCGTGCTCGGCCACCGCCAGATTATCGAGCAACAGGGCCGCGTTGCGCGCGCCTGAACGGGATACCGCCCGGGCCATGGCGGTGATCAACCGGCCCCAGGCGGGCACGGTCAGGCTGTCCTGGCTTCCCGTTCCCACCAGCAGCAGCCGGCGCGCGGCCAGCCCCTCCGGCTGACGCAGCATCACGGTTTGCTGCTGTGCGCCGGAGAAATCGCCGTCGTCCATGACCTCCCGGATCTGCTGGCGGGTTTTCGCGGGTAGCTCCTGAGGCGCTTCGGCCCCCTTGTTCAGCACCAGCACCACGCAATCCGACCGCAGGGTCGCCACATTCTTGCCGCTGACTGCATACTCCATCTTGGTAACCTCGGATCAATTCAGGCTGGGTTCAGGGTAGCCTTATGCCATCGCGAATTGTCTTCCGGGTCAAGCGCGAAAAGCGCGCATCATGATGAAATGTTTCCGGGCACGGGCCCAGGGCGGGTTACAATGCCCGCGCCAGTGCCGCCGCCGGCCAGAGAGTCGCACTTGATACTGTATCGCTACATCAATCGCCAGCTTTTCGTGACCACGGCTGTGGTGACGACGGTGCTGACGACCATGATCATCGGCACCCGCTTTGTGCAGTACCTGGCGGACGCCGCGCGAGGCGAGATTGCCGCCGACGCCATTTTCGCCATTCTGTTGTTCCGCTTGCCGGAGTTTCTTCAGCTGATTCTGCCGCTGAGCATGTATATCGCCGTTTTGCTGGTCTTCGGCCGTCTTCACGTGGATAACGAAATGGTGGTGATGCAATCGGGCGGCGTCGGCCCGGCGTCGCTGGTGCGAGCTTTGCTGGCACCGGTGCTCATGATGACGCTGGTGGTGGGGTTCTGCAGCCTGTACGCGACCCCCCGCGGGGGCGCCGAACAGGACCGCCTGGTGGAGGAACAGAAACAGCGCTCGGCGCTGGAGCTGCTGGCGCCGGGACGTTTTCACGAGCGCAGCTCGGATACCGGCCAGCGCACCACCTATGCCGAGAGCCTGGATCGCGAGGCGGGCGAGCTGAACAATGTTTTTATCTCGGATCTGCGCGGGGGCCAGGATGGCCGATCCCGTATGGTGATCGTGCGCGCGAGCACAGGCCGCATCGTGCATCGCGATAATATTCGCTACCTGCAGTTGAGTGACGGGGTACAGTATCGGGGCCGACCCGGCCGGGCGGACTACAGTGTGGCCGATTTCGAGCGCGCCCTGGTGCGCCTGGGCGATAACGAGACGCCGGATACCTCCACCGAGATCGAGGGACAGCCCACGCGGCATCTGCTCGAGGCCGGCCGACCTTCCGCCCGGGCCGAATTGCAGTGGCGTTTGTCCCTGATTGCGCTGGTGCCGGTAACCATGATGCTGGCGTTGCCCCTGTCGCGCACAGGGCCGCGCCAGGGACCCTTTGTTCGCATGATTCCGGCGGTATTGTTGTTCATGCTCTATGTGGGCGGACTACTGGTGATGCGTTCCCGGATAGACGATTATCCGGGCGCGAACCTGCCCTGGTATCTGAACATGGTCTGGGTTCATGCCGCCGCCGCGCTGGTGGTGGCGCTCGTGTATGCCTGGCCGCGCCTGCGTGGCCGGAGGACGGGCTGATGCGGCGCATTAACGGCTATCTCCGTCGCGCCATTGTGCTGCCTTCGCTGGGCGTAACCGTGGTGCTGGTGGCTCTGGATGCGCTCTTTGCCTATGTGCATGAACTGGAGTTTCTCAGCGGCGGCTATGGTGCGCTGGAGGCGCTGCAGTTCGTGCTCACCACCGCCCCGAGCCGCATCTATGAGTTTCTGCCCATGGGCGTGTTACTGGGCGCGTTACTGGGGCTGGGACTGCTGGCGAACAGCAATGAACTGACCGTGATTCGCGCGGTGGGCGTGTCCACCGAACGCATCAGCTGGATGGTGCTCAAACCCGCCATTGTCCTGCTGCTGGCGGGCAGTCTGATGGGCGAGTTCATCGCCCCCTGGGCGGAGCAGGTCGCGCGCAGCCAGCGCTCCATGGCCGAAGGCGAGGGCGAAGTGGTGGCGGCCAAGCACGGCTACTGGCACCGCGAGGGCCATGAATTCATCTATATCAATACCGTCCAGCCCAATGGTGTGCTGCACGGCGTAACCCGCTATCGTTTCGATGGGGACAGCCAGCGATTACTGGAAAGCCAGCATGTCCGGCGTGCGCTCTATCAGGCCGAAGCCGGACACTGGGTCCTCCAGGGCATTCGGGGCAGCCGTATTGGCGACGACGGTGTTGAAACCTATGAGCGCGCCAACGACATCTGGAAAACCCGGCTGACGCCGGAGCTGTTGTCCATCGTGATCCTGGAGCCCAAGCATCTGGGCATACACAAACTGTATCAGTATGCGCAGTATCTCGAACGCCAGGGCCTGCAGGCCGGGGAATATCTGCTGACCTTCTGGCAGAAGCTGCTGCGGCCGCTGGCGACACTGGGCATGGTGCTGATCGCCATTTCCTTCATTTTCGGGCCCATGCGCGAGGTGTCCATGGGCGTACGGCTGACCGGTGGCGTGGCCGCGGGACTGCTGTTTCACTACGGCCAGCAGTTTTTCGGCCATCTGAGCCTGGTCTTTGACGCTTCGCCGCTGATGGCGGCCCTGGTGCCGCCGGTAATCTGCATGGTGCTGGGGGTTGTCCTGCTGCGCCGGGTGCGCTGAGCACGCACGGGGTTGCCCGAACGCGCCCGCCGGGCCGATTTCAGGCGGCCGCGTTCAGGGCGATACCCTGGGCCGCGTACCCACGGTCACCTCAAGGGAGAGCTTCTGGCCCAGCCGGATAATGGTGATGGCAATGGACTCGCCCGGCCGTGTGCCGGCCACCCGGTTCATGGCCTCGTACCCGTCCGCCACGGGCGTACCCTTGACGCCCACCAGAATGTCACCCGGCTTGAGTCCGCTGCGTGCCGCCGGGCTGTTGGGCATGACCCGGGTAATGACGCCGCCGCGCACGTCCTCCAGGCCCAGCCTCTGACCCAGCGCCGGCGTCACATCCTTGGTGGTCACCCCCAGCCAGCCCCGAATGACCCGGCCATGCTTGATCAGATCCGTCATCACCCGGCGTGCAATGGATACGGGTGTGGCGAAGCCGATGCCCTGCCAGCTGCCGTCGGACGACAGAATGGCGGTATTGATGCCGATCAGGTCACCGTCCGTGTTGATCAGTGCGCCGCCGGAGTTGCCCCGATTAATGGCCGCGTCCGTCTGGATGAAGTTCTCGAAGGTGGCCAGCCCCAGATGACTGCGGCCGGTGGCGCTGACAATGCCCATGGACACCGTCTGACCCACGCCCAGGGGATTGCCGATGGCCAGAACCACATCGCCCACGCCTACCGGGCCCGGGTCGCTGAGGTCCATGACCGGCAGGTCCTTCATGTCCACCTGCAACAGCGCCAGATCCGTTTCCGGATCCGTGCCCACCACCCGGGCTGCGGCTTCCCGGCCATCCTGCAGCGCCACCAGGATGCCGTCCGCCTCCTGCACCACATGATAGCTGGTGAGCACATAGCCCTGGGCGTCCGTGATGACCCCCGAGCCCAGGCTGGACAGCGCCCGTCGACGCCGGGGCTCTTCCATGAAACGGTCGAAAAAGGGATTCCGGGGCGTGCTTTGTTGCTGTACCTGCTGCGTGGTATAGATGTTGACCACGGCGGGGGAGGCCTTTTTGACGGCACCCGCGTAACTCTCCCGGGAATCGCCCAGCGCCGTCCGCGTCGCGCCGGGAACGGACGGATCGAGCCACAGCAGCACCAGAATCGCCACGGCCAGACCGGCCAGCGCCGGGCCCGCGAGAAAGCGCAGCGACCGGATCAGCGAAGTGATGCGTACAGGCATGGGTTCACCCGGCAAAAGACAGCATTCTAACAACTGGAGGCCAGGAAAGAATGGTCGAGCGGGATCAATTGCACCGGGTTCTGGATGAAACCCTGCGTCCGGAACTGTTCACCGATTATGCGCCCAACGGGCTTCAGGTGGAGGGGCGCGCGCGCATCCGGCGCCTGGTGTCGGGCGTGACGGCCTGCCAGGCCCTGGTGGATGCGGCCGTGGTGGAGCAAGCGGATGCCATCCTCGTGCATCATGGCTACTTCTGGAAGGGCGAGGACCAGCGCATCCAGGGCATGAAAAAGCAGCGCCTGCAGAGCCTGCTGCGCCACGACATCAATCTCTTTGCCTATCATCTGCCGCTGGATGCGCATCCCGAGCTGGGCAACAATGCTCAGCTGGCGCGCGTACTGGATCTGGCTGTGGAAGGCGGCATGGAGCCGGACAATCCGCGCAGTCTGGGCCATATGGGCCGGCT
>Ga0207714_1001957_pt1 | contig 12855 bp, 13 predicted proteins | sample PonA232FremontCA_2_FD_187270 | JGI IMG/M metagenome (GOLD analysis project Ga0207714, IMG submission 187270) | Marine sediment microbial community from Fremont, CA, USA - Pond A23 Sediment 2 (SPAdes) | ecosystem: Environmental > Aquatic > Marine > Unclassified | place: USA: Fremont, California... | reverse complement strand
GGCGCCGTCGAACAGCGCCACGTCGGCGTCCTCGACCGCGAAGGGCATGTTCTCGTCGACGCGCTCCTTGTCGACGATGACGCCCTCGACGAGCTCGGACTGGTCGATCGAACTGCCGACGACCTTCTCGACGGAGACGTTCTCCGTGTCGATGCCGTCGTCGTCCTGCACCGCGAGGACGGCGTCGACGACGAGCTCGGCGAGCAGGTCCTTGGAGTTCTCCGCGCCCTTGCCCGTCATCGCCGTCTCGGCGATCTCGACGAGCGTGTCGCGGTCGTCCGCGGAGACGTCGATGGCCTCGTCTTCGAGGATCTCCTTGGCCTTCTCGGCGGCCTGACGGTAGCCCTGCGCGAGGGTCGTCGCGTGGATGTCCTGGTCGAGGAGTTCCTCGGCCTGGTCGAGGAGCTCACCGGCGACCACGACCGCGCTCGTGGTGCCGTCGCCGACCTCCTCCTCCTGTGTCTCGCTGACCTCGACGATCATGTTGGCCGCCGGGTGGTCGATGTCCATCTCTTTGAGGATGGTGACGCCGTCGTTCGTGACGACGACGGACCCGCCGGAGTCGACGAGCATCTTGTCCATTCCCTTCGGCCCGAGCGTGGTGCGGACGGACTCCGCGACCGCCTTCCCGGCCGTGATGTTCATGTTCTGTGCGTCCTCGCCGGAGGTGCGCTGCGACTCCTCGGAAAGTACGATCATGGGCTGGTTGCCCATCCGCTGGCGTTGTGACATTACGGTCATTGATTGATTGTGATTCTATATAAATGCGTCGTTCGTATCGGACAAAACCGCAACACGGTGGCGGGAAGACCGGGTGGTGTGTGCCGCGTTCCCACGACTTTTTTATGCGGTACAGCGCCGGTTCGGACCGCCGTCCCGGACTCAGCCGGGCCCTCCGGACAGCTCTGTCGTCGCGGCGACCTCCCGGGCCGCGGGGTCGTACCAGTCGAGCGCGTGTACCCGCCATCGGATCGGCTCGACGGACACCCCCCGGAGGCGGTCGAGCGTCTCGTCGACTCCGGTGTCGCGTTCGTCACCGCGCGCAAGCGTGACGTGCGGGACGTAGTCGTCGCCCTCGATCCGCTCGACGGCACCGGAGATCGCACACAGCCGGCGGTGCAGCCGAACGAGCCCGTCGCTTTCGACCGCGAGGTACACCACCGGGGCCGAGCCGGCGCTCGGCGACTCGAAGGCGTCGATCCCCGTCACCGCCACCTCGAAGGGTGCGGTCCCGGCGAGCGGTCGGCGGAGATCCGCGCGGAGACGGTCGAGCGCGTCCGTCCGCGCCGGCGGCGCGTTCTCGCTCCCGTCGCGCACGTCGTCGACGCCGAAACGCTTGCACACGAGGGTGTGGCGCTCGCGGACCCGGTCGAAGCCCGTCAGCGCCGGCCGGAGACCGCCAGCCAGCCGAGACACCCGCGGCGGGAGCGGGACGTTGAGACTGAACACGGGAGAGGCGTCGGGTCCGGACGCGAAAAGCCCCGGCGGTCGCGACGACCGACACGCGGCCTACGCGACCGCCGCGTACTGTTCCGAGAGCTTCTCCGCGGCCTCGTCGAGCAGCTCTGACTCGTACTCGTCGAGCTCCCACTCGATCACCTCCTCGACGCCGTCCGAGCCGAGCTTCGCCGGAACGCCGCAGGCGGTGTCCGTCTGGCCGTACTCGCCGTCGAGGGCGACCGAACAGGGGAGCACCTCGCCGGTGTCGTTCAGGACCGCCTCGACCGTGTGCGCGACGCCGGTGGCGGGCCCCCACTGCGTCGCGCCTTTCCGGCTGATCACGTCCATCGCCGACGCCTGGAGGTCTTCGAGGATCGCCTCCCGCTCGTCGGCGTCGAACGCGGGGTCGCGGCCGTTCACGCGTACCTTCGAGAAGACGGGCGCCTGCGCGTCGCCGTGTTCGCCGAGGATCGTCGCCTCGACGTTCGTCACCGGCGCGTCGAACCGCTCCGCGAGCACGTACCGGAACCGCGCGGAGTCGAGCCGTCCGCCGAACCCGATCACCTGCCCCCGGTCGCGGTCGCCGATCTCGTAGAGGTGCCGGTTCAGCAGGTCGACCGGGTTCGACGTGGTGACGGTGACGAAGTCGTCGTTGTGGTCGGCGAGCTTCGAACCGATGTCCTCCATGATCGGGGCGTTGTCGCTCGCCAGGTCGATCCGCGTCTGTCCCTCCGTTCGCGGAATCCCCGCCGTGATCACGACCACGTCCGAACCGGCGGTGTCCGCGTACTCGCCCTGCCGGACGGTCGTGTTCGCGTCGTAGGCGACCCCGTGGTTCGTGTCGGCGGCCTGCCCGACCGTCGTCTCGCGCTGGTCCGGGATGTCGACGTAGACGAGCTCGTCGACGACGTCGCGCAGGGCGAGGTTGTAGCCGGCCGCGGCACCGACCGTCCCCGCCGCCCCGATAACGCTAACTTTTGACATACCGTCTGGAGCCGCGACCGGCCGGCGAGTAAACGTTTCGGAACGCCCCGGTCGACCGCGTGACCGCCGCCGACCCGTTGCGAAACCCATAATTCCGGCCGCGACCCACCCGCGATCGGTGCCGACGTTTCGCTACCCGTGTCCCGACTGCCGGACGACAAACAGCCTCCACGACGCCGACTGCGAGTTCGAGGGGGTGAGCTGGCCGACCGTCGAGAAGACGTACGCCGACCTCCTCGCCGTCCTCACCGCCGAGCCGGACGGGACGGCCGAGTCGACGCTGCGAGAGGCGGTCCACGGCGAGTGGAGCGGGCTCCACGAGGCCGCGCTCGACGCCCTGAAACGCGACCAGCGCGTCGTCGCGGACGCCGGTCGGCTCCGCCTGCTCACCGCCGCCGAGTTCAAAGAGCGCGTCTCCGAGCCCACCCGCGACCCCATGCGAACCGTCTACGAGCGCGGCTCCGTCCCCGGCTGTCACGACAACGCCGTCTTCGCGATGGTGGCGTGGTACGAGATGGTCGGCCTCTCGTGGCCCGAGACGCGCGAGAACGTCGTCGAGTGGCTCCGCGAGTCGGGGGCGTGGGACCGCGGCGGCTTCGAGGAGTCCTCGCCAGAGGAGCTCGTCGACTCGAAACGCCACGTGTACGACGAGGGGTACGGCTGGAAAGAGAAGGGCCAGTCCGCGAAACGCGTCATCGAGCGGCACGTCTGACACAGGGCCTGCCGCCGTCCGTGCCCGCCCGTCGCCGCGACCCGCCCGTTAAGTCCGCGCGCGACCTCCTCCCGCCGTGACACATCCGGAAGCCGGCGCGGCGTCGACAGCCGGCGACGACGAACCCGACCCCGAGCAGTCCCCGGTCGTTTCGAACCCCCGGCGCGCGCTCGCGGTCGTGATCGGCGTGGTGTTCATCGATCTCGTCGGCTTCGGGATCGTGATCCCGATCCTCCCGTTTTACGTCCGGTCGTTCGGCGTCAGCGACGCCTTCATCGGCCTGCTCGCGGCGTCGTACTCGCTCGCGCAGTTCCTCGCCGCGCCGACGCTCGGCCGGCTCTCCGACCGGATCGGCCGTCGTCCCGTCCTCCTCTCGTCGCTCGCGGCCGCCGGCGTCGCGTGGGTGGCGTTCGGCTACGCCGGGGCCGCCGGGTCCCGCTTCGGGCCCGTCGCGGCGCTCGCGACGCTTTTCGCCGCCCGGACGCTCGCCGGCGCGATGGGCGGGAACATCGCCGCCGCACAGGCGTACGTCGCGGACATCACGCCCCGGGGCCGACGCGCGAGCGCGCTCGGGCTTGTCGGTGCCGCGTTCGGCCTCGGCTTCGCGTTCGGCCCGGCCATCGGGGGCCTGCTCGCCGCCGATCCCGTCGTGGCCCGCGCCGAAGCCGTCCTCCCGGCGTTCGTGCCCGCGACGGCGTACTCGCTGCCGAGCTTCGCGGCGGCCGGGATGAGCTTCCTCGCGGTCGGCGTCGGGGTCGCGTTTCTCGAAGAGCCGACGCGGACGCGGCCCGCCGACGAGGTCGGCCGCCGCCACGCCACCGCGATCGGCCAGTTCCGCGACGCGCTCGCCTCGGCGACGCTCCGCCCGCTGACGCTGACGTACTTCGTCGTCGCCGTCGCGTTCGCGGGCGTGCAGGTGATGTTCATCCCGTACGTCGCCGACGCGTTCGGCTACGACGCGACCGCCGCGGCGTTCCTGCTCACCTACGTGGGCGTCCTCGGCGCGGTGAACCAAGGCGTGCTCGTCGGCCGGCTCTCGCGGGTCGTCCCCTCGCGGACGCTCGTCGCCGCCGGGGCCGTCCTCCTCGCGGGCGCGCTCGTCGCGATCCCGACGAGCGGGCTCGTCGACCGCGTCGCCGGCGGCGTCGCCGTCGGGGGCCCGGCGTGGCTCACGCTCCCGCTCGTCGCGCTGCTCGTCGCGCTCGGGGCGCTCTCGCTCGGGAACGCCCTCGTCAACGTCTCGCTGGCGACGCTCGTCTCCGCGTCGGCCGGCGACGCGGAGCAGGGCGCCGCCTTCGGGGTGACACAGGGGGCGTCGAGCCTCGGCCGGACCGTCGGGCCGCCCCTAATGGCCGTCCTCTACACGGTCGCCGTCGCGTCGCCGTTCCTGATCGGCGCGCTGCTCCTCGTGCCCGTGGCCGCGGCGTTCGCGCGCCGGACCGCGCGACAGGTTTAGGTCTCGGGTGACCCGGGTGATCGACGTATGGCGCTCGGCACCCTCCCGTGGCCCGTCGTCGGCTCGTTCGCCGGGGGTGCCGGGGCGCTCGCGCTCGCGTGGGCGATCCGCGACCGCCGCGGCCGGCCGGGCGTCGACTGGTTTCTCGGGGTGTTCGCCGCGCAGGCCGTCTGGTGTCTCTCCTACGGGACCGGGCTCTTGATCTTTGACCCCGCGGTCCGGACCGCACTGGAGGCGGCGGTGTGGCTCGGGATCGTCTGGACCGGCGTCGCCTTCCTCGGCTTCGCGCTGGAGTACACCGGCCGCGGCGACGTCGTCCGGAGCCGTCCGTTCGCGGCCGTCCTCGGGTTCGGCGGCCTCTCGACCGCGGTCCTTGTCACCAATCCGATCCACGGCGCGTACTGGACCGGGCTCGCGCTCGACCCGACCTTCGGCGTTGCGACCGTCTCGTACGCGCTCGGGCCGTGGGCGTTCCTCGTCGTCGCCGTCGAGACCGTTCTCGTCGCGAGCGCCGTCTTCCTGCTCGTCGACACCCTGCTCAGCTACGGCCCGCTCTACCGGCGCGAGAGCGCCGCCGTCGCGTTGAGCTCGCTCCCGCCCGGATTCGCCCTGGTCGCCTGGTCACTCGGGGTCGGTCCGGTCCCGCAGCTCCAGCTCGCTCCGCTTTTCTTCGTGCCGCACGTCGCCCTCGACGCGTACGCGTTCGGTCGCGCGGAGCTTTTCGAGCGGTACCCGACGACGAGCCGGGCGGCCGACCGGACCGCGCTCGACGACCTCGCCGACCCGCTCGTCGCGCTCGCGCTCGACGGCCGGGTCGTCAGGCTCAACCCGGCCGCGGAGGCGCTCCTCGGCGTCGACGCGGAGACGGTCCGTGACCGCCCGATCGACGAGTTTCTCGACGTTTCGCTCGGTCCCGACGCCGACGGCGAGACCGACGCCGGTGGCGACGAGACCGACCTCGGCGACGAGGTGGTCGTCGGAAGCGGTGCCGGTCGTCGGACGTACGCGGTGGCGACCTCGCCGTTGACCGACCCGGGCGGCGCTCACGTCGGTTACACGGTCGTCTTCTCCGACGTGACGGAACGCGAGCGCCGCCGCCAGCAGCTCGCGGTGTTCAACCGCATCCTGCGTCACAACCTCCGGAACGACGCCGGCGTGGCCGCGGGCTACGGCGAACTGCTCGCCGAGCGGCTCGACGACCCCGAACTCGAACGGATGGCGGACGCGATCGGCCGGCGGGCCGGCGCGCTGGCCGCGCTCGGCGAGAAGGCCGGAACCGTCGAGACGCTGCTCTCCGACGCCGACCCGGTCGAGACCGACGTTCGCGGGCTCGTCGAGTCAATCGTCGCCGACGCTCGCGAGCGCGAGCCCGACGCGACCGTCGCCCTCGCCGTCGGCGGCGCGGAAACGGTACAGACGGACAGACGGGCAGCGAGCGACGGGTCGGGCGAGCGGTCCGCGGCCGACGCGGACGGCGACGGCGCGTGGACGGCGCGCGTCCGACCCGACGCGCTGCGCGCCGTCGCCGCGAACACCGTCGAGAACGCGCTCGACCACCACGATGGGGCGGGCGTCGAGCGCGACGACGGGGGACCGTGGGTCCGGGTCGCGCTCCGCCGGGAGCGCCCGGACGGCGTGTCCGGCGATCGCTTCGCCCTCACCGTCGCCGACGACGGCCCGGGCATCCCGGACCACGAGATCGAGGCGGTCGAGTCCGGCCGCGAGACGGCGCTCGAACACGGCTCGGGGCTCGGCCTCTGGGTCGTCGAGTGGGGCGCGGGCGCGCTCGGGGCCGCCGTCGACTACGCCGACCGCGAGCCGCGGGGCACGGCGGTGACGGTGACGATTCCGACCGCTGGCGACCCGGAGGCCACGCTGGATCGGCGGGGCGTCGTCCGCCCCGACGAGTGACCCGTCACAGCAGGAGACTGACGACCGCGAGCACCAGAAATACGACCACGAGCAGCCTCGCGACGCGCATCGTCAGCCCGGCGACCCCGCGGAATCCGGCGATGCCGGCGACGACCGCCAACACGAAGAACGTGATCGCCCAGCCGAGCAGCCCGTCTCCAAGGATCTGTGCCGGCACGAACGCGACTGCTATCGGGTGTGACACGTCGTACCGTACTCACCCGCCGGGGAAACCGGTGCCGGACCGGCCGCGGGTCTACTCGCTTTGAATTCTCGGCGCGAGCATAAACGAAACGCTGCCCAGCCCCTCGGCGAACCCGTAGTGGAGCTTGACGGGGAACTCCTCGCCGAGCTCGATCGTGACCTCGGCGTCCGAGGGAATCGCTTTGTTCATATCTTTCAGGTAATCGAGCGAGAACAGCGAGTCGGCGGCCCCGGAGGCGAGCGCGATGAGGTCCTCGCGGCCGAGCTCCAAGTCGACGTCGTCGGTGTCGCCTTCGGCCTCGACGAAGAACGCCTCCGCGCTCTCGTCGACACGGAGGCGGATGTGGTCAGAGACCATGTCGGCGGCCGTGATCCCGCGGTCGAGTTGAGCGCCCTCGACGACGATCTCGGCGGCGAGGTCGAGGTCGGGGATGTCCGGCTCCTGTCGGATGGAGTCGGGGTCGATGAGCGCGAGGGTGTAGCTCAGCCCGTCGATCTCGACGAGGAGCTTGCGGGTCTCCTCGTTGAGTTCGAGCCGGATCAGGTCGCCGGAGTTCGCCATCCCGGCGATGTCCTCTAAGCGCGCGAGGTTGACGCCGATGACGCCGCCGTCGGCATCGTAGGACTCGAACGCGGCCGCCTCAAGCGTGAGGTCGACCATCCCGACGTTGGCCGGGTCGACCGCGCGGATCGAGAGCTCCTCCTCGTTCAGGCGGATCTTACACTCGTCGACCAGCACGCTCACCGAGTCGAGCGCGTCCTGAAACGTCGACGCGTCCACGATAGCCTTGAACATATACGTTCGGCTTGGGCGGTATCACCTAAAAAGGCACCCAATCGAACCGCTCGCGGCGACCGGAGACGCGGACGCCGAACTCCCCGAACTGTCGGTCGCGCGACCGACTCAGACCAGCGGCTTGACGAGCTCGCGTCCCTCCGCGAGCAGGTCGTCGACCGCGGTCGCCGCGTCGGCCTCCGCGTACACCCGCAGTTTCGGCTCCGTGCCCGACGGGCGGACGAGCAGCCACGACCCGTCCTCCAAGAGGAGCTTGAACCCGTCGAGGGTGACCACTTCCGCGACGCCGCGGCCGACGACCGACTCGGGGATGTGGTCCTCCAGCTCGTCGAGCACCGCCTCCTTGCGGTCGTCGGGGCAGTCGAGCGATACCTTCCCGGCCGCGATCCGTCCGTACTCGTCGAGCAGGCGGTCGACGCGTTCGTCGAACGGCTCGGCGGCGTGGGCCGCGGCGGCGAAAAGCGCCATCAACACGCCGTCCTTCTCGCGGACGTGGCCGCGGAGCGTGAACCCGCCCGACTCCTCGCCGCCGAACAGCGCGTCTCGCTCGCCCATCGCCTCGGCCACCCACTTGAAGCCGACCGGGGTCTCGTACACCTCCTCGCCGTGCGCCTCGGCGACGCGGTCGACGAGAAACGTGGTGGAGACGGTCCGGACGGCGGGCCCGGAGCCGTGCTCCAAGAGCCGGTCGTAGCAGGCGGCGTAACACAGGTTCGCGTCGAGCACGCCGCGTTCCGGCGTGACGACCGCGATCCGGTCGGCGTCGCCGTCGTTTGCGACCCCCAGGTCGACGTCGGATCTCGGATCCGTCACGCGGTCGGCCAGCGCTTCGAGGTGCTCTGCCGACGGCTCCGGCGAGCCGCCGCCGAACGTCGCGTCGCGGTCACAGCGCAGCCGCACGACGTCGGCACCGGCCGATTCGAGGAGCGCGTCGGTGACGCCCCGTCCGCTTCCGTGCATCGCGTCGTACGCGACCGTGAGCCCGTCGAGGTCGACGGCCGCTCCCCCGGTCGCGGCGGCGACCACCTCGCGGGCCGCGGCGGCGTGGTCGCTCACGAGGTCGACGCGCGACACCGCGCCGCGCTCGCCCTCCGGGAGGCGCTCGGGCTCGGCGAGCCGGTCTTCGATGTCCGCCGTGACCGCCGGCAGCGCGGGCGCGCCGTCGTGCGGAATGAACTTCACCCCGTTGTACTCGGGCGGGTTGTGCGAGGCAGTGACCATACACGCGCCGGCGAGGCCGCGGTCGACGATGGCGTGGGCGATCACGGGCGTCGGCGCGTCGCGCTCGGGGAGGAGCACGTCGAAGCCGTTGCCCGCGAGGACGTCCGCGAGGCTCTCTGCGAACCCCTCGGAGGTCGCTCGGGCGTCGTAGCCGACCGCGACGGGCTCGTCGCGGCCCGCGGCGCGGAGGTGGTCCGCGACCGCCTGCCCGACGACCCGCACGCGGTCGTCGGTGAACGTGTCGAGCGTGGCGCGCCACCCGTCGGTGCCGAAAACAATCCGGTCCATACGCGTGTGGTCGGCGGCGGGGCTCATAATGCCCGGTGTCGCGCGGTCGCGTCGCCACGGATCACGGACTCGAAACGGCAGGCGTTTGTCCCGTCGGACGAACGGTCTCCCGATGAGCCGTATCCTTCCGGACGAGCTGGCCGACCGGATCGGAACCGACGACGAGCCGGTCCTGTTGGACATCCGACCCGAGTCGGACCACGAGGACGACGCGATCGCCGGCAGCCGCAACGTGCCCGTCTACGGCGACCTCCGGACCGGCGACGAGTCGGCCCTCCGGAGCCGGCTCGACGAGGTCCCCGACGACCGCGAGGTCGTCACCGTCTGCAAGATGGGGATCGTCGCCAAGCGCGCGACCCGCGTGCTCGACGAGGCGGGCTACGAGGCGTCGACGCTCTCCGGCGGTATGAGCGGGTGGAACGGGTACGAGCGCGGGTCGCTCGGGTACAAGATCCGGTCGCTGTGGTGGCGGCTCCGGGGGTGACGGAACGCCGCGCGAGTTCGGCGACGGCGCGCTTGACCCGCCGGGCTTTTCAGCGGCTCGGGCCTACGCCACCCATGACCGAACCGGGTGACGACGACCGTGTCCGCTAACCGGAAGGGCGACCGCCGCGAGCGCGAGCTCGTGAACGCCTTAGACGAGGCGGGGTTCGCCGTGATGCGCGCGCCGGCGAGCGGTTCCGCGACCGAGCGCGAGCTCCCCGACGTGCTCGCGGGCGACGGCGAGACGTTCTACGCCGTCGAGGCGAAATCGAGCGCGGGCGACCCGATATACCTCTCCGGCGAGGAGGTGGAGGCGCTCCTCTTTTTCGCGCGGAACTTCGGCGCGAAAGCCCGGATCGCCGTGCGGTTCGACCGCGAAGACTGGTACTTCTTCCACCCCGGCGACCTGTACACCACGGACGCCGGTTCGTACCGCATTAAAAAGGAGACGGCGCTCGCTAACGGGACCGACTTCCCCGAGTTCGTCGGCGAGACCGAGAAGGTGACGCTCGCGGAGGTCGGCGACGACGGCGAGGCGTCGGCCGCGACCGACCCGGAGACCGAAGAGCGGCGGGCGATACTCGAGGCGGTCCGCGACGGCCACATGCCCGTCGCGGACGCGATGGACGTGTTGTGACCCCCTCGCTTATCCCTCGCGCCGCCGAACTGTGCGACGAATGAGCGAGGACTTCGGCCTGCTCGAACCCGCGGACGACCCCGGCGACGAGTGGGAGCAGCTCGACGTCTCCGACACGGAGGCGGACCGGATCGCCCGCCGGCAGGACCGCGAGTTCGACGAGTTCCGCAAGCGGATCAAAGACACCGAGCAGTTCAAGCTCCAGGAGTCGGTGTTCGACGACGCCACGCTCGCGGCCGTCTACAAGCTCGTCCAGGACGGGTACGTCGACGCCTTCGGCGGCCCGGTCTCGACGGGCAAGGAGGCGAGCGTCTTCGAGGCGCTCGGCGGGCAGGCGGGCGAGCGGCCGGAGCCGGGGTCGGAGGCGGCCGGCGGCGGTCCCGAGGGCGTCACGCCCGACCGCGAGGTCGCGGTGAAGGTGTACCGGATCAACTCCTCGAACTTCCGGCAGATGCGCGAGTACCTCGAGGGCGACCCGCGCTTCGAGGGGATCGCGAGCGACAAGAAGGCGGTCGTGTTGGCGTGGACCCGCAAGGAGTTCGCGAACCTCGAGCGCGCGCGTCTGGCCGGCGTGCGCGTTCCCGAGCCGATCGCGGTCCAGCGGAACGTCCTCGTGATGGAGCTCGTCGGCCACGCCGACGACCGTGCCCGACGGCTAAACGAGGTCGACGTGGAGAACCCGGCGACCGCCTACGAGGTCGTCCGCGAGTACATGCGCCGGCTCTACGGCGCCGGGCTGATCCACGGCGACCTCTCGGAGTACAACATGATCATCCACGACGGCGAGCTGGTGATCATCGATCTGGGGCAGGCCGTGACGGTCCACCACCCGAACGCCGGCGAGTTCCTCGACCGCGACTGCGAGAACGTGGCGACGTTTTTCACCCGACAGGGAGTCGACGTCGACCCCGACGACCTCCGGGCACACGTGACGGAGCCGGACCCGGGCGGCGACCCCGACCGCGGCTCCGTCGACGCGGCGTGAGCCGAACCGCCGTCAGCGGACCGCAGCGACCCGGTAGCACGCGCGTGCCGCCGCCGTCGGAACACGCTTAAAAGGCTCGGCCGGGTATCGGAGTACATGCAACACGTGACGGTTCCGCAGGACCGCATCGGCGTCGTCATCGGCGCCGGCGGCGAGACGATACGGGAGATCGAGTCCCGGTCGGACGTGCGGCTCGACGTCGACTCGGAGTCCGGAAGCGTCGCCATCGAGGAGGCCGGCGACCCCGTCGCGGAGCTGGTGGTCCCCGACGTAATAAAGGCGATCGGCCGCGGGTTCACCCCGGAGACGGCGCTTTCGATCCTCGACCACGACCTCCGGACGCTCGATCTTATCGACCTGGCGGAACACACCCGCAACGACAACGACCTCCAGCGCAAGAAGGGCCGGATCATCGGCGAGAACGGGCGGACGCGCGAACTGATCGAGGAGCTGTCCGGCGCGAACGTCGTCGTCTACGGCACGACCGTCGGCGCCGTCGGGCAGCCGGAGGAGCTCGAAGTCGTCCGGCGCGCGGTCGGGATGCTGCTCGACGGCGCTCCACACGGCGCGGTGTACTCGTACCTCGAACGCATGTCGAACGAGCTCGACGACGACGTGAGCTTCCAGTCGCCCGGGTGAGCCCGCCGGTCGTACGGACCAGCCGCCGCGTTTACAACTCCCCTTTCGTGCTCGGCGTGTCGCTCCGGCGCTCGTCGACCCGGGTGGCGTCGTCGAGCGCGCGCGAAAGCGCCTTGAAAAGCGCCTCGACCTCGTGGTGGGCGTTGTCGCCGCGCTCGACCGCGGCGTGGAGCGTCAGCCCGGCGTTGTGCGCGAGCGACCGGGCGACGTGGTCGGCCATGACGCTCGTGAACCCCCCGACCGACTCCTGAGAGAACGCCCCCGAGAACTCGTAACAGGGCCGCCCCGAGACGTCGACGACGACGCTCGCGACCGCCTCGTCGAGCGGGACGCGCCGGTCGGCGTACCGCCGGATCCCGCGCTTGTCGCCGAGCGCCTCGTCGAACGCCTCGCCGAGACAGATCGCCACGTCCTCGACGGTGTGGTGGTCGTCGACGCCGAGGTCGCCGTCACACCGGACCGTGAGATCGAACAGGCCGTGTTTCGCGAACGACGCGAGCATGTGGTCGTAGAACCCGATACCCGTCGAGACCTCGCTGTCGCCGTCGCCGTCGACCGCGAGCGTCAATTCGACCGTCGTCTCCGCCGTCTCGCGGGTGACCGCCGCGGTCCGCTCGTGTTCCATACGTCTCCCTCTCGGCCGCCTCTTAAGCCGGTTGCGGGGGTCGCCTCGATTTCGGACTGTCCGCGGGGCCGCGCTACTTGCCCCAGAAGTTCTCGCGGCTGCCGAGCCGCTCGCGGTCCGGGCGGCCGCGGCGGCGGTCCTCGTCTTCGGCGGCGTCGGTCGTCTCTCCCTCGTCCGTCTCCTCCGGTTCCTCGGGGAGCTTCTCGACGACGTCCTGTGCGGTCGCGTGGCTGGACTTGACGCGGTGGATCCGGACCTCGGCGCGCGCCGGCGGGAGCAGCCCGTCGACGAGGACGATGAACCCGTCGTCCGTGCGGCCGACGCCCGCGCCGCTCTCGTGGATGTCGTCGACCTCGACGACGACCGTCTCGCCCGGCTGGACCGGCTGCTGTTTCAGCTCGTAGATCGGCATGTCGTAGTGGTTACACCACTCCGCGCCGCCTTTGTTGCCGTAGTGTTGACACCCCATCCCCT
>Ga0207714_1001956_pt1 | contig 12858 bp, 12 predicted proteins | sample PonA232FremontCA_2_FD_187270 | JGI IMG/M metagenome (GOLD analysis project Ga0207714, IMG submission 187270) | Marine sediment microbial community from Fremont, CA, USA - Pond A23 Sediment 2 (SPAdes) | ecosystem: Environmental > Aquatic > Marine > Unclassified | place: USA: Fremont, California... | reverse complement strand
GCAAAGGATGCCAAAAGCACGCTCGCGGCCAAAAGGCCGAGCCAGAGCAGGCGGAGACCAGGCAAGCGGGTTCTGTTCCGGCTAGCAGATGCCCGATTCGTCGATCTCCGCTGAAAGAGCCTCCTCAACACCGCGGATGCGACATCGAACCCGAATATCCGGTTGAGGGACAGATCGCGCACTTGGGGAACCCTCCCCTGTACGGCCGGATTGCCCCGGTCTGATCCGAATAATGTGATCCTCGCTGCCGAAGGATTGAAATCGCTTGCCATAAGATTTATTCTAGATTTTTGGGCGGTCAATGCGAGGCTCGCCCTGCGTTCAACCCTCATTCCCGGGCCGACCCGGACACAACAGCCTTGTCCGGGACCAGAAAAAAGTCAACACCTTGCGGGGAAAGGATCAGACCGAGCCGCCCCGGAATCCGGCCCAAGGCTCAACCCCCTGGCGGCCCACCCTGATAGCTTTCCGCGCCGGGGAGTTATCCTTCACCCGGCAAACCAGAAGCCCAAACAAGACGTTCCCTGAAGGGATAAGGCACGCAATCCATTATGAGTCAAGAAGAACAGGACAAGCCAAGCACAGACGACACCGAGCAGGCACAGGACGCCGAGCAGGAGTTCGACGAGGCGGCGGAGCTCGCCGAGGACATCTCCGCTGGTTCGGAGGAGACCCCTGTGCAGTTCAAGGGCAATCTTCCCATGCCCAAGCCGGACCAGCATCCCAGCGCCAGGGACGGCCTCAGTCAATACCTGCAGGAGATCAACCGATTCCCCACCCTGGCGCCCGAGGAGGAGCTGGAGCTCGCGCGGCGGGTCCGGGAGGACAACGATCAGGAGGCCGCGTTCCGGCTGGTCACCTCCCACCTGCGCCTGGTGGTCAAGATCGCCATGGAATTCCAGAAAAAATGGATGAAAAACGTTCTCGAGCTCATTCAAGAGGGCAATGTCGGGCTCATGAAGGCCGTACAGAAGTTCAATCCGGAGCGGGGCATCAAGTTTTCCTACTATGCCGCCTTCTGGGTCAAGGCCTATATCCTGAAATTCATCATGGACAATTGGAGAATGGTCAAGATAGGTACAACCCAGTCCCAGAGAAAACTGTTCTACAATCTGAGCAAGGAGCGGCAACGTCTGGAGAATCTCGGCTTCTCCCCGGACGAAACAACGCTATCGCAGAATCTTGACGTGAGTAAAGAGGAAATCGTGGAGATGAGCCAGCGCATGGGCCAGCACGACCTCTCCCTGGACCTGCCCTTTTCCGAGGACTCGGCGACCACCAGGCTGGACATGCTACCCGCCCTCGACGCCAGCGTGGAGGACCAGCTGGCCCAGCAGGAAATCAGCGACAGCCTCAAGAAGCACGTTCAGGAAGTGGTGCCCCAGCTCAACGAGAAGGAACGGGACATCCTGGAAAGCAGACTCCTCGCGGACACTCCGGTCACCCTTCGGGAGATCGGGGACAAATACAACATCACCAGGGAACGGGTGCGCCAGATCGAAAGCCGGCTCCTGAACAAGCTCAAGCAGCACCTGTCCCAGTCGGTGCAGGACTTCTCCCAGGACTGGATTCGCCATGAATAGCAGCAACTTGGACCTCATCCAGAAGGAGGCGCAGACATACGCCTCGAACAAGCGTCTGAGCTTCTACGACGACCTTGCCCCGGAGCTCTCCTACTCCAGGCAGATATTCTTCGATCACCCCATGATCCTTCGCTGTTGCGAGGATGTGCTCCCCTTTCTCAACGACGAATTCGGGCACGGGATCAAGCACTCCAAGAACGTGGCCATCGAGTCCGGGGCCATTATCCTGGCCGAGTCCTTCTCCAGGGATCAGGAGCGATCCCGACACGTTGTGCTCCTGGCGCACATTGCGGCGCTGCTGCACGACATTTGCCGTTCCGAGCCGAATCACGCCGAGGAAGGGGCCAGAATGTGCCACTATATCTTGAAGGACTATCCCTTGAGCGATCGGGACATGGCTTTGATCCACACCGCCATCGAAATGCACGAGGCCTTCCGGCCCTATACTCCACCGGAGGATCCCGAGGAGCTCCTTCTTTCCTCGGCCCTGTACGATGCGGACAAGTTCCGATGGGGGCCGGACAATTTCATCACCACGCTCTGGGAGATCTGCGACTACCAGGAGTGGTCCCTGGACAAGATCAAGGACAAATTCCCCGAGGGCCTGCGAATCGTCGAATCCATCCAGGACACCTTCAGGACGCAAACCGGCAGGGTCTATGGACCGGAATTCATCGAGGCCGGCCTGGAAATCGGGGAATTCGTGTACAGACGCCTCAAGGAGCACACCACCGGATCCCCGGAGCGGTGAGGCTCTATTCCCGGCTGTTTGGCCCCCCCCTGTTCGCGGAAAACAGCCCGAACCCCTCGGGAGGGAGACGGCCCGCGGCCCCGGAGGCCGGAGAAAATCGACGAGGAAGGAGTGAAGGACTACGGCATGAACAACGGGAAACGCCTCGGCACGCTCTGCCTCCTGCTCGCGGTCCTTCTGGCCCTTTCCGGCTGTGCCCGGACCGAAGGGCCTCAGTTTGCCCGCTTCGAACAGGTCACCCTCAGCCCGGAAGCCAAGGCCAACTTCAATTATCTCAAGTACCTGGAACTGAAAAGGACCGATAAATCAAGCAAGGCCCTCCAGGCGCTTCAAAACGCGACCCGCCTGAATCCCTCGCCGGAGCTCTACATCGAGCAGGGCCGCTACTACTGGAGGCAGGACAAGCCCCAAATGGCCCAGGAGGCCATCAAAGCCGGATTGCAGAAGTTTCCCGGCCAGGGGGACCTGGTGCGCTACCTGGCCCGGCTCTTGATCGAACAGGACAAGCTGGACAACGCCACGTCTCTGCTCAACGTCTATCTGCGCAAACACGGCGGCGATCCGGCCACTGTCGCCGAGCTGGCCCAGGTCTATCTGCGCGAGGAGCGATCCGCCAAGGCCAGGGAGCTGTTGCAAAGCGTGCCCCGAAAACAGCGAACCGCGCGAATCCATCACCTGCTGGGCCGGACCCTGCTCCAGGAAGACCAGCCCGGCCTGGCCGAGCCCCATCTGCTTTCCGCAGTGGAAGCGGATCCGGGCTTTCTCCAGGCCTGGGCTCAACTGGGTTACGCTCGGGAGCAGAAAGGAGACTATGCCCAGGCGAAACAGGCCTACAGCAGGCTCTTGGACAAGGGCAGGGAAAACAAGGAGCTTCTGCTCAAGCTCGTCGATCTGGACCTCAAGCTCAACAACCCGGACCAGGCCTTGGGCTACGTCAAGCAGGCCCCCTCGGGCCGGAATTTCCTTTTCCGGGCCTGTTCCCTCTTTTTGCGGTCCGAATTCTACGGCCGGGCGGAGACCATCCTGGACATGCTGCCCCAGGCGGCCCAAGAGAAGGGACAATACTCGTACTATCGGGCCCTGATCGCCCTGCGCCGGGACGAGGCCCCTCAAAAGGCCCTGGAGCATCTGCGGCGCATCTCCGCCTCCTCGGAAATGGGTCAAGACGGTCTTTTGCTGCGAGCCCGGATCCTGTATCGCAATCAAGATCTGGAACAGGCCCTGCAGGCTACCGGCCAGGGCCGTCGGGACTATCCGGGCAACCCCGCATTCTGGCGTCTGGAAAGCCGGATCCTTATGAAGCAGGACAAGCCGCGTCTGGCCAGAGACATCCTGAAACAGGGGCTGGACGAGGTCTCCAACCCGTCGGATCTGTGGTCCCGTCTTGCCGTGGTGGAACACGAGATGGGCAACAGGCAGGAGGCCCTGCGGCACATGCAGCGCCTTTTGGAGAAGGAGCCGGACAACTCCGCAGCGCTGAACTTTATCGGATACACCCTCGTGGAGCAGAACAGGGATCTGGACAAGGCCGGGCGCATGATCCGTCGGGCCCTGGAGCTGGATCCGGGAAACCCCTATTATCTGGACTCCCTTGCCTGGCACCAGTTCAATACGAACAACCCCGAAAAAGCCTGGGGAACCATCCAAAAGGCCCTGTCCGAAGTCCGGGAGGATCCGGTGATCTGGGAGCACTACGCGGACATCGCCCGCGCCCTGAGCAGGAAGGAGGAAGCCCGGAAGGGCTATGAAAAGGCCCTGGAGCTGGATCCGGACAATCCTCAGGAGATCAGGGACAAGCTCGAGAGCATTTCCAGATGAGGCCAAGCACCCCCTTCCCCCGCCCCTGGCTATGGACCGGCTCGTCAACGGGCCTGGTCTGCTTCGTTTGCCTCCTGCTTCTGGTGTGGGCAGGGAGCGGATGCGCCCCCCTGCAGCGGGAAGCGCCCTCTGTTTCCCCTGAAAAGGCGGACGGCATCTGGAGCGCCTTCTGGTCCAGGCAGGAGCGGATCGCTTCCCTGCCCGGCGCGTCGCTTCGGGGGAGCCTGAACATTTTCACCCCAGAGCAGAAGCGGAGGATCACCTTCGAGCTGTGGGGGAGCCCGCCCACTCCTCTGCGTTTGCACCTCCGGGCCGGCCTGGGGACAACCATCTCCATGTGGGAGATACGTGGGGACAGGATCCTCATCTTTTCCCCCAGGAACAACCAAGCCTATATCGCGGAAAACACCGCCCAGGCGACCGCGGCGATGGGGCTGCGCCTTCCCTTCAGCCTGCCCCGGATGACCCAGCTTTTGACCGGGAGCTGGAGCGAGCTCCTCCCGCGGCAGTACGAGCGCTACCAAGCCCTCCCCCAGGAGAGGTACGCCTTTTATCCCCGGGGCAAACAGCGGATCGATCGGGTCGTCCTGGACCACAAATCCCGAATCGTGGCCCTCTCCGGGGATTCGCCCCACGGATGGCGTCTGGAGCGCAAGGAGCTGACCACCCGGCAGGGCCGTGTCCTGAGCCAACGGCTGGAGCTGACCACTCAGCGCCACGAGGAGCTGATCCTCAGGATCAAGGCATTCGATCCGCGCAGCGATCCCTGGCCCGAGGAGGACTTGCGATTGGATCTGCCCGCGGATACGCAGATGCGTTCCCTGGGTGCTCCTGAATCCGGGAGCCGGACAGAATAAGAACACCACAGAGCAAGACGAACAGGAGTACGCGATGCAGGAAAGCAACCTGACCAGCCGGCAGGATATATCCGTTGCCCGGGCCATTCCCCTGGGCTTCATGGTGCTCTTCAGCGAAATCCACTGGCAGATCCTGCGGGGGCTTCGCAACTGGGAAATCGCGGAGTTGCAAAAAAGGATGTCCAAGGAGTACGAGAGGCTGGGCAAGCTCCTGGAACAGGAAAGCGGCGAATCAGCCAAGAAGGCCGCCCAGCCGGAGATCGACCTCTGCCGCAAGCAGATCGACTTCCTTTCCAGAGAGGTGGAGCACCTCCAGACCCAGCTTCGGAATCTGCGCCAGGACATCATCGCCAAGCGAAGAAAGAAGTGGGATGTTTAGCCTGGAGCTAAGCCCGATAACCGGTTTCCGGATCGTAACCGACTCATGGAGTGTTTTGCCATGCCCCCAAGCCGCGTCATACTCGGATCGGATCACGCTGGATATCCGCTCAAGGAAAAATGCCTGACCCATCTCCGCGAGGCCGGCTACGCATGCGAGGATGTGGGAACCCATTCCTCCGCGAGCTGCGACTATCCCCGGTTCGCCGCCCTGGCCTGCCGGAAGGTCCTGGATACCGGATTCCCCGGCCTTTTAATCTGCGGGACCGGCTTGGGCATGTCCATGTCCGCCAACCGGTTTCCAGGGATCCGGGCCGCGCTCTGCTGCGACGAATACTTGGCCAGAATGGCCAGGCAGCACAACAACGCCAACGTCCTCTGTCTGGGAGCCCGCGTCATGGAGGAGGACATGGCGCTTGCGGTGCTCGACAGCTTCCTCCGGACCGAGTTTGAAGGGGGCAGGCACGAGGACCGCGTGCGGCTCATGGACGATCTGGTTCGCGGGCACGCCGGCCACACAGGGGAACAGGCCTGAATTGTTGACCCAGAATGAAACGCCGGACATTCCCCGCGGGGAATACTTGGCTCAACGCCCAGGTGGCATAGAGCCCAGTCGCACCCCAAAGCCATTCGAAAAGGAGCGGCCATGACCCCTTCAGAGCTGCCGGAACGAAACCTTGCCCTGGATCTCGTCCGCGTCACTGAAGCGGCAGCCCTGGCCTCGGCCAGGTGGCTGGGCAAGGGGGACAAGAAAAGCGGAGACCGCTCCGCTGTGGACGCCATGCGCCTGTCCTTCAACGCCCTGGATGTTTCGGGTCGAGTGGTTATCGGCGAGGGGGAGAAGGACGAGGCCCCCATGCTGTTCAACGGAGAAGAAATTGGCACAGGCTCGTCCCCGAGGGTGGACGTCGCAGTGGATCCGGTGGAGGGCACCAAGCTCCTTGCCTACGGCCGGCCCAACGCCATCTCCGTGGCAGGCCTTGCTCCGAGCGGGAGCATGTACGCCCCCGGCGCGAGCTACTACATGCGCAAGCTGGTTGTTCCCAGTCCGGCCAAGGCCAGCGTAGAGCTCAACGCGCCTGTCCGGGAGAACCTGGTCCGGATCGCCAACGCCCTGGACAAGGACGTCCAGGACCTCGTGGTCTTTGTTCTGGACAAGCCCAGGCACGAGGATCTCATCAGCCGGATCCGGGAAGCCGGCGCCAGAATCCAGCTCCATACGGACGGAGACATCGCCGGCGCTCTCATGGCAGTGGATCCCGACTCGGAGGTGGACGTCCTCATGGGCACCGGCGGAACCCCGGAAGGAGTGCTTTCCGCCTGCGCCATCAAGGCCCTGGGCGGAGAAATGCTTTGCAGCCTGGACCCGCAGAAGGACCACGAACGACACACTCTCCTGGAGCAAGGGATGGATCTGGAACAAGTCCTGTCCACTCGGGATCTCATTGACAGCGACGACGTCTACTTCGCCGCCACCGGAATCTCCGCCGGCGGATTCCTGGCCGGGGTGCGCTACACTGGCAACGGCGCGAGAACGCACTCCATGGTAACGCGGGGCAAGACAGGCACCATCCGTCGCATCGAGGCCACCCATTCCTGGGATCGCCTGATGCGCTTCAGCGCCGTGGAATACGATTAGTCTTTGTCCGACAACCCGGAAAGGAGGAGGTTCCCCCTATGCAGAAGCTGGAATCCGTTCAGCTCGGCACGGTATACATGGGCCGCTTGAGCTACAACTCCGATCTTCTGGACTCGTTGAACGAGCTCTGCCGCGAGCAGGGCGTGACCCTGGGACGGATCGAGGCCATCGGAGCCGTACAAAGGGCCAAGCTCGAGTACTACGATCAGCACACCAGGCAATACCAATTCTTCTCTTTGGACCAGGGCCTGGAGATCGCCAACCTGATGGGCAACATCTCCGTCAAGGAGGGGAGGCCCATGGTCCACGCCCACATCACTCTGGCGGACGCCAACGGCCGGACCTTCGGAGGCCACCTGGCTCAGGGCTGCCCAGTCTTTGCCTGCGAGTACATCCTGCAGGCCTTCAACGGCCCTGAGTTCGTGCGAAGCTACGATGAGCAGACCGGCCTGCCGCTGTGGTCCTGATTCGCCCCTACAATCAGTCAAGCACATCGTTCTGGGAACGGATGCCCTCCGCTGTCCGCGAAGAATGATCAAAGGGGGCCTCGACAAATCGCGCGGGGCTCCCCTTTTTGACCTCACTGCCTCCTTGGCCTTTTTCGAGATCCCCCGTCCCGCTCCCCCCCTTATTTTCCTCCTTGACAAACATTCGCTCAATGGCTATATATGCATTTCAACACATCAAAATATTGTCATATAAGCATATAAAATGAACATTACCCGCTACTTCAAGGCCCTCGGGGACGAGACCAGGATTCGCCTTTTCCACTTGCTTCTGCACTACGAGCTCAACGTGAACGAGCTCGTGCTCATCATGCAAATGGGGCAATCCCGAATATCCAGGCACCTGAAGGTCCTGAGCGAGAACGGGCTCCTTCGGCAGCGCCGCGACGGGGGATTCTCCTATTACCAGGTCCCCAACGATCCGGAGATCGAATCCCTGAGCCAGTTCGTCTCGGACAACCTGGGGCGGGAGGAAATGGGCACCGAGGACCTTTCCCGGGCCCAGGCCATTATCAAGGAGCGCAAGAACCAGACCCGGCGCTTTTTCAATCAGGTTGCCGAATACTGGGAACGCCTCAAAAGGGACATTCTGGGGGAACTGGACCTGGCCACAGCGGTCTCCGAGGAGGTCCCCGCCTGTTCCACCGCCGTGGACCTCGGCTGCGGCACAGGGGAGCTCCTGCTCAAGCTCCTGGACAAGTCGGAGACCGTAATCGGAGTGGACCATTCCACCCAGATGCTCAAGATGGCCCGACTCAAGCTGGACGCAGAGAACGCAACCGCCAGATCCGACCTCAGGCTGGGGGAGCTGGAGCATCTCCCCCTGCGGGACCAGGAGAGCGACGTGGCGGTGATCAACATGGTCCTGCATCACATCCCCCTTCCCCAGGCGGGAATCCAGGAGGCCAACCGAATCCTCAGACCCGGCGGGACACTGATCATCGCCGACTTCGCCAAGCACGCCCGGGAGGATATCCGGGAGAAATTCGGGGCCACCTGGCTGGGATTCGAGTCCGGGGATATCGATACCTGGCTGACCGCCTCCGGGTTCAGCCTTCTGGGAAGCAGGCAGTACCCGGTCCGGCACGGGATGGCGGTCAATGTCTTCAGGGCAATCAAGAACTAGGAACAACAAGCCATATAAAGCAAGGAGCGAACGCATGGACAGTGGACAAAAGTATGAAGTCAAGGACCTGTCACTCACCAGCCAAGGCAAGAACAATATCGAGCTGGCCGAATTGAACATGGGCGCCCTGCTCGAGGTCAAGAAGCGCTTCGAGAAGGAGAAGCCCCTGAAGGGAATCCGGGTGGGCCTGGCCCTGCACGTGACCAAGGAGACCGCGGTCCTGGTGCGGACCCTGGCCGCAGGCGGGGCGGATGTATCCATCACCGGCTGCAACCCCCTCTCCACCCAGGACGACGTCGCCGCGGCTCTGGCGGACGAAGGGGTCAAGGTCTGGGCCTACAAGGGCGAGAGCAAGGAGGACTACTACCGCTATATCAACAATGTCATCGAGACCAAGCCCCAGATCACCATCGACGACGGCTGCGACCTGGTCTCCGAGATCCACAAGAACCACCCCGAGCTGATCCAGGACATCATCTGCGGCTGCGAGGAGACGACCACCGGCATTATCCGGCTTAAGGCCATGGAAAAGGACAACGCCCTGAAATACCCCATGATCGCCGTGAACGACAACAAGACCAAGCACATGGTGGACAATTACTACGGCACGGGCCAGTCCACAGTGGACGGTATTCTGCGTGCGACGAACGTCCTCTTCGCCGGCAAGACGGTGGTGGTCAGCGGGTACGGCAGCTGCGGCAAGGGCGTGGCCCAGCGGGCGCGCGGCCTCGGGGCCAATGTCCTGGTCACGGAAGTGGACAGCTTTCGGGCCCTGCAGGCGGTATACGACGGCTTCAGGGTAATGGCCTTGAACGACGCCGCCCCGCTCGGGGACATATTCGTCACCGTGACCGGGAACAAGCACATCATCCGGGTGGAGCACATGAAGCGCATGAAGAACGGGGCCATCCTGGCCAACTCCGGGCACTTCGACAACGAGCTCCAACTGGAGGCACTGGATCAGGCCAGCCAGTCCCGCAGAAGCGTCAGACCCTTCATGGAGGAATACGTCCTGAACGGGAAGAAGGTCTTCGTCCTGGGAGAAGGTCGCCTGATCAACCTGGCCTCAGCTGAGGGCCACCCCAGCGAGGTCATGTCCACCTCCTTCTGCGGCCAGGCCCTGGCCTGCGAATACGGCGCCAAGAACAAGGGCAAGCTGCCCAACCAGGTGCTCCAGCTGCCCGAGGAGCTGGACACGGAAATCGCCTCCCTGCAGCTCGCAGCCATGAACGTGAATATCGACGAGCTGACCAAGGAGCAGGCCGACTACCTCGATTCCTGGGAGGAAGGGACCTAGGCCTCACTCTCCCTCGAGGGAATGTCCTTGTTCCACGGACCAAGACCCGGTTGCCGCTTCGCGGCAGCCGGGCTTTTTTTGTTCCGCGTGATCAAGCAAGCCCCGCCAGCTTGACAACTGGCTCACCACTCATATATATGAACAAGTGTTCAATTGTTTGTTTCTTTCAAGGAGTGCCTCATGAGTCAGGAAGAAAATACGGTAACCTGCACACGGCGTCAGGTTCATCCCGAAAGCGTGGCCTTGGCGCGGGCCTCGGAGTTCAGCGAGGACACGGCTCTGGGTCTTGCGGAGCTCTTCCGTGTCCTGGGCGAGTCCACGCGGGTGAGGATCCTGCACGCCCTCTCCTGTGCCGAGCTGTGCGTGTGTGACCTGAGCGAGCTCCTGAACATGAGCCACTCAGCGGTTTCCCATCAGCTGCGCCTGTTGCGGGCGAACAAGCTGGTCCGCTTCCGCCGCAGCGGCAAGAACGTCTTCTACAGCCTGGACGACGAGCACGTGGAGGGGCTTCTGCGCCAGGGGACGGAACACGTTCGGGAAGATCGGAGCTTTTAACCGAAAGAAAAAAGAGATTCCAGCCTGTTGGCCCCAAATCGTGCAAAACCTCACGGAGTCGCGGTGTGAAACAAGACCCGATCCGAGAAGATAGGGAAACATTCTCCCGGGAAACCGAAACCGGCCAATGGCGGCCCGGTCCCGAGGACGCGAGCTGCACCCGGCAGGACGCGACCTGCGGCTGCGGCGCGCCCTCCACAGCGGGGCAGGGTTACTCCCTGTCCCGGAAGATCAGGGAGCTGGCCCCGGGTGTGCTCGTCTATATCGCCGCATGCCTGCAGTGGTGGCTGGCCCCGCTTTCCCTGCCGCTGTGGGGAACGGTCGCCCTCTTCGTCCTGGCCTATCTCCTCATCGCCAGGGACATCCTGGCCAGCACCCTGCGAAACCTTCGTTCCGGACGGATCTTCGACGAATTCCTGCTCATGACCCTGGCCACTCTCGGGGCCTTCGCCATTGGCGCCTACGCCGAGGCCGTGGCGGTGATCCTCTTCTTCAAGGTGGGGGAGATGGTGCAGGAGTCCGCGGTGGACAAGTCCCGCCGCTCCATTACCGGCCTGCTTGACCTCCGCCCGGATCGGGCCAACCTGGAGCGCGACGGCGAGGTGTTCCAGGTGGACCCCGCGGACGTGGAGGTGGGGGACCTGATCCAGGTCAAGCCCGGGGAGCGGATCCCCCTGGACGGAGAGGTGGTGCGGGGCGAGTCGAACCTGGACACCTCGGTGCTTACCGGAGAGTCCCGCCCGATTGATGTCGCTCCCGGATCCGGCGTCTTCTCCGGCAGCATCAACAAATCCGGGCTGCTCCAAGTACGGGTGAGCAAGCCCCTGGCTTCCTCCACCATAAGCAAGATCCTGGAGCTCGTGGAGAATGCCCAGGCCCACAAGGCCCCCACGGAGCAGTTCATCACCCGCTTCGCCTATTACTATACCCCTGCAGTCGTTGTCGCCGCCCTGCTCATCGCGGTCGCGCCCTGGGCCATCCACACATTTGTCCCTCCGCTGCAGGGCCTTTTCCAGCAGGCCCCGCTCTGGTCGGAAAGCGTGTACAACGCGCTGATCTTTTTGGTCATATCCTGTCCCTGTGCCCTGGTCATCTCCATTCCCCTGGGCTTCTTCGGCGGTATCGGCGCAGCCTCCCGCGAGGGCATCCTGGTCAAGGGGGCCAATTACCTGGAGGGGCTGAACAAGCTGGGGACCGTGGTCTGGGACAAGACAGGGACCCTGACGGAAGGGATCTTCCAGGTAACGAGAGTGGAAGCCGCCAAGGGCCACACCCGGAAGGCGCTCCTTCGATCCGCTGCTTTGGCGGAGTCCCATTCCAATCACCCCATCGCCCTGTCCATCCGCAGAGCGGTCCCGGAAACCGAAACATCCCCGGATATCGGGGAATACATCGAACACTCCGGCAGGGGTGTCTCCGCGGTCATCGAAAATCAGAGCATCCTGGTGGGCAACGAGGCCTTCATGCGCGAGCAGGGGATCGAGCACAGCCAGGACGGCGATGACGACACCCTGATCCATGTGGGAATCGATGGGTCCTATGCCGGTTCCATCCGCATCGGGGACGCCCTCAAGGACGGCTCGGCCCGGACCGTGGCCGCCCTGCACGAACAGGGCATCAAGCAGTATCTCCTGAGCGGGGACAGCCACGGAGCGGCCAGCGCCTACGCCAGGCGCCTGGGGATCGAAAGGGCCCTGGCCCCCTTGTTGCCGCAGGAGAAGGTCTCCCAGCTGGAACGGATCAAGGCCGAAGCCAAGCCCGGTGAGCTGGTGGCCTTTGTGGGGGACGGGATCAACGACGCTCCGGTCCTGGCCCGGGCGGACATCGGCATCGCCATGGGCGGGCTGGGCTCGGACGCGGCCATCGAGGCGGCGGATGTGGTCCTGATGCGGGACCAGCCGGAAAAGCTGCTGCGCGTGCGCCGCATCGCCCGGAGAACGCGTGGCATCGTCTGGCAGAACATCGTCCTGGCCCTGTCCATCAAGCTCCTGGTTCTGGGGCTGGGGACCATGGGGCTCGCCACCCTGTGGGAGGCCGTCTTCGCCGACGTGGGAGTGGCCCTGCTCGCGGTGCTCAATTCCCTGCGGGTCATGCGCGGAAACGGGGCTTCCTCCGAGAATTCGGCGACAGCCGCGTCCACGACGAGGACTGCCGAGCAGAGCGCCTAGGATTGCCCTTGACCCACAAATAGAGAATAGAGGTAAAAGCAGTCGTTTCGGGTTAATGTCAGATACTCACCACAGAGAACACAGAGAGCACAGAGGAAATGAAGAGAGATCCGGCTACAAAAAAAGTCATTGGCTGTACGTTAGAAGTCCACCGTGCGTTGGGTCCGGGGTTGTTAGCCG
>Ga0207714_1001955_pt1 | contig 12869 bp, 9 predicted proteins | sample PonA232FremontCA_2_FD_187270 | JGI IMG/M metagenome (GOLD analysis project Ga0207714, IMG submission 187270) | Marine sediment microbial community from Fremont, CA, USA - Pond A23 Sediment 2 (SPAdes) | ecosystem: Environmental > Aquatic > Marine > Unclassified | place: USA: Fremont, California... | reverse complement strand
ATCCATTAATCCAGTCGGGTGGTCAGGCTGAAGGATTCGGTTTGCAGGGCGAGGGTTTGCAGTTTGCCCTGGTTGTTGTAGCGGCGTTCAAGGGCAAGTTCTTTGCCGGTAAGTTTGCTGAGGCCTTCGAGGCCGGCCCCGGCGATGTCCCAAAGGCTGAACTTTTGATTGCCGGCATTTTCAGCACTGGCCATATTGACCCGTCTTTCCAGGAAACGTTCCAGTTTATCGGCGGCAGTATATTCACCGGACCTGACAGCAGAATCGTTCCACTGGAGACTGGGGCGTTGCAGACGGGCCAGCAGGGATCCTTCGGGCACATCGACCCCGGCCAGGGCCTGCATCCGCTGCAGGTTGGCCTCCGGTTTGGGGAGGACCTGATCTTTCAGGGGATCGGCCTTTGACATGGAGCTATTTTCTTTTATATTATCCTGTTTATCTGCGGTTAATAATTTTTCATCTGAAGCATTGGAGTAATTTTTTTCTGCTTCAATCATCAATTGAGATGACAACTGATTATAATCTATATCAGATGGACTTAAATCTTCATAACCAGGTTCGGAAAGGATTTCCGGGGCGGTTCCCGGGGTGGCCATTGATGGCAGCTGAACCCGGGCCACAGAAGCGGGGCTGGCATCCGGGGCATCGAGCTGATCGGGCGAAGGCAGAAAAATGTAAAGAGCAACAATCAACAGCACGGAAGCAGCCATGGCCATGTAGGAATAGGTTCTGGGTCGAAGAAGGGTTCCCGGCTGGTTTTTCTTCAGCCTTTGCTTGTTCCTGAAAACAATGCGCTCAGTCGGATCGAGCCGGGTTTGTTCATAGAGGCGATAAATGCTTTGCCGCCGGGGAGACTGTTCCAGCAGTCGATCAAAAGCTCGGGCTTCAGCTGGGGTCTGCTCCCCCTCCATCCGCGATATACACATCTCGTCAAAAGGGGTATAGCCTTTGTCATTAAGTGTCAAAGTTTTTTTCAGGTGCTTTTTATCATCAAACGGTTGTTCTTCCGGGACCAGATGAACCCGGCCGGCTTCTTGAATTTCCTGGCGAATATGCGGATATTCATTCAAAAACCGCTCCATCTCACGCTCCTGATCTGCAGGAAGGGATCCCTCCAAATAATCGGTGACATATAATTCATAATTATGTATGCCAATGCGTTCCATATTTTTTCCTCCTTATATCCATTCTTAATCGAATGCCCGGGCGAATAATCTTTTTTGAGGCTTCTAGAGTACGGTTTCCAGGCTGCCAATAAAATTTTTCATCGCTACCCGGGCGCGGTAGATGTAAACTTTGACCTGCGATTCATTCAGGCCGGTTATTTCGCCGATTTCCTGGTAGCTGTAGCCTTCATAATCACGCAGCATCAGCACCGAGCGTTGAGTCTCCGGAAGACGCCGCAGCGCCGTGTCCAGTATATCACTCAAACCTTTGTAGGATTGTTGGTAGGAAGGGGGGTTTTCGTCCACTTCTTCCAGGGACTTCATTTTTTTTTCTTTCCGGATGGCATCGATCATGGTGTGATAAGCTGCTGAAAAAAGGTAGGAACGGACCTTCTCATAAGACACACTATCCGCCTTTACCCACAATTTCTCGAAGGTATCCTGCACAATGTCCCGGGCTTTTTCTTCATCCCGTATATTTTTCAGGATAAAGCGGTACACATTGTCCGAGTGCTCATCCACACATTTGTTGAACTCAGCTGCTGTCATACCATACAATCAAATTCGGATATAGGACGAATATCCAGGGGCAATAGTTACACCCCCGGGTAAAAAATTTACAGGCCGGCATCAGCGTGGGGAAGGTACGCTAATTTTCAAAAATATACAATGGCCTTAAAAATTATTGTATGCTGGTGGCCTTTAATCTTTTTAAGTTTGAAAATCCTGCTATATATTTGCATTTTAAACACGATTGGGGGACCGGATGCCAAAGGATCTGAATAAATGCATTAATTGGCCGGATGCTTGCGGCATATATTATAAAGAGCCCGCCAGGGATACGATCAGGGACAGCATTGGGGTGAGCGATACCGTTGCACCAGGCCAGGTAACCGATACCCCGGATATCCGGCCCGATTCGATTCCACGCGACACCCTTCGGGAGGATCAGCTGTCGCGCCCGGCAGAACTCCCGCCTGATCGGAAAGCAGACAGCGCAGAAGCATTTCAAAGACCCCTAGAGGAAAAGGCTGCTTCCACCACCACAGCCGATGCAGGCACCTCCGCCCCGGCATCTGCCGGAGAAAAAAAAGCAACCGACAGCATCAGCAGCCTGTACGACATACTGGGGGTTACCGAACTGCCCATTGGTCAAAGACTGGAGAATGATCCGGCCCATTATAATTTTCTTTACAGCATTCCCTGCTCCCGACCTGCAGATACAGTACGAACAGAAGAAATTTACATCCCGGCCGGAACATCAGCCCCCTCAGGCCACCCCGATAAAGAGGGTGCCCCTGGCCAGCCCTCTCAAACAAGACAAGCCATTCAGCAGGTGCCGGCCGATGGCATCCATCCCGTGGAAAAACCCGAAAAACCCGTCCCCGACTGGATCACCCTGGTGCTGGCTGGCGCACTTATCCTGATCGGCTGGACCCGCCTGTTCTACAGAAAATACTTTGAAAACCTGATCAGAAGCTTTCATTTCTACAATTACGCCGCTTCCCTCTACCATGGAAAAAATTCCCTCACCCAGCGGGCCGCCTTGCTGTTAAACCTGAACTTTTTTGTTTCCGGTGGCCTGGTGGCTTTGCAGGCTTTTCAAACCAACGGGCTCACACCCGATAATCTGACCGGACCCCAGCTCTGGTTGGCCCTGTCAGGTTTTCTCATCGCCTGGTATGTATGGAATTTCTTAATGATCCACATCATTGGCTTTGTTTTCCTCAGGCAAAATGTATTCCAGGAATATTTCCACAACTACAACCTGTACCGGAAAATGATCGGTCTGGCGCTTTTCCCGGTTGCCGTAGTGGTTCACTTCATCCACCAGCAATACCAGGGGCCCATTCTGATGATCGGGGGCATTGCAGCAGGATTAATCTTTTTAACCCACATAATCAGGGGGTTACAAATTTTCGCCAAAGAAAGGGTTTCTTTATTCTATTTCTTTTTGTATCTTTGTGCTCTTGAATTTTTACCCTTAATAATTGTTTTCGAAGTATTTATCAGGCAATTATCATCCTAGCGACCACCAACCTATCCGGTAAATCCTAAATTGTGTCATATAAGATGAAAATCAAAAAGGTTCTAGTCTCCCAGCCAAAGCCCGAAAACGGCAAATCCCCTTTTTTCGATCTGGCAGAGAAGTATGATTTGCAAGTGGACTTTCGCCCATTCATTCATGTGGAAGGGATTCCCAGCAAAGAATTCCGGAAATCGAGGATCAACATCCTCGACCACACCGCGATCATCTTTAAGAGCAGGAAGGCCATTGATCATTTCTTTCGCATCTGTGAGGAGCTGCGGGTCAACGTGCCGGATTCGATGAAGTATTTCTGCACCAGCGAGGCCACGGCCTTCTACCTGCAAAAATACATTGTATACCGCAAGCGCAAGATATTTTACGGCAACGGCAATTTCAATGATTTATTGGAAATCATCAAGAAGCACAAGAAGGAAAAATTCCTGGTACCTCTTTCCGACAGCCACAAGGAAGAAATACCGCGTAAGCTGGACCGCAACAAGATCAAGTACACCAAGGCTGTATTTTATCGAACCGTATGCAGTGATCTTTCGGATCTTTCGGATGTCAACTACGACATGCTTGTATTCTATAGTCCTTCGGGCATCAAGTCGTTGCTGGAGAATTTCCCGGAGTTCACCCAAAACTCAACCCACATTGCGGCTTTCGGAAACAAGACAATCAAGGCGGTCAAAGATGCGGGCCTGCGCATTGATCTAAAAGCCCCCACCTCCAAGGCGCCATCCATGACGATGGCCATTGAGCAATACCTGAACAATGGAAAATAAGTGATGCCATTTCCCGCGAAAGGTTACCGGTGAGGCTGGTAACCTTTTTTTTTCGTGGGCCGGGCCACCAACAGACCCCTGCCTATGAGCAGATTTCCCAAGAAGGAGCGGCTAAACAGCCAAAAGAGGCTTCAGGAACTGGTAACCCAAGGCCACAGCCTTTATGTGTATCCTTTCAAGGTGCTCTGGTTGGTTTCGGAGGAAGGCCGGGACGATTTCCACCTGCAAATTGCTTTCAGCGTACCGAAAAGAAAATTCAAACGGGCGGTACACCGCAACCGCATCAAACGCAAAATGCGGGAGGCCTTTCGCCTGCAGAAAGACCCCTTTAAGGCTTCCCTGGCTCAAGTCCCACAGACCCTCTCCATTTTGTTGATCTACACCCCCAAAAAAGAGGTGGCTTTTTCAGCCATGAGCGCTGCGGTCGAACAAATGCTGGGCCGGTTAAAAAAAGCCATCCATTCGCAAACACCATAGCCGGCAGGGTTGTTATTATGGCCAAGACCCTTTATTTTTGCCGGGCGATGACAATAAAGCCAACAATTCTTGGTTATCTCTATTAAAACGACTAAAAACAAGACCTGACATGAAGTACATTGCGAAATCAAAAAGATGGATCATTGGCCTCGTTTTGCTGGGGGCGGTGATCATGGTTGGATTCAGCCAGAAGGATGATTTCAAGATCTCCAAAAGCCTTGACATTTATTATTCGCTGTTCAGGGAACTCAACATTTTTTATGTGGACGACATCAATCCACAGAAGTTGGTGGAGACCAGCATTGAGTCGATGCTAGAGAGTCTGGATCCCTATACCAAATACATTCCGGAGAAGGACATGGATGATTTCAAGTTCATGACTACGGGCGACTATGGGGGCATTGGGGCCCTGATCCGAAAGGAAGGCGATTATGCGGTAATCAGTCAGCCCTACAAGGATTTTCCGGCCGATCAGGCGGGATTGCGCACGGGCGATCTCATCAAAGCGATCAATGGTGAATCGATCAAGGGCTGGGAGCTGAAACAGGTCAGCAACAAGCTCAAGGGCATTCCCGACACCGAGGTTGCCATCACCATTGACCGCATGGGCCGTGACGAGCCTCTGGAAAAGCAGGTGGTTCGTAAAGACTTACACATCAACAGCGTGCCCTATTATGGAATGACCAACCCGGAGCAGGGCACCGGTTACATTCGTCTGACCAAGTTCACCCAGGGGTGCGGTCAGGAGGTGCGGGAAGCCTACCAGCAGCTCACCGGGGCCCATCAGGTGAATGCCCTGGTATTGGACCTGCGCAGCAATCCCGGGGGGTTGCTCCAGGAAGCGGTCAATGTGGCCAATGTTTTCATCCCCAAAGGGCAGAAGATCGTCTCGACGAAAGGCCGGGTCGAAAAATGGAACCAAAGCTACCCCACCCAAAAGCAGCCCCTTGACACCAACGTTCGCCTGGTGGTGCTGGTCAACCGCGCCTCGGCTTCAGCCTCCGAGATTGTGGCCGGTGCCGTGCAGGATTTGGACCGTGGAGTCGTCGTAGGGCGCCGAACCTTCGGCAAAGGCCTGGTACAAGCCACCCGGCCGTTAAGCTACAACTCCAAGCTGAAGGTCACCACCGCCAAATACTATATCCCCAGTGGCCGTTGCATTCAGGCCAAGGATTACTCCAACCGCAACGACGACGGCAGCGTTGGCGAAATTCCCGATTCACTCGTGCACCAATTCACCACCCGCCATGGCCGAACCGTATTCGACGGCGGTGGCATCCGTCCCGACGTGGAAGTCGAACAACGCGATTTGAGCAAAATGGAAATAAGCCTGATCACCAAAAACCTGGTCTTTGATTTCGCAACCCAATATGCCCTCAACAACGACACCATCCCCCCGGTGGATGAATATGAGGTCAGCGATGAAACCTTCAACCAGTTCTCTGAATTCCTCCAGGGCAAACAGTGGGATTACACCACCGAAAGCGAGGAAAAGCTGGAAAAACTCATCGAAGTGGCCAAGGAAGAGGATTACTATGCCCAGGCCGAATCCACGCTGAATGAACTCGAGAAAAAGATGGCCCACGACAAACAGCAGGATTTGAAGCGGTATGAAAACTCGATCAAGGAACGCCTCGAACAAGAAATCGCCGGCCGCTACTACTATCAAAAGGGTCAAATCCGTGCCGGCCTGGAGGAAGACAAACAGCTTGAAAAGGCCGTGGAGATCTCCATCGATACCAACTTATACCAGGACATCATCCAGGGGGATTACCCCCGCGACAACATCAAAAATGTGAAAGAATAAGCCCCGTTCCACGTGGAACAAATCAGTGAAACCCCCATTAAGACCCGGAACTACGCGTCCGGGTCTTTTTATACCATGGCCTGTCAAACGGTTTCCACCCCCTTTAGCCACAGCCAACCCTTGGGCTGATTCAACCCTTTCCAAAACTTTGTTCCACGTGGAACAGGAGCACCTTTCGCCCCCTGCATGGTCATTTGCCATACAAAGACAAAATTTCCCACACCCCCTGCTTTACCTTTCACCATCTTTCAGCAGCCGGTCCGCACCTGTTGTATTGCCGGAGACTGAAAAGGACTGCATTCATATGCCCCCAACCCGTGATGGGCCGACAACCTAAAAAAGGCATGCCATCGCCCAAAAAAGCTGAATGCTTTACAAGGCCCGGTATGCCAAACCGAGTAAAATGCAATGTCTTTCCCGGCAAAGGCGTAATGGTTGATGAAGCCAAGGCCATTCTGGCCCATGGCTGTTGAAGCTGCAAAAAAAATCCGCAGCCGATGCCACGGACCAGTTCCCCGGAAAGCAGGTTATTCCATGGAAATGGCCGCAACATGATTCCCTGGAAAAATCGACAGGTTGGGCACGGAATGATTCACAAAATTGTCTTGGGAATGGTTCGCAATAAAGCCCCGGAAAAGGCCCGAGGGTTATTCTTTAAAATGTTCCACAATGGCGCGGGCTCTGGAGGCTCCCACCTCCTCTTCCAGAGTCCGGGCATCGAGTTTGCGCACTTCAGCGACCGATCCGTATTTTTCCAGCAGTTTGCGGGCCGTTTTAGGGCCAATGCCCTGGATCTTCTCCAACTCAGTGCTGGTGAAATGCTGGCTGCGTTTTTGGCGGTGGAACTGTATGCCGAAGCGGTGGGCTTCATCCCTGAGGTGCTGGATGGTCTTAAGGCTGGAGGATTTCTTGTCCAGGTACAGGGGCAGCGAATCGCCCGGAAAAAAGATCTCTTCCAGCCGCTTGGCGATGCCAATGATCACCACCTGGTCCTGTATGCCCAGTTCCTGAAGGGATTCCCGGGCCGCCGAAAGCTGGCCCTTGCCCCCATCGATCACCACCAGCTGGGGCAGCTCATCCCCGTTGTTGATCAACCGTCGGTAACGCCGATAAACCACCTCCTTCATGGAAGCATAATCATCCGGACCGGTCACACTGCGGATATTAAAATGGCGGTATTCCTTGCGCGAAGGTTTGCCGTTGCGGAAAACCACACAGGCAGCTACCGGGTACTGCCCCTGGATATTGGAATTGTCAAAGCATTCAATGTGACGGGGCTGCTGCTCCATCCTTAAATCATGCTGCAACTGCTCCAGCTCCTTGTTCTGTGAAAATTTGGCCCGGATCTTTTCATTGCGCTTCTCCTTCTCAAAATGGTAATATTTGAGGTTTCGCTCAGAAAGCTCCAGCAGCTTCTTCTTGTCGCCTTTCTGGGGAACGGTCATTTTCAGCCCCTGCATGGGATAATCGATCTCAAAGGGCACTACAATTTCACGGCTTTCGCTCTCCAACCGCTGGCGGATATCGGTGATGGCCACCACCAGCAAATCGGCCGGGGTCTCTTCCAGCTTCCGCTTAAGCTCAATGGTATGCGATTGCACGATGCGCCCGGAAACCACTTTCAGATAATTCACATACACCTGCCGGCCCTTCTCCAGGAGCGAAAAAACATCCACGTTGTGAATCCGCGTGTTCACCACCGTCGACCGGCTCTTGTATTTCTCCAGCATCCTGATCTTTTCCTTTACCGACTGCGCTTCCTCAAACTGATGACTGGCGGCATAATCATTCATCAGCTCCCCCATATAATCAATCACCTCCTGGATATCGCCTTTCAAAATGCGTTTGATGTTTTCGATGGAAGCATTGTAGTCGGCTTCCGACTGCAGACCAATGCAGGGCGCCTTGCAGTTGCCCAGGTGATACTCCAGACATTCCTTAAACTTCCCCTTTTGAATGTTCTCCGGGGTCAACTGGTAAGTGCAGGTCCGCAGGGGATACAACCGACGGATCAGTTCCAGCAGCACCCGAACCATGTTGGCCGAAGTATATGGACCAAAGTACAGCGACCCGTCTTTTACCACATTCCGGGTGGAAAAAACACGGGGAAAAGGCTCATTCTTGATACAGATCCAGGGAAAAGTCTTATCATCCTTCAGCTGAACATTATACCGCGGCTGGTATTTTTTGATCAGGTTGTTTTCCAGCAACAGGGCATCCGATTCCGATTCCACCACAATGAACTGGATGTCCTCGATGCGGGAAACCAATATCGCCAAACGATGACTTTCATAACGGCCCTTATTGAAATAGCTGGCCACCCGCTTCTTTAGGTTCTTGGCCTTGCCCACATATATGACTTCCCCATGGCGGTCGAAAAATTGATAAACACCAGGCTTATGGGGTAAAGTGGTGACTTTTTCCGGCATGTCATGTTTCTTTTGCGCCATGATTCCTCATGAAAAATTGAAGGTTTTGCTATTCCAGCCAACGATAGATCAAAGTCAACCATTATGGCATGGCAATCCAACGTATGTAGAAATGTAAAAGCCTGGGTTAAATTCCAAATGCCGGTTGATTGAATCGCTATTTGCGTTTCTTTTAAGTCAGCTGATGTTAATAAAGACTACTTTGTTTCCACCATCCAGGCTTCAAGCTGCAAGGCTAAAAATAAATTCAAAAAGCTTTTAGGTATAATTTTCAATAAAATTCAATCAGCAAGCATAATCAAAACAACAGAGTCGCGCATAAAGCATGCGGATATGATGACGAACGGGCCGGATCATCAGTTGAGCTTTAGGTAGAGTTTTAATTACAACACGCAAACCAAGCTTCACCCAACAGAGTAATATCATTTAATAATGGCCGGCCAGTTAAAACCCTCAGCCTTCATTCTTATGCATAAAGGCTGATCGGTTTAAACCGCCCCACATCAAAAAGCCCCTTATCGGTAATCTTCATTTCCGGTATCACCGGCAGGGCCATAAAAGAGAGGGTCATAAAGGGTGAAGCAAGGCTGCAGCCCATCTTGCGGGTCAAATCAGACAGCTTTTTGTACCGGTCGATCACTTGTTGACCGGTCTGATGGGTCATCAACCCGGCAATTTCAAGCGGCAGTCTCTGCCAGGTATTGCCGTCAGTGGCGACAAGGCCGCCGTTCTGATCAATAAGTTGATTGATGAGCTGGGAGATGGTTTCGTCATCGGTTCCAACCACCATCAGATTGTGGCTGTCATGGGCAATGCTTGTACCGAGGGCCCCATGCTTAAACCCAAAATTTTTGATGAATCCCACAGCCGGAGATTGACGCTGATAGCGATTGATTACAGCCACCTTCAATATATCGCGCCCGGGATCACCCGTCAGGTAACCTTCTTTTTCCGGCAGGGACTCCACAGAAGAGGTGGTATAGAGCTCATGGTCCTGGGCATGGATGACACGCACCTTTGAGGACTGGGCCGGCACCTTAAAATCAGCAGCGGTCGTTTTGCGGGCATTCATGACATTGGGCGCTTCACCGCTTTCGGGCTCAAACAAAACATCCCTCCCGTCGAAAACCAGATCGCCGTTGATAAAAACGCTTTCCAGGTTGAAGGTGTCGGGATGATCGATCAAAATAAAATCAGCCGGATCGCCTTCCTGCAACAATCCAATGTCCAGTCCGTAATGGCGCACGGGATTGATGGTAGCGGCCTTCAGCAGGTGGTAAAAGTTCAACCCGTATTTAAGTCCTTTTTTAAGGAGGGCATTGATATGGCCGGCCATCAAATCATCCGGATGGCGGTCGTCAGAGCAAAGCATCACCTGGTTGGGATACTGATCAATCAATGGATAAAGGGCATCAAAATTACGGGCGGCACTCCCCTCGCGGATTTGTATGGTCATTCCTGCCCGGATCTTTTCCAGGGCTTCCTCATAAGTGCTGCATTCATGTTCGGTGGAAATGCCGGCCCCGACATATTTCTTCAGGTCGTTGCCCCGCAACCCCGGGGCATGTCCATCTATGGGCTTATGGTTTTGCTGGGCGGCCCCGATTTTAAGCATCACCTCTTCATCTTCCTGCAAGACCCCGGGAAAATTCATCATCTCAGATAGATATTTGAAACGGCTGTCCTGGAGCATCTCTTCCACAACGCCACTGTCTAAAACGGCCCCGGAGGTCTCAAAAGGGGTGGACGGGACACAAGAGGGCACACCGAAGTTAAACTTCATGGGCACCCGGTTGCCACTCTCCACCATGAATTCAATGCCTTTTCTTCCCAGGACATTGGCAATCTCATGGGGATCGGAAACAGTACCCACCGTGCCATGGATGACGGCCAGGCGGGCAAACTGTTCAGGCGATAGCATGCTGCTTTCAATGTGCACATGGCTATCGACCAATCCGGGCAAGATATAAAAAGAATCGGAGGGTTGCTGAAGCCGCTCAATTTTACTGATTTTGTTGCCCTGAATGTGTACCCGGGCCGGAATATTTTGATGGCCCAGGATATCGACCAAATAACCTTCTACTGTACTGGTTGTCATATCACAAAAATTTATGTTCCACGTGGAACGTTTATCGTCCAAAATGAATCAACAACACACTGATGTCAGAAGGGGAAACCCCGCTGATGCGTGAAGCCTGTCCAATTGTACGGGGTTTGACCCGGTTGAGTTTCTGCCGGGCTTCAAAGGATAACGATTGCAGCTTGTCGTAATTGAAGTCGGGGCCGATGCGCAGATGTTCCAAACGGTTCAGTTTACCGGCGATTTCTTTTTCCCGGTCAATATACCCGCTGTATTTGATCAGGATCTCGGCGGCTTCCATGATCTCATCCCTCCTTCCGGGCAGGCGTTCATATATGCTGTGCAACCCGGGAACATGTTCAATGAGTTGATAAATGTTGACCTGAGGCCTCAGCAGAATGTCAACCAGTTTGCGTTTTTGTTTGATTTCAGAGGTATCCAGATTTTTTAGCAAGGGATTGATCTCTTCAGGTGAAGTGCTGTGTTGGCGGATGAACGAAAGGACATGGTCACGGTGCTGTACCTTCCCGGTGAGCAAATCATAACGGTATTGACTGGCCAGGCCCAGGTTATAACTTAATTCAGTCAGGCGAACATCGGCATTGTCCTGTCGCAGCATCAGGCGGTATTCGGCCCGCGAGGTGAACATGCGGTAAGGCTCATCCACCCCTTTGGTGATCAGATCATCAATCAATACACCAATGTAGGCCTGATCGCGATTTAAGATGAACTCCTGCAGATCGTTCACCTTCTGATGGGCATTGATGCCTGCAATGATGCCCTGGGCGCCGGCTTCTTCATACCCGGTGGTGCCATTGACCTGACCGGCCAAAAAGAGGTTGCTGATCTTCTTGGTTTCCATGGTATACTGCAGCTGAGTCGGCGAAAAATAATCGTACTCAATGGCATAACCGGGCCGGAAAATTTTGGCGTTTTCAAATCCCGGCAAGTTGCGTATGCCTTCATACTGAACTTCCCAGGGCAAGGATGAAGAAAAGCCATTAAGATAACATTCAACCGTATGCTCCCCTTCCGGCTCAAGGAACAACTGGTGGGAATTTCTTTCCGAAAAGGTGACAATCTTATCTTCAATGCTCGGACAGTAGCGCGGTCCGATGCTGTCGATGGTGCCATTGAACATCGGCGACTGATCAAACCCCTTCTCTAAAATGCCATGCACATTGCGGTCGGTAAAGGTGATGTAGCAGCTGCGTTCGTGTTCGAGTACCCCCTCAAGGGGCATAAAGGAAAACTGCCCGGGTTTGTCATCGCCCGGTTGCTCACGCAGTTGACTGTAGTCGATGGTCCGCCCGTCGATCCGGGCAGGGGTTCCGGTTTTCATGCGCCCGGTTTCAAATCCATGGGCCAAAAGCTGACCGGAAAGGCCTTTGGCAGCAGCTTCACCGGCCCGACCCCCTTCGATTTGGGTCGAACCAATATGCATCAGGCCGTTCAAAAAGGTACCGGCCGTTACAATAACGGTTTTCCCGTGGAAGGAGATGCCCAGGTTGGTGACCACCCCATAAACGGTATCATTTTTGATCAACAGCCGTTCTACCTTGTCCTGCCAGAAATCCAGGTTGGGGATGCGCTCCAGTTGTTCGCGCCATTTCCGCGAAAACTTCATCCGGTCGCATTGTGCCCGGGGACTCCACATAGCTGGGCCCTTGCTCCGGTTCAGCATCCTGAACTGGATCATGCTCTGATCCGTTACAACACCACTGTATCCACCCAGAGCATCCAACTCACGTATGATCTGTCCCTTGGCAATGCCACCCATGGCAGGATTGCATGACATCTGGGCAATCTTCGTCATGTCCATGGTGATCAGCAAAACCCGTGATCCGAGGTTGGCTGCGGCTGCAGCTGCCTCGCTTCCGGCATGTCCGGCACCCACTACTATTACATCATATGTCGGATTCATAGTACTCCTTTATTTTCGCAACAAGTTAGAACCGCATCAGGTTCTCTACCAAATGGCAAAATTAATACAATCGGGTGAAAAAAGAAGAAGAAGAATGAAGGAAGAAGTAAGGAGTAAGGGAGTAGGGAGTGAGAAAGTAAGGAGTAGGCAGTAGGGAGTAAGGAGAAGTAGG
>Ga0207714_1001954_pt1 | contig 12870 bp, 12 predicted proteins | sample PonA232FremontCA_2_FD_187270 | JGI IMG/M metagenome (GOLD analysis project Ga0207714, IMG submission 187270) | Marine sediment microbial community from Fremont, CA, USA - Pond A23 Sediment 2 (SPAdes) | ecosystem: Environmental > Aquatic > Marine > Unclassified | place: USA: Fremont, California... | reverse complement strand
TGGACCGGCCGCGCGTGGACGTCACCTTCCGCGTCTCCGGCTTCTTCCGCGACGCCTTCCCCGCCCAGATGGACCTTATGGATTCCGCCGCGCGGGCCGTGGCCGACCTGGACGAATCGCCCGACGACAACCCCCTGGCGGCGCGCGTGGCGGAAGAGGCCGCGCGCCTGGAAAACGACGGCACCGACGCCGACACGGCGCGCCGGCGCGCCGGCAGCCGCGTCTTCGGGGCGCAGCCCGGGGCCTACGGCGCCGGGCTCCAGGCCCTCATGGACGAGGGGGGCTGGCAGGACGACGCCGACCTCGCCGGCGCCTACGTCGCCTGGGGCGGCTGGGCCTACGGCGGCGGCACCGAGGGCGCGGCGGCGCAGGCCGATTTCCGCCACCGGCTGGCGGGGGCCGAGGCGGTGGTGCACAACCAGGACAACCGCGAGCACGACCTCCTGGATTCCGACGACTACTACCAGTTCGAGGGCGGCGCCACGGCCGCCGTGCGCCATCTGTCGGGAGCGCAGCCGACGGTCTACCACAACGACCACAGCCGCCCGGAAAGCCCGCGCGTGCGCAACCTCAAGGAAGAGATCGGGCGCGTGGTCCGGGGGCGGGCGGCGAATCCCAGGTGGATCGCCGGCGTCATGCGCCACGGCTACAAGGGCGCCTTCGAGATGGCGGCCACCGTGGACTACCTCTTCGCCTTCGCCGCCACGGCGCGGGTGGTGGAGAACCACCACTTCGACCAGCTTTTCGACGCCTACCTGGACGACGCCGAGGTGCGCGACTTCATCGCCGAGCACAACCCGGCGGCGCTGAAGGAAATGGCGGAACGCTTCCGCGAGGCCCTGGATCGCGGCCTGTGGCGGCCCGCCTCCAACCGGGCGCCGGGGCTGGTGGCGGACCTGGCCGAGGGGGAGGCAGGCGGATGACTCGTCGCCCCGTGTCCTCCCTCGAGGCTCCGCCCCTGACGGGGCGGAGGCGCCTCGGGATGACGACAAGGATCGCCCATCATCGTCATCTTGAGGTGCTTTTGCCCCCGGCAAAAGCCTCGAAAGATGAGGTGCTTTTGCCCCCGGCAAACGCCTCGAAAGACGACGTTCCGCGACGGCGGCCGGAGGCATCCCCATGACCCGCGCCCTGATGCTCCAGGGAACGGGCTCGGACGTGGGCAAGTCCGTCCTGCTGGCCGGGCTGGCGCGGGCCTATACACGCCGGGGCCTCGCCGTGCGGCCCTTCAAGCCCCAGAACATGGCCAACAACGCCGCCGTCACCGCCGACGGCGGCGAGATCGGCCGCGCCCAGGCCCTTCAGGCGCGCGCCTGCGGCGTGCCGCCGGCCATCGACATGAATCCCGTGCTCCTCAAGCCCCAGGCGGAGGCGGGCAGCCAGGTGGTGGTGCACGGCGAAGTGCGCGGCAGCCTCTCGGCCCGCGCCTATCACTCGGAACGCGCGGCCCTCCTGGATCCCGTCCTGGAGAGCTTCCACCGCCTCACGGGCGACGCCGACCTGGTGCTGGTGGAAGGGGCCGGCGGCGCGGCGGAGATGAACCTGCGCCCCGGCGACATCGCCAACATGGGCTTCGCGCGCGCCGCCAACGTGCCCGTGGCGCTCATCGGCGACGTGGACCGGGGCGGGGTGTTGGCGTCCATCGTGGGTACCCACGCCCTGCTGGACGGCGGCGACCGCGCCCTGCTCGCCGGTTATATCATCAACCGGCTGCGCGGCGATCCCGCCCTTTTCGACTCCGCCCTGCCCATCATGAGCGACCATACGGGCCTTTCCTGCCTGGGCGTGGTGCCGCACATGCCGGAAGCGGCGCGCCTGCCGGCCGAGGATTCCGTGGCCCTGGAGCGGCCGCGCGGCGGCGAAGGCGGTGGCGGGACCGTGAAGATCGCCGTGCCCCGCCTGGCGCGTATTGCCAATTTCGACGACCTGGACCCCCTGGCCGCCGAGCCGGACGTGACGGTGGCCGTGGTGCCGCCGGAGCAGCCCCTGCCCCTGGACGCCGACCTGGTGCTGCTGCCCGGTTCCAAGGCGACGCGGGCCGACCTCGCCATGCTCTTCGACACGGCCTGGGCCACGGACCTCCGCGCCCTGGCGCGGCAGGGCGTGCCCGTCCTGGGGCTGTGCGGCGGCTATCAGATGCTGGGGCGCACGGTGGCCGACCCCGACGGTATCGAGGGGGAACCGGGGACCACGGAAGGGCTGGGCCTGCTCGCCGTGGAGACGGTGCTCACGGGCGACAAGACCCTGCGCCCGGCGCGCGGCACTGCGCTGGGCGCGCCTGTGGCCGGCTACGAAATGCACGTGGGCCGCACCACGGGGCCCGACACGGCCCGCCCCCTGGTCATCGGCGGCGGCGACGGCGGCGCCACCTCGCCCGACGGCCGCGTCATGGGCGCCTACCTGCACGGCCTCTTCACGGACGATGCCTTCCGCCGCGCCTTCCTGGACCGCCTGGGGGTCGGGGTGTTCGCCGAACAGGCCCACGAAGCGGGTGTGGAGGCCGCCCTCGACGCCATCGCCCGCCGCCTGGAAGGCGCCCTGGACCTGGATGCGCTGTGGCGTACCGCCGGGGAGGTGGACGGATGAGGGGCGGGGCATCATGCCATCGGCCCCCGACCCTCCCCCATCCGGGTGGGAGCCCAGGTAACGCCGCTTCCGGCCCCGCCTTACCGCGGTTGTGGCAAGCACCGGCGAGTCCCGTTCCAGGGCCGTTGGTATCAGGCGGCGTCCACCCCAACCGTGAGGCGGCGCCCCAGGCAACGCAGGGCCGCCGCCAGACGCTCGATGGGGGTGTTGTGCCGGGGGTTCAGAAGGCGTTCCACGTCATCCGCCGCGACGCCCAGCCGTTCCGCCAGGTCGGCACGGGTCACCCCGTCGCCGGCCATGGCGTCGGCCAGGGCGGCCTTGGCCGCCATCACCGGCCCCGGGCCGGCAACAGGCCCGCCGCCGGCCGTCGACGGCGCGGGCACCGATTCCCCGTGAGCCAGCCGGCTGGCCAGAGCTTCCGCGACGGCATCCTCGGCGCCCGCCAGGGCGCCGGCCTCGTCGTCGGCCTGGGTCACCACCTCCGGCAGATCGGGACAGGTCACCACGAAACCGCCGTCGGGGTCCGGCTCCAGGGTTACGGGATACAGATAGTCCATCACTGTCGCCCCTCAGAGGTCGTCCGGGTCGATGGCCAGTTGCCGACAGATGGCCCGCAGGGTTCCGCGTTTCAGCTCGCCAGCCGGTACGATGGCCTTGCGGTCACCGAAATAAAGGGTTCCGTGCGACCCTTTGCCCCGCTCGGCGACCCATCGCACGGCAACCTCCCTTTGCCGTCCCAACCGACGCACCCGTCGGACCAAGTGTGCACGGTCCATGGTACGGTGCCCGTCGTTCAGGCCGCCATCTTCCCAGATTCGCTCACCCGGGTCCACGGCGGAGGGCGTCAATGACCCGCCCGGAAATCCTGTTGCTGGCCCTCGTGCTGGACGCCGTGGCGGGCGATCCGGCGTGGCTGTGGGCGCGCGTGCCCCATCCCGTGGTGCTCGCCGGGCGGGCCGCGGGGGCCCTGGAACGGGCCTGGAACCGGGGCGGCGACAGCCGCCGCCGGGGGCTGGGGGGCGTCGCCGTGCTGGTGGTGGTGGGCGCCGCCGCCGGGGCGGCGTGGGGGATCGCGCGGGCGCTGGCCCCGCTGCCCGGCCCGCTGCCGGGGATCGCCGAGGCCGTCCTTGCCTTCACCCTGGTGGCCCAGCGCGACCTTTACGATCACGTGGCGGCCGTGGCGGCGCCGCTGGCCCGGGGCGATACGGCCGCCGCGCGGGCCGCCGTGGGACGGGTTTGCGGCCGCGATCCGGCGCGCCTGGACGACGCCGGGGTGGCGCGCGCCGCCGTGGAGACCACCGCCGAGAACTTCGCCGACGGCGTCGCGGCCCCCGTCTTCTTTTTCGCCCTCGCCGGCCTGCCCGGGATGGCGGCCTACAAGGCCCTGAACACCTGCGATTCCATGCTCGGCCACCGCGATGCGCGCCATCGCGCCTTCGGCCTCGCGGCGGCGCGCCTGGACGACCTGGCCAACCTGATCCCGGCGCGCCTGGCGGCGCTCCTCCTGGCGGCGGCGGCCGGCCGGCGCGGGCCGCGCGCCCTGCGCACCGCGTGGCGCGACGGCGGCGCCCACAGGAGCCCCAACGCCGGCTGGCCCGAGGCCGCCATGGCCGGGGCGCTGGGCGTGGCCCTGGCCGGCCCGCGCCACTATGCCGGCCACACGGCCGACGACCCGTGGCTCAACGAAACGGGCGAACAGGCGGGGGCGGCGCACGCGCGCGCCGCCCTGGGGGTGCTGGTGCGGGCCTGCGGCATCCTGGCGGCCGTGGTGGCCGGCTGGGCCGTGGCCCTCAGGTTTCCTTGAGCTGGATGCTCATGCGGGTGCCGCCGACGGTCAGGGTGCTGCCGTCCGCCAGCGGTGCCCAGTCCGGAACGGGCAGGCCGTCCACATGCACGCCGCCGCTGTGCAGGTCGCGCACGTGCCAGCCGTACTGCGGGTCCCAGGCCAGTTCGCAGTGCCGATGGGCAAGGGCGGGGTCCCGCAGGCCCACGTCCACGTCCCGCGCGACACCGCCGCGCCCGCTCCGGCCCACCACATAGCAGGCCCGGGAATCGTCCAGCAGCACCATGGAAACGGCGCGCCCCGCCGTGTCGTCCAGGACCACCAAACACAGACTGGGCATGCCCGGTGCCCGGAAGGGATCGCCGCGCGGCGGACCGCCCCGGACGGACGGCGCGCTCAGGGTTTCCGGAACAGGGACAGGCGCTTCAGCGGCCGTCATGGCGGGCCTCGATTGTCCGAAAGCCGGCCCCACGGCCGGCAGCGTTTTCAGGATGCCCCGTTACGCCCGTGTGACGCTGTGCGCTGGCGCACATTAAGGGCCGGCCTCACCGCTGCTTCTTCAGCCATCGCACGGCGCCCGCCACGTCGGGCGCGCGCGGGCCGCCGGGGGGCGGCGGGCGCTCCACCATGATCACCGGGATGCCGAGCTGGCGGGCCGCCTCCAGCTTGGGCCGGCCGCTCTCGGCGCCGCTGTTGCGCGTCACCAGGCTGGCGACGGCATGGCGCGTCATCAGAAGGGCCTCGCCGGAGACCGTCTCCGGGCCCTTGCCGATGGTCAGGATGACGTTGGCCTCGGGCAGCGGCAGCGGTTCCCCGGGCGTCTCCGCCAGCCGGACGAGGAAGGTGCGCCCCGGCCAGCGGCGGAAGGCGCCCAGTTCCTGCCGCCCGATGGTGAGGAAGCTCACCCCCGGGTGGTCGGCCAGGGCGTCGGCGGCGCGGGTCATGTCGGACACCCGCACCCAGGCATCGCCCGCCTTCTCTTCCCACGGCGGGCGCTCCACGTGCAGTTTGGGCACCCGCAGATTCTCGCAGGCGGCGTGGGCGTGGCGGCTCATGGCGGTGGCGAAGGGGTGGGTGGCATCCACCACCAGGTCCACCTTCTCGCTTTTCAGGTAGTCCTCCAGGCCGCGCCGGCCGCCGAAGCCGCCCCGGCGCACCTCGCCCGCCGGCTCGCGCGGGTCGCTGGTGCGCCCGGCGAGCGAGGTGACGGCCTGCAGGCCGTGCATGTCGCGGACGGCGTTGGCCAGGGCGTAGGCCTCCTCCGTGCCGCCCAGGATGAGGACGCGTTTTTTGCGCATGGCTAGTCCGCACGACCGGCGATGCGGCCGGCCCGATCCACCACCAGCACATCAACGGCGACGGGCGCGCCGTCCAGGCGCGCCAGCGCGGCGGCGCGCGCGGCGGCCGCCACGCGGTCGGCCAGGGGCGCGCCGGCGGTCTCCGCCGTTGCCAGGGCGGCCGCCGCCGTCGGGGCCGCCGCCACCGCCGCCGCCGTGTCCGGCCTGTCCGGGAGATAGGCGGCGAGGGCGCCCGGGTCCAGGGGGGCGTGCGCCGAGTGCAGGCTGCCGTGTCCCGCCGCCAGCTTGGCCAGCTTGGCGATGCCGCCGGCCAGGGTGAGGCGCGGCACGGGCATGCGCCGCAGGAAGCGCAGGAAGGCGGCGGCGAAATCGCCCATCTCCACCACGGCGGCATCGTTGAGCCCCGTTTCCGCCTGCGCGGCGGCGGCGCTGGTGCGTCCCGTGGCGGCGGCCACGCGGCGGAATCCGCCCGCCTTCGCCACGCTCACCGCCTGCCGCAGGCTGGCGATCCAGGCGCCGGCCGACCAGGGTTCCACCACCCCCGTGGTGCCCAGCACCGACAGGCCCCCCGCGATGCCCAGCCGGGGGTTGAGGGTGCGTTCCGCCAGGGTTTCCCCGTCCTCGATGGCCACGGTCACCGCCGCGTCGGCGCCCGCCCCCACGGCGGCCAGGTTGTCGGCGATGATGCGCCGGGGTGCGGGGTTGATGGCCGGCTCCCCCGGCTCCAGGGGCAGGCCCGGCCGCGTCACCGTCCCCACGCCGGGGCCGGCGTGGAAGGTGGTGCCCGCGCCCGGCGGGTTGGGCGCCACCGTGGCGGTGATGCGGGCGCCGTGGGTGACGTCGGGATCGTCCCCCGCGTCCTTGACGACCGTGGCCCACGCCGACTCCGCATTCAGCCCGCGGGCGGCCAGGGCGAACCGGGCCGCCCGGTTGCCCGGCAGCCGGCACGGCACGGGGTCGGGGAAGGCGCCGGCCGTCCACGCGGTCCAGGCGGCGCGCGCCGCGCCCGCGGCGCACGCCCCGGTGGTCCAGCCCCGGCGCGGGGGGGCGCTTTTGCTCATGGGGTCTTCATGGCGATCCGGCGCGCCGCCTGTCAACGCTTGCACCAACGGCCCGGCTCTCCGACAATCCCGGACACCCCGCAAGCAGAGAGGCCGTCATGTCGTACCTGCGCGCCCTGCCGCTCTTCGCCTTCATGCTGGTGCTGGTGAATCTTTTCGCCTTCGCCGCGCCGGCCGCCTTCGAGGGCGTGTGGTTCGCCGTGCCCCTGGTGTCGGGGGCGACGTGGAAGATGACCGGCGGTCACGTGCTGCTCGCCATTTCCGTCGTCCTGCTCTACGTGGAGCTGCTCAAGGCGACGCGCAGCGGCTCCATCTCCATCCTGGACCACGTCCTGTCCACGCTGGTCTTCGTCATCTTCCTTCTGGAGTTCCTGCTGGTGGCCCCCATGGGCAACGCGGTGGTCTTCCTCATCATGCTCATGACGGCGGCGGACGTGGTGGGCGGCTTCACCGTGACCATCTCCACCGCCCGGCGCGATTTCGGCGGCAGCCCGTTCGAGGAATAGGCCGTGCCCGGACTCCTCGTCGCCGCGCCCGCCTCCGGCGGCGGCAAGACCGTCGCCACCGCCGGCCTGTGCGCCGCCCTGGCGGCGGACGGCCTGCGCATCGCCCCGGCCAAGACGGGCCCCGACTACATCGACCCGCGCTTCCTCGCCCACGCCGCCGGCCGGCCCGCCGTCAACCTGGACACCTGGGCCATGCGCCCCGCCGTGGTGGACGGCCTGCTGGCCGGGGCGGCGGCCGGCGCCGACCTGGTGGTGGCGGAGGGCGTCATGGGGCTGTTCGACGGCGCGCCCGGGGCGGGCGCCGCCGGCTCCGGCAGCACCGCCGACCTCGCCCGGCGCACCGGCTGGCCCGTGGTGCTGGTGGTGGACGGGACGGGCCAGGGGGCCTCCGCCGCCGCCCTGGTGCGCGGCTTCCGCGACCACGACCCGGGCGTGCGCCTGGCCGGGGTGATCTTCACGCGCGTGGGCGGCGGTGCCCACGCCGAGACCCTGCGCCAGGCCGTGGCCGCGCTGGGCGTTCCGGTGCTTGGCACGCTGGCGCGCGACGCCACCCTCGCCCTGCCGTCGCGCCACCTGGGCCTTGTTCCCGCCGCCGAGCAGGCCGGGCTGGAAGAGGCCCTGGCGACGGCCGCCGACCGCGTGCGCGAGGGCGTGGACCTGGCCGCCGTGCGCGCCGCCGCCGGGCCCGATCCGGCGCCGGCAGCGCCGCCCGCCCCCCTGCCGCCGCCGGGGCAGCGCATCGCCGTGGCCGATGACGCCGCCTTCGCCTTCGCCTACGCCCACGTCCTGGACGGCTGGCGGCGCGCCGGGGCGGAGACGGTGCCCTTCTCGCCCCTCAACGACGAGGCCCCGGACGCCGATGCCGACGCCGTCTACCTGCCGGGCGGCTATCCGGAGCTGCACGCCGGCCGGCTGGCGGCGAACGCAACCTTCCGGGCCGGCCTGCACGCGGCGGCCAGACGGGGGGCGCGGGTGTACGGCGAGTGCGGCGGCTACATGGCCCTGGGCGAAGGGCTCATCGACGCCGACGGCACGCACCACCGCATGGCCGGTCTCCTCCCCCTTACCACCTCCTTCGCCCGGCGCCGGCTGCACCTGGGCTATCGCGCGGCACGCCTGACGGAAGACGGGACGCGGGTGCGCGGCCACGAGTTCCACTACGCCACGGTGGTGGCGGAGGGCCCCGGCGAGGCCTTCGCCGAGGCGTGGGACGCGCGGGGCAATCCGCGCGGCTTCCTCGGCCGGCGCGTGGGCCCCGTCGCCGGCTCCTTCCTGCACCTCATGGACCGCTGCTGAGGGCGGCGCGCAGGCGTTCGCGGGCGGCGGCGTCGGGCGGCAGGCCGAAACGCAGCCACGCCGGATGGTCGCGGAAGGCGCGCACCAGGATGCCCTGGCGGCCCAGGTGCGCCTCCAGTGCCGCCGCGTCGGGATGTTCCGCCAGGACGAAAAGGTCCGTGCCGCCCGGGACGGTGAGCCCGGCGTCCGTGAGCAGGGCTTCCAGGTCGGCACGGGCGCGGGCCAGGGCGTCGCGCGTGGCGTCGATCCACGCCGTGTCCGCATAGGCCCGCTCCGCCACGGCCAGGGCCGGGCCGCTCACGGCCCAGCGCCCCAGCCGCTGCGCCAGGGCGCCCGTCCAGCGCGGCGCCCCCAGCGCCACGCCCAGGCGCAGCCCCGCCAGCCCGAAGAACTTGCCGAAGGAACGCAGCACCAGCAGGCGGTCGGTGTCGGCCGTCCACGGGGCAACGCTGGCCCCCGGCGCCACGTCGGCGAAGGCCTCGTCCACCACCATCAGGGCGGCGCGGCAGCCCATGGTCGCCGCCCGATCGACGAGGGTTTCCGGCGCCCATCGCCGGCCGTCCGGGTTGTTGGGGTTGGCGAGCACCAGGGCGCAGGCGTCGCCGGGCATGTCGGCGGGATCGTCGATGAGCACCACGTCGTGCCCGGCCAGGGCCCAGCAGCGGGCGTGCTCGCCGTAGGTGGGATGCACCACGGCGACCCTGCCCGGCGGCAGGACGAGGGGCAGGAGCTGGATGAGCATCTGCGATCCCGGCGCCAGCACCGTGCCGGCGCCTTCCGGCGCGCCGTAATACGCGCGCGCGGCGGCGGCCACGCGCGCCTCCCGGCCGGCGTCGGGCAGGTCATGGAACACGGCGGGATCGAGGGCCGGCACCGGCCAGGGCCACGGATTCATGCCCGTGGACAGGTCCAGCCAGCCGGCGTCCGGCTCGCCGAAGCGCCGGCGGGCGCGTTCCAGGTCGCCGCCGTGGGGGACCGGAGCCGTGACGTTGGGAAGAGCAGCCATCACGCTCTCAGCGACCGGAAAGACCGTTCATGGTTTGGTGTCAGCACCACCCGGCTTGGGCGCCGTGGACCGAAGGCCGTCAATATGCTCATTGAGGGAGGGCAAAATGGGATTCCACATGGGATCGAGAATGAAATCGACCCCTTCCCGACGAGCCTGTTTGGCAGCAGGGACAAAATCGCTATCCCCGGCAACCAGAACGATCTGATCCACTTGCCCCTTGAGAGACAGCGTTGCGATATCCAGGGCGATTTTCATGTCCACGCCTTTTTGGTGGACACCGTACTTGAAGTGGTCGTCGTTTAAATCCGATGACCTGAGTGTGCCATTGGCCAAAGGTTTCGTATATTGAGGTTTCAAGACCCAGCCATCTTCCTGGCCAAGCTCACCCAGCCGTAAAGCAACTTTGCGAAGTTTGCGAAGTTCCTGATGAAAAAGGGTCCGAAAACGCGCGATATCGCTTTTTCCGAAATTAATACTCGCGCCGGAAACGGGCTTGTGGGCCCGTTTATCGAGGGGCGGGCAATCATAAACGATGATGCGATGGAGTGTCTGGCGTTCTTTTTCTTCCCTGTTGTCCTTTTTTTGCGTGAGATGGGCGAGCGCCATCTGATGAAGCGTGCGCGCCACCGCCCGGGAATCATGCGGATTTTTGTCGGTGTAGATGTGGGAGAAGCGTTTGACGAAGAAACCGGCGTCAACAAGAACAGCGGTGGGCATCAATGGCCTCCGAACCAAAAAATCCCCCGGGGCGGGCTACCGGCCAATGGGTAATCCGGTAACGCGCGGCCGGGGGACAATGGATAACCTATGTATGCCACGGTGGCGGCCGACGTTCAAGACCCCGTACAGGAAGGCCGGCAGCGCAGGCCGTTGCGGCCGCCCCGTATCCAGCCCGGATTGCTCACGGCCATCGACTCCGTGAGAGATACGGGCTAACTTCCGGCGCGACCCGAAACATCGCGTATAAAGAGGGTAAGGCATGCTCAACGCACGGCGCGTACCGGTCACGGTCATCACGGGCTTCCTGGGGGCGGGCAAGACCAGCCTCATCCGGCACCTGCTGGCCAATGCCGGCGGCCGGCGGCTGGCGCTCGTCATCAACGAGTTCGGCGACGTGGGCGTGGACGGCGAGATCCTCAAGGGCTGCGGCGACGCCGCCTGCCCCGCCGACGACGACGTGGTGGAGCTGGCCAACGGCTGCCTGTGCTGCACGGTGGCGGATGCCTTCGTGCCCACGCTGACGAAGCTCCTGGACCGCGACCCGCCGCCCGACCACATGGTCATCGAGACCTCCGGCCTGGCCCTGCCCAAGCCGCTGGTGCAGGCCTTCCGCTGGCCGGAAGTGCGCACGCGCACCACCGTGGACGGCGTGGTGGCGGTGGTGGACGGCCCGGCCGTGGCCGACGGCCTGTTCGCCGCCGATCCCGCCGCCGTGGACGCCGCCCGCCGGGCCGACGAAAGCCTCGACCACGAAACGCCGCTGGGGGAGCTGTTCGCCGACCAGCTCGCCTGCGCCGATCTGGCCGTGGTGGGCAAGGCGGACCGCCTGGACGACGCGGCGCTGGACCGCGTGCGGACCACGGTGGAAGGCGGCCTGCGGGCCGGCGTGGAGGCCGTGACGGCCGCCCACGGCCGGCTCGATCCGGCCCTGGTGCTGGGGCTGGGCCAGGGCGTGGAGGACGGCGTGGACGCCCGGCCGTCGCACCACGACGATGAGGACGACGACCACGACCACGACCACGACGATTTCACCAGCTTCGCCGTGGCGCCACCGCCGGCGGACGATGCCGGCGCCCTGGCCGAGCGGGTGGAACGCGCCCTGGCCGTTCCCGGCGTGCTGCGCATCAAGGGCACGGCCCGCGTGGCCGGCAAGCCGGCGCGCCTGGTGCTCCAGGGGGTGGGCCGGCGGCTGGACCACTATTTCGACCGCCCGTGGCGCGACGGGGAATCGCCGGGGCTCGTGGTCATCGGCGCCCACGACCTGGATCGCGGCGCCGTGGAATCAGTCCTGGGGCTGTAGCCCCGCATCCGCCAGGAACCGCCGGTACCAGGTGTCCTTCGCCGGGTCCGTCTGGCGCGTTACCACGGGCGCGGCAAAGGCGTCGGCCGCCAGGTCGTCGAGGCCCAGGAAGGCGGCGATGCGGTGCATGGTGGCGCTGTAATCGGCCACCAGGTCCTCGTAGGCGACGCCCAGGACGGGCCGGTCCGTGGCCGCCAGGGCCGCCGTCCAGCCGTGCTCGTGCCGCAGGGCGAGGTGCAGGGCGCGGGCGATGCCCGGTGCGTCGTAGCCGGCGCGCGCCGGCGCCGCGGTTTCGTCGTCCAGCCGCCAGATATCCGTTTCCATGGCCCGGTGGAGGGAGACGGCCTGGGCGATACGGTCGCGCCGGTAGAGCTGGACGCAGGCGTCGAACTGGCCCAGGAAACGCGCCGCGCCGTCCGGGCCCACGGTATTCCACAGATGGTTCCAGTGGGCCTTGATCCCGAAGACGCCGTTGGCGGTGCTGCGGCGGGTGAGGAGGAAGTACCAGTAGTCGGCGAAATCCGCCTTGCCGTTGCCGGTGCGCGCAAGCCACGCGTTGATGTGGCGCTGGTTGAGGTATTCCACGGGATGGCCGGCACGTCCGGTGGCGGCGAGTCCGTCGGCCACCAGCTCGCTGCCCACGCGCGGCCCGGAGCACAGAATGTAGCGCACTTGCGGGACCACGGGCGGCCCGTCGCGTTCGGGCGCCATTTCCGCCCGGATGCGGGCCGCCGCCCCGTCCTCAGCGTCCGTCATGCCGCGAGGGTAGCAGCGCGGCGGGCGCGTGCGCTACCGTCGGCCCATGAGCGAGAAGGCGCCTTTCGCCCGGGCGGAGGCCGCCCGACGGGCGGGCGACACGGCGGCGGCCCGGCGGCTGTACGCCGCCGTGCCGCGCGACGCCCCGATGCGCCCGGAAGCCTGTTACAACTGCGGCGTTCTGGCCCTCGACGCCGGCCAGCCGGCGGCGGCGCTGGTCCCGCTGCGTGAGGCCGTGGCGGCGCGGCCGGACGACCCGGACATGCTGCATGCCCTGGGGGTGTGCCTGCGGCAACTGGGCCGCCCGGAAGCGGCCCTGAACGCCCTGCGTCTGGCGCATGCGGCGGGCGCGGCGGGCCCGGCGGCGGCGGCCGATCTGGCCATGGCGACGGGCGAGAGCGGCGACTGGGCGGCGGCGGCGGAGGCTCTTTTCGCCGACCGTCAGCACTGGCCGGGCAACGCCCGGCTGGCCAACGCCCACGGCCGCGCCCTGGCGCACGGGCAGGCCCACGCGGCGGCGGCCGACGCCTTCCGCAGCGCCGTCGCCCTGGCCCC
>Ga0207714_1001953_pt1 | contig 12870 bp, 8 predicted proteins | sample PonA232FremontCA_2_FD_187270 | JGI IMG/M metagenome (GOLD analysis project Ga0207714, IMG submission 187270) | Marine sediment microbial community from Fremont, CA, USA - Pond A23 Sediment 2 (SPAdes) | ecosystem: Environmental > Aquatic > Marine > Unclassified | place: USA: Fremont, California... | reverse complement strand
GCGGGTGGGACAGGCGGCCGGGGCGCAGGACGAGGCGGGGGCGCGTCGGGCCGGCGGAATGGCGATGGGGCTCGCCACCCTCTTCATGGCGGGCACGGCCACGCTCTTCTGGACACTGCCGCGGCCCATCGTGGGGCTGTACCTGGATCTCTCCGATCCCGGCAACGCCGAGGTGATTGCGCTGGCGGTGCAGCTGCTGGGGGTGGCGGCCGTCTTTCAGCTGTTCGACGGCCTGCAGGTGGCCGCCCACGGGGCCCTGCAGGGCCTCAAGGACACGCGGGTGCCGATGGGCATTGCGGTCGGGACGTACTGGGGCATCGGGCTCGTGACGGGCTACCTGTGGGGGGTGCGCGGCGGTGGGGGCCCCGAGGCCCTCTGGTGGGGACTGGTAACGGGGCTCGCCGCGGCGTCCGTCCTTCTGCTTACGCGCTTCCACCGCCAGGTGGGGCGGGCCATTAGAAAAGAGGCCGTGCCGGCCGACTCGAACGGGACGGCGCCCCCGGCGTCGGCGGTAGAAGTACCGGCAGAGGAGGAGAGGCAGTCGGGCTAACGCCTCCACGTATTGCCGTCGTCCAGGTTGCCGTCGCTCAGGCGAGGGGCTTCCTGCCCGCGACGAACGCCTGACTGAAGGTTGAGCGTCACTCCTGCTCCTCACACAACCCTACATTCCAATGATTGCTCGCGTGTGGCGAGGGTGGACGGCCCCGGACGATGCGGACCGGTACGAGCGGCTGCTCCGAACTGAGATTCTGCCCGATATTGCGGCCCAGAGCGGCGAGGGCTTTCGCGGGGCGGAGGTGTATCGACGGCCGGACGGGGACGATGTGGCATTCATGACGGTTCTGCGCTTCGCCTCGATGGGCGCGGTTCGGCGCTTTGTGGGAACGGATCTGCAGGAGGCTCACGTGCCGCCTGCCGCTCGCGCGCTGCTCCGCCGGTTCGAGGACGAGGTGACCCACTACGACGTGGTCGTCGACAATCGCGAACAATGAGTCCTACACTCACCTGCCTAGATTGCAATGCACGTTGAAACCCTCGGCGACGGCCGACCGGAGTATACCATCCTGGCCTGTGTCCATGGCGACGAGACCTGTGGATGGCACGCCCTCAATCGCCTCAAGGCGGGCGACGTGACGCTGCAGGCCCCGGTCAAGTTCGTCCTTGCCAACGAGCGCGCGTTCAAGCTCGGCTACCGGTTCTGCGATACGGATTTGAATCGGGCCATGCCGGGCGACGCGTCGAGCGATCAGCACGAGGTGCGCCTCGCGGCCCGCCTCCGACGCGAACTGGAAGGCACCACCGTCATCGATTTCCACTCTACCGAGTCGCGGGGCTGCCCGTACGCGATCGCGACGGGGGGAGACGCAGCCTCCCGTCGACTGGCTCGGTCAACCGGTCTCGACCGCCTCGTCGACATGAGCTACGTCGGCGGGGGCGTGACGGAGCACGTGACGGGCGTGGCCATCGAGTGTGGATACTACGACGACGAGGGCGCGGCGTCCAGCGCGCATCGCATCCTGCTGCACTTTCTGGCCGCCGAAGGACTCATCGACCGCCCCTACGTCCGCTCCACCCCAACGGTGTACGAGGTGTTCGGGGACGCGCCGGGGCGGGGCTTCGAGTTTGTCGCCGAGAACTTTCGGCGCGTGGAGGCGGGGGAGATCTTCGCCACGAAGAACGGGAGCGTGCGGGAGGCGGAGGAGGCCTTTTATCCAGTGCTCATGTCGACGTACGGGTACGAGGACCGCATCGGATTCATGGCCCGACGGGCCGGCCCCGTAATGTGAGGTCCCACCCGGTCCCCTGAAGGAGTGCAGAAGTCCATCGGCCACCCCCGCCGGCCGAAAGAGCGTCGCAGGTCCCCGGGGCCTTGTTGACGAGGACGGGACAGGTCTAAGCAATGCATGCGCAAACCTTCCCTGGACCTACGACGCCTTCGCCGGCGCGTCGTTTGAGAGGCGCCGGAGGTAGACGGAGAAGGTCGCCAGGGAGGCGGCCAGAAGCAGCGTGCTGACTAGTCCCATCGCAGTGCAGGGCCTTGTGGACGAGGCGTCGTGCGAATCCTGAGTACGCAGGGACCAATCTTGGCATGCTCAACGGCGCCGTTGTTCTAGATCCGGAGCGACGGGGGTAGACATCTAGATTATCTTGAGTAGGTGGAGTCATCCCATAGCGCAGTACACTTCTCGGGTCCACCCCTACTGGGGTTGGGGGAGGACGGAGGGGGCTACCGGAGGACCGTGAGCTTTCGGGTCCGGGTGGTGCCCCCTGCCTGCATCCGCACGAAGTACATGCCCGGGGCGAGGCCCGATGTCGAGAGTCGCTTCTGATGGCGCCCCGCCTCGAAGCGGCCCCGCACGACCGCCTTCACCGAGCGTCCCAGAAGGTCGTAGACCGTGATCTGCACCGCTGTGGCTTCGGAGAGCCCGAAGTGAAGCGTGGCGTGCTGCCGGGAGGGGTTGGGAAAGGGGGGACGAAGGGTGATCTGCGTGGGAGGGCGAAACTGGAGGTCCGTCTCGTTGGCCGTATGGGCGGTGCCGGTCGTGTCTACGTGCTGGAGGCGGTAGCTCAGCGAATCGATTGCGTACGGCGGGTTCTCGTCGGTGAACTGGTAGGATCGAGGCCCGGTCGTGGTGCTCTTTGGCGTGGTGTTCTTAGACGTGCTGCTCTCGACGAACGCGATCTGCTCCCACTGGGCCCCGGCGTATTTGCGCTGGACGCGAAAGCCCGTGTTGTTGATTTCGGAGGTTGTTTCCCACGTCAAATGAATGCCCGCGTCGGTGGACTCGGCCGAAAAGTCGACAATTTCCGCGGAGCCCGCCTTGGGGGTGAGGCGGAGCGCAAATCGGGCATCGGCGGGGGCGTCGAGGGAGCCGGCGCCCTCGGCGAGCTCGAAGGTGTGCGCCGCTTCGCGCAGGTCCACGACGGCCCCGGTTACGCGGTCGATCAGCTCCACGCTCCACGTGCGGGGGACGAGGGCACGCTTCGACGCGGGCCAGCGTACGGTGGCCGTGCCCGACGTGCCGACCGAGCGCACCGAGAGCGGATAGGAAAGGGGCTCGTTCCGCGCCGGCGGGGGCTCACTGGCGAGGGTCCGCCGGGCCAGGGCGTCGTCTCGTTGGAGGGGGCTGCTCAGCGTGGCGTAGGTCTTCTCGGTCGGCGGGGGCAGTTGGGTGGCCTCGTATGCGTCCCAGCCCGCCTCCGCGTCGTCATGGAACAGCAGGGTGACGTCGTTCCCGGCGAGGGTGTCGGACGCGTTCTCCACGACGAGGGAGAGGCCCAGCCGGACCCGTTCGTCCTGTGTGGCCGAGAGCAGTGCGGACGTGCTCCCAATAAGGTCGCCCGGGTCGGACTGACGTCCGTCCGCACTAAAGGTGAGGCGAGTCTGGCCCTGGCCGGTCCGGGCACGCTCAACAAAAAACCCCTGCCACGCTGGAATGGTGGCGTTGGGGCCGCCCTGCGTGATCAGGGTCCACTGCCCCTCGCCCGAGGGATCCCAGACCTGCACCGTATTTTGGAAGCCACGTTCGGAGAGGGCGCCCCCGGCCAGGGCGTCGAGGTCGAAGGCGACGTCGTACGGGTTCCCGAGCAGATGGAGGGACGTGCGGGTGTCGAGCCCGTCGACCGTTACGTCCGCGGTCTGGTCTTCGTCGAGGTCGGGAATCTCGAGGGTCAGTCCGTCGGCGGAAATCGGGTCGAGCTCGTCGTCGAAAAAATACAGGATAAAGCCTTCCCCACGCGGCAGTGCCGTCGAGGAGTCCACCGCTGGCGTCCACTCTGTGCCGTCCCAGGTGTACAGCAGGGCCCCCGAGTTGACGCCAAACGTCAGGTCGTCCTCGAAGGCACGTCGGGTCGTGTTCGAGGGCGGGGCGAGCAGGCGCCAGCCCGTGTCGTTCCCGGTCCCGTCCGTGCCCCGGATGGTGGTCCGGTGCGTGGACGGGTCGACGGCGACCGGAAAGGTTGCCTCGGGGCCCCGTGCGCCCGCTTCGTCCTCTACGACGAAGGAAAACTGGTCATTTTCGGGGCTGGAGGCGGTATGGTCGTACTGGACGGCGCCCTCATTCAGGTCCGCCTGGGTAAAGGAGGCAGCAGAACGCCCCCCCACCAGGAGCTCCCCCTGTGCCGGGGCCTCGGTGACGACGTAGGTGAGGGCCGAGGGCGCATCGTCCGGGTCCGAGGCACGGAGCGTGCCGGTCGTGAGCGTCGCGGATCCGCCCGGCGACAGGGCGAGGCCGGAATTCGTCTCAAGGACGGGCGGCTCGTTCACGTCGTCGACCCGAAGCGAAAACTCTTTGCTGTCGTTGGGGGCGGGGTCGATGTCCGGGTCGTTGACCGCGACGGTGACGGCGTAGCGGCGCGTGGCCTCGGCGTCGGCCGATTCGGTGAGCACGAGCTCTCTCGCGTCGGTGAGCGCAAACAAGCCTGCGTCGGGCCCGCCGAGGGAGAGCTCGTTCGTGCCGAGGCCGTCGTCGGCGACCGAGACAGTAGCCACCTCGGTCGGGGGGCTGTTGTTTTCCGCGATCGAGGTGTCGGGTGGATCGAGGGAGACGGTCGGGGCGTCGTTCACGGAGTCCACCGTGATCGAAAACGTTGCCGTGGAGGTGCTCTTTCCGCCCGCATCTTCGACGAAAAACGAAAGGCTATCGTCGGTGGCGCGGGGAGCGGTGTGGTCGTACTGGACGAGCTCTTCCTCCAGGTCCGCCTGTGTAAAGGACGAGCCGGTACTGCCGTCGACCACGAGGGACCCCTGCGTCGGGCCGTCGGTGACGACGTAGGTGAGGGCCGAGGGCGCGTCGTCCGGGTCCGAGGCGCTGAGCTCGCTGGTGGTGAGGGGGGTGGTCCCGCCTTCACGGAGCGTTATTCCGGCGTTCGTGTTGAGGGTCGGGGCTTGGTTCGGGGCGTACTCCAAGGTGACGAGCGCATTGGGGGCGCCCGCCTCCACCGTGAGGGAGTCGCTGCCGCTCATGCTTTTGCCGTACACGCCTCCGTCCGGGAAACTTTCGATTGTGCCGGTGACGCCCTCGGGCAGGTCCCAGGCAATGGTGAGCGCGGCCCCGCTCTCCGCCTGGAAGCGAATTTCGTGCTGCTTGGTCCCCTCGAATTGCGCATCGCCCGGTCGGATGTCCGTCAGAAGCCCCTCCCCGAAGCCGGAGGCGGAAACGTTGTCGTCGACGAGGCGGACGTCAAAGACCTCGGACGGGGGCACCGGGGGCTGTTCCTGCTCCCCGAGCGCCGGGTCGATGCCGTCCGTGGCCTCTGGGGCGAGGCCGAGGGTGAGGGCGAAGGTCTCTCCCTCGCCACTGCGGACGGTAAGTGGAATTTGGGGGTTTGCCTCCTGTGCCTGCGAGGCGCGTGTCGGAAGACCGAACCCAACCAGCAGCACGGCGATGAGGGCTGCCCGGGTCGCTCGTCGGCCACAGATTAAAAGGGAAGTGTCCATCATGATGGGGAGGAAAGAGCCCGACTGAAAAAGATGGGGGCCGTTCCCCGGGCCGTCCAAGTTTCTGTGTCACGAGCGTCTTACTGGAGACCGTGCACCCGGCGGGCTGAGACGGCCGGGGAACAGGGCGACGTCCGAACAGCCCCGGAACACAACCCGACGGTTCCGCCTCGGCAGAGGGACAAGAATCTTGCCAGGACCCAGCAGGGGCTTTGCTGTGGCGAGGGCGTACGCTGCGTCGTCCGTCGTAGGAACCTCCGGCCCGACTTTTCCTGACCGGTTCCGGAATGCGGCCCGGAGCACCGTGGGGACTTGCCGCTGTTCCGGCGGGGGCAGGCCGAAGCGTGCGTCGAGATCCGGGCGCCTCCCTACACGGCTACGTTCGAGGGAGACGTGACCTCCAGGGTGACAATCTCCTTGAAGTCAAGCGCGACGAGGCACTCGTCCTTGAGCGCTCCGTTCTGGTCCGCCGACTGATACGTGTACAGCTTCTTCTCGCTGATCCTGGAGGGCTCGCGCTGGTAGGTCGTAAAGTCCTGCGCCATCTGCCGGGCCGTAGACTCCGGCACGCCTTCGAGATTTCGATTGTGGAACGAAGACGCACTCGGACGGGAGGCCCGAGTTGGACTCTGGAACGTGATGTTTACGGTGGAGGCAGGTTCATCCATGATGCATCCAGGAACGTTTGCGAGGAGAAAACACGGACTGCGGCACTGACGAAGGGCGCCTCGCTTCCCTTGGTCGCGTGCAGGGAGTCCTCGTACAATACGGGCGAATCTGTTGAGCCTCGGGGACGGCTGGGCGTGTATGGCCTTCAGTTCCGCCCCACGGTGGGGGGCATTTCCGTTTCGTTGCTGAACGAGAACCAAATGAGCATCGCCTGGTCCGTTGGGCCGAACGGGCAATCGGCCTCGCGGTATTCCGCCCATCCACGGCGGTAGGCATATCGCCCGGCCCGGCGCAGATTGGGCGGAAGGTTCTCGGTCGGCGACTCGTCGGGGTCAGAGTCTGGGGCGGATCCGAACGGAAGAAAAGAGTTCTTGAGAAACATTCTGGTTTGTCCACTGGGAAAAAGGCCGTTTGGGGAGGCTCCGGAGGGCCCGTCGGTGAAACGAGCCGTCTGGGATGTATCGGTCGAATAGTCCTCCACCTGCAGGTATCGACGGCCATGGGGGGACCTTAAGCGAGCGGATGGCTGCGGTCCTGCGCGCCTCAATTTCTGCGACGCGCAATCAGTGGCTGGGGACGGCACCGGTCTCCGTCTCCACGACAGATCGAGGGGCGTTTGGAAGGAGGCCCCGCAATTTTGGTGGATGCTATACCGCAGCCAAAACCGTTCCAGTTGTCCAAAAAGTGCCGGGGCCTTAGTGAGCCGTGCATCGTCGACGAGCCGGCAGGGCGCAATGTGCGGTCTCCCTCGAGGACAAAGGGTGGAATGCGGGAGGCATTGGGGCGTTGGGCCGGCATCGAGGCGATCTGAGAAGGCTGCTGCTCGTCCTCGCGCCGGGCCTCCAATCGGGGCAATTCGTGATGAGGTCGGGAAAATCTACTGCCTCTCCGAGAAGATATTTTTCGGGTGAGGGCACTTCCCAAGCGGTGAGGGGCGGGCCTTCAGCCCGGCGCGTCTGCCCGGTGCACGGGCGGAGGGGGACGAACCATTTGAAACGGTTTGGGTACATACATCCCATTCACCGACTGCTCAGAGGATTTCCATCTCTCATGACTCTCTCCCAGCGGTCCATCGGACGCCGGTGCCTGGTCATTGGTGCGTGGTTCCTCGTGGTTCTGTGGGGGATTGGGGGCGCCACGTCGCTACAGGCGCAGTCACAGGCCTCTGACAACCCGAGTCCGCACAGCGAGGCGACACTCATCAGCGAGCAGGAGGCGATCGTGCCCGGGGAGCCCCTAACGGTGGGCCTGCGGCTGAAAATGGACGCGGGGTGGCACAGCTACTGGAAGAACCCGGGGACGTCTGGAGAGCCGACGACCCTCGACTGGGCGCTGCCGGAAAGCTACGAGACAAGTGGATTTCAGTGGCCCTATCCACACCAAATTGAGTTCGGGTCCCTGATTAGCTACGGGTACTCCGACGAGGTTTTGCTGATTGCCACCGTCACCCCGCCGGACACGCTGACGCCGGGTACGACGGCGACCCTCAGTGGACGCGCCGAGTGGCTGATTTGCGAGGAAATCTGTTTGCCCGCACACTCGGAGGTGGGGGTAACGCTTCCCGTGTCCGACGAGGCCCCGGCAGAATCGAAGCGGGCCTCTGCCTTCGAGGCGGCACGGGCGAAGCATCCGAAGCGTGTGAGCGACTGGTCGGTAGGGGCGGGGCGCAGTGAGGGCCGCTACACCCTGATCTTGGGGGCGCCGGAGGGAGCGCGGCCGGACCTAGAAGACGCACACTTCTTTCCGTCGGAGACGTCCGTCGTCGATCCGGGGGCGCCCCAGCCCGTGACGCGGGACGGGGACACGTATACGGTTGCGCTGCAACAGTCGGAGTATGCTGAGGCGCCGGCCGATCGGCTGCGGGGGGTGCTGGTGGCGCCCGAGGGCACGAGCTGGGACCCAAACGGTCAGGTGCGTGCCATGCGGGTGGATGTGCCGGTCGACTCGACGCTTTCGGTGGCTGACGCGATGGGGGCCGGCCCCTCGTCGGCCGGCGGCGGACTCTCGCTTCCGTGGGCGCTTGCGTTTGCGCTCGCCGGTGGGGTTCTGCTCAACCTGATGCCCTGCGTGTTTCCGGTCCTGTCGGTGAAGATCCTCGGGTTCGCCGAAGAGGCGGGGGGCGAGGCGGGCGCCATGCGACGTCACGGGCTGCTCTTTGGTGCGGGTGTGCTGGGGTCGATGTGGCTCCTGGCCGGGGGGCTTCTGGCCCTGCGGGCGGCGGGCAGCCAGATTGGGTGGGGCTTTCAGCTCCAGTCGCCCATCTTCATTGCCCTCATGACGATGCTGTTCTTCGGCATCGGGTTGAACCTGCTCGGGGCCTTCGAGGTCGGCACGACCCTCATGAGCTGGGGCGGGCGGATGGAGACGGCCGCGTCCGGGGGCGGCAACCTGAGTGCCTTCCTCACCGGCGTGCTCGCCACGGTCGTCGCGACGCCCTGCACGGCGCCGTTCATGGGGGCGGCCCTCGGCGTGGCGCTTACGCTCTCGACGGTGGGGGCGCTGCTGATCTTCACGGCCCTCGGCGTCGGCATGGCTGCCCCGTACGTTGTTCTTTCCACGACCCCGGCCCTCCTCGATCGCCTGCCCGACCCGGGCGCCTGGATGGAGACGCTGAAGCAAGCCTTCGCCTTCCCCATGTTTGCGACCGCCATCTGGCTCGTGTGGGTCTTTGGGCGGCAGACGAGCACCGGCGGGGTGGCCTTTCTGCTCGCCGGGCTCCTGTTGCTGGGCGTGGCGGCCTGGATCGTGAATCGCTGGTCGGCGCCGCAGCTCTCGCAGACGGCCATGGTGGTCACGCGGGGGCTCGCGGGGGCCGCGCTGGTGGGCGGCATTGCCATCGCGGTCATCGGGGCCGGCTCGGCCCCCGCCGAGGAGGCCACGGCTACGACCCAGGGGGCATCGGGAGCGGAGCGGACGTGGCGCTCCTACGCCCCAGAAACTGTCGAGTCGCTCCGGGCCGAGGGCCGTCCGGTCTTCGTAGACTTTACCGCCGCCTGGTGCCTTACCTGTCAGGTCAACAAGCGCCGCGTGTTGACGGCCGAGTCGGTACAGAATGCATTCGACGAGAAGAATGTGGCGCTCGTGCGGGCCGACTGGACGAACCGCGACCCAGAGATCACCCGTGCGCTCGAATCGCACGGCCGGAGCGGCGTCCCGGTCTACGTGTTGTACGCGGGCGACGGCTCCGAGCCCGAGCTCCTGCCGGAGGTGCTTACGGAAGACACGGTCCTCGATGCTCTGGACGCCCTCTCCTCGACGGTCGCTGCACGAGAGCCCCGCTGACTCAACTGTAGCAGGGCGGTTACAACCTCCGCCGCCACCGCCGATTGTGACCATTGCGTTTCTCTGAAACAACCATCCGTGTTCCCATGACTGCACGCCTACCCCAAGTCATCTGCGCGGCCCTCGCTCTCGGAGTGCTAGCGGCCGGAGCGCTTCCTGCGACGAGCTGGGCCCAGACCAATCAGGCCGAGGTGGGAGAGCCCGCGCCCAACTTTACCCTGAAGGCCGCAGACGGTGACACACACAGCCTGTCTGACTTTGAGGGCCAGTACGTCGTGCTCGAGTGGCTCAACTTCGGGTGCCCGTTCGTCGGAAAGCACTACGGCAGCGGAAACATGCAGCGGCTCCAGGACACCTACACCGACGAGGGCGTCGTGTGGCTCTCAATTGTCTCCTCGGCGCCGGGCAAGCAGGGCTACTATCCGCCCGACGAGATGGTCGAACAGAAGAAAAAGCACGACGGCGACATGACGGCCATATTGATGGATCCGGACGGCGAGGTCGGGAAGACGTACGGCGCAACGGTCACGCCGCACATGTATGTCGTTAGTCCGAAGGGAGAGCTGCTCTACCGCGGGGGCATCGACGACAAGCCCACCACGGACGAGGCCGACATCGAAGGGGCCACGAACTACGTCCGGATGGCCCTCGACGCCGCGATGAATGGGGAAGAGGTGCGCCCCAAGCGCGCGGAGCCGTACGGGTGCACCATCAAATATGCCTCGAAGTAAACGGACGTCCTGCCCCCATTCCCATTCGCCGGCCGGTCGTTCTGGACCGGCCGGCATTTTTTGTGTATGCTGCGGCTTTTCGGAGCCGAGGGCGGCACTTTTTCGGACACGGGGCCTGTGCATCGATTGTGGATAACTGCCCCACGTCGCTGGAAATGACTTCGATTTGGAACAATAACAGATATTAAACCCCTGGCAAGAGGGTCCGGCGGGACGTTTGGGGACCTTTTGTAAATCTGTTATTGTCAATTCTCGAGGAGGGGTGTGGATGCGTTGTGGATAACTTTTTTCGGGGCTCAGGCGGCGTTCTGTCGTCGTACACGCTGAACTTCTGTTATTTCAATGGGGGCGAGCGTCCCGAAAGCCTCAGAACTCGCTTGGTCCGCAAGTGCGAAGCCAAGCCATCGTGGGGGGGCCTCGTTGCTCCGGCGCGGATCGGTTTTTGCGGAAGAAATGAGTAGGTTTTCCGAAGATGCCGTTTCGACGGCGAACCGAGCGGGAGCGCGTTGCGTTTGCGAATGATGATTTCGACTTTGCACCCGTTGTGAACGCCCCTCGTCTCGTTCTGCTCGGTTGGGACGTCCCCTACACATCTCCATAGATCGAAACGAATTGTACTGGTATGGACATTACAGTCATTGGCACCGGGTACGTCGGCCTCGTCTCGGGCACCTGCTTCGCGGAAATGGGCCACGACGTCACGTGTGTTGACGTCGACGAAGAAAAAGTCGGACAGCTCTCCAACGGCGAGGTCCCGATCTATGAGCCCGAACTGAATCGGTATTTTGAACGGGCACGGGCAGAGGACCGCCTCCACTTCACGACGGACCTGGCGGACGGACTCACCGACGCGAAAATCATATTCTTTGCCCTCCCGACGCCGCCGGGCGAAGACGGCTCCGCCGATCTCTCGTACGTGTTGAAGGCGGCGTCGGACGTGGCCGATCTGCTGAGGGAGGCGGACGATCCGGAGTACCGAATTGTCGTCAACAAGAGCACCGTGCCGGTCGGCACCGGCGATCGGGTAGAGGAGGCATTTGCGGACTGCGGCCTCGAAATCGGTGAGGATGTGGACGTCGTCTCCAACCCCGAGTTTTTGCGGGAGGGATCTGCGGTGGAGGACTTCCTGAAGCCGGACCGCGTCGTGATCGGAACGGAGAGCGACCAGGCCGCCGAGAAGATGAAGCGGCTCTACGAGCCGTTCGTGCGGCAGGGCAACCCCGTTCTCGTCGTCGACCGTCGTTCGGCGGAGATGATCAAGTACGCGGCCAATTCGCTTCTGGCCACGCGCATCTCGTTTATGAACGAGATTGCGAACGTGTGCGAGCGGGTTGGGGCGAACGTAGACAAGGTGCGCCTCGGCATCAGCAAGGACCACCGCATTGGGCCGCACTTCCTGTACGCCGGCATCGGCTTCGGGGGCAGTTGCTTCCCGAAGGACGTGCAGGCCCTCGCCCGGAAGGGCCGGGAGAAGGGGTACGACTTCCAAATTCTGGACGCCGTCCTCGACGTAAACGATCAGCAGCGGCGGCGCCTGGCCGAGCAGGTGGAAGACTACTTCGACGGCGACCTGGACGGGCGGCGGATTGCCCTCTGGGGCCTGTCTTTCAAGCCCGGGACCGACGACACCCGAGAGGCGCCCTCGCACGTTATCATCGATTACCTCCTGGAGAGGGGCGCCGACGTGGTGGGGTACGACCCCGAGGCCATCGAGACGACGAAAGAGACGTTCGACGACCAGATCGCGTACGCCGACGGCATGTACGAAGCGGTCGACGGGGCCGAGGCACTCCTGATCTGTACGGAGTGGCACGAGTTTCGGCGGCCGGACCTGGGCGCGGTGCGGGAGCACCTGGAGAACCCGCTCGTGCTTGACGGACGCAACCTGTACGAGCCCGCCCGGATGGCCGAGATGGGCTTTGAGTACCACAGCATCGGACGGCCGAGCTACGCGCCGGAGACCAAGCCGGAAGCCATTGAGGAGGCCATCGTCGAAAACGGACAGCCGTAGCCCCTCGCCCTACGTTCTCTTTTCCACGTGTCTACGCCTACGCTCATGCCCCGTACCCTTATCACCGGCGGTGCCGGTTTCCTCGGCTCTCATCTCTGCGACCGCCTCATCGAGGAGGGCCACTCGGTGATCTGTATGGACAACCTCATTACGGGCGACACCGAAAACATCGAGCACCTGTTCGAGCTCGGGCAGGACCGCTTCCGATTCGTCGAGTACGACGTGACCGACTACCTCCACGTCAACGGCGAGCTCGACTACGTCCTCCACTTCGCGAGCCCCGCCGCGCCGGACGACTACCTGCAGTACCCGATCCAGACGTTGAAGGTCGGGGCCCTCGGCACCCACAAGGCCCTGGGCCTCGCAAAGGCGAAAGACGCCCGCTTGCTGATCGCGTCCACGAGCGAGGTGTACGGCGACCCGCAGGTCCATCCGCAGCCGGAAGACTACTGGGGCAACGTGAATCCGGTGGGCAAGCGCGGGGTGTACGACGAGGCCAAGCGGTTCGGGGAGGCGCTCACGATGGCCTACCACCGGTACCACGGCGTGGAAACCCGCATCGCGCGGATCTTCAACACGTATGGACCGCGGATGCGCGTGGACGACGGCCGGGCGCTCCCCAACTTCATGTCGCAGGCGCTGCGGGGCGATCCGCTCACCGTCTACGGCGACGGCAGCCAGACGCGCGCGTTTTGCTACGTCGACGACCTCGTGGAGGGCCTCTACCGGCTCCTGAT
>Ga0207714_1001950_pt1 | contig 12901 bp, 11 predicted proteins | sample PonA232FremontCA_2_FD_187270 | JGI IMG/M metagenome (GOLD analysis project Ga0207714, IMG submission 187270) | Marine sediment microbial community from Fremont, CA, USA - Pond A23 Sediment 2 (SPAdes) | ecosystem: Environmental > Aquatic > Marine > Unclassified | place: USA: Fremont, California... | reverse complement strand
AATGAATAATGGGCACTGATTAAGGGTCTGACCAGAGGCAGTTGCCCGTTTAGACAAATAAAAGTCCGGATTTAATAATCCGTATGAAATTTTCATCAAATTTTGGCGCAAATTTAGCGTATTTTTGATTTTTATGGATATCTTCACTAACTTGCATTATCTCAAAGATTTATCATGAGAGCCGGTCGCTATAGAATCAATTTATTGTTATTCAGTCATTTACTTTTCATCCTCTGCACCCTGTCCTTCTCACTACAGGGGTCCGGTTGGCATGACCCCCCTGATGTTTATTCTTCTTCGGATCGTCTGGGAGTCACCGAAAAAGATTTCAAGGGTATTTCATCCCAGACAGCGGATAATGGAGTTACGGCGGATAACGGGGTTTTTGAATTTTCTGCCGGTCCCGATTTAATGGGTTTCGCCCATCCCTTCTGCTCTTTCTTCACCGTGAACAACATCACCCAAAACCTGCCTGAATTTCTAACTGACCCGCAATACAATTTATTGCATCTTTTTCTTGCCGGGTTGGTTGTTTTGCTTTTTATGATTTACCGGGAAAGGAATATTCGGAAGCGCAAGGATGAGCTGAGGCGGATGATACAGTCGCGCTCACGTGAACTCGAATTTCAGCAGGAGGAGCTGCGCACCCAGATTGAATTCACCACCATCCAGAACCATAAGATCGAGAAACAAAACGAAGAACTGAGGTCGCACCGGCAACAGCTGGAGGAGCTTGTCAATAAGCGAACCGCCGACCTGGAGGCTGCCAAGAAACGGGCCGAGGAGTCGGATCGGCTAAAAAGTGCTTTCCTGGCAAATATGAGCCATGAGATCCGTACCCCCATGAATGCGATTGTCGGATTCACCAACATCATGCTGGAAGAGCACCTTTCCGAAGAGGAACAAAACGAGCTGCTGGAGCATATCCATGACAGCAGCAACTACCTGCTCAAACTCATCGAGAACATCATCGATATTTCCAAGATGGAATCAGGCGAGCTGAAATTCAAGTTCCGGCCGGTCAATGTCAACGGTTTTATGGATGAGCTGTACAATGATTACATTGCTCACAAAGAGACGCGTCAGAAAAACCTGAGCATCAAAGTCAGCAAGGAAGCCCCTGACCGGGATGTTTACCTGCATACCGATATTTACCGGGTGAAGCAGATCCTTGGCAATTTGGTGGAGAACGCCTTGAAATTTACCTATGAGGGCAATATAGAAATTGGATACCATTTATCGACCCTGGATGATACCCCGGCGGTTAAATTTTATGTGAGCGATACCGGCATTGGGATGACCCCCCAACAGCAGGAACATATTTTTGAGATATTCCGCAAAAACAGCAACAACCAGACCCATTTATACGATGGCACAGGCATTGGACTGAGCATCTGCAAGAAGATCACCCGGGCCCTGGAAGGCCATATAGATGTATCATCTGAAGCCGGCGAAGGTTCCGTCTTTACAGTAACCATCCCGCATCATCCCGCCACTAAGCCTGTACAATCTGAGGTGTGAATGCTTAGCACTTTTTAACATTCTTGAGCCATCCGATCCCGGGGATAGATGTACAATATGATGTGTAAAAACTTAGCATTTTTAACGCCCCCGACGCATCCGGGCCGGTGGGATTCATATACAATCCGAGGTGTAAAAGCTTAACACTTTTTAACCCGCATTGCAAACAGAGATTCGTATCTTTGTAGTAAGCCGCTTTGTTGTGATGAGCAAATGGTGTCCCTGGATTAAATTTATAGCGGAAAATACAGGCATTTCAGCAATATGAAAAGAGGGAAACTTTTTATCCTGGTTGTTTTTTTGTTGTTGCACACCCTGGCGAGTGGGCAGGATCAGAAGGTGGGTCTTGTCCTGAGCGGAGGAGGCGCCAAAGGACTGGCCCATATTGGCGTTATTAAAGCCCTGGAGGAGAATGATGTAGCCATCGACTATGTGGCGGGTACGTCGATGGGCGCCATCATTGGTGGACTATATGCCGCCGGCTATTCGCCTGAAGAGATGGAGGAGCTGACTACATCGAGCCGGTTCGTACGGTGGGCCAATGGCATTGTTCCCGAGAAATACATTTACCATTTCAAAAAAAACGATCAGTATCCTTCCCTTTTCACCTTCAACATTGAAGTGGAGGATTCTGTGCCACGGGCCAAGCTCCCTTCCAGCCTGGTGAGCACCCACCTGATGGATTTTCATTTTCTGCGTTATATGGCCCCGGCCAATGCCCGGGCCAACAATGATTTCGACCGGCTTTTCGTGCCCTTTCGTTGTGTGGCTACTGATATCACCCACAACAAAGAAGTGGTATTTAAAGAGGGAAGCCTGGCCAGGGCTATCCGCGCATCCATGACTTTTCCCTTTTATTACCGGCCATTGGAGTCAGATAGCATCGTCTATTTTGACGGGGGCATGAAAAACAATTTTCCGGCCGATGTAGTCCAGAAAGATTTTAACCCGGATTACCTGATTGGCAGCAAAACGGCCAAAAATGCACCGCGGCCCGAAACGGACGATATCCTGCTCCAGGTGCAAAACGTTTTCCTCGGCAATACCGATTATCAGCTGCCGGACTCCACAGGTTACCTCATAGATATCAACATGGATTCGACCAACCTGTTTAATTTCCAGCGGGCACAACAAATCATTGATAAGGGTTATCGCACCACATTGCGCAACCTTGACAGCCTGATGCAAAAAATACCTGCCCGGCGGCCGAAAGAGGTGGTTCAGCAACGCCGTGATGATTTCCGGGAAAAATTGCCGAAGCTCAGGTTTGGAGCTACCCGCATCAAGGGGGTAGAGACCAGCCAGAAAAATTATATCAAGCGTTATCTGAACACCTCCCGTCAGAGTTTCAAAATCGAGGAGTTCAAGAACAATTATTTTAAGCTGCTTTCCGACGACAACATCAGCACAATCTACCCGGTGGCCCAATACGATTCGACCAGCGGGTATTTCAACCTGACCCTGAATATTGACCAGGAGAGCCGTTTTCAGACGAGCATCGGGGGCAACATATCCTCGAGCAGCATCAACCAGGGTTTTGGTATGGTCCGTTACAATCACCTGGGTCAATACTCCAAGCGGCTGCTGGCCAATGTATATTATGGCCGGCTATACAGTTCAGCCAAACTGGAAGGACGCATCGATTTTCCCTATTCTCCCGAGTTTTATTTGCGGTCGGCTTTTGTACTGAACCGCTGGGATTATTTCAGCGGATCCAATGAACCCTTTTTTGAGGATGTCAGGCCTGCCTACCTGATTTATAGCGACCATTTCTTCAAAGGGGAGATCGGTCTGCCCTCTAGTTACAATGGGATCTTTAAAACGGGCATCAACCTGGGCAATACCACTTCGGAATATTACCTGGAGGACAAATTCCGGAAGAGCGATACGGCCGAAATTACCGACTTTAATTACCTCTCGGCCTTCATTGCTTATGATATGAACACGTTGAATTACCGGCAATATCCCAGCGAAGGCAATATGTTCCAGGCCAAACTTTCTTATGTGCGGGGAAAGGAAGAATATACACCGGGGAGCAATACCTATCAAACCACCCGCGCCACCAACCAGCACAGCTGGTTCAATTTTCACTTCCAGTATGAAACTTACCTGGATGTCAGCAAAAGGTTTAATTTGGGGCTGCAGATGCAGGGCAACTATTCCAACCGCGAATTTTTTTCCAATTACTATGCCACCCTGTTGCATGCTTCCAATTACAATCCCATACCCCATAGCAAAACACTGTATTTGCCCAATTATATTTCTAACCATTATCTGGCCGGTGGAATCAAGCCTGTATTGGAGTTCAATGAAAAATTTCAGTTGCGCGCTTCGGGGCACCTTTTCTATCCCTATAAAAAAATCATGGAGCAGCCCGATAAATCCGCCGCCTATGGCCAGCGTTTATCCCACTATCATACCATGTACAGCGGATCGGTGGTTTACCATACGGTTTTTGGCCCGGCCAGCCTCACCGTAAACTATTATGAAAAGCGCAATAAAAATTTTTATTTTCTTTTTAATTTCGGCTTTATTTTATTCAATGAACAGGGTATAAAATAAACGCTTTTGCAGCAGTATAAACGATTAGCAGGACAAACAGCACTTTACGGGCTTGGCACCATTGTGCCGCGTTTTCTCAACTACGTTGTTTTAACCCCCTTTTACACCAACATTTTTACGGTTGAACAATATGGCATTGTCACCAACTTGTACGCCTATGTGGTGTTTCTGCTGATACTGCTCACCTACGGTTTGGAAACGGGTTACTTTAAGTTTACCAAGTCAGAAAACGATCCCGGTCGGGTCTATTCAACCATCATGGCCTCGCTGTTCACCACATCGGTGATGTTTATTGCCGTGGTGTTGATATTCAACCCTTCCATTGCCCGTATACTTGAATATCCCAACCGGGAATACCTGATTGTGCTTTTCTCTCTTGTGGTTGCCATTGATGCTTTTTCAGCCGTGCCTTTTGCCAAACTCCGGTATGAGAACAAAGCCAAGAAATTCGGTTACCTCAAGATTTTTAATGTCCTGGTCAACCTCTTGTTTAATTTCATATTCTTCATCCTTTTCCCCTGGTTGCTTAAAAAGGAAGGATTTGGTTTTGTAGCGGCCCTTTATGATCCCTCCATCGGGGTCGGTTATGTGTTTTTATCGAATTTGATGGCCAGTTTTCTCACCCTGGTTCTTTTACTACCTGAAGTCAATATTTCAGTCAGGCTGGTTGACCGGGCATTGCTCAAACGGGTACTCAAATATTCCATGCCGCTATTGGTGGTCGGCTTGGCTGGCACCATCAATGAAGTGGCCGACAAAGAGCTGATTAAGCAATTGGTACCCGATTCCGAGCAACCCATGAGGCAGTTGGGCATTTACGGGGCCAACTACAAGCTGGGTATGCTGATGACCATCTTCATTCAGATGTTTCGATATGCCGCTGAACCCTTTTACTTTTCTAAGATGAAGGATTATGACGCCCGCGAGGTTTATGCGCGGGTGATGAAATTTTTCACCATCTTCGGACTGTTGATTTTCCTGGGGGTATTGCTGTACCTGGATATTTTCAAATGGTTCATCGCGCAAAAGCACCATGTAGGGTTACATATCGTACCGATCATATTGATGGCGAACCTTTTCCTCGGGGTCAATTACAACCTTTCCATATGGTATAAGCTTTCGAATCTGACGCGTTATGGTGCTGTCATTGCCCTGGTTGGTGCTGGTATTACCTTATCGATGAACTTTTTGCTGGTGCCCGTTTATGGGTATGAAGGTGCTGCCTGGGCGACACTGATCTGTTATTTTTCCATGATGGTCATTTCTTACTTTATGGGCCGGCGGCATTACCGCATCCCCTATCCGGTTGGTTCAATTTTTGTATACATCGCCATTGCTCTGGGCATCTTTTTTGCAACAAAGTACATACATTATCCCGGCACATTCTTCAAATATCTTATTAATTCCTTATTTTTGTTTGCATTTATCGGGGTCGTTTTCACACGGGAAAAGATCCGCCTGGAAGATGTGCGGGAATTTTTTAAAAGGTAAAATGACAGGACCCCGCTTAGCGGGGTCGGAAAAAAAACTACCCCCGCTAAGCGGGGTCAAAAGAATGGCAACCCCGCTTAGCGGGGTCAGAGGAAAATCACTACCCCCGCTTAGCGGGGTCAGAAAAATGATTACCCCGCTAAGCGGGGTATAAAAAAATCATCGAATATGAAAGTACGCATCATCAACACCTCAAAGAATCCTTTGCCGGAATACAGTACGGAGTGGTCATCCGGACTTGATTTGCGGGCCAACATCGAAGAACCGGTGCTGTTAAAGCCCCTGGAGCGCACTTTGGTCCCCACCGGCCTGTACATTGAACTGCCTCCGGGATATGAAGCTCAAATCAGGCCACGCAGCGGGCTGACCCTTAAAAAAGGCATCACCGTGCTGAACACGCCCGGCACCATCGATGCCGACTATCGGGGGGAGATTGGCATCATCGCCATCAACCTTTCCAACGAAAATGTGGAAATAACCTCCGGCGAAAGGATTTGCCAGATGGTGATATCGCGGATCGAAAAAATCGAACTGGAAGAAGTCAGTCAAATCAACGAAACCCCTCGTTCGGAAGGCGGCTTTGGACATACCGGAACCCACTAATTTAAAACACCATGAAAATTATCATTCCGATGGCCGGCAAGGGCAAACGCATGCGGCCACATACCCTGACAACGCCCAAACCCCTAATCAAGATTGCCGGCAAAACCATCGTCAACCATTTGCTCTACGAGATCAAGGATGTACTGGATGAGCCGATTGAAGAGATTAATTTTGTTATCGGCGATTTTGGCGATCACGTTGAAGAAGAACTCAAGGCCCTCGCCAGGGAGCTGGGAGCAAAACCCAAAATTTCCTATCAAACCACCGCCCTGGGAACGGCGCATGCGGTGCATTGTGCGTCCGACTCGCTCAATGGCAAAGTCATTGTTGCCTTTTCCGATACCCTTTTCAAAGCCCAGTTTAAACTCGATACCGCTTCCGACGGCATTATATGGACCAAAAGGGTGGAAGATCCCAGCGCTTTTGGTGTGGTTAAGAAGGATGGTGAAGGCATTGTGGACGGCTTTTACGAGAAGCCTTCTACCCCTGTCTCCGACGAAGCCATCATTGGCGTTTATTATTTCCGTGAAGGTGAGGTGCTCAAAAATGAAATTGAGTACCTGATGGAGCACCGCATCATGGGCAACGGCGAATATCAGCTGACCGATGCCCTGGAAAACATGAGGGATAAGGGCCAGCGCTTCACCACCTCTGTGGTCGATCAATGGTACGATTGTGGCAACAAGAATGCTACCGTGTCCACCAACCAGGAGATCCTCAAATATATGGATCGGCAGGACCTGCGGTCGGATTCGGCCCGCATCCAAAACAGCCTCGTGATCGAGCCCTGCTTCATCGGGGAAAATGTTTCCATAAATAATTCCGTCATCGGACCTTATGTATCGATCGGGGATAATACCGAAATTGATAATGCGTTAATAAATAACTCTGTGATTCAATCGGAATCTGTGTTAAAAGGTGTTAACGCTGAAAACTCTATGGTAGGCAATCACGTTAATATTGAGGGCAACCCCACCGATCTGAGCGTGGGTGATTATACGGACATCAAGTTGTAACATACCGGTTGAAGAAGAGAACCTGCTTTGGGTTAATCCCCCTGCCCCCATCAGGTCTTTTGATACGCCTCGTTGCGGAGATAGGGGTAAAGCATATGGGTTAAATCCAAATGTGGTTGATTTTAATAAATGTCTTTTATTCAATCGGCGATTGAAAAGGAAGATCATTGGTTTAGTTTTATTAAACGCTAAATGTTCGTTGCGATGGTGAAGGGGATCATTATTTAATTGTTCATTAATCATTAGCCTACAAATTTAATGGTCAACCTTCTTTTAGAATACAGACACAATTATACCCTGGAGGTTCCATGTGGAACATTAACTACATGGAGGTGATTATCAAAACAATAAAGAGTTAAAGGCCTTTGGTAAAACCCATTGCTCATGGAACCTTCCCTTTTAAATTAAATATAAGCTATTTGGAACGCAGCATTATGGATTTATCAGGCAAATATCATCCCGGCAGGATCATCGGTCTACTGGCCCTTGGCTTTTTTATAGTCACGTCGGCTTGTTCTACCTTTCAAAAAACCGGAACTTCTCAGAAGGATGAGCCCGCGGAGCGTTCATCCGGAATGGTGCTTGAAGGCGATTCAGCCCTACGTGAACTTTCAGATGAGAAGCAAATTGAATACGAGTTCAAATTTGTAGAAGCCACCAAGCTTCGGTTGTTGGGACAATCCAGCGAGGCGTTGCAGCTTTTTGAAGAGTGCAGCAAACTCCATCCCCACGCGCCCGATCCGTATTACCAGATGTCAATGATTGCCAAAAAAATCAGCGAGAACCGGCAGGCGCTTGATTATGCGAAAAAAGCTGTTCAGTATGGTCCGGACAACAAATGGTACCGCCTACACCTGGCTAACCTTCACCTGGAAGCCAATAACCAGGACAGCGCCCTGATGCAATATGAATACATTGCAGAAACACAACGCGTGGAGGACCTTGATATATTGTTTCGCCTGGCCCGGTTAAATCAGCGGCAAGACAACTACGAGGAGGCCCTCAGGTATTATGACCGGATTGAAGGGCAGGTGGGATTTAATCGTCAGCTCGCGGTGCTTAAGAAGATGATCTACACCCGCCTTGGAAACAAAGAGAAAGCCGTGGAAGAGGTACAAAAACTGGTGGACCATTATCCTGACAATACCCGATATATCGGTATGCTGGCTGAGCTATACGCCAGTTTTGAAGAGTATGACAAAGCCGATCAGATGTATGATAAGCTCTTTTCCCTGGACAGCACCAACAACCTTGGCCAGCTTTCCCTGGTGAAATATTATAACCAGCAACAAAAATATGACCGGGCACTGGAACTGCTGCGAAAGCAGGTGATTCCAAACCCCAATATTGACTACCGCGACAAGATGCTGATGTTGATGAAATTCATCCAGGACCAGGATCGGTTGAACAAGTATCAAAGTGATATCGGTGCGGCATTGGACTCGCTTTCCAAATATCATGCTAACCGCAATGAAGTGCATGCCCTTTATGCCGATTATTATTTAAAGCGCCAGGAGTACCGTTCATCCATTGAGCATTTAAAGACCCTGGCCGAGCAGGAACACAGCCAGTACATATACTGGGACCAGTTGTTATCGGTCTACAGCATCACTTCTCAGTTTAAAAACATGTACCGGTTTGGGCAAAAGGCCATTGAACGTTATCCCAATCGTCCGCGGATCTACCTGCTCACCGGTATTGGTGCCAACCAGCTGAACAAAGCCGATTCGGCCCTCAAACTGCTAAATGAGGGATTGTCCTATGTCGGCAATGACAACGAGATGAAGACTCAGTTTGATATTCATCTTGCTGAAGCCTACTACAAAAAGGGCAATTACCCGAAAACATGGAAACATTATGATCGGGTGCTGAAGAAGGACCCGGATAACATCATGGTGCTCAATAACTACAGTTATTACCTTTCTCAGCAGGATACACTGCTCAACCGCGCTGAACGGTATATAAAGAAGGTCATCAAAAAGAAACCGGAAGATGCCATATACCTGGACACCTATGCCTGGGTACTCTATAAGAAAGGTAAATATGGCAGGGCGCGTCAATACATTCAAAAAGCCATTAAGTTCGGCGGGTTTGATGATGCAGATGTGGTAGAGCATTACGGGGATATCCTGTTCAAGACCGGCAATGTGAATCAGGCTGTCGAGCAGTGGGAGAAATCGCAAAGTCTGGGCAATCGTTCTGATCAGATTCAATACAAGATTGATCATCAACAATTGCCGCCCGATGGCCATAAGGATTAAGGGGATTAGAAAATAAAGCCCCGGCGGCCATTAAAATACAAGGTACCTGGATAGACACCGGATGGCCATAGGAATTATAACATTATGAATGATTATCAGATAACAGGGAGCGGGAAAAAGTGGCCGCCTGATGGGGAGATTAAGGGTAATGGAAATTATCGCCGCTGATTATATGATTGGAGGGCTTTGGAAATTATTAGCCGATGGCTATATTATATGGTTGGAGGGCTTTGGAATTTACCAGCCGATGGCTATGTAGATTGAGGGTATCAAAAGTAACCGTTCAATAGCCATCCATATTGAAGGCTTTAGGAATAGCCCTTTAATCAACAAAATCTACCATGGTTGTCCTGGTGGGGAACCAGGAGCATTTGTGGGTGGATATGTACTTTTCTTTGGGTTATGATTGGCGGTTGAAAAGAAACACCATGAAGACCAAATATTTTTTACCGGTTTTACTGATTGTGCTCATGGCAGGGTGTGGGCCCACCCAACGCCTGACGGAATTTAGTCGGGATTTACCTGAATCCGCCTCAGGGCGGTACAACGCTGCCCTGGAGCACCGTGCCGATGCCGATGCCCTCGTCATTAAAAATATTGACATCAGTTACCAGCAGCCTGGTCAGTCGGCCAATCTTTCAGGGGCCATCAAGATTTCACCCGGCCGGGCCATACTGCTTTCTCTTCGCGCACCCCTTGGCATAGAAGTCAGCCGCATTTTATATACCCCCGACAGCGTAACCATGGTGGACCGGCGAAATAAAGCGGTACACTTTGCCGATTACAAAAAGCTGGCCGGGAAGCTGCCCATCGAATTTGATTTCCAGGTCCTGCAGACCCTCTTCACCGGTAATATTCCCGATGGCTTCCGCAACCGGCGGATGCCCAATCCCCGTACCTATCAGGACAGCACCAATAAGGAGATGTATCTGGGCACTTTTGCCGCTCCCCGTAAAAGCCGCCTGATGGATTTTTACGGATGGATATACCCCGATATTGTAAAGCCCTCCTATCTGGTTTTTTACAGAAAAAATGCCGTGGAAAAACTAAAGATCAGGTATCAATCGTATCAAGAGGAAGGGGCGTATCATTTTCCCGAAAAGGTAAAGGTTGTTTATCAGAAAGAGCAGCATGAGCGGACCCTTGAACTGGACCTGAACCGCTATATTGTGCAAAAATCGGTGGAGATGGATTTGGGGATCCCCTCTTCCTATAAATCAATTCGATATTGATGATGAAAAAATTGCTGCTGATAAGTGCCATGGTTTTCTTAGCTGTTCCTGTCCTTCAGGCGCAGACCAAACAGGAACTGCGGGAGAAGATTGCCCAAAATGAGCAGGAAATTCAGACCGCCAATGATATCCTCGACGAAACAAAAGCTTCCCGGAAATCGACCATGAATGAGCTGTATGTTTTGCAAAAAAGGATTGATCTGCGGGATGACCTCATCAACAACCTCAATCAGCAAATTGACAACATCGAGCAGCAGATACGGGTGAACCAGAAGGCCAAGAAAAAACTGCAGAGCGACCTGAAGAAACTCAAAGATCAGTATGCCCGCATCATCAAGGCAGCCTACAAACATCACAAAGGATTTGACCGGCTGATGTTTCTGTTGAGCTCGGAAAGCTTCAACCAGGCCTACAAACGGTATAAATACCTCCATCAATATGCCAAGTACCGGCGGAACCAGGCCAGTAAGATCAAAGCCAAAGCGGAAAAGCTCGAATATAAGATACAGGAATTTAAGAGCCTGAAAAATGACAAAAAGGCGATCCTTAGCCAGAAGCAATCGGAGAAATATAAACTCCGGTATGAAAAAAGGCAGGTTCGCAAGAAAATTGGGAATTTAAAAGAGAAAGAGGAGGAACTCAGGAAAGACATTACCAGTAAGAAAAAGATGATTGCTCAACTGGAGGAGGAGATCCAACGGATTATTGAGGAGGAGAAGGAAGAAACCAATGTGTGGAGTGATCTTTCAGAGTCCCAGAAAAGAATTTCCGCGGCTTTTGAAAAGAACAAGGGCTCACTGCCCTGGCCTATTACCAATGGCATCATCACCCAGGAGTTTGGTGAACACGGCCATCCGGTGCTGGAAGGTGTCAAACTCAACAACAACGGAGTGGATATAAGCACTACCCGGCATTCCAAGGTCAAGTGTCTTTTTGATGGAATTGCCCGGCGGGTTGTTTCCATTCCCGGGGCCAACCTTACTGTAATCGTGCGCCACGGCAATTACCTGTCCGTCTATTCTAACCTGGTGGATGTCAATGTGGAGCCTGGCGATCGCATTGCCAAGGGTCAGGTCATCGGTCAGGTTTACAATGACCAGGAAAGCAATAAAAACGTCCTTCACCTTGAGATATACCACGAAAACCAAAAGCTGAACCCTGAAAAGTGGCTTGAATAAGGCAAATTTGTCATTGAAATGTTCAAATTTGTTCCTTTAAATTGTAACAAATCATTAAATTTACAGTATAAATATTCATACAATCCATAAACATATGGAGAAACGTATTGACATCGAATCTAAAATAGACAACATAAACGAAGTCGAGAAGTTTGTCGACGAATTTTCAGAGGAGAATGAGATCCATAGCGATATATATGGAAAAATTCTCATAGCTACCGTCGAAGCTGTCAACAACTCCATTGTACACGGAAACAAAGAGGACGTTAACAAGAAGGTTTTTCTCAGTTTCAGTATGGATGATGAGAATATTTTCATCCAGGTGGAAGACCAGGGCGATGGGTTTGACTACACGAACCTTCCTGATCCGACCAAACCTGAAAACATTGAAAACATCCACGGTCGCGGCATCTACCTGATGCAGCATCTGGCTGATGAAGTGGAGTTTTATAAAGAGGGTACCCTGGTACAAATGAGTTTTAAGCTCTGATCATGGGGGTGCTCATTCATCACTACCACACTGGTTATCAACTTCCCGAAGACAATCATCTGATTGATTTACTAGGCCTTGTTGTTCAAAAGGAGGAACAACAGGTGGGCGACATCAATGTTGTCTTCACCACCAATGAGGAAATTTTGGAATTAAACCGCAAGTACCTGGACCACGATTATTATACCGATGTCATTGCTTTTCATTATGATAACGGGGAAGTGGTTGAAGGGGATGTTTTCATCAGTCTGGACAAAGTCAGTGAAAATTCTGAGGCATTTAACGCCACTTTCACCGATGAAGTGGTTCGCGTAGCGGTACATGGTGTGTTGCACCTGGTGGGCTATCATGACAAAACCTCCGACGAGAAGGCTGCCATGCGCGCCCGCGAAGACTGGTATATTGACTACTTCCACCGCAATTATTGATTTAATCCCCCGGCTTTTTCTTCTGGCGCTTTTTTTAAGGTCTTAACGCCCTTTAATCTTGAAGCTTTCACGGCACCCCTTTACCGCTGTGTTGTCTTTTAACAAAGTTTACCCAATTG
>Ga0207714_1001949_pt1 | contig 12908 bp, 16 predicted proteins | sample PonA232FremontCA_2_FD_187270 | JGI IMG/M metagenome (GOLD analysis project Ga0207714, IMG submission 187270) | Marine sediment microbial community from Fremont, CA, USA - Pond A23 Sediment 2 (SPAdes) | ecosystem: Environmental > Aquatic > Marine > Unclassified | place: USA: Fremont, California... | reverse complement strand
CGCTCGTCCCGAACGATGTGCCGGACCCCTGGCTGAACCTGCTCGCCGAAGTCACGGGCGCGCTCCCGCTCGTGGTGATCGCACTCCTCCTCGTCGTCGTCTACGGTTCGGATCGCCTCGCAAATCGCGACCCGCCAACCCCCCAGGACGCCGGGGTTCCGCCGGAGACCGAAGCGGAAACGGTCACGTGACCCACTGGGTCGTCGGTTAACACGGGCGGGTGACGGTCGCCAACGTATTTGTCGCGACCACACGACTATCCGCCCGTATGGCAGCACCGATCCCGACCGAATTGATCGGTCGGGTGTCGAAACGAATCGGGTGGTACGTCAACCACGAGAACCTCCTCGTCCGATTCGTCTCCCTGTGGTTCGTCGTTGCGAGCGCGTTCACCGCGGCGTGGGGTCCTCAGCTACCTCTTCGTTCCCCAGGGGCTGTTACGCGGTGGGAATCCGGGCGCATCTACGGGGTACGCGGGGAGTATCACACGGGAGTTCCTGTGGCTGTTCGGGTGGAACGTCGGCGTCTCCCTGATCGCTATCGGCGCGAACACGCTCCGGTCGGGGAACACGCCGATGGGGTACGTCATCGAGATCATCCAGGCGCCTTGGTACGGGGCCGTCTGGGGGACCGGGTCGCTCGCCATCGGGACGGGAGCGCGCATCGTGCCGTCGCCGACCGTACTCGTCGAGCGGAGCGGGCCGATGGAGATCACCGCCATCGTCGCCATCGTGGTCGCCACCAGAGGCGTCATGATCTGGCGCCAGGAGTCAGGCCCCCGGTGGCGGGAAGAGTTCGATCGCGTGCAGTCGCCCAGCGACTGGTCGCTGACACAACGCGAGTGGGCACTTCTGGTCGGTGGATATCTGCTGTTGGCAGTCGCGTGCTACCGCGAGGCGGTCGCGATAGCACAGATCGCCGGGTGAGCGGAACCGCGATCGTGTGACTCCGGATTCGGATGGGTTGTCCCTGATGATTACGAGAATAGCGAGATGCTGAGCGTGGTCGATAGTCGTTCACAGCGTGACCTGCGCCTCGATTGAGGCCGTAGCCGCACCACGTGAACGCACGGGTCACTACTGGTTTATTATCTCTCCCACCGTCCTAGCGGTAGATATGTCCTCAACAGCCATCTCGACAGAGGTACAGCCGTCGCTCGTCGCCACCGTCACCACCGAGACTATCCCTGGCCACGAGATCGTGGAGGTGTTCGGTATCGCCCGCGGCAACACCGTCCGCGCACGGAATGTGGGGCGCGACATCACCCAGGGACTCCGCAATCTCGCTGGCGGAGAACTCAAGGCCTACTCGACGCTGCTCGCCGATGCTCGGGATCAGGCGATCGAGCGGATGGAAGCGAATGCACTCGAGATGGGGGCTGACGCCGTCGTGAACGTCCGGATGGAAACGTCCGAGGTTACCCAAGGCGCGTCGGAAGTGATCGCCTATGGGACGGCTGTCAAACTCGCCTGAGGAGACTGTCGTGGCCAGCGTCGAGCAGTCGGAGGTTGAGCTTGCGACTGCTCGCTACTACTCGCGACTGATCCGGTCGGTACTACACGTCGAGAGAACTGAGAGGACGTGCTCGCGGAGCCGATCGGTCGCAAGCGATCCAGTGACATGGCCGTTCTCCAGTACGGACAGTGACATTCCCGCGTAGGCCGGGCGTTGTCGGTCGTACTCGATGATACGGTCGTACCGGGCGAGTAATGGGGAACAATCATCCGTCCCGACGGCACTGAACTCCTCCTCGAAATCGAGTATCTCACGGAGATAATCCGGCCGTCTCCGAGCCGGTTCGGCAGTCATCTTCCGATAGACGGACGAGACGAACATCTCGCCGAGCGCCGCCCCGGCGAAGATCGGGACGTATCGGTCGACAATGTCGAAGCACGCCCGGTGGAGGTTGACGGCCCAGCCACCGAGGCTGAGACCCGAAGCGAGGACTGGGCAACTGGTACGATCGTTCGCCTGTGTCGCGAGCGCGTCGATGAGGCCGACCGAAGCGGAGAGCATCCCCACGAAGTTCTCGAGGTCGCCCATCGCCCGGGCGTACTCCGTGTTCGACCCGTCGTGGAACGGAGCCCTGACGGCGATGACGTTGGCCGGGATCGCTTCGTCGGTCGTGACGAACAACCGCCGAAACGAGTTCGAACTGAACCGCCCGAAGTCGAACGGTCGCTCGCCACTCCCGTGGTGATAGATGAGCGTCGGATAGTCCGGCCCACGCCACTGCCAGGGCATATACGCCGTCTCGAACGCCCCGATCGGTGTGTCGACGGTCACAGACTGCTCGCCAGCACGACCGAGGTCGTCGACGGTGGCCTCCGATTCACTCGCCACCTCGACGAGCGGTCGTGAGTCGAGCGATCGAGCGAAGAACGTCGCATCACGCAGGAGGAGGGCACTGACTTGTATGGTTCCGACATCGAGGAGTTCGTGGATGTTCGTCATCTGATTTGGAAGCTTGGTTCGGATGCGCTGTGCGTTCCGGTCGGTTCCCCGGAGTCACACGCCGCGTGTGGTCGACGAATCACGACGCTCCCGCATCTCACGCCGAGCCAGCAACCCCGTCCCGGTGGCGCCGATGGCCACGAGGGCGAGCAGCCACATGAACACGGCGTGGGAGACGTTCATCGGCGCGAGAGCCACCCAGTCCGGAACGCCTTCGACGATCGCCCGCTCCAGATCCAGCGGGACCAGTCCGCCGGCAGCGTTCTCCGCCCCGTGCATGAGCATCGCAAGGAGGATACTTCCGCCGGAGCCGTTGTACACCCACGCGATCAGGATCGAAAACGCGACGATACCGACGAAGTAGGCGAGCTGTGATTGCAGCGGCCACTGCGAGTGGATTACCGTCGGGTCGAAAAAGAGCGGCAGGTGCCAGCTACCCCAGAGTACCCCGACGATTACGGCGGCCCGCAGTCCCCCGTACTGCTCCTGCAGTTCGGGTTGGGCGAAGCCACGCCAGCCGAGTTCCTCCTGACCGCCGCCGATGGTGGTTCCGAGGAGGATTCCGATACCCAGGGAAACCGGATCGAACGCGAACGACGCGAACTCGACCGGGCCGCCGACCAGTTGGAGGACGGCACCGGACCCCAGCGCGACGATCACGGGGACCCCGATGGCCGCCGCGTACCACTTCGGATGCACACGCCAGCGGACGACGCGCCTAAGCCAGCCCCGAAGACTCTCACCGCTGATGGAGAGGACGATCCCCGCGGCGATTGCCGGTCCGAGGGCGCTGAGGAATCCACTGATGATCCATCGCGTCCAGGAGGGTTCCGTTCCGAGTACCAAGACCGCGGCGTCCAAACTCCAGGAGATGGCGTACGCGAGAAGGAAGAAGGACGCCACGCGGTGGCTTCGTATCCAATTCCCCATAGAGACCATATCGACACATCAGATATCGGGTGGGTATACTATAAATATGTTTTTCGAACGATAGGAATCGCCGGAACCGGTCGATAGACCGAGCCCACGTAACGGGAGACTGCGGCGGGAACCCCGAGTGTCGCGGTTACCGCTCCCGGTTCGGGCCACTCCCCGTCGCGTCCGTTTCCGTCCCGACGAGTCGGTCGGCTCGGCGCTGGATTCCCCGCAACATCCCGTCGGTCATCAGCGACGACACCGGGTCGAGGACTGCGAGAGAGGTGGCTCTGATCACGGGGTTCTCAGGCAGACGGATCCGCGAGCGAACGAGCAGTCGTGTCGTCGTTTCGTCGATCGGCACGGCCGAGCCGGACCGCATCGCCGATCTTGAGGGTCTGCCAGTCCGGAATGATCCGCTCCGCGTTGTGGATATCGAGTCCGACGAGATTCTCTGCCCACTCGTAGCTGTAGAATCCGCCTTGCTCTTGGCCGAGCTGACGCAGCCACGGCCAGATAGCGTCGGGCGGGGCGTCGATGGTTATAGCCATGGTCGACTCGGCGTCTGCGTTCGGGAGCAGGTCGTCACCTGGAAGCGACCGGCTAACCTCCGCGGGCGTCGCGCCCCAGTTCAACATTCGCGGACGGACTAGCACCCAATAGACGGTACCGAGGAGTACGACCCCGAACATCCGTCCGATTCGTCGCCGCCATCGTCCCATCGTCGTCGAGGCCAGGTTGTCCGATTCGAACTGATCACGCTCCCCAGCTGTGGTCATACGATTGCCTCCTGACGCAAGATAGTCGCGTTGACGACATAGTCGTGAACCCGTACTCGCTGAATCTATGCCTCTTGGCGACCAATGGGACGGCATTAGAGATGGACGCCGCCCGGATTGCAATCGTCGTGCTCGTGCTCACCTTCGTGGCGACGCCAGCGCTCGCACACGTGCCGGCGTTTCCCGGCGACAACACGGATCCCGACCGAGCACTTGCGGTTCCCGACGCGACCAAATCGTGGTCGTTCTACGACCGCCTAGAGCGTGGACAGGTCAAGTACTACAGATTGACCCTCAGAGATGGACAGCGGCTACGATTCGGGACCTTTACGCCGTCGAGCGGTGAGTTTACCCCCTCGGTAGTCCTGATGAGCGAGTCGTTGAATCGGACCGATCGGGTGCCGAGCGGAGTGTCCATACCGGAGGGAATGGGTGCGGTGGTGTTCGAGGGTGACCGTCCTGACACAGCGACCTACGAGCCGTTCACCCCATCCGCGAACTATCACACGATCAGCGTCGAGCGGACCGTCGAGGAGGGCGGGGTGTACCTGCTGGCCGTCTACGCGCCCCGAAACGCGAGCGGTCCGGTCGGCGTAACCATCGGTTACGAGGAGGAGTTCTCGCCGGCCGAGTACCTAACCGTCCCGTTCGACCTCGTTCGAGTCCACCTCTGGGGAGGCCAGCATCCACTCGTCGTCGCCGGTCCCTGGCTCGTCACGCTTGTCGGTGGTGCCGTACTGCTTCGCGCTCGACGACACGATGGCTGGACACGTCCAGTAATTCGCTACGGGTTGATCGGCGCGGGCACGTTAGTTCTCGGGACGGGCGTGAGTACGCTCGTCCAGATGGGGATTGCGTTGTCTTCGATCGGCCCCACGGCGGGAATGCTCGTCACGGCGGTATTCATCGCCGTCCCGGCGGTGTGTGGCGGGTGGGTGCTACGGTTCACGCTCCGCGATGATTTCGTGTTGGGGTTCAGAACGCGGATCGGTCTTGCGGTTGCAGGCGCGGCGACTCTGGTGACGTGGGCCGGGTTCATCGTCGGCCCAGCAGTACTGCTTCTGGCTGCACTGGTACCGACGAGATGGATCGAACCATCGCGAGATCCGGAACGATAATCCGTCACTCGACCGCGATCGTCGTCCGTTCGAAGTCGGCTGTGACGGGGTCGGGCACCGTTCCCATCAGGTACCCAGCGAACGGGCCAATAGCGTCCAGTACAACCTGTGTCGCACTCACTGCGGCTATTGCATGTGTGGCAACTTGACTGATAGTAACGGAACGAACACAGAGACACGGACAACTTCGCGTCGTTCCTCTCGAAGAGAACTATACTGAATTGCTATGGATATTCCCGATAGTATATGAACCATGACCTCGATCGGCCGATTCGCGAGAAGCGCACCGAGACTCCCCCTTATCGCTGGCCTCTCTCCGTTCGGGAAAGCGCTCGTCGCTCTGGGAACGTACGCCACATGGACGGTGATCACGTGGCTGCTGGAAGGCCGCATTCAAACCTTCCTCCACCCCGAAGCCGTGACCGACCGCCTCGTGTACACGGGGGTTGCCAACGTCTTCGTCGGAACAATTCTCGCCCTACTCCTCGTCCGAGAATTCGTCGACTCCGAGTTCAGTTCCCGGGCAGAACTCGGCTTCCGCTCGGTCCCTCGTACCCTCGTGGCTGTCCTCCTCGCAGGAATCATTGGATTCGCTCTCTACGCACTCCAGCAACCGCCAACGACCGACCCCGTCGTCGTCATGAACGTGTTTGCGCAGGTGCTTCCGGTCTCCATCGCCGAAGTCGCCGTCTGCTGGGTCGTCGTTGGGGGAAGCGTTGCAGCGTTGTTGCGCTCTCGTGGTCTGAATCAGCACCTCGCACGCGGGAGTGCGCTCGTACTCTCGAGTGTTCTCTTCGGAGTGTACCACGTCGCACATAGCCCGCCGTTCAATTCGCTCGAGATGGTCGGCCTCCTCACGGTCGTTGGTGTCGGAACGGGCCTGATTTACTTCGTGGGCGGATCGTTCTACGGTGCGCTCCTCTTCCACAATCTCATGGCGCTGTTCGGTATCGTCTCGTCGCTCGCGGAAGCAGGGCAACTCGGAACGTACCAACAACCACTCGTGCCGCTCTTGGTGACCGCTCTCGTCGCCTTCGTCATCCTCGTCGGTTCGGAACGCCTGCTCGTTCGTCCCTAGCGAAACAGGTGTGACTCCCAGACAGCGGTGCGGAGAGTGAGGTTACGATTCGAACGAGCAACTGTTCAGTTGGTGGGTCTCATTACGGCTCAAATTTTTGTAATCGCGTAGTGTCATCTCAGATATGTCTCTGCTGACGCGCAAGACCATCCAGAACGGAGTCATCGGTGGCGTGGTTGGGTCCGCGCTCGGCTTCGTCCCACTCGTCCTCCTCGTCGCGCCACTGTTGGGTGGGGGCGTCGCGGGGTACCTCGAACGCGACGATGCCAAGGGAGGACTAGTCGCGGGTGCCGTCGCTGGGGTGGTCATGGCAGCTCTCAGTACCGTCGTCACGGGCGTGATTCTGTTCACACGGTTCGGCGAGTTGCCGTTCGGCCCGGAAACGCCGCTCGCAGGCCTCGGTATCGCTGCACTGCTGTCGCTTGCGGCCACCATTGGGCAAGTCCTCGTTGCGAGCATCGGCGGTGCGCTCGGCAGTCTCCTCGCAGGCGCCCATCCGTCCGAAGACGCTGCGGGTGAAGGTCACGAGCGTAACTGGAGCGTCGTCGTCGGAAGCTTAGTCGCCGGGATTCTGACGTTCGCCGTCGTCACCGTCGTCGTCGCCGTCGTGCTCGAAGCGTTCATCTGGTTGTCGCTGCTCGTCGCCCTTCCGATCGGATTCGTCGCTGGTGCCGGTGTCGCCGTCCTCGGGTACCGCTACGTCACGCGCGCCCCCGACAGCAGCGTCAACTGGCGTGGTGTCGGTATCGGCGTCGTCGCCGTCGTCGTCGTCTTCGCGTTACTGCTCGGTGGCGTCTACGCGCTGGGCCAGCAACGCGCCGAGCAATCAGAACAGAGTACCTACGAGTATCAGGTGACGATCGCGACAACCCAGACGCTGACCAACGCGACGGTTTACGTGCCGGTCCCGGAGACGAACGGCGACGCAGAACTCGGCGAACAGTTCGTCGAGGACGTCCAGTACAGCCGCGAGACCCCTGCCATTCGTGGGTACGACGACACCCCCGCGCGTGTGAACTTCACCTACGAACTCGTCGACACGGAACACGGTCGGATGCTTGCCATCAGTGCAGACCGTATCGAAGTTCAGCGCGCCTACTACCGTGAGGTGGAGAACGAAACGATGGGGTGGCGCGAACCGATCCCCGAGTCGCAGTACGATCCATCGAACCCATCGATGGGTGTGGTCGACGACGGCACTTTCACGTTCTCCGTGACCGCCACGAGCGAGGAGAGTATCGATACGGCAGCGCCGTTCGGAACGGAGCCACTGCTCACGCCGCAGTTCAACCGCACGGGGGTCGAGTGCAGGTATGGTCAACAGGAACGCCACCGCTGTTTCGAGTACGACACTCGCGTGTACGCCACCTACGGGGCCCCCGAGGACACGACGGTGTACGTCTCCTCGCAACTCGACGGTCGCAACGAGTGGGTCGCCGGCGAGTGGACGGGCAACGAGTACCGCGAGTGGGCCCACACGGAACTGCTGGGGCCCGGCCGAGGCTGGTACGTCGTGCAAGGCGAACTGGAGGTCGGAAGCGGTCGCTATCGGGATTAGTCCCGCGACTTGCGATTTCTAATTGTCGTCAAGTGACCTCTTCCAGTACTGTTTTCGGCGGAAGAGCGCGCCGAGCAGTTCGAAGACGGGGCCCTGGAACGTCGACACGGACTGAACGAGCCACGCGGAGACACACTCCGTCTTGGCATCGCAGTTGAGACTCGCCGTCCGACGCTATTTATCCCGATTCCACGTACTATCCACGCATGGACACCAGACTCGCTCTCGCTGTCGGACTCGTCGTCGGTCTGATCGTCGGTGCGGCGGGGGGCGCAGCGGCCGGTGCCGCGCTCGTTCCGACTCAGAGCGTCTCCTCGCCGTCGTTCTCGACCTCGGCTGGGACGGGGTGTGTGAGCAACCCCGCGACCGGCGGCTGGGTCGGACAGGTTCCTAACGGAGAGACGCGGACGGTGGCACTCAATCTCACGTTCACACACGACGTGACCGACGTGAACGTTCGGGCGAATCTCACGGAGCCGAGTCCGGGGCACTACCGCTTCACCGTCGAAGTCGCGCCCGGCGACGGGGCGAAGGGCCAGCCCCCGGCGGATTGTACGCCGCGGACCACATTCGACGCCCTCCTCTCGCTTCCCGGCGACTACCGGACGGTGACAGTCGTCCTCGACGGAGCCGTCGTGACGCAAGTCGAGCACCCAGGGGACTCGTTCGCCTCGTTCCGTACGCTCTCGGGGAACTACAGCGTGAACGTCGACGAAGACGGGGCCAGCCGGCTCGACTCGTCGTGACCGACGAATGCCGAGGCGTCGACACGATCGTGGGCGACGTGCGCCCCGACGAGCGGCCGGCCCCGCCGCTCACCCGACGAATCCGTGAGCGATGCCCGCAGGGAGGAGCGTCCCGCGCCTGTCGACGAGCCATCCAGTGACGATGCCGACGAGGAATACGACGAGGAGTAGTGGCCACGCTGAGACGGGGTAATACCCGAGATGAGCGAGCGCGAAGACACCCGCTTGTCCGACGATCGCGACGAGACGCCCGTATCGCTCCTGGAGGAGATTCTGGAGAACCCCACGGAACACGTCTCCTCCTGGAAGGCGGCGATGGCGAACCCGAAGAACCACCCGAGCAGCAGGTTCACTGCGAAGCCGCTCGCTGCGTCCGCCGAGACGGTCGGAGAAGGATCAGCACCGGCCTCCCCAACAGGAGCGAGTCCGGGGAAAAGCGCAGTGAGGGCGAGCGTGCCTCCGAGGGTGGCGGCGAGCACGAGGACGATACCGGCGACGCCCCAGAGGAGGTCGCCGCGGAGTCGCTGCCGGTCGACCCACCACCGCCGGAGGTCGACGCCCACCCAGCGCGTGAAGCCGAAGTAGACTAGGCCGACCGAGAGGAGAAGGAATATCCCCCCGAGAAATGCAAGGAAGAGCGGGTCCGTGCTGTATCCCCCGGGAAAGTATCGGTCCCAGGCGCGGGCCAAGATCGCTCGGAGGACGACGAACGCCCCGAGGAGAACGAGTCCCCTGACCTGCTGGGTACGTGTGAAATCGGGTGCCTGCAGCGTGTCCGCTGACGCGGGATCGTCCGCCCCCTGCGACCGGGAAGCCGCGTCGTCGTCGGTCGCGTCCCGGGACGGTGACGCACCGAACCGACTGACTGCGACGCGAAAGCCAACGTAGCCGACGGCCAACAGAATCGCGGCGACGAGGGCAGCGGCGACGAACAGCGGTGATCCGGTTCCGGTGTCGCTCGAGAGGAGCACGAGGGGCGCTCCCATCACGGCGACGGCGACGAGGAGCATGGCCGTGAGCATAACACGTCAATTGATAAAACTATTACACTCGGTTCCCCGGCGGCTGAGACGACGAACTCGAACGAAATTGACGGCGAAACGTCGCCACAGTCGGGCCACTCGCGATACTGTCGGTCGTGACACCTGAAGAGATGAACAGGCGGTTTCAGGCTGGCGCGAAATCGGCACGCTGATACGTTCGTTCGGATAGTTGACAACCCGAAGATATCGACCACGAGACAGCCCGGGCGAGTCAGGAAGCGTAACGTCCTCGCGTTTCTCGCGCTCGCGTTCGGTATCTCGTGGGTGGGGGCCATCGCGTTCGCCGTCCTCGGCGTCGACTTGGGGAGCCTCCGTGGCACGGTCCTCGTAGTCGCCGTCTACATGTGGTCGCCAGCCGTCGCCGCGATACTGACTCAGCGGTGGGAGGGCGACTCGGTCCGGACTGGCTGTGGACTCCGTCGAGGACGACTCCAGTGGGTCGGACTGGCCTGGTTGACGCCGGTTGGCCTCCTCGCGCTGACGATCGGCATTGGGGTCGTCTTCCCGGACGTCTCGTTCACGACGGACTACGGGGCGTTCCTCAGGAGTCTCGGTCTCCCAGCGGACCAGATAGACGCCTCGCTCGCGGTTCTCGAAGGCCTTCCGGTGCCGCCGATCGTCTTCCTCGTCGGTCAGGGGCTGGTGGCGGGGCTGACGATCAACGCCGTCGCGGCCCTCGGCGAGGAACTCGGGTGGCGGGGACTGCTCCTGCGAGAACTCTCGCCGCTCGGCTTCTGGCGGCTGTCGCTTCTGACGGGCGTCGTCTGGGGGATTTGGCACGCCCCACTGATCCGTCAGGGACACAACTTCCCCGACGCACCGGTCGCCGGGGTCGCCGTGATGACCGGCTGGACGGTCGCCGCCTCCCCGCTGTTCACCTACCTGACCGTCCGCGCGGGGTCCGTCCTCGCCGCGACGCTCCTCCACGGTTCGTTCAACGCCGTGGCGTCGCTCTCGCTCGTCTACCTCACCGGTGCGGGCACTCTCCTCGTCGGGCCGGTCGGCATCACCGGGATCGGGGCCGCACTGCTCGCCACCGTCGCCTGCGTCGTCCACGACCAGTACGTGGCGGCAGATCGAGTGACGGCGGGTGGACCACTCGAATCGTGGTAACGGCTGGTGACGGAGAGCACGATCGGGTAACTGCGACACCGGCTACTGGATGCATCGTCAGTGTGGTTGGGACGTCTGCAAGCTGCGTACCAGCCGACGGTGAGGCGACGTCGTGACTGCGGAGGCATCTCGACACCGGCCCCAATTGAGGGTCGCGACGGAACTCCCCCATCGGTTCGACCGATTTCGATGCGCCTCGGGCGAGGAATCGGCATCCAATTCGACATTTGTACGCCAATCGTTTTAGTCGAGTGCCGCCTCGTACACCACAGTTCGACCGCAATCGATCGTGGTCCGTTCGACTCGTATGCCACTCGCACAACTCCTCGAACAGTACGTCAGCCTCGGTATCTTCCTCGTGGCCGCGGCGCTCAGTGCGTTCAGCTATCTGGCGTGGCGTCGCGAACGCGACCGCCGAATGGGTATCGTCACCGCCGGCTACGCGATGTTCGCCCTCTACGGCCTCATCGTCGTTCTCGAATACCCCCTGCTTCCGTACGTTCCGTACGCGACGCTCGAGTTACTCGAACACGGGAGTGCAGTCCTCATCCTCGGGGGCCTCGTCGCGTTCTTCCTCGCGCTCACACGGGACTGAGCAATGCCGGAGCCCGACCTCGAATTAGAATCTCGACGAGCGATCTATCAGGAGATCGCCGCCACCCCCGGCAGTCACTGCCGTGCCCTACTCGACGAACTCGACTACGCACAGGGAACGCTCCAGTACCAGCTCCGCTGGCTGGCCGACGAAGGGCTGATCGACGTCTCCGAGGACGGCAAGTACACACGGTACTACCCTGCTGCGGAGTTCGACGACGCCGATCGGACCGTGATGAACGCCCTCCGGCGGGAGTACAGTCGTCGCATTCTTGCGCACCTCCTCGTCGACGGCCCGCTCTCGACGACCGAGTTGAGCGACCGACTGGAGAAGGCCCAGTCGACCGTCTCGTGGCATCTCTCGAAACTCGCCGACGCCGGACTCGTCACCAAAGAACGGGACGGCCAACGCGTGCTGTACCGTGTGTCGGATTCGGACCGCGTCAGGTATCTGTACACGATCCATCGTCAGTCGTTCACCGACCGAATCGTCGACCGCCTCCTCGGACTCTGGGACAGTTACTGACGCGACGGCGCACTGGAGAACGTTCCCCGAAGCACGAGCACACGCAACAGGAGGACGTACACGACGAACACGAGCGAGGGGCCCAGCAACGGACGAATCAACCCCATCATGTCGGTGCCGATGGCCGCTGCGTGGATCGTGCCGAACGCGAACCCAGCGTACGCGAACGAATGCACGACGCGGGGACCCCACGGTCGCTCGAACCGTTTCGGATCGGTAAATCCGAGGACGGCGACGACGAGCAACGCCAGCGCCCCGACACCGACGGCGACGCCGCCTACGAAGTACGGCATCGAATACGCCGGCTCCGGGACCTGTCCGGTGAGGACGAACCACGCATCGACGACACCGAGGCCTGCGTGGAGAAGCGTCACCAGCATCGCGAAGACCGATAGTTCGACGTGGACACGACGGGCCGCCTCGTGCAAGGCGCCGAACGACGCCGTGTTGTACAGGATTCCCGTGAGGACGGCGAGATACAGGGCCGGATACGTGAGGAGGGCCGCACCACGGTCCAGATACCAGACGATCGCCGACATCAGGACGCCCCCGTCGTCGCGACGACGTCCGGACAGCCGTCCGAATCCTGGAAGGCGTTCGTCGTCTCCGGACGCGTCGGACACTGGTCAGTACTGTCGTCGAGCCCATCACCGTCGTAATCGGTCGGCGCGTGACGCGTCGTGACCGTCTGGTTCACGAGGTCGTGTTGTTTCTCTTCGGTCGCCTGGGCGACACGGACGTCTCCGATCCCCCAGAGCAACGGTACCGCGACGACGAGGACGACTATCGCGACGACGGTGATGCGTTGTTTCTCAGTCCAGGACATGTGTCTCGAACCCCTCGGTGGTGTGGAATACGCCGCCGTGCACGACGAGCGCTTCCGCATTCGCCCACGACTCGGCCAGCGAGAGCGCGTCGTCGAGCGGCAGGGCTGCCAGCGTCGTCGCGAGGGCATCCGCTTCCATGCAGTCACGCTCGGCGACG
>Ga0207714_1001946_pt1 | contig 12921 bp, 13 predicted proteins | sample PonA232FremontCA_2_FD_187270 | JGI IMG/M metagenome (GOLD analysis project Ga0207714, IMG submission 187270) | Marine sediment microbial community from Fremont, CA, USA - Pond A23 Sediment 2 (SPAdes) | ecosystem: Environmental > Aquatic > Marine > Unclassified | place: USA: Fremont, California... | reverse complement strand
CTTCCGGAAGACGACAGGCATAGGGTGTTCTCGAGATGACGTCTTTCCTATCCCTGATCACGATCATCAGCCTGGTCATCGAATCCCTGGGCGTCCTGATCATCGTGTCAGGCTTTGCCATGGCGACCTGGCGCTTTCTCAAGCATCAGCGCTGCTACGACAGCCGCGAGGCCTACCTGACGTATCGCCACGGCATCGGCCGCTCGATACTTCTGGGGCTGGACTTCCTGATCGCCGGCGACCTGATCAAGACCGTGATCGTCATGAACAGCAGCGAACAGGTCGCCACCCTGGCTGCCGTGGTGGTGATCCGCGCCTTTCTGGGCTTCACTCTCCATGTGGAGGTGGAAGGCCACTGGCCCTGGAAACCACCCCATCCACCCGGACAGCAGCAGCATACCCCGTCGGACGATCCTTGATCCCCCTAGCCACTTTCTGCGAGGCATTCCCCCATGGATTCACCCGACCTGAGTGGCCAGCACGAACTCTCGATGACCGTGCTGATGACCCCGGACATGGCCAACTTCAGCGGCAAGGTGCATGGCGGGGCGATCTTGAAGAAGCTGGATGAGGTGGCGTATGCCTGCGCCAGCCGCTACGCAGGCCACTATGTGGTAACGCTCTCCGTCGACCAGGTGTTGTTCAAGCAGCCCATACACGTTGGCGAGCTGGTCACCTTTCTGGCCAGCGTCAACCATGTCGGCCGTTCATCCATGGAGATCGGCGTCAAGGTCGTCGCCGAGGACATTCGCCGCAAGGTGATTCGCCATACGAATAGCTGCTACCTGACCATGGTCGCCGTGGACGCCGAGGGGAAACCTGCACAAGTGCCTCCGCTGACGCTGGAGACCCGGATACAGAAACTGCGTTTCGAGAAGGCGGCCCTGCGAAAGAAACTGCGCAAGCAGGCCGAAGAGGAGGAGCGTCGCACCCAGGCCGAGCACGACAACCTATGACGTGAGTCGCGTCAGCCGCAGTCCAGCGCCGCGATGCGGCCCTGCTCGTCCAGGCGCACGTTGAGACGATCAGGGCGATAATCGAGGGTATGCGCCTCGCCGGGGCGCATCACGCGCAGGGCATCAGCACCGCTTCGCGCCTGCAGCGTCTCGCCCAGTGCGGCGTCGAAGCGCTGCCCCACCTGGTCCTGGAGGCGGCTGGCGTCGCAGCCATCGACCGTGTCGGTCACCTGCGGCGGGGGCGGTGCAGCGTCGCGGGACGCAACGGGTCCGTTCATGGCGCTGCAGGCGGTCAGCAGCGTCAGGCCGGCGGCGGCCAGCCAGGGCATACAGATGTGGGTCATGGGCATGGATCAAAAGACGCGCGGGTGCATTGAGATGGCGGTAGGGCCAATGAAAGGCAGCGGGCATGGCGAAAGACATGCCCGTGCGAGACTCAGGCGATCGGGTATATCATCAGGTGGTGGCATCCTGCACGGCTTCGCCACCACGTTCGATATCCTGGCCGGCGCCGCGGATGGTGTTGCAGCCGCCGAGCAGCGAGAGAGTGAACAGAGCAACCAGTATCAGCGATAGCGTGCGTTTCATGAGCAGGTCCTTGTCGATACGCTGGATTCGAAACTAGCCTTGCTCCTTCAATCTAGCAGGTTCGGCGATCCCGCCCAATGCCTCATCCCAGTGCGAGTCGCAGGATGATCGCCACGATCACGGCAACGGTCAGCCACTTGACGACGAACGCTCCGCGCGGGCTCATGTTGACCTTCACCGCCAGCCAGGCTCCCAGCATGCTGCCGACTGCCAGCACCAGGCCATAGCCCCAGCGAACCTGATCATTGACCAGAAAGATGGCCAGGGCGGGCAGGGTATAGACCAGGATGATGAGCACCTTGAAGACGTTCACCTGAGCCAGATCGATCTTCAGCATGCGGTAGAGCACCACGATGAACAGGATGCCCACCCCGACCTGGATGAAGCCGCCATACAGGCCGATCGCGAACATCGCCAGGTAGACCGCCGGCGTGAGGCGCTCCGGGGTCAGGGGCCGAGTATCCAGGCGTGGCTGCGGCAGCAGCATCAGCAGCGCCGAGCACGCCATCACCGCGATCAGGATTGCCTCGAACAGCGCATCCCCGGTCTGCAGGGCCAGCCAGGCCCCCAGCAGCGCCCCCACCACCGCCGGCACCGAGAGGCGCAACGAAAGGCCCACGTAACGCGCGCCGGCACGAAAGAAACTGATCACCGCCGAGAGGCTCTGCAGCACGATGGACACGCGGTTGGTGCCGTTCGCCGCCTGGGGCGGCAGGCCGAGAAACATCAGCAGCGGCAGGGTCAGCATGGAGCCGCCGGCCGACAGCACGTTGATGAAGCCGGCAAGGGTTCCGATGGCCAGCAGGGCAAGGGCCTCGAACAGGGTCATGGCAGTATCCGTTGTGGGGCGACTCGGCACAGCCGCCCAGCATACCGGCGCAGCTCTGCCGGGGGAATCTGCCGGGCGCCACGCCGATGTGCGATGATGAGCGGCACAGGGAGAGATACCGCCTGAGGAGCGACACGATGACGGACTTCGCGACCGACCCCCGCCTGGTCAACGACAGCTACCCGGTAACTGAACTGCCCCTTTGCCAGCTGCGCCTGATGGATGATGCCCGTTTCCCCTGGCTGGTACTGATCCCGCGCCAGCCCGACGCGCGCGAGGTGTTCGACCTCGACGCGAGGACCCAGCAGCAGCTGTGGCGCGAGGCGACCGCGGTCGGCCGGGCCATGCTCGCCGCCCTCGGCGGCGACAAGCTCAATATCGCAAGCCTCGGCAACGTGGTGGCCCAGCTGCACGTGCACGTCGTCGTGCGGCGTCGTGAAGATGCCGCCTGGCCGGCACCGGTATGGGGCCATGGCCAGGCCGAGGTCTACGATCTGGATCGCCTGGCCGCGCTGCGTGCGCACGTTCTGGCCGAGGTCGAACGACTGGACCTGACCGCACCCACCGCCTAGTCCCTGACGTCTGCCAGGCGCGCCTGCAGATCGGTCAGCAGAGGATCCAGCACGGCGGGGGGCAGCGCTCGGCCACGGCGCGTGGCGACGACGCTGAGCTGGCTGTGCCCGCGTTGGCGAGGGGCATGATTGTCATCCTCGTCCTGCGCAAGGCCCTCGCGCACGCGGCGAGGCTGGCCTTCGTAGACAACGCGTAGCGAGACTCCATAGCCCGGCATTCGTGCCAGCACCGCGTCCAGGCGTCCCAGTTCGCCATCGGCGTAGCGAATCACGTAGCCGCGGTCCATCAGCAGGGCCATGGCCACGCGCAGCGTGGTCTCGGGCGAGGCCGCCAGGCGAACCTCACGCGGCTCGGAGGGCGGTAAGGTGGCGCAGCCGGCCAGTCCAGCCAGCAGCATCGCGATCAACAGATGGCGCATCATGGCGTCTCCGGCGCGGGCATGCCCGCCATGGCGCGGTGCAGTGCCTTGCAGAAAGCGGCATCGCTGGCGCTGCGCGCTTCGCGAACCTCGCCCCGCCAATCGACCAGGCGGATATCCCGGCTGACCCGCACCTGCTGCGAACCCACCATCACCGAGACCCGTTCGAGACGGGTCGCCTCGTCGACCACCGGGCTGATGCCGCCGCCGATCCCCAGGGTCACACCGGTAGCGAGTCGCCCGCCGGTGCCGCCCAGCACAAAACCGCCCAGGCGCGGCAGGGGGTCGATGCCATGGTGGTGATGAAAGGTCGTGCGGGCGAGTTCGGCGCTGACCAGCCCCAGCGCCACGTCGGTGTGGCGCACCAGGAACCCCTGCGCCTCCAGCGCCGTCACGGCGCTGGCCAGGCTGTCGTCGGGCTCGACAGGCCAGCGGCATTCGGCTGACGGGGCCGGCTGGGCCTCGGGCAGGGTGGCCGGGGTCAGCTGGCAACCGGCCAGCGCCACCGGCAGCAGCAACCACCAAGCACGCATCGCTCGCTCTCCGCGAAAGGTCTCTGGCAGTCTACGACGGATGCGGGCAGGGATGAAGGCCACGGGGTTCTGTCTCACGCCGGCGGGGGATAAGCTGCCCCTTCCCTGTGACGAATGAGCCCGCCCATGAAGATCCTCATCTGCCCCGACAGCTTCAAGGATGCCCTGTCCCCCGCCGATGCGGCGCGCGCCATCGCCGTCGGGGCGAGGCGCGCCGGCGGCGATATCGAGGCCCTGGAATGTCCCCTGGCCGATGGCGGCGAGGGGAGCCTCGACGCCCTTCTTGCCGCCACCGGCGCCGAGCGGCGTGCCGCCGACGTCCATGATGCCCTGGGACGCCGGACCCGGGCCGACTGGGGATGGCATGCCGAGAGTCGCACCGCTTATGTGGAGCTGGCCGAGGTCAGTGGCCTGCAGGCGCTGACGCCCGACGAGCGCACCGCCCTGCACAGCACCACCTTCGGTGTCGGCGAGCTGGTTCGCGAGGCGCTTGACGCCGGTGCCGACCGGCTGCTTCTCACCCTCGGCGGAAGCGCCACCAATGACGCCGGTGCGGGAATGCTGGCGGCCCTCGGCGCGCGACTGCGCGACGGCCAGGGACGTGAGCTGGCGCAAGGCGGCGCCGCCCTCGCCGACCTCGCCGAGCTCGACCTCGCCGGTCTCGACCCGCGCCTGGCCGGCCTGCGGGTAGAGGCCGCGGTGGACGTCAACAACCCGCTGCTGGGCGAGCGTGGCGCCAGCGCGGTATTCGGTCCCCAGAAGGGTGCCACAGCCCAGGAGGTGGCGCGCCTCGATACCGCCCTGGCGCGCTTCGCCGACGTCACCGCCGCGACACTGGGCGAGGAGCATCGCGACCTGCCCGGGGCCGGCGCAGCGGGAGGCATGGGCTTCGCCGCCCGGACGTTTCTCGGCGCCGAGCTGCGACCCGGCATCGAACTGGTGATGGCCCAGGTCGGCGTCGAGGCTCTGCTGGCGGATGCCGACCTGGTGATCACCGGCGAGGGCCAGCTCGACGGCCAGAGCCTTGCCGGCAAGACACCGGTGGGTGTGGCACGCTTGGCCCGCCGACACGGCGTGCCGGTTGTGATACTGGCCGGGCGGCTGGCACCGGGCTGGCAGGCCGCCTTCGACGAGGGGGTCACGGCCGCCTTCGCGCTGGCCGATGGTCCCATGACGCTCGACGACGCTCTCGCGCGCTGCGCCGAGCTTCTGGCCGACCGCGCCGAGAGCCTGGTGCGATTCCAGATGTCTCTCACTGGTCAGCGGCCTTGAAGAAGGCATCCGACACCCTCATGTAATGAAGATCTGTTACACGATCGATGGCTGGGGCTAGCCCGCCTGCTGACCATGAAGATTTCATCACACCACGATCAAGGAGACATGGCATGAGTGACACCAACACCATCGGCCTGCACGAGTCCAGCGCAAGCCAGCTCGCCGAAAAGCTCAATGAGCTGCTGGCCAACTACCAGATCTTCTACATGAACGTGCGTGGCTATCACTGGAATGTGAAGGGTCGTCAGTTCTTCCAGCTCCATGAGAAATTCGAGGAGTTCTATACCGACCTGCTGACCAAGGTCGACGAGGTAGCCGAACGTATCCTCACCCTCGGTCACCAGCCGGTGCACGCCTACAGCGACTATATCAAGCTCGCGCGTATCCAGGAGGACAAGAACGTCCACGACGGGGAAGCCTGCGTGCGCGGCGTGCTCCAGGGCTACCAGACCTTGATCGAACTGCAGCGCGAACTGCTTTCCCTGGCCTCCGATGCCGACGACGAGGGGACCGCCGCTCAGGCCGGCGATTACATCCGCGAACAGGAAAAGACCGTGTGGATGCTGGGTGCCTACCTCGACTGATCACCGCCACGCCACCGCAGAATATGCCGCCGCCCCCAGGGGCGGCGTCCTTGTATGGGCGGATCGATCGACGAGGAGAGTGGGCCTCAGGCGTCCCCGGCTGCCTCGTCATTCGCCTCGCGCTCGGCGGCCCGCACCAGATCCTTGGGTAGCGGTTTCTTCATGCGCACCCCGAGGCGCTGCAGCTCGGTGGCCTGGGCCACCAGGCTACCCTGCCCACTGGAGAGGCGAGCCATGGCCTGTCGATGGCTGTCGCCCGCTCGTTCCAGATGGCGGCCTACCTCGTCAAGGCTCTCGACGAAGCCTGAAAACTTGGCCAGCAGTTTCTCGGCACGCTCACCGATCAGGCGCGCATTCTCGTTCTGGCGCTCCAGGCTCCAGAGACCTGCCACGGTCCGCAGACTGGCCAGAAGCGTGGTCGGCGTGACCACCACGACCTGGCGGTCGAAGGCCTCCTGAAAGAGCGAAGGGTCGCGCTCGAAGGCCGCCGCAAAGGCCGGTTCCACCGGCACGAAGAGAAACACGAAATCCGGCGAATTGAGTCCGGGCAGTGCCGGATAATCCTTGCCCGAAAGGGAGGCGACGTGGCCACGCAGCGACTGTAGATGGGCTCTCATGGCCGCGTCGCGCTCGGCCTCGCCCTCGGCGTTGACCAACCGTGTCCAGGCCACCAGCGACACCTTGGCATCGACGATCAGGTGGCGGTCGTCGGGCAGATAGATCACCGCATCGGGACGCTGTCGCCCCTTGTCCCCCTGCAGCGAGACCTCGCGGCGATATTCGATGTCACGGCGAAGGCCGCTGCGCTCCAGCACGGTCTCGAGCATCAGCTCGCCCCAGTGGCCCTGCGCCTTCTGGTCGCCCTTGAGAGCGCGGGCGAGGCCCGCGGCCTCCTCGCCGAGACGGGCATTGAGCCCGGCGAGCTGTTCGAGCTGGGCCTTGAGCGAGCCGCTATCGCGATTCTGCTGACCATGCAGCTCCTCGACTCGATGGCGAAACTGCTCGACCTGCTCGCGGAAAGGCCGCAGCAGGGCCTCGAGACTGTCGCGACTCTGTGCCGAGAAGGCCTGCTGTCGCTCCTCGAAGATACGACCGGCGAGCTGTTGAAACTCCTCCTTGAGTCGCCCGCGAGCCTCCTCGAGCAAAGCAAGCTGTTCACGGTGGCGCAGCGCCATCTGGTCGCGCTCGACCTCCAGCCGGGCAGCATGCTCGCGCCGCTCGGCCAGCCGGTCGCGGGTCTCGGTCAGTGCGGTTTCCAGGGCGGCAAGGCGTTCGCGGCTGCCATCCAGCTGTGCATCGCTCTGAACCAGCTCCTGTTCCAGGCGCCGCACGCTGGCGTCGCGCTCGACCCGCTCCTCCTCCCGGGCAAGGAGTCGCGCCTCGGCGCTCGCCAGGCGCCTGCGCCAGGACAGCCCCGTCCAGGCCATCACCAGCAGCAGCACCGCCAGCCCCCCGGCTACCCAGGCCGGTACGGCTTCCTGCACCAGTTCGTTCATCTCGGTCACTCCAGACCCGTGCGCCATGATGTCAAGCGTGATTGCGGAGGGCCAGGTCCTCGACCAGCGCGCGCAGCAGCATCCAGAACTCTGCCACGGAGGCCAGCTCCACCCGCTCGTCGGGAGAGTGGGCGCCGCGGATCAGCGGGCCGAAGGAGATCATGTCCAACTGCGGATACTTGCCGCCAAGGATGCCGCACTCCAGGCCGGCATGAATCACCTTGATCTCGGGCATGCTGCCTGTCCGTTCACGATGCAGGTGGCAGAAGCGTGCCAGAAGCGGACTATCCGGATTCGGCGTCCAGCCCGGATACGCGCTCTCGACGCGGGTGCGTGCACCGATCAGCTCGAACAGCGCCCGGAAACGGTCGGCGAGATCCTCGGTGGCACTGTCGCACAGCGAGCGCACCAGGGCGCAGAGGTGAAAGCGCCCGTCTTCCAGGCTGATCACGCCCAGGTTATTGGAGGTCTCCACCACGCCGGGCACCGTGACACTCATCCGCTCCACACCGCAGGGGGCCACATGCAGGGCACGAACCAGCAGCTGACTGGCCTGCTCGGTCAACGCCTCGGTTGGCCGCGCTTCCGTTGGCGCCAGCGTCAGGGAAAGGCCTTCATCGACGCCGGCCAGTTCGCCACGCAGTGTTTCCTGCAGCGTCGCGATACGTTCACGTGCTGGCGCCCACTCGTCGTCCGGAAGGGCCAGGGTGGCAAAGGCCTCGCGCGGCAGAGCGTTGCGCAGCGTGCCACCCCGATAGTCGATCAGCCGCGCGCCAAAGGGCTCCAGCGCCCGCAGTGACCGCACCAGCAGCCGGTTGGCGTTACCGCGCCCTGTATGGATGTCGATGCCTGAATGCCCGCCGGAGAGTCCGATCAGCGACAGGCGCAGCGCCTGCTCGCCCTCCGCCAGCGGTGACCGGGGCAGTTGCGCCTCGACGACGACGTCAGCCCCCCCGGCGCAGCCGATGTAGACCTGGCCGCGATCCTCCGAGTCCAGGTTGAGCAGCATATTGCCCTCCAGCCATCCCTCGGCAAGATTCAAGGCGCCGCCCATGGAGGATTCCTCTTCCAGGGTGAAAAGCGCCTCCAGCGGGCCGTGAACCAGCGTTTCGTCCTCGAGCAGCGCCAATGCCGCCGCCACGCCCAGGCCATTGTCGGCGCCCAGGGTGGTATAGCGGGCATGCAGCCAGCCGTCGTCGCCCACCCGCGTCTCGATGGGATCCCGCGTGAAGTCATGAGGATGGTCGGCGTTGGCCTGAGCCACCATGTCCAGGTGGCCCTGCAGGATCACGCCCGGCGCCGACTCATGGCCCGGGGTGGCAGGCTTGAGAATGCGAAGGTTGCCGAAGGCATCGCGGTCATGGGCAAGCCCCAGCCCCTCCGCCCAGCCCTCCAGTATCGCGACCAGGGCCTCCTCGTGGCCGGAAGGACGTGGCGTATTGCACAGCATGCGAAAGTGGCGCCACAGGGGCTGGGGGGAGAGCTGCTCGAGATGTGCATTCATGGGGGTTCTGTCTCACGATTGACCCGGAAACTCTACCGGCCGGCCTCGCCCGGGGAAAGCCCGGGATCACCGCCGAGGCACCCTGCCACGATCTGGCGAAGACGCACCTGCACGCCTCGCTTGCCCGATACGCCAAGCCGTGCTGCCAGCCAGGCCGACCCGCGCCCCTGGAAGGCCCAGGCGGCGAGCAGGGCCAGTGTCTCGTCCTGGCGCCCCGTCAGGCTCGCCGCACGCCACCTCACCAGGGCCTGAATCGCCGGGCGAGCCAGAGCGGGCTCGCGATGACCGAAGGCCACGTCGTCGAGGTCGCGACGATCCGAGTCATCCAGGGGCTCGGCCGGCCACTCGGCAAGCAGCGCCACCACCACCGCCGGCTCCAGCTCGGCCAGCTCGAAGGCCAGCAGCCCCGGCAACTGGCGGTGGAAGCGCGCTCGAAGGCGCTCGGCGAGTCGCACTCCCCTCGGGCTGACAGGCCTTACCACCATCAGCGCATGCTCACCGGTAGCCGTCTCGCGCGTCAGCCCCAGTCGCACAGACCAGAAGCCCGCCGCCTGCCAGAAGGCCTGCAGTCCGGCCTCGGCGCCAAAGCTCGCTCCCAGCAGGTCGATGTCATCGCGACGGGCGCGCGACACCTCGGCCTCGATCAGTTGCCGTCCCGTCCCGTGGCGACGCTGCTCGACCGGCACGGCGATGCGCAACACTCGCCGCAGCCGGCCAGTCGCTGCCTCGCGCTCCCCGGCATGGGCGGCCAGCGACTGGGCCAGCAGGTGGCCCCGCGGACGCCGCTCACCACGCGCCACCTGCTCGGCAAGGTCGGCATCGAAGCCACCCTCATCACCACTCACCAGCACGCCCTGCAGAGCTTGACCGGCCTCGAGAACGGTAAGCACAACGCCCGGGCCGTCCAGCAGGCGACGCAGGTCGGCAGGCGAGGTGCGGTAGTGGGCCTGTATCAGCAGGCCGAACAGTGCGCGCAGACGCGGCTCGTCATGAGCCAGCAGATCGCGATCCAGACGCTGCAGCATCGGCGCCTCCTTGACCGTCGGGCAGGGCGCAGGCTCGGCATCCAGCAGCAACAGACGCGAGGTCAGCGCCTCCAGCGGGTCGCCCACCGCCCAGCGAATCGGCTCGGCCAGGTGAAGCGCCCGCCAGTCGGGAGTCTGGCGTTCGAGCCGTTCGCGAAAACGAAGTGCGAAGCCGCGTCCCGATCCCTCGTAACCATGGATCGTCGTGGCAAAGGCGATGCGCGGGAAGACCGAGAGCCAGCGGCCCAGCAATGGCGCGGGAATCGCCGCCGCCTCGTCGACCAGCAGCAGCCGGCCGGGGCCACCGACCTCACCCTGGTCGGCCAGGTGAGCCAGCGCATCGGGAGGCAGGAAGGCAACCCGCCCGAGACCCGCCTCGAAGGCATTGCCGCGCCGCTGTCCCTCGGGGCAGAGAGCTGCCAGCCGCTCGAAGAGCCCGGCCACGGCCGAGGGGCGCGGTGCCGTGACCAGGATCTCCGTCTCGCCTGCCGCCAGCAGCCGCCCACAGGCGATGCCCAGGGCCGCCGTCTTGCCGCGTCCGCGGTCGGCGGTCAGCACCAGCGGCCGACGGCGACGCAGCCGGGTCAGCCGCGCCACCGCTTCTGCCTGGTCGCGGGTCCGGCAGTCCCCGTCCACGTCAGGCGAAGACGACGCTACCGGCAGTGTCTCGGGAAGACAGGGTCGCGACGGGGCCTCTCCCGCCGTCCACGGGATCACTCGCTCGTCAGCCTCCAGCAGCCGGGCAAGCCGGGCCAGATAGCGAGCGCTGAGCTGCTCGGCACGCCAGGGGTATTCGGCCAGACGGCGGTAGTCGGCATCGGGACGCGCGCCCCAGTCGGGCGGGGTCATCAGCACCAGCAGGCCACCGGCCCGCAACGTGCCGGCGAGCGCGCCGAAGGCGTCGGGGTCGAAACCGCTCGCCGCCGAGACGGCATCCAGGATGATCAGATCCTGCTCCCCCCCCAGCCGCGTGCGCGCCTTCGATGTCGGCAGCCAGCACGACGCCTCGATGCCGCAGAGTTGCTCCGCGGAGACCCAGAGAGGAGACGACCATCCCCCTGCCTGCCACAGGACGAGGGCGTCCCGATGGCAGGCATCGGCCTCGCCGGTCAACCACACCAGGCCGCGCCAACGGCGCTGGGCCAGCCGGTCTCGCGTGTTCTGCAGAGGAGCGAGGCGGTCGCGGTTCATCGAAGACTCCATCAAAAGATAAACTTTGGTCTAAGGTTGCGCGACGTTTTCAACGTTGACGCGGTGTTCTGCAACCTGGCGCGGACATCATACAAACGTTTCAACCCGTTGATTGAAAACGATCTGGCCCATCCCGGCAGACACCCGCGACATGCGTAGTGACCGCTAGCCGGTTCAGACGCGGTCGAACATGTCCAACGACTCATGCTAGCTTGTTGGCTGTTGCCGAGTTGCTCGAGTGGTCAGACTGGCCCATGTTGAGGACGACCGTCCCCGGCATCTGCGGCAGTCTTGCATCGACGCCTCGACACGCAGAACAACCCTCAAGGGAGCACCGCCATGAAGAAGATGACCACGTTAGCCCTCACCGGCCTGGCAGCGGGCGTCGCCCTCGCTGCCATGAGTTCCACCGCTCAGGCTCAGGAGCAGTGGACCATGACCACCACCTGGCCGGACAACCTGGACCTGATTCAGATCGACCGCCACTGGGCGGAGCTGGTCAACACCCTGGCCGGCGACGAGGTGCAGATCAACTTCCGTGCCGGCGGCACCCTGATGCCCGGCACGGAAGTCTTCGATGCTACCGAGACCGGTGCCATTCAGGCCGCCGGTGACTGGCCGGGTTACTGGGCCGGTCGCAGCCCGGCCTTCTCGCCATTGGCCACCACCACCAGCCTGTTCAACGGCGTCGACTACCTGAACTGGATCAACCAGTGGGGCGGTTTCGAGCTCTATCAGGAGGTCTACGGCGACTACAACATGGTCTACCTGCCCTACGGCATCACCAACAATGAATCCGGCTTCCGCGGCAACACGCCCATCGAGAGCCTGGCCGATCTGGAAGGAAAGCGCCTGCGCCTCTCCGGTCGCGACCAGGGACGCGTGCTCGAGAAGCTCGGCGGCTCCCAGGTTACCCTGGCAGGCGGCGAAATCTATCAGGCCATCGAGCGCGGCGTGGTCGACGGCGCTGAATTCTCCACGCCTGGCGTGGATTACAAGGCTGGCTTCTCCGAGGTGGCTGATTACTGGTCCGTGCCGGGCTGGCACCAGTCCGCCAGCGTGTTCGGGGTGATGATCAACCAGGATGCCTGGGATGCCCTTTCCGAAGAGACCCAAGACAAGCTGAAGATCGCCGCCGAAGCCACCATGGCCTGGTCACTGGCCTGGTCCGAGCGCGAGTCCACCGAGGGTACGGTGAAGTTCATCGAGGACGGCACCGAGATCAACCAGCTCTCCGAGGAGGACCTGGCCGAGATCCAGCGCATCACCAACGAGGTGATCATCCAGGGGGCCTGCGAAGACCCGATGCACGCCAAGATCTACCACTCCATGGTCAGCTATCTGGAACACTACGCCAACTGGCGTGACCTGTCGGTGCCCTACAACATGAGTCGCGTCACCGACAACCTGCCGTCGCTGGAGGAGATCGAGGCCTGCATGTAAGGCTGCGATGCCCTTGTCGCCCCTGCCGGCCGGTGGCTGATCGTCGCCGGCCGGCCCGATTTTGTGTGCCCACTGACTCACGAGATCCTCGCTCATGAACGCCATTGCCAAGGCCATCGACGCCCTCAACGAGGCATTCGGTCGCCTGATCGCCCCGCTGCTCGCCGTGGTCACGCTGATCGTGATCTACGACATCGCCATGCGTTTCTTTATCGGCCGTCCCAGCGATTGGGCGTTCGATGTCACCAAGATGCTGTTCGGCGTCCACTTCATGCTGATGGCCGCCTACGGGCTGCGCCATCACGTTCACGTGGAGGTCGACGTCCTCAAGCGCCTGCTCTCGCGTCGCCGGCAGGCTGCCCTCGAGATCCTGGGCTACCTGATCTTCTTCGTGCCCTTTATCTGGATGCTGCTGACCTTCGGCTGGCGCTTCTTCGAGCGCTCCTTCAGCCGTGGCGAAACCACCTATGGCATGGTCGCCATCCCCGTCTACCCGATGAAGGGGG
>Ga0207714_1001945_pt1 | contig 12925 bp, 18 predicted proteins | sample PonA232FremontCA_2_FD_187270 | JGI IMG/M metagenome (GOLD analysis project Ga0207714, IMG submission 187270) | Marine sediment microbial community from Fremont, CA, USA - Pond A23 Sediment 2 (SPAdes) | ecosystem: Environmental > Aquatic > Marine > Unclassified | place: USA: Fremont, California... | reverse complement strand
TGAGAAGACAGGCACTGCGCGAGCAGAAAAACCTGGATTCCTTCGCGGCCCAACGCTACTGGCAGCGGACTGTGGAACGATGAAAAAAGCACTCATCGCGATGGTTATGATATCGGCACTCGCCGCTTGCGTATTCGGCGGGGTTGTCGCGGGTGCCAGTCTGGGAGGCGGCATCCCGGCCGGCTCCTTCCTCGCAAATATACCGGGCATGAATCGCCTCGCGGGAATGCAGAAGCGTCAGAAGGAAACCGGACAGGACAGGGACAATGGGGAGAGGACTTTCCGAGATCCTGGAAAACGGCCCGAAATACCCTATGGGGACCTGGTTCCCGAAGAGACGCTTAAAAGCATGGTTCGGGATCTGGAAAAAAGGGTCAGGGAAGTCAACAACAAAGAAGAGCAACTTAGCCGCCGCGAGAAGGAGCTCAATGGCTGGGAGAAGGCTCTAAAAGCAGAAAGAGAGAAAATAGTGAAATTGGCTCGCAAGAAAAAAGAGGAACTGACGAAGGTCCGGAAAAACATCATTCAGGAAAGGGAGAAGCTTCGAGAACAGAAAATTGAGATGTCCAAACGGCGCCAGGAAAATCTGCAAAAGGCCGCCAAGATTTACAACCGGATGGACGAAGCTCAGGCGGCAGCAACACTGGCTCGGCTCTACCGCGAGGGCAAGAAAGACACTGTTGTTCAGGTCATTTACCTCATGAAAGACAGGAACGCCGCGGGCGTGCTGGCCGCCATGCCGAAGGATGGAGTGCGGGCCGAGATAACGCGTCGTCTCTCTCATATCAGCACGGAATAAGAGTAATAGGTGTGGACCCATGGACATAGCGACGTTTGCGGGCACAGTGGCGGGATTCTTGTTGATACTCACCGCCATCTTTCTGGGCGGCGGAACGGGAGCCTTTCTCAACGTCCCGGCTATGCTCATTACTATAGGCGGCACCGCTTCCGCCACGCTCGTTCACTTTCGGCTCACGAGGGTACTCAACATCTTTGGCGTGGTCAGAAAAACTCTCACCGTCAGCGTGCCGAATGCCGAACGGGTGCTGGAAAGGCTCCTGGAATTCTCCCGGGTCGCGCGCCGGGACGGAACTCTGGCGCTCGAGGATTACCTGGACGACATCGATGACGATTTCCTGCGTAAGGGCGTGCAGCTTATCGTGGACGGCACAGAGCCTGAGGAACTGGAAAAGATTATGCATACTGAGCTGGCAGCCATCGAGGACCGGCATCGCTTCGGCATTGAGATACTGTCTTTCATGGGGCAGGCATCGCCGGCCTTCGGGATGATAGGCACGCTGATTGGGCTTGTGCAGATGCTCCGACAACTGGACAACCCTTCGAAGATAGGTACTGGTATGGCGACCGCGTTGCTCACCACGTTCTATGGCTCACTGCTGGCCAACCTGTTATTCATCCCCCTGTCCGGGAAGCTCCGCATGCGAGACAAGGCGGAGAGCAACGTGCGGAAGATGATGATTGAAGGCCTGGTCGGCATTCAGAAAACGGAGAACCCCAGCGGACTTCAGGAGCGGCTGTCGTCTTACTTACATCCCGAGAACCGTGAATCGGATAAAGGAGAATAAATATGCCCTCCCGCGAGGCTAACACACAGAAAGCTCAGCGGGGCGAGGGAGCCCCCGAATGGATGCGGACATTTGGGGATTCCCTCACTCTTTTGCTCACGTTCTTCGTGCTCCTGCTGACTTTCTCCGTACCCGGCGACGAGGAACTTCAGAGCCTTGGCTTCGGCCCTCTGGACGGCCCCGCGGTTCAAAATACGGTCCCACGCGGAAAGAAAGGCCCCCTGGGGGGCAGGCGGTGGCGGCTTATACAGTCCCGCCCGGCCCCCGGCGCCAGGGGAGAAGTGCCTCCCCTCTATGGGACGCTGGCCCCGGCCGTTGAGGCTTCGCGGTCAGGGGCGAAGGTCGAGCGCACGTCCCGGGTCAGGGATTCAGTTCGCCTGGACATACCCCTTAATGAGCTGTTTGCAGATGAAGCCGAGTTGAGCCGGAAGGGGGCCGGGCTCCTTGAGAAGGTTCATCGCGCCTGTCGGGCCGGACCGGCCAGAGTTATTGTGCGCACGGTTTCAGACAGTAAAGCGAGACAGAACCTGCGCCGCTCACTGGCTGTGGTCCATTACCTGAAGGAGCAGGGCGCGACCGACCATCTACAGTTCGACATCAGCACGGATGCACGGCTAACGCCCGAGAATCCTCCTGCGGACACCTGCCGCATAACCATTCTGAGGACGTGACCGATGCAGAAACCGGCGCTGACAGAGGAGCGCGCGCGGTTGGGCGGGAGCGCCCCGCGCTTCCTGGTCATTTACTGTTCCGTCATGATTATCCTGCTGGCGTTCTTCATACTCCTTCAGACGCTGGAAACCAGCAAGGAAAAGACCAAATTCAAGAAAGGTAAGGGCTCGTTTATCCGTGCGCTCGAAACGTATGGACTTGGACGGGTGATGGGGAGTGACCTGCCCCGCAGCCTGAGCGGCGCTCGTATGCCGCGTATGTATGCTGCGGAGACGAACCGGGACGGGGGAGACAACCCTCTGAACCCCGAGATACAGGGCGCCAGCCGGTCTCTGAAGGAACTGCGCCGCCAGTTGCAGGAGAGGGGCGCTCCGGTGCCTGGCCGGAAAGTGATGCTGGCTCTCCCGTTTGGCGGGAATGGCGGCCCATTAATGGACCATCACCGGGTATACTTGGAAAAGTTCGCACACCGGCTCCTCCCACTGCTCCTTGGGCGGAACTGCATCGTGAATGTCGCTGTGCTCTACCGGTTTGGAGAAGGGGCCGCACTGGATGCGGCACAGAGAGCCAGCGAGATGGCTCGGGCGGTTCGAAGCGAATTACTGTCGGCTGCGCCCCCGGAACGCCGGGAGAAGGCTCAGCGATCGACCTATTCCTCTTGCAGGCCGGCGCCGAAGGATGCAACTGGTAGCCGGGGAGTTGTTTCAGTTCGTCTTGGTGTGCTTATCCCTGAAAAAGAGCAGTAGAAAGGAGTCTGCGCCATGCGGAGCGCTGTACGGTTGATGCTGGGGCACTCTCGGCGGGGTAAGACCCGCGTGTTGTTCGTCGTGCTCATGCTCGGCGCCGCCATCTCGGCCGCCGCAGGCGGTTACCTGGCCGCCCGATCGGCCGGAGGGCTTGGCCAGGTTACCGGAGGGGATGGGGCGTCGGAGAAACAGGGTCGTTTCGACAGCCACGAATTTGTGAAGTTTGGCACGGTGGTGGTCAACCTGGCCGAGGGCAAGCTGACGCGCTACCTGAAAGTGACCGTGGTGCTGGAGGTGGAAAAGGGAAATACGGACAAGGTGAAAAGCGTTATGGAGGGTAATACCCGCGCCGTCTTTCAGCACTGGCTTATTTCTTACCTGTCAGATCTAAAACTGGAGGACGTAAAGGGGGCGCAAGCGCTGTCGAGGATCCGCAGCAGGATATGCAAGGGCTTCAATAAGCTGCTGCAGAAGAACCACTCGGCAACCGTCGAAAACGTGTTGTTCAGGGAGTTCAGCGTGCAATGAACGGTTCTACGAACGACGAAAGAGAACCAAGCGGCGATGTCAAGCCCTACCACTTCGGGCGACCGGGCATGTTGCGGGACGAGGAAATGGTTGCCCTCCGGCAAGTAAACCGCAATCTGCCGGCGCAGGTCCGCCGGGCTACGGAGGGGATACTGCCCGGAGGACTGGTGGTTGAACTGGATGAGGTGCAGCAGGGCGGTTGGGACGGTGGGCTGACGGAGATATCAGCCACCTCGGTTGGCTGCCGGTTTGTCATAACTCCGGGCGAGCACCGGGGAATGGTAGTCGCGGGGCTTCCGCTGGCCAGTGCCTGCGTGGGACAGGCCCTGGGGCAGGAGTCGTCCGGCACCGCCGACGAACTGACGCGCCTCGAGACCCGACTCTTCTCGCGCATCGTTCAGAATATCGTCGGCGTGCTGCCGCGCGCCTGGCGCGAAATGGGCGAGCTGGGGGCGGAAGTGGAAAAATATCTGTCCGACCCGCGCGGAGAAGCGCCCCTGCGACCCGACCGGAACTTCATACACTTCCTCATGAGTGCCCGCTGTGGGCCCGAAGAAGGGGTGGTAAGCCTGACATTCCCGTCTCTGCCACTCAGACGGCTTGCCACGCCGCGAGGGGAGGTGGAATCCTCGGACGAGGAGGAGGGAACGGTGGAGGATAACCTGCGCCGCACCCGAGTGGAACTGACGGCGGTGCTTGGCAGGGCTGAACTGACGCCCGACGAACTGACGAACCTGCAGAAAGGGGACCTGGTGATACTGGATACCACGCCGGAGGATTCACTGGAAATCGATGTCGAGCAGGCCGGAAAGTTGCTCGGCACCCCGGCGCGGCGGAAGGGCCGCAGAGCCGTCAAAATCGAGCAAAAACTGGAGGAGAGACGCTATGACGAAGGATGAGCAGCGAATGGAAGACGGAGCAGCAGAGCGCGAGGAAGATGAGGAAACAGCGGTGCGACCGGCCGAATTCGCGGAGGCTGAACCGGATGAGCAGGGCGAAAACCTGTCTCTGAACCTCCTGATGGATGTCGGCCTGCCTGTCCGGGTTGAAATGGGGCGAGCGCGGCTGACGGTCGAGGAACTGCTGAAGCTGCGCAAGGGCTCGGTGGTTCAGCTGGATCGGACCGCCGGCGAACCGGTGAACCTGTATGTCCGGGATAAATGCTTTGCAAGAGGGGAGATAGTGGTAGCCGACAACAACTTCGCTTTCCGGGTCACCGAGGTGGTGCGAGACGGCCGCCGGATGCCCCACCCAAGCCGAAAAAAAGGCGGCGAGAACCCGCCGGATGAGGCCGCAAAAACGGAACAAACCGGATCGCCCAAGGAGGCTGAGTGAGTATGCTACGGAACGCGCATGCATACGTTGTGGTTGCAGTCTGCATACTGGGTACGGGCATCATCTGCACCCCGGCCGCCGGGGCCGCCAATGAGCCAGATTCGGGGCACCCCCCCGCCGCCTCATCCCCCTGGGCGGAGGGACACACTCCCCGGGTGCCATGGCGGCAAATGGCCTACGGGGGGGCAGTGCTGCTGACCGTGGGGGCGGTCGCTCTCTACCTCTGGAAGCACCGCGGGCTGCCCGCCACCGGCGCCGTGACCGAAGTGCTGGAATCCCGGCCCGTTGACGCCGAAATGTCGGTACACCTCCTGAAGGTAGGGGACCGCATATTCGTCGTGGCTTCGACCGGCGAGGCGGTCCGGAAAATCGGAGAGGTGGACGAAGATGCGCTGCCGGCACCGGACTCGCGTGATGGAAAGCGTGCGGATGGTCACTTCAGAACCGTTCTGCGGACAGTGCTGGGGAGGCGGCAGCAATGAAACGCGCGCTCATCATCACGATAGTCACCTGCGTCGTGGCGACCTGCTGCGCTTCGCCGGCGGTGGGGGGCGAAAAGAAACCTCCGGAGCAGGGGGCGGAATCCGGCCTGGCCATCTCGGACTTCGGACAGGCCTTCCAGACGGCAATGTCGGACGAGTCAGGACTCAGCAAGCCGGTCAAGGTCGTGCTGCTGCTGACCGCGCTCACGTTCCTGCCGGCCCTGCTGATACTGACCACCGCCTTCACCCGCATCGTCATCGTGCTGGCCTTCATCCGCCGAGCCCTCACCACCCGGCAGATACCGCCCGCACCCGTCATTATCGGGCTGGCTCTATTCCTGTCCCTCTTCGTCATGGCCCCCACCTTCCAACAGGTCAACAGCCAGGCAGTGAGCCCCTACCTGAAAGGCAACGTCACCGCACCGACGGCCGCTGAGAAGGCACTGCAACCCATCCGCCGCTTCATGCTCAAGCAGAGCAACCGCGAGGAACTCCAGCTCTACATATCCATGAGCAGCATGGAGCGGCCCGAGGAACCGGAAGATATGCCATTGCACGTGCTCATCCCGGCCTTCGTCACGGGCGAACTCAAGAAAGCCTTCGAACTCGGCTTCGTGCTCTACCTGCCGTTCCTGGTCCTCGACCTCGTGGTGGCCTCCATACTGCTCTCAATGGGCATGATGATGCTGCCGCCGGTCATCGTCTCGGCACCGCTCAAGGTCCTGCTGTTCGTGCTGGTGGACGGATGGGCGCTGGTTGCCAGGTCGCTCGTCTTCAGCTTCGGAGGGGGATGAGCCGTGAGTCAGCAGATGGCCGTATTCCTGGCCCGACGCTCGCTGACGGTCGCCCTCATGATGGTCGGCCCCATACTGGGCGCGGGACTGGCCGTGGGACTGGTCATGGCCCTGTTCCAGGCGGTGACACAGATACGCGAGATGACCCTTGCCATCATACCCAAGATACTGGCCGTAGGAGCCACGCTGTTCGTGCTGCTGCCGTGGATGCTGCAGGTGATGACCTCATACACATCCAACATGCTACAGTGGGCGCAGACCTATGGAGGCTGACAGTGGCGGAACAGAAATTCCTGGAACTGGCGCTGGTGGGCCTCAGGGTCTCGGGCCTCGTCATCTTCCTGCCCCTCCTGGGCGGCGGGCTGGTACCCCGCATGGTCAAGGTGCTGTTCGCGGTGGGCGTAACGGTGGCGGTGTTCCCGTTTGCCGGCTCCAGCGTCCGCGCACCCGCCATGGGCGACCCGGCGCTGTGGGTGCTGTTCGCCGCCGGAGAGCTGGTGCTGGGAGCCGCGCTGGGCTTCGCCGCCCGCCTCGCGCTGCAGGCCGTGCGGTTCGCCGGCGAGCTCCTGGGGCGCCAGATGGGCATGGCCCTGGCCAATATGTCGAATCCGGCAACGGGCACGAAGGCGACCGTGGTGGGAAACTTCTGCCATGCGCTGGCTGTGCTGACATTCTTCACGGTCGGCGGACACCGCTGGCTCGTGCGGGGCATCGCGCGCAGCTTCCGGGCATGGCCCGTCGGCAGCTTCCCCCCGCTGCGCCTCCCCGCAGCACTGGCCACCGCCGCGGCGCGCTGGAGCTTCGCCGCGGCCTTCCAGATAGCCGCGCCGCTGCTGATACTGACATTCGCCATCACGCTCGTCATGGCCCTGACGGCCCGACTGGTGCAGGAGATAAACGTGCTCATACTCGGATTTCCCATGCGCATCGGCATGGGCATGTTGGGACTGCTGCTGTTCCTGCCGATGCTCTCAAGGTGCGCCGTGGAAGTCAGCCGGAAGGCGGGACAGCTATTCCTGTCCGCCGCCGGCGCCTCCTAACCCATGCGACATGTCACAATGCGCCCGCGGCGGATACACCGGAAAGGACCGTGGCCTGACCGGGCGAACCCGGCTGACACTGGCTCCGTGGAGGGATAAAAGATGCCGCAGCAGAACGACGAGGCAGAGGAAAAAACAGAAGAGCCCTCGCAGCGCAAGCGGGAGAAGGCGCGCGAACAGGGCCAGGTGGCGCAGAGCTCGGAGCTGAACAATGTCGCCGTGCTCGCCGCGGCTCTGCTGGGCCTGTGGCTGTTGGGACACAGCATGGGCAGGCTGCTGGTGCAGCGTTTCACCCGGCACCTGGGCGGTCTCGGGCAGTTCGAGATGGACCCGCAGGGCGTGGTATCCGGCTTCCGGGGCATCGCACTGTCCCTGTCCGGCGTGCTCGTCCCGTTTGCCATCGCCATCGGCGGCTTTGCGGTCGTGCTGAACGTGATGCAGACGAAACTGAACGTCTCCTGGCAGAAGATTCAGCCGTCGTTCGACAAGGTCAACCCGGTACAGGGCGTTCAGCGGTTGTTCTCCTGGAGCTCGCTGGTCCGCATGCTCATTGCGCTCGGCAAGATGGGGGTCGTGGCCGGAGTCGCCACCCTCGTGGTCCACGGCGCGCTCCCCCGGTTCACGGGCGTCGTTGGACGGGGAGCGGAGGGCGTGCTCAAGGTGTGCACGGACCTGACCTTTCGGATGCTCCTGTGGGTCACGGTGGCAATGACCGCCGTCGCGCTGGGCGACTATGCCTATCAGCGATACAAGCACCGGAAGCAGTTGATGATGACGAAGACGGAGAAGAAGGAGGAGCGCAAGCAGCAGGAGGGGCGACCGGAGGTGGAGGAGAAGCAGGACGAGAAGCGCCGCGAGATGTCCGAGCGACGCATGATGCAGGATGTGCCGGACGCCGACGTGGTGGTCACGAATCCGACCCACGTGGCTGTGGCGCTCCAGTGGGACGAGGATGACATGGAGGCCCCGACCGTTGTGGCGAAGGGCAGAGACGAGATCGCGCACCGCATCATGAGCCTGGCGCGGCGGCACGCAGTGCCGTCAGTCCGCCGCGTGGGGCTGGCTCGAACGCTCTACCACGCGGTGGACGTGGGTGAGGAGATACCGGAGCGGCTCTATCAGGCCGTGGCGGAGGTGCTGGCATTCATCGCCCGGCGCGGGCGCGCTTCCGGCACGTAATCCATGCTCGAAATATCCCGAGGAGACGAGGTGACGGTATGTCGGGCGAGGTGAACGCAAAGAAAGGTTGGGCCGCGCAGCACAGCGACCTGGTGCTGGCAGTGGGATTGGTGGGCATCCTGATGGCGCTCATCATTCCGCTGCCGCCGGTGGCGCTGGACGTGCTGCTCACGCTGAATTTCTCCTATGCTCTGCTGCTACTCATGATAGTGCTGGGCGTGAGTTCACCGCTGGACCTGTCAACCTTTCCGTCGCTGCTGCTGATGGGCACGCTGCTGCGGCTGGCGCTGAACGTCGCCTCCACCCGGCTCATCCTGCTCAACGCCTACGCCGGTGAAGTCATCCAGTCGTTCGGCCACTTCGTGGTGGGCGGCGAGATGGTGGTCGGGCTCGTGGTGTTCGGCATCCTGGTGGTCATACAGTTCGTGGTCATCACCAAGGGTGCGGACCGCATATCCGAGGTGACGGCGCGCTTCACGCTGGACGCCATGCCCGGCAAGCAGATGAGCATAGATGCCGACCTGAACGCCGGACTGATCGACGGGCGCCAGGCCAAGCAGCGCCGCGAGGAGATAGTCAGGGAGGCCGAATTCTACGGCTCGATGGACGGAGCCAGCAAATACATCCGCGGGGACGCCATAGCGGGCATCATAATCATATTCATCAACCTCCTGGGCGGCATGGTCATCGGCTTCACCCGCGGCATGGGCATCGGGGAGGCCATCACCACCTATTCCATCCTCACCGTGGGCGACGGGCTCGTGAGCCAGATACCCGCCGTCATCACATCCACCGCCGCCGGCGTGCTCGTCACGAAATCCGCCTCGGACGAAGGGCTCAGCAGGGAGCTGACGATGGAAATGCTGGCCAATCCGCGGGCCATCGGCATCGCGTCCGTGGCCATTTCCCTGTTCGTCTTCATGCCCGGCCTGCCGTGGTATCCGTTCTTCATCCTCGGCGGCGCGCTGGGCGGCATCTTCCTGGCCGTGCGGTCCGGCGAACCGTCAGAGGAGGAAGCCGAGGAGCAGGAAGCCGGGGACGAGGAGGATGAGGGGGTCGATTCGCTGGTCATTCCGGACCGCATCGCCGTGGAGGTCGGATACAACCTGATACCGCTGATGGGCCCGGGCGAGGAGAACACGCTGCTGCCGCGCATCCGGTCCCTGCGGGAGAAGCTCGCCTCCGAGATGGGCTTCATTATCCCCAGGGTGCGAGTGGTGGACAACGTGCAGCTCGAGGGCAACGATTACGTCATCAAGCTCTCCGGGCACACCGTCACCCGCGGAACGATATATCCGGGTCTGTCGATGGCCATGAAGTCCGGCGGCGTGCCCGATGAGCTGGACGGAAGACGGGCCACCGAGCCGTCGTTCGGCATGGAGGTGGTGTGGGTGTCCGGGGCCGAGAAGGAGAGGGCGGAGCGCCTCGGTTGCACGGTGGTCGATCCCGGTTCCGTCTTCATTACCCACCTGTCCCAGGTCATCAAGAATCACGCGCACGAGATATTCGCGCGGCAGGACCTGCAGGGGCTGCTGGACACGGTCAAGGAGCACAGCCCGTCCCTGGTCAACGAGGTGGTGCCCGAGATGGTGAGCACGGCCCGGCTGCAGCAGGTGCTGGAGAACCTGCTTGCCCGCGGCCTGCCCATCAACCAGTTGCCGGACATCCTGGAGGCGTGCGGGCGATACGGCGAGCAGGTGCAGGACCCCGGCACGCTGACGGAGCTGGTGCGGAAGAACATCAAGCGGGCCATCTGCGAGACGTACGCGGACGATGACGGAGTGCTGCAGGCGGTCGCCTTTGACCCGGAGCTGGAGGCCGAGCTGCGTTCCGCGCTGGAGGAGGGGGACGAGCAGCTTCACCTGCAACTTCCGCCCGAGCGGTTGAACGAACTGCTGGATTCCCTCTCGTCCCACCTGGAGCAGGCGGTGGAGGTGCACGGCAGCCCCGTGCTTGTCACCTCTGCGCGGCTGCGGCGCCAGGTCGAGGAGCTGGTCTCGAGGCTTCGGATAGAGGTCCCCGTGATGGCCTACGAGGAAGTCTGCGAGTCCACCGAGATGGAGACGGTGGAGCTTATTGAGGCCGGGGGCGAGGATGGTGCGGAGCTGCCGGACGTGTGATGCGGTGGTAGTGCGTGAGCCTGTGTCAGGTCGAGTTGGTGAGCATCCGATGAACATGCCCCGTCGGACCGGGGCGCTGCGGAGGGATAAACGATGGAAGATACATGGACAAGGGTCAGCATGCTGACGGGACTCGCCCTGTTCTGCCTGGTGGTTGTCGCCGGTTTGCCGCACGGTGCGGCGCCGGTGCCCCTGCTGGGCCGGGCCGGTGGAACCGGGTTGTTCGCGGGGCTGCTGGTCCGGGTCAGCATATCGATTGCCCGCAGCGTGCTGCAGGAGTGCCTGGGGGAGGAGCCGCAAAAAAGTGAGAATACCGTGGAAGAAGAGACTCAACCATGACCGATGAAGCCACAGCGGCCTATACGAAGGGCCAGGAGGAAGTCAGCGAGCTCGTCAACGACCACCTCGGCGTGGTGAAGCGCATCGTGCACCGGCTGCCCGCCTGCATGTGCAGTTCGGTGTCCCGGGACGACCTTATAAGTGCCGGCATGGTGGGCCTGGTGCAGGCCGCGCACCGTTACGAGCCCGACCGCGGCGCCAGCTTCGTCACGTTCGCCTACCGCCGGGTGAGGGGGGCCATCATTGACTTCCTCCGGCGCCGGGACTGTGTCAGCAAGTCGGCCCGTAAGCGCCTGACCGGGCTGCGGCAACACATACGCGATTTCAAGGAGCGCGAGGGACGGAAGCCGTCAGTAGCGGAGCTTGCCGAGGCCAGCGGGCTGCAGGAGGAGACCGTCACGCGGCTGTTGAGCTACGAGCGGTGGGACGACATGGCGTCGCTGGATTCGCAGGTGCAGGACGAGGAGGGTTCCTCCACCGCGCTGGCGCAGCTTGTTCCCGGTGAACAGCAGACGCCCCTGCAGGAGCTGGAGAGGCAGGAATTGGTGGAGAGGCTGACGGATGCGCTGGAGGAACTGCCCGACCGACAGCAGAAGGTGCTGATCCTCTACTATTACGAGGACCTTTACATGAAGGAAATCGGCGAGGTGCTGGGACTCAGCGAGTCGCGCATCTCCCAGCTCCACAGCAGGGCGCTCTACGAACTTTCCCGCCAGATGGAGTGAATGAGCCATGGACGACCGCATCAGGCTGGGCAACCTGGGAAGGATACGCAGGCCCAGGCGCACGGGCGAAGAAAACAGTAACCGGCGGGACGGAGAAACGGACTCAGAGGACGTGGAAGAAGAGGGGGACGAGACCGAGGATGGGGAAACAGAGGGGCGCCAGCGGGAGCTGCCGCCGGGCAAGGGCAAGAATCTCGATGTGGATACATGACCATGAGCACGCACGAAAATAGACCAACCAGGCTGGTAAAAGCAGATCGAGTCCGCCGCTCAGCGGAGCCCGTGCCCATCGGCAGTGACGGCGAGGACCGGACGGACGCGACCCCATCGACGGACGGGCCGAGCGTGCGGGCGGAGAAGGATGAGAACGGCCGGGTGGTCGCCGTGCTCGTCACCTGCTCCTGCGGGGAAACCATCCGGGTCAACTGTCACTACAGTGGAGATGAGGACCATGAAACTGCACAGCCGTAGCATTCTCGCGGCATCCCTGATGGCCCTGGCGTGTTGTTTCGGATGCAGCCTCCTGCAGGCCGGAGACGCTGTCCCGCCCGATGAATCCGGCCCGCCGCCCTCCCCGCGCTCGGAACCCGCCCCCCAGAATGCGGACGGCCAGGAGAATGGCCGGGAGAAACAGGAAACTGATGAGGCGGAGGATGATTCCGGGGATGCGAATGCTGTGGAGAAGTCCCCGCAGAGCGGCGACAGCCCATCCCGGTCCGGCGGGGTCCCCCGGGCGGTCCCGCTGTCCGGCGGGCGACGCTCGCTGACGACGGCGTTGAGTAATGCAACGGAGCAGTTGAAAAATCGGTCCCGACAGGTGGACCAACTCCGCTCGAAACTGGCGGAGACGAAGGAAAAACTGGGAAAAAGAAACCAAAAAATAGAGCAGTTGGAGAAGAAGCTGGAGGAGCGCAGGTCACGCATCGAGAAGCTCAAGAAGGCGGTCGCGGAATGGAAGAAGGATGTCATCGGCTTCCGCAACGAGATGCGGTCCGCCGAGGAGGCCCAGATGCAGGCTCTGCAGCAGATAATAGCCCTGCTGCGGCGATCCCGCGGGGGTTCCGGAAAGGGCGATTCAGAGAAGTCCGAGGCAGGGGAGGAGGCCGCCGATGGTGCTGAGAACTGAACGCTGCGCGGTCGTGCTGACCATCTGCCTGGTGCTCCTGCATGCCACCGGCTGCTCCACGCAGCAGCGCATGCCGGCCCGGAGCATACCGGCCAGGCGGGTCTGTGTCGCCGATTTCGCCCCCGGAGAGACCGACCGCAGGGTGGGGCAATCGTTCGCGCGGCGGCTGGCCGAGCAGATAAGGCGCCTGACCTCCGGAACGGAAGTGACGGTGGCCTCGAAGGGCAGCATACAGGGCCTGAACGCTGCTCGG
>Ga0207714_1001944_pt1 | contig 12926 bp, 13 predicted proteins | sample PonA232FremontCA_2_FD_187270 | JGI IMG/M metagenome (GOLD analysis project Ga0207714, IMG submission 187270) | Marine sediment microbial community from Fremont, CA, USA - Pond A23 Sediment 2 (SPAdes) | ecosystem: Environmental > Aquatic > Marine > Unclassified | place: USA: Fremont, California... | reverse complement strand
GCCGAGGTGGTGCGCCACTTCGAGAAGGCGGTCATGCTGCAGGTCCTCGACAAGCACTGGAAGGAGCACCTGGCGGCCATGGACTACCTGCGCCAGGGCGTGGGCCTGCGCGGCTACGCCCAGCGCAACCCGAAGCAGGAGTTCAAGAAGGACGCCTTCAACATGTTCCAGGAGATGCTGGAGGGCCTGAAGCGCGAGGCCGTCGGGGTCCTCTTGCGCGCCCAGGTGCGCGCCGAGGAGGACGTCGAGGAGGTGGAGGAGCAGCGCCGCCAGGAGGCGGAGCGCATGCAGCTGCGCCACGCCACGCCGGCATCCGCCGCCGCGGCTGCTGGCGGTGCCGCTGCCAGCGGTGCCGCTGCCGGCGGAGCGGCCGCCGATGGGGCGGCGGCCTCCGGAGGCGGCGGGGCGGGCCAGGCCGCCGCCAGCACGGGCCAGCGAGCGGGCACCGGAGGCAGCGGGCCGGACACGGTGAGCCGCCAGGGCCCCAAGATCGGCCGCAACGACCCCTGCCCCTGCGGCTCCGGGAAGAAATACAAGCACTGCTGCGGAAAGCTCTGAGATGGCGGGCGAGGCCTCGGGTGCCCACCCGGTGCCGGGCTTCCGGCTCGGCACCGCCTGCGCCGGGATCCGCAAGCCCGGCCGTACCGACCTGCTCGTCATGGAGCTCGCCGCTGGCGGCACCGCTGCCGCGGTCTTCACCCGCAACCGCTTCCGCGCCGCCCCCGTGCGTATCGCGGAGCGCCACCTGGCCGGGCAGGCGCCGCGCTACTGCCTGGTCAATACGGGTGTCGCCAATGCCGGTACCGGCGAGCGCGGCGAGGCCGACGCCCTGGCCTGCTGCCGGGCCCTGGCCGAGCGCACGGGGTGCGCCCCCGAGGCGGTCGTGCCCTTCTCGACCGGCGTGATCGGCGAGCCACTGCCCGTGGAGCGGGTGGTCGCCGGGCTCGAGACCGCCCTGGGGGGGCTGGGCGAAGACCGCTGGGAGGCGGCAGCGGCGGCGATCCAGACCACGGATACCCGCAACAAGGTGGCCAGCTACCAGGTCGCCCTCTCCGGCGGGATCTGCACCATTACCGGGATGGCCAAGGGCGCCGGCATGATCCGGCCGGATATGGCGACCATGCTCGCCTTCGTGGCCACCGACGCCGCTGTACCCGAGGCAGTCCTGGATACGGTCCTGCGCCGGGCCAATGAGCGCTCCTTCAACCGGGTTACGGTGGACGGTGACACCTCGACCAACGACGCCTGCCTGCTGGCCGCCAGCGGTGTCGGGCCCGAGGTCGCGGCGGCAGGCGCCGACCTGGAGCGCTTCCAGGCGGCCGTGGAGGCGGTCTGCATCGATCTGGCCCGGGCCATCGCCGCCGACGGCGAGGGGGCGACGCGCCTGGTGGATGTCGCCGTCGAGGGCGCCCGGGATACCGCCGAGGCCGAGCGCGTCGCCTTCACCGTGGCCGAGTCGCCGCTGGTGAAGACCGCCCTGGCTGCCGGGGACCCGAACTGGGGGCGGATCCTCGCCGCCGTGGGCCGTTCCGGGGTCGCGGACCTGGACGTGGACGGCGTGCGGCTGACCCTCGGCGAGCAGGTGGTCGTGGCACACGGGGGTGTCGTGCCAGGCTACGATGAGGCGGCCGCCGCGGAGCACCTCGCCGGCTCCGAGGTCCGCCTCGGCATCGACCTGGGCCGCGGCGAGGCCGCCGCCACGGTCTGGACCTGCGATCTCACCGCCGAGTACGTCCGCATCAACGCCGAGTACCGCACCTGAGCTGGAGCCTCCGGTGGCCCCCACCAGCGCGCACCCCGGTGAGCCGATCCACGTTGCCGCTGCCGCCCTCCGGGCGGTCGATGGCCGGGTCCTGGTCCAGCGGCGGCCCGACCACCTCGACCACGGCGGGCTGTGGGAATTCCCCGGGGGCAAGGTCGAGCCCGGCGAGTCGGTGGCCGAGGCCCTGGCGCGCGAGCTCGACGAGGAGCTAGGCGTCCAGCCGGCCTCCGGGACGCCGCTCATCCGGGTGCCGTGGGACTACGGCCACCGCCGGGTAGTCCTCCATGTCCGGGAGATCGCCGCCTGGTCTGGCACGCCCGCGGGTCGCGAGGGGCAAGAGACCGCCTGGCTGGCACCGGGGCAGATGGATGGCCGCGCCTGGCCGGCGGCCAACTGGCCGATCGTCCGCGCCCTGCAGCTCCCCGATCGCTACCTGATCACGCCGCAGGCGCCCGCGGAGCCCGCCGCCTGGCTCCAACGCCTCGAGGCCGCTCTGGCCGGCGGCGTCTCGCTGGTCCAGCTGCGCCGCCCCGATCTGGATGGGGCGGCGCTGGTGGAGCTGGGCCGGGCGCTGCAGGCGCGCTGCGACGCCTACGGGGCGCGGCTGCTGGTCAACGCGCCGGCAGGGACGGCCCGGGCGGTGGGGGCGGACGGCGTCCACTGGAGCGGCCGGGCGCTGGCGGCGGCCCCCCGGCGGCCGGCGGGAGCCCGCTGGGTGGGTGCCTCCTGCCACGACCGCGCCGGACTCGCCCGCGCTGCGGCGTGCGGCGCGGACTTCGCCCTGCTCTCGCCGGTGCGCTGGACGGCCAGCCACCCGGAGCAAGCCGGCATGGGGTGGGCGCGTTTCGCCGAGCTCGTCGCCGGTGCGCCCCTGCCGGTCTACGCCCTGGGCGGAGTGGGGCCTGCAGACATCCCTACCGCGCGCGCCTGCGGGGGTCAGGGGGTGGCGGCCATCCGGGGCCTGCTCCCGGGCGGCACCGCCGCGTGATCCGCCGTGGCGGCGGCTCGGCCCAGGCCCCCTAGAGCGCGCAGCGTGCCAGCCGGAAGTGGATGTCGGCCTGGGCGGGCGCCGGGCGGACGCGGGTGTCCGGCTGGCGGAGGAAGCGGATGGTCACGAGGTGGTGGTTGCCGCTGATCTCCGGCATGACGCTGTCCGCCATGGGCGCCTGCAGGCGCAGCATCTGGGTCACCCGGTTGCCGTAGGGGGTGCGCTGCTGCCAGGTACCGCTCTCGGCGACCTCGTCGGCGAAGATCCCCGCCTCGCGCTGGAGCCGCAGGGCGAAGAGGACCGCGTCGCGCAGGTCGGCGAAGCTGTCGAACCACCGCTGCATGTCCGCGCGGCGGTCCTCGTAGGGGCGCGAGAGCCAGCGGTGGTAGCTGGGTAGATCGAAGTTGCAGGTCCCGGTCCCGATGCCGAAGCGCTGGGCGATCAGCCCGAGCAGCTCGTCCTCGCGCAGCTCCTGGCCCATGGCCGCGTCGGGTTCGCCGACGCGGCGCAGGAGCTGCCGGCACTGCTCCGCCTCCTCCTGGACGCGGTCGGTCGACCACAGCCCCTGGGTGCCCATGTAGGCGGTCTCGGTGGCGAGGCGGTCGAGCTCCTTGATGACCTCGGAGCGAAGCTCGCCCCGCTCGAGGACGTTGAGGGTCTCGATGAAGGCCTCCACCGCCATGCGGCTGTCGATGATCTGCTGCCGCGCCATGGCGGTGCTGGCCGTTTCCATGAGGAATTCCAGGCGGAGCAGGGTGCGCAGGCGCTCGTTCAGGGGGTGCTCGTAGACGACCCAGTCTTGCTTGGTGTCACTCATCGGAGGGGTCCTCCTTCCGTGCTTGATCGGCTATGCCGCAGGCCTCGGTGAGCAAGCGCTGGTGCAGCTCGGTGACCGATCCCGTCAGCGTGCCGGGCGCACCGCTATTGTCGACGACGTGATCGGCCGCCGCCAGACGCTGCTCGCGCGTCGCCTGGGCGGCGAGCCGCGCCTCGGTGTCTGCCTCGCTGAGGCCATCCCGGGTTGTGAGCCGCTGGCGCTGGCGTGCGGCCGGGAGATCGACCACGACGACGGTGTCCATGTCGCGGTCCATGCCCGTCTCCACCAGCAAGGGGACGACGGCCACCGCGTACGGGGCGCTCAACCGTCCCAGTATAGTGATGAGCCGCTCGCGGATGTGGGGATGGAGGATGGCCTCCAGGTGGCGTCGGGCCTCGGCGTCGTTGAATACCCGTCGGCCCAGGGCGGCCCGGTCCAGCCGCCCGTCGGCGGTCAGCACCTGCGGGCCGAAGGCCGCCGCCACGGCCGCCAGCCCCTCGGTGCCGGGCTCGACCACTTGCCGGGCGAGCCGGTCGGTATCGATGATCGGGGCGCCGCGGGCGGCGAAGAGCTCGGCCACCGTCGACTTGCCGCTGGCGATGCCGCCGGTCAGGCCCACCCGCAGGGGCAGGCGATGCGCTGCGGTCATGGCATGACGCCGTTGCCGCTGAGGGGCTCGATCACCGCCAGGACCCAGCCGGCGAGGGCGAGGGCGGGGCCGAAGGGTAGCGGCTGGTCCAGGCGGCGGTAGCGCACGGCCAGTGCCAGCGCCGCGATCAGGCCGGCGACCGCGGCGAGCAGCACCAGGGCAGGTAGCGCCTGCCAGCCCAGCCAGGCGCCGAGGGCGGCGGTGAGCTTGAAGTCGCCGTAGCCCATCCCCTCCTTGCCGGTGGCCAGCCGGTGGCCGTGGTAGATGAGCCACAGGGCGGTGTAGCCGGCGGCCGCTCCGAGGATGGCGGCCGCCGGCGTCGGGGGCGTGGCCGGCTCCAGGGTGCTCCACAGCAGCCCGAGCCAGAGCAGGGGCAGGCTCAGGGTGTCGGGCAGGAGGTGGTGCTCGCGGTCGATGGCCGCGGCGGCGATCAATCCCCACGTCAGCAGCAGCAGCCCTGCGGCCTCGAGGCCGATCCCGTGGCGGGCGACGACGGCCAGGGAGGCGCCGCCCGCGAGCGCCTCGATGACCGGATAGCGCCCCGGGATGCGCCCGCCGCAGTGGCGGCATCGGCCGCGCTGGAGCAGGTAGCTGAGCAGCGGGATGTTCTCCAGCGCGCCCAGGCGGTTGCCGCACTGCGGGCAGTGGGACGGTGGCCAGCCCAGGTGGTAGGCGGCGGGCGCCTCCCCGGGCTCGGTGTCCTCGCCGAGGACGGCCTGCGCCTCGGCATACCAGCGCCGCTGCAGCATCTCCGGCAGGCGGTGGATGACGACGTTGAGGAAGCTGCCTACGACCAGGCCGAGCAGGCCGGCGCCCGCCCACGCGATCCACACCGGTAGGTGGCTCCAGTACTCCATGGGGACTCCCGTTAACGACCGGGGCCCATTGTAGGGTGCGGTGGTCAGAGTGTCCCGCCCATCTCGAAGACCGGCAGGTACAGCGCCCCCACGACGCCGGCGGTCAGGATGCCCAGGACGACGATCAGGGCCGGCTCGAGGAAGGCGCTGAGCCGCTCCAGGCGGGTCTCCAGGCGTTGCCGGTAGAGGCTGGCCGCCTCGGCGAGCATCTCCTCGAGCCGGCCGGCGCTCTCCCCCACGGCGATCAGGTGCGCGGCGTCCGGGGCCTCCGGCAGGCCGGTGCGCGTCGCCGCGGCGAGCGGCTCGCCGGCGCTGACCCGCCGCTCCAGCCGCTCCAGGGCAGGGCCCAGGGCTGCGCCCCGGGCCGCCTCGGCGGCCCGGGGCAGGGCATCGAGCAGGGAGACGCCGGCGCCGAGCAGCCGGGACAGGGTCTCGCACCAGCGGCTGAGCGCGGCCTCGCGCAGGCTGGGTCCGATCCCGGGTAGCCGGGTCAGGGCCGCGGTGGCGCGCAGCCGCCACGCCGGTCGCCGGCGCAGCAGGGGGCCCAGGGTGGCCGCGGCCACGGCCGCCGCGCCCACCAGCAGCGGCGCCACGAGGGCGAAGGCGTCGGAGGCGGCGATGATCAGCCGCGTAGCCGCCGGCAAGGGCTGGCCGCTCTGGGCGAAGATCGCCTCGAAGCGGGGGACGACCCCCAGGAGCAAGAGGCTCAGCACGGCCAGGGCGGTACCGGCGACGACCGCCGGGTAGGCCATGGCCCGGCGGAGCTGGCGACGCATCGTATCCCGGCGCTCCAGCTCCTCGGCGACGCTGCGCAGGGCGCCGGGGAGATCGCCCGTCCAGGTGCCGGCCTCCAGCAGGGCGGTGTGGGCCGGCTGCAGGCCGGGCAGGGCATCCTGGAAGGCCGGGGCCAGGTCGCTGCCCCGCTCCACGGCCCGCCGCAGCGCCCGCAGCCCGTCACGTAGCTCGATCCGGGGCTCCCGGGCGGAGACGGTGCGCAGGGCCGCGTCCAGGGGAGCCCCGGCGTCGAGCACGGCCGCCAACCGCCGCAAGGCGGCGGCCCGCTCGGCAACCCGGGCCCGGCGCCGCCGGGGTAGGCGCAGCTCCCGGCGCACGCGCAGGACGGCGATGCCGCGGGCGGCGAGGGCGTGGCGCACCGCGGCCGCCGAGTCGGCGTGGCAGGTCCCGCTGAGCCGGCGGCCCTGGGCGTCAACGCCCCGCCAGCTCAGGCGGGCCACGGCTCGGCCTCGCGCGTAACCCGGCGCAGCTCCGCGGCGCTGGTCTCGCCGGCCTCGACCAGCGGCCAGCCGGCCGTGTGCAGGTCGGGCACGCCGGCCTCCCGGGCGCGGGCCTCGAGCTGCCGGGCGCTGGCGCCGGCGAGGACGGCCTCGGCGATCCCGGCGGTCAAGGGCATCACCTGGAAGACCCCGCGCCGCCCGCTGTAGCCGTCCCGGCAGTGGGGGCACCCCGGAGTCCGCCCGTCGGCGGTCCCGGCCGCCGTGCCAGGGGCGGCCTCGGCGCCGTCCGCGGCCCGGCACGCCGGGCAGCGACGCCGGACCAGCCGCTGCGCCACCACCAGGGACAGGCTCGAGGCGAGGTCGTAGCCGGGCACGCCCATCTGCGCCAGCCGCTCCACGGCGCCGGCAGCGCTGCGGGTGTGCAGCGTCGACAGGACCAGGTGGCCGGTCTGCGCTGCCTTGACCGCGATGGCTGCGGTCTCGGCGTCGCGGATCTCGCCGATGAGGATGACGTCCGGATCCTGGCGCAGGAAGGCGCGCAGCGCGCGTGCGAAGTCCACGCCGGCGCGCCGGTTGACCGCCACCTGGGTGACGCCGGGGACCTCCATCTCCACCGGGTCCTCGACGGCGCAGATGTTGCGCTCCGGGGTGTTGAGCCGGTGCAGGGCGGCGTGGAGGGTGGCGGTCTTCCCGGAGCCGGTGGGGCCGGTGACGAGGATGAGCCCCTCGGTCCGGTCCAGCGCCGTCTCCAGCGCCTCCCGGGCCGGGTCCGGCATCGCCAGGGCCTCGATGGTGGCGGGGGCGTCCCGCTCGATGAGCCGCAGCACCAGCTTCTCGCCGTGGACGCTCGGGCAGCTGGCGACGCGGAACTGGACGGGCTGGCCGGTGCTGTCCTGGCCTTGCAGCCGGCCGTCCTGGGGCAGGCGCTGCTCGGCGACGTCCATGCCGGCGAGCAGCTTCAGCCGCGCGATGGCCCGGCTGCGTAGCGCTGCCGGCGGCCCCTGCGCCTCGCGCAGCAGGCCGTCGATCCGCAGCCGGATGCGCAACGTATCCTGCTCGGGCTGGAGGTGGATATCGGAGGCGCGGTGCTCGACGGCATCGGCGATGAGGCGGTCTACGAAGCGGACCGTGGCCTGGTCCTCATCCATGGTCTCCCCTCCCTGGCTGCTCCTTCCCTGAAGCGCCCGCTCAGCGTAGGTCGATTGCCAGGGTGAAGGGAAGGGCGCGCCCGGCGCCGCTCCCCTACCAGGGGAATCTGCGGAGTCGCGGCTTGATGGGGAGCCGTGCGCGCCAGTACTGGATCAGCAGGAAGCCGAACGCCATCCCGCCGAGGTGGGCGAAGTGGGCGATGCCGGCCGTGGTGCCCGTAATCCCGGAGAAGAGCTCGAAGGCCCCGTAGCCGATGACGAAGTACTTGGCGCGGATCGGGATCGGCGGGAACAGGAGAACCAGCCGGACGTTGGGGAACATCATCCCGAAGGCGAGCAGGATGCCGAAGACCCCGCCCGAGGCGCCGATCGTGGGGTAGATCTGCCCCTCGGCGGCCGCCTGCGTGGCCACGAGCAGCTGCACCAGCCCGGCGCCGACGATACAGACGAGGAAGTAGGTGGCGAACGTCCGCGACCCCCAGGCGTGCTCCAGGTGCACGCCGAGGATCCACACGGCCAGCATGTTGACGAGCAGGTGGAACAGGCCGCCGTGGAGGAAGGCGTAGGTGACCAGCTGCCAGAGGTGGAAATCCGGCGGCGGCGCCACCATGCGCACCAGGTCCGGCTCCGGGGCGAGGGGCCAGAGGCCGAAGGTGCCGATCAGGGCCTGCGGGTCCATCATCCCCTGGAGCAGGAAGACGAGGCCGTTCGCCGCGAGCAGGAAGCCGATGACCGGCGGGAAGTTCGACAGGGTAGGCGGGCCGGCGGTCTGCATGGCGGTGTCCTATCCAACCTCCAGTCGCTGGGATGGCGGTACGGGCATCGGGGCCGGCACGCCCGTGCCCCGGGGGTCAGCCGTTGCCGGCCGTGGCGTCGCGCAGGGCGCCGAGCAGGTCCTCGCGGGCGATGACGCCCACTACGCGGTGCTCATCATCGACGACGGGGAACCCCTTGGTGCGCATGTCGACCATCCGCTGCAGGACCCGGGTCAGGGGCAGGTCCGGGGTGACGGTGATGGGCTCCCGCGTCATCAGCTCCTGTACCGGGCGCCCCATGATGGTGTCGTAGTGCGGCACCATGGCGTCGGGGGTGAACGTGAACGCCTTGAGCAGGTCGAGCTTGGTGGCCAGGCCGACGATCCGCCCGTCGCTGTCGACCACGGGGACGCCGTTGAAGTCGTGCCGGTCGAAGAGCCCCTGGAGCTCGTGCAGCGGGGTCTCGGGGGTCACGGTCTGCGGCCCGGCCGTCATGTAGTCGCGCACGTAGTAGCTGAGGAAGTCATACATGGCACGTCCTTCACCGGTGCCGGGGTGGTGAGTCTCGGTCGACTATGGCACGCCTGCCTGCCGTGCGGCTAGCCGCCACTCAGCGCGAGGCGCGCGCATTGGCGTTGCGCCGCCGGGACGGCTTGCCCTCGGAGGCGCTCTGCTGTGAGCCGCTGCGCCGGGGCTTGCGCGGCGTCTTGGGCGGCGCCAGCTCGGCGAAGTACGCCTCCGGCGGGGTCTCCGTGGGGATCTTCTCCGCCAGGTAGGCCTCGATATCCGGCAGCGAGAAGACGTACTCGTCGCAGGCCAGGGAGATGGCGTCGCCGCTCTCGCCGGCGCGGGCGGTGCGGCCGATGCGGTGGACGTAGTCCTCCGGGTCCTGGGGCAGGTCGAAGTTGATGACGTGGCTGACCGACTCGATGTGCAGCCCCCGGGCCGCCACGTCGGTGCCGACGAGCACCGGCAGGTCGCCGTCCCGGAAGCGCTCGAGCAGCTGCTCGCGCTTGTTCTGCGGGATGTCGCCGGAGATGACCGCGGCATCGATCCCGTTGCCGCGGAGGTAGCCGACGAGCTGCTCGGCGGCGCGCTTGGTGTTGGCGAAGATCAGGGTCCGGCGCGGGTCGATCTGCTGCAGCATGCCCACCACGAAGGCGGTCTTGTCTTCCTTGGCCACGTGGTAGAGCGTCTGGCGGACATGCTCGACCGTGCGCTGCTCGGCCGCCACCGCCACGCGGGGCGGATCGCCCATGTCCTCCCAGGCCAGCTCCATGACCCGGTAGGAGAGGGTGGCGGAGAAGAGCAGGTTGAGCCGCTGCTCGGCGCTAGGCATGCGCCGCAGGAGGTAGCGGATGTCCGAGACGAAGCCGAGGTCGAACATGCGGTCCGCCTCGTCGAGGACCGCCACCTCGATGTTGCGCAGGCTGAAGACCTTCTGCTTGTAGAAGTCGATGATCCGTCCCGGCGTCCCGATGATGACGTCGACGCCCGCCTGCAGCTGCTGGCGCTGCGCCTCGTAGCCGGTGCCGCCGTAGACGGCGGCCATCTCCAGGCCCGTGAAGGCGCCGATCTGCTCGGCCTCGCTGTGGATCTGCACGGCCAGCTCGCGGGTCGGGGCGAGGATGATGGCCCACGGGCCTACGGCGTCCTCGTCCACCGGATGGGTCATGAGGTGGTGGAGCGTGGCGACGACGAAGGCCGCGGTCTTGCCGGTCCCGGTCTGCGCCTCCCCGGCGATGTTCCCGCCCGCCAGCGTGTGGGGCAGGGTCTGCGCCTGGATGGGGGTGCAGTAGCTGAGGCCGGTCTCGTCGAGGCCATCGAGGACCGCGTCGTGGATGGAGAAGTCGGTAAAGCGCTGGTCGGTCAGGTGGGATCCGCTCATGCGCGCAAGGATAACGGAGTGCGGAGGCGGCGGCTAGCCGGCGCCGCCACGCGTCTGTAGGGTGGCTAGACGGAGCGGGCAGGCTTCTGGGCGGCGGGCGCGCCGCACGGCGTACGGGAGGTGGCGTGGTCTGGGCGACGAGCAGGGCCCCCCGGCGGGAGGTCTTGGGCTGGGCGATGTTCGACTTCGCCAACCAGGCCTATACGCTGCTGATCATCACGGTCGTCTACGGCGACCTCTTTACCCGGGTGATCGTCGGCGACGCCGGCGACGACTACCGCCTCGGCAACCTGCTCTGGGGCTCGGCGCTGGCGCTGAGCTATCTGGCCGTGGTAGCGACTGCGCCGGCCCTCGGCGCGGTGATGGACTACGCCGCCGCCAAGAAGCGCTTCCTGTTCGCCAGCTACACCGCCACGGTGGCGGCCACGGCGGCGCTCTACGCGGTGGAGCCGGGCCAGGTCGCGCTCGGCTTCACCCTCATCGCGCTCTCCAGCTACGCCTACTGCCTGGGCGAGGCCTTCATCGCCGGCTTCCTGCCGGATATCGCCGCCCCGCACGAGATGGGCCGGGTCTCGGGGCTGGGGTGGTCGCTGGGCTACCTCGGGGGGCTGTGCGCCACGGCCTTTACGGTACTCGTCCTCGGCGAGGTCAGCGCCGAGAACTTCGACCGCATCCGCTGGGTGGGCCCGTTCGCCGCCGCCTTCTTCCTGGTCTGCGCCATCCCCACCTTCCTGTGGCTGCGCGAGCGCGGACGGGCGCAGCCCCTGCCCGAGGGGCAGGGCTACCTCGCCCTGGGGGTCAGCCGCGTGGCGCGGACCCTGCGTAGCCTGGGCTACCTGCGCGATCTGGGGGTGTTCATGGCCTCCCTGCTGCTGGCCATGTCGGGGCTGGCCATCGTCCTCTCCTACGCCTTCATCTACGGCGCCCAGGTCATCGGCTGGGACGAGCCGGTACGGCTGACCATGTTCGTAGTCACCCAGATCTCCGCCGCGGCCGGCGCCGTCGGCTTCGGGCTGGTCCAGGATCGCCTCGGTGCCAAGCGGACCTATATGGCGACCCTGCTGATGTGGGTGGCCGCCATCCTGCTCATCTGGGCCACGCCGCAGCTGACGGCTCTGGCGAACGGGCTGCTCGGCACGCAGTGGCAGGCGCAGTACGTCTTCCTCGCCGCTGGCTGTGCTGCCGGCCTGGCGCTGGGCTCGTGTCAGTCGGCGGGGCGTACCCTGGTGGGTCTCCTCGCCCCGCCGGGGCGGTCCGCCGAGCTCTTCGGCTTCTGGGGGGTGTCGACGAAGCTCGCCGCCGCCTTCGGCCTGGTGGCGGTGGGTGCCCTGCAGGCGGCGATAGGCCTGCAGTCGGCGATCCTCCTGTGCGCCGCCTTGTTCGCCGCTGCCTTCCTGGTGGGGCTGGGCGTGGACGAGCCGCGGGGTCGGGCGCGGGGCCAGGCTCTGGTAGAGTGAGCTGCAACCGAGCAATTGCAACGGATGGAGGCGACAAGTGGCTGAGCGTATCTGGGTATGCACGGTGTGCGGGTGGATGTACGACGAGAGCCAGGGCGTGCCGGAGCTGGGTATCGAGCCGGGGACCCCCTTCGAGGACCTGCCCGAGGACTTCCTCTGCCCGGAATGCGGCGCCGGCAGGGAGGCCTTCGAGGTGATGGAGGCTTGAGGCCCGCCATGGCGGATCGGGCAGCAGCGGTAGCCGGCGTCTATGCGGTCACCCAGCCGCGGGCCGACCTCGAGGCGGCCGTGGCGGCCGTGCTGCGCGGCGGGGTCCGGGTCGTGCAGTACCGCGACAAGGGCGAGGACCGCCAGCGCCGGTACGCGGAGGCGGCCGCGCTGCGGCAGCTCTGCGAGGGCTACGGGGCCCTGTTCCTGGTCAACGACGACATCGAGCTGGCGGCAGCGGCGGCGGCCCACGGCGTGCACCTGGGCCGCGAGGACGGGGCCGTCGCCGAGGCCCGGCAACGCCTGGGTGCAGGCGCCTGGATCGGGGCCTCCTGCTACGACGACCTGGCCCGGGCGCGGCGCCTGGTCGCCGAGGGCGCCGACTACGTGGCCTTCGGCAGCATCTACCCGTCGCCGACCAAGCCGGATTCCCAGCTGGCGCCCATGGAGCTGCTCACCCGGGGGCGCGAGGCTACCGGCTGCCCCACGGTGGCTATCGGCGGCATCGACGCGGCGAACATCGGGGAGGTGGCCGCAGCCGGGGCGGATGCGGCCGCGGTGGTCAGTGCCCTGTTCGGGGCCGAGGACCCCGAGGCCGCGGCCCGGCAGCTCGTCGCCGAGTGGCAGCGCAATCGGTAGAATCCCGCCCTGAAGCCGAAGCCAGACGAGAGGAGAACCCCATGCAGCGCACCCAAGAGCTTTTCCAGCAGGCCCGGGAGCTGATCCCCGGCGGCGTCAACTCCCCGGTGCGCGCCTTCAAGGGGGTCGGCGGCACGCCGATCTTCTTCGAGCGCGGCGAAGGGCCGTACATGTGGGACGCCGACGGCAAGCGCTACGTCGACTACGTCTGCTCCTGGGGGCCGCTGGTCGCCGGCCACGCCGATCCGGATATCATGAAGCGCGTCCAGGAGACGGCGGCCAAGGGGCTGTCCTTCGGCACGCCGGTGGAGGGCGAGGTCGACCTGGCGCGCTTTTTGGTTAACCAGATCCCCTCCCTGGAGATGGCGCGCTTGGTCAATTCCGGGACCGAGGCGACCATGAGCGCCCTGCGCGTGGCGCGCGCGCACACCGGCCGCAACAAGATCGTCAAGTTCCAGGGCAACTACCACGGCCACGTGGACGCCCTCCTGGCGCAGGCCGGCTCCGGCGCGCTGACCCTGGGC
>Ga0207714_1001943_pt1 | contig 12929 bp, 13 predicted proteins | sample PonA232FremontCA_2_FD_187270 | JGI IMG/M metagenome (GOLD analysis project Ga0207714, IMG submission 187270) | Marine sediment microbial community from Fremont, CA, USA - Pond A23 Sediment 2 (SPAdes) | ecosystem: Environmental > Aquatic > Marine > Unclassified | place: USA: Fremont, California... | reverse complement strand
GCGCATGGGGGGGGGGCGATGTCCTGTAGACGAGGATCGCCCCCATGATACGGGATGCGGGCGGGCAGCCGAAGCGGGGCGGCCTAGCCGACCCCCTTGATCAGCACCTTCGAGCCGCGGGCCTGATCGTAGAGGGTGCGCCGCGCCTCGGGGAGGGCGTCGGCATCCACCGGCTCGAAGCCGCGCTCGCGGAACCAGTCCTCGGCGCGGGTGGTGAGCACGAACAGCCGCCGCAGCCCGTGGCTCAGCGCCTGGCGCTCCAGCCGCTGGACCAGGGTGGCGGCCCGGCCGGCGCCACGGTAGCTCGGGTCCACCGCCAGGCAGGCGATCTCGCCGGCGTCCTCCTCGGGCCACGGCACCAGGGCGCTGGTGGCGATGATCGCGCCGTCGCGCTCGGCCACGGTGAAGGCGTCGATATGCGCCTCCAGGAGCTCCCGGGGCCGGTGGACCAGGGCGCCGGCCTCCTCTAGCGGGCGGATGAGGGCGAGGATGCCGGGGATGTCGTCGAGCTCCGCGGCGCGCAGCGTCTCGAAGGGCTCCGGGGTGAGCAGGGTGCCCACCCCGTCGCGGGTGAAGAGCTCCAGCAGCAGGGCGCCGTCCTGGCGGCGATCCAGCAGGTGGACCCGCCCCACGCCGCCGGCGCAGGCCTGGTGGGCGCTGTGCAGCAGCCGCCGGGCCTCCTCGGGCAGCCCCGCGCCCTCGTCGAGCCACGCTCGGGCCTCCCGCGGGGTGAGCTCGCGGATGGCCGCGCCGTCGGCGTCGCGCAGCGGGGCGTGGCTGCTCAGGTGGATGAGCTTGTCCGCCCCGAGCGCCTCGGCGACCGAGCGGGCCACGGCCTCGGCGGAGAGGTTGAAGGCCTCGCCCGTCGGGGAGTAGCCCAGCGGCGAGATTAGGGCCACATCACCCTGGGCCAGCCGCTGGCTCAAGGCCTCCGTATCCACGCGGCGCACCTCGCCGGTGTAGAGGTGGTCCACGCCGTCGCGCACGCCCACCGGGCGGGCGGTGATGACGTTCCCCGAGACCACGCGGAGGCGCAGCCCGGCCATGGGGGAGGTGGTCACGCCGGCGGAGAGCTGCGCCTCGAGGGTGGTGCGGACCTCGCTGACGGCGTCGCGGACGCACGCCAGGGTCTCGGCGTCGGTGACGCGCAGGCCGGTGCTGCCGTGGGCGTAGCGCGGCGCCAGGCCGTGGCGCTGCAGGCGGCGCTCCACCTGGGGACGGGCGCCGGGGACGAGGACCAGGCGTACGCCGAGGCTGGCGAGTACGGCCAGGTCGTGGACCAGCCCCGCCACTTGGGGCGGCTCCACCGCGGCGCCGGGGAAGGCGATGACGAAGGTGCGCCCGCGGTGGGCGTTGATGTACGGCGCCGCGTGGCGGAACCAGTCCGTGAACTGCTCCGGATCGAGCTCGGCGAGACGCATGCCCGCCGGCTAGAGCTCGCTGCCCCAGCGGCTACGCCGGCGCGGGCGCAGCCGCGGCAGGATGAGGCCTAGGACCACGCCGCCGACGAGCACGCCGGCGCCGGCCAGGAACCACTGCTGCTGGCGGCTCTCGGCCAGCGCCTGGTGGCGCGCCTCCAGCTGCTCGTTGCGCTCGAGGAGCCGGTCGACCCGCTCCTTGAGCGCCTCGTTGGCCTCGACCAGCTCGTAGCCCTCCTGGGCCTGCTCCAGCTCCCCCTCCAGGGTCTCGATCCGCTGCTGGGCCTCGCTGAGCTGCTCCTGGAGCTCCGCCTTCTCGCTATCCCGCTCGGCGAGCTGCGCCTCCAGGGTCTCGATCTGCTCCTGCGCATCGGCGAGCCGCTGCTCCACCTCGCCGATGCGCACGCGGGCTGGCCGCTCGTCCATGAGGTATTGCCCCTGGACCCAGCCCTCGTCGCCCGTCTCGGCGTCGCGGATGTAGGCCCAGTCCTCCAGGGCCGAGGTCCCGAACCGCTCCTCGGCGCCCGTTGGCGGGTCGAGGACCTCCACCCGGCGACCGGTGTCGAGGAAGCGCTGGATGGCGTACGCGCTGCCCGGCCCCTCGCGGAAGGAGATGGTGAGCTGGTCGGCCACCCAGCGGGGCTCGGCGCTGGCCAGGGCGGGCGCCAGGCCGGCTGCGGCGGCGAGGATGAGGGCGACGATGGGGCCGATGTCGGTACGCACGGGCTCGCTCCAGCCTGTCGACAGTATCAGGCCAGTCTAACAACAAGCGGCCTCCGGGTCGCGGGCGGCAGGGCCGGTCGCGCCCGGCGCGGATTGCGTGGCGCCGGCGGCGGCCGCAGAATACCGGGCCCTACCGAGGAGGCCCCATGCAGCAACGACCCGTCATGCGCCTGAAGGCCGGCGAGGAGCGCCGCCTGCGCGCCGGCCACCTGTGGATCTTCAGCAACGAGGTGGACACCGGGCAGACGCCCCTGCGCGGCTTCGCGCCCGGTGAGCAGGTGACCGTCGAGGATGCCCGGGGCAGGAGCCTGGGGTGCGCCTACGTCAACCCCAACTCCCTGATCTGCGCCCGTCTGGTCAGCCGCGACGCCAAGGTGGGCCTGGACCGCTCGACGCTGGTCCATCGCCTGCAGATCGCGCTGGCGATGCGCGACCGGCTCTTCCCCGAGCCCTGCTACCGGCTGGTCCACGGCGAGGCGGACGGCCTGCCTGGGCTGGTGGTGGACCGCTTCGGCGACGTCTGCGTCGTCCAGCCCAATACGGCCGGCATGGAGCAGGTGCTCGACGAGATCGGCGAGGCCCTGGAGCGGGTGCTCGCCCCGCGGCATATCCTGGTCCGCGCCGACAGCCCGGTGCGCGAGCGGGAGGGGCTGACGCAGCGTGTGGCCTGGCTCGGCGATCCCGGCCCGGCGAGCCTGACCGTGCACGAGGCGGGGCTGACCTTCGAGGTCCCGGCCGAGACGGGGCAGAAGACCGGCTGGTACTACGACCAGCGCGCCAACCGCCGGCGCCTGGCCGCCTACGCTGCCGGCGCCCGGGTGCTCGACGCCTTCGCCTACAGCGGCGCCTTCGCCATCGCCGCGGCCGCGGCTGGTGCCCGCGAGGCGGTGGCGGTCGAGAGCTCCGCCGAGGCCTGCGACCGTATCGCCGCCAACGCCGAGCGCAACGGCGTCGGCGACCGGGTCACCGTGATCGAGGGGGAGGTCAACGACTACCTGGCGGCCGCCCGCCAGGGAGGCGAGCGCTACGACGTGGCGGTGGTCGATCCGCCGGCGTTCATCAAGCGCCGCCGCGACCGCCGCTCCGGCGAGCGCGGCTACCGCAAGGTCAACGAGGCCGCCCTGCGGCTGCTCGGCCGGGACGGGGTGCTGCTCAGCTGCTCCTGCTCCGCCCATCTGCCCGAGGAGCGCCTGTCCGGCATCCTCCTCGCCGCCGCCCGCCACCTCGACCGCTCCCTGCGCACCCTCGAGCGCGGCGGCCCGGCGCCGGACCACCCCACCCACCCGGCGATCCCGGAGACGGCGTACCTGAAGGCGCTCTTCGTGCGCCCGGTGATCGCGTCGAGCCTGCCCTAGGCCTGGGAGGTGCCCCGATGACGGCAGCCCTGCCCGCCCGTGAGGCGATCCGCGCCGATGTCGCCCGTGCCCTCGAGGAGGACGTGGGCAGCGGCGACCTGACCACCGCGCTGGTGCCGGCCTCGGCCGTGGCGGAGGCGGAGGTCGTCGCCCGCGAGGAGGCCGTGCTGTGCGGCGCCGCCTGGCTCGAGGAGGCCTTCCGGCAGCTGGACGGCACCGTCGAGGTGCGCTGGCTGCGCGCCGACGGCGACCGGGTGGCGCCCGGCACGGCGCTCTGCCGGGTGCGGGGGCCCGCCCGGGCGCTGCTGACCGGGGAGCGCACCGCCTTGAACTTCCTCCAGCTCCTCGCCGGGACGGCCACTGAGGTGCGCCGCTTCGCCGACGCCGTGGCCGGCACGGGGGTGGAGATCCTCGACACCCGCAAGACCGTGCCAGGGCTGCGCGCCGCGCAGAGGTACGCCGTCCGCTGCGGCGGTGGCTCCAACCACCGTGGCGGCCTCTACGACGCCTACCTCATCAAGGAGAACCACATCCAGGCGTGCGGCGGCATCGCCCGGGCGGTGGCGCTGGCCCGTGCGCGCGCCGCCGGTACGCCGGTCACCGTGGAGGTGGAGGGGCTCGAGCAGATGGAGGCGGCCATCGCCGGCGGCGCTGATGTGGTGCTGCTCGACAACTTCGATCCCGCCGGGGTCCGCGCTGCGGTGGACCAGGCCGCCGGCCGGGCCGCCCTAGAGGTCTCCGGCAGTGTCGACCTGGCCGGCGTCCGCGAGCTCGCCGCCGCCGGGGTGGACCGGATCTCGGTGGGGGCGCTGACCAAGCATGTGCGCGCCCTCGACCTGTCCATGCGCTTCACCAGGACGGCCTAGCCGCCGCCGCTGCGGCGGGCGACGGCGCTACCCTCTGATAGGCTGCACGGCATGCTGATCTATCCCGACCTCGACCCCGTCGCTTTCCAGATCGGGCCCGTTGCCATCCACTGGTACGGGCTGATGTACGTAGCCGGCCTCCTCGCCGCCTGGGGGCTGGGACGTTGGCGGGCCCGCCGGCCCGACAGCCCGGTGGCCGCGCAGCAGGTGGACGACCTGATCTTCTACGGCGCCCTGGGCGTGATCGCCGGGGGCAAGATCGGCTACCACCTCTTCTACGACCTGGCCGGCTGGCTGGACGATCCGTGGGCCCTGGTCCGCCTCTGGGAGGGCGGGATGTCGTTCCACGGCGGGCTCATCGGGGTCGCCCTGGCGCTGCTGCTCTACGCCTGGCGCGCGGCCATCCCGGTGCTGCGCCTGAGCGATTTCGTCGCCCCGCTGGTGCCCATCGGGCTGGGTGCCGGGCGCCTGGGCAACTTCATCAACGGCGAGCTCTGGGGCCGGCCCAGCGACGTGCCGTGGGCCATGGTCTACCCTCCGCTCGGCGACGAGCCGCGCCACCCCTCCCAGCTCTACGAGATGGGCCTGGAGGGCATCGCCCTGTTCGCGCTGCTTTGGTGGTTCTCCGCCCGGCCGCGGGCGCGGGGGGCGGTGACCGGCGCGTTCCTGGCCGGCTACGGGGCCTTCCGCTGCCTCGCCGAGCTGTTCCGCATGCCGGATGCCCACATCGGCTACCTGGCCTTCGGCTGGCTGACCATGGGGCACCTGCTGAGCCTGCCCATGATCGCCGCCGGGGTCAGCCTGCTGGCGTGGGCGTACCGCCGGCGTGCCGCCGCCTAGCCGCGCGCCGCCCTCGTCGATCGCGACGATGTCGGGGATATGGCGACAGGAAGGGGCCTTTTGGGGGCTTATCGGCGCCTTTCGGGATAGGCCAGCTTGTCAGGCCGGTAGGGATCGGGTATCGTCCATCGCCGCTACCCACCGAGGGGACCGCCAGGAGCTCGGCCTCGCATGCTTGTCGCAGTACTCGCCGGATTCATCCTCGCTGCCCTAGTCCCGTGGCTGCAGCCGTACCTCGGTGAGCGTGCCGGCCGCCTCTACGCCCTGCTCCCGGCGGCGCTGACCCTCTACTTCGCCACCTTCCTCCCCGGCGTGGCGGCCGGCGAGGCGAGCCAGCTGGCGCTGCCGTGGGTGCCGGGGCTCGGGCTCGAGCTCGCGTTCCATCTCGACGGCCTGTCGCTGCTGTTCGCGCTGCTGATCTGCGGCATCGGCGCCCTCGTGGTGCTCTACGCCGGCGACTATCTCCAGGGCGACCCTCGCCAGGGCCGCTTCTTCGTCCAGATTCTCGCCTTCATGGCGTCGATGCTGGGGCTGGTCCTGTCCGATAACCTCATCGCCCTGTTCATCTTCTGGGAGCTGACCAGCATCACCTCGTACATGCTGATCGGCTTCGACCACGAGGACAGCACGGCCCGCCGGGCAGCGCTGCAGGGGCTGGTCGTGACCGTGGGCGGCGGCCTGGCGCTGCTGGCGGGCCTGGTGCTGCTCGGTACCGTGGCCGGCACGTACACCATCAGCGAGATCGTCACCCAGGGCGAGGCGATCCGCGGGCACGCCTACTACCTGCCGCTGCTCCTGCTGGTGCTCCTCGGCGCCTTCACCAAGTCGGCCCAGGTGCCCTTCCACTTCTGGCTGCCCAACGCCATGGCGGCGCCGACCCCGGTCTCCGCCTACCTGCACTCGGCGACCATGGTCAAGGCCGGCGTCTACCTCCTGGCGCGGCTCCATCCGGCGCTGGGCGGCACCGATCCGTGGATCGTGATCTGCTCCCTGGTCGGCGGCGCCACCATGGTCACCGGCGCGTACCTGGCGGTGCGCAGCACGGGCATCAAGTGGGTGCTGGCGTACTCCACGGTCATGGCGCTGGGGACGCTGACCATGCTCGTCGGGGTGGGCACCGAGGCGGCGATGGTCGCCTTCGTCGCCTTCCTGCTCGGCCACTCCCTCTACAAGGGCGCGCTGTTCCTTATCGCGGGCGGGCTGGAGCACGAGACGGGTACCAAGGACATCCTGGCGATGGGCGGCCTGCGCCGGGCCATGCCCGTCACCGCGCTCCTCGCCGCCGTCTCCGCGCTGTCGCTCGCCGGGCTCCCGCCGCTGTTCGGCTTCATCGGCAAGGAGCTGATGCTCGAGGCGGTCCTGGCGGCGCCCTTCGCCGGCGCCCTGCTCACCCTGCTGGCTGTGGTCACGGCCGTGCTGGTGGTGGCCGCCGCCGGGGTGGTCGCCCTGCGGCCCTTCTACGGCCGGCCCCGGGAGACGCCGAAGGCGCCCCACGAGGCCCCCAACGCCATGCTCGCCGGGCCCGCGGTGCTCGGGCTGCTGAGCCTGCTCTTCGGCCTCGTGCCCGGCGTCCCCGGCGACGCCTTCATCTCGGCGGCGGCGGGGGCGCTGAGCAGCGAGCCGGTCCACGCGCACCTAGCGCTCTGGCACGGCCTGACCCTGCCCCTCGGGCTGTCGGCGCTTGCCGTCGCCGGCGGGGCGCTGCTCTACAGCCGGTGGGACCGTGCCCGGGCGGCCATGCGCCGGCTCGACACCCCGCTCTACGAGCGCGGCCCCGAGGCCGGCTACGACTGGCTCATGGCGGCCCTCGAGGGCCTCGCCCGCCGGGTGACCCCGGTGCTGCAGCACGGCTACCTGCGCCACTACATCGCCACCACGGTGCTGACCCTGGTGGCCCTGGTCGGCTTCACGCTGCTCACCCGCTACCAGGGCAGCCTCGCCACGGGCATCGACGTGCGCTTCTACGAGCTGGTCATCGCCGTGCTCCTCGTGGTGGCGACGGTGTTCGCCTGCCGGACCCAGTCGCGGCTCGGCGCGGTGGTGTCGGTGGGGGTGGTGGGCTACGCCGTGGCGCTGTTCTACCTCCTGTTCAGCGCCCCGGACCTGAGCATCACCCAGATCCTGGTGGAGACGCTCACGGTCATCCTCCTGGTGCTGGTGCTGTTCAAGCTGCCGGGGTTCGTGAGCTTCTCCTCGCCCCAGCAGCGGGCCTGGGACGCCCTCGTCGCCGGCCTGCTCGGGCTGCTCGTGACCACGCTGCTCCTCGTCGCCATCGAGCACCAGCTCGCGGCGCCGATCTCGGAGTACCACCTGCGCGAGAGCGTGCCGCTGGGACACGGCCGTAACGTCGTCAACGTGATCATCGTCGACTACCGGGCCCTGGACACCCTGGGCGAGATCTTCGTGGTGGCCCTCTCGGCGATCGGCGTCTACTCCATGATCCAGTACACCCGGTCCACGGGGGGGGATCGCCCATGACCCGGCCGCGCTCGCTCATCCTGCAGACCATGGCGCGGCTGCTGCTGCCGCTGCAGCTGCTCTTCTCCGTGTTCATGCTGCTGCGCGGCCACGACCTGCCCGGTGGCGGCTTCATCGCCGGCCTCGTGGCCTCGGCGGGGTTCGTCCTGTTCCTCTTCGCCTTCGGCATCCCGGCGACGCGGGGGCTGCTGGGCGTCGATCCCCGCAGCGTCGCCGGCACCGGGCTGCTGCTGGCCGTCGCCTCGGTGCTGCCCGGCCCGCTCAGCGGGCAGCCCGCGTTCACCGCGCAGTGGTGGGAGCCCGTGATCCCCTTGGTCGGCGCGGTCAAGATCGGCAGCCCGATCATCTTCGACGTGGGGGTCTACCTCACCGTGATCGGCGCCCTGCTCACCATCGTCGTCAGCCTCGCCGAGGCGGAGGAGTAAGCGGATGGAACCGTTAATGGCCGTCCTGGTCGGGATCGCCTTCGCGGCGGCGCTGTACATGATGATGCGCCGCTCCATCGTCAAGCTGGTCATCGGGCTGATCTTGCTCTCCAACGCGGCGAACCTGCTGTTCTTTACCGCCGGCGGGCTGACCCGGGGAGCGCCGCCGCTGATCCCGGAGGGGGCCGAGGCACCGGCAGGGGCGGTGGCCGACCCGCTGCCCCAGGCGCTGATCCTTACGGCCATCGTGATCTCCTTCGGGGTGCTCGCCTTCGCCCTGGTGCTCATCCGCAGGGCGTACCAGGTGGTACAGGCCGACGATCTGGACCAGATGAAAGGGACGGACACGTGAGCCTCGAGATCGCCCTGCCCATCCTGCTGCCGCTGGGCTTCGGCGCCGCGTCGCTGGCCGCCCACCGCCACATCGCCCTGCAGCGCTGGCTCGGCGTGGCGGGGACCGGGGCGCTGCTCGCCGCCGCGCTGTGGCTGCTGCGCTCGGTCGGCCGCGAGGGGGTCGTGGTGATGCACATGGGCGACTGGCACGCCCCCTTCGGCATCACCCTCGCCGCGGACCTGCTCAGCGCCACCATGGCGGTACTTACCGGCCTGCTGGGGCTGGCCACGGCGATCTACTCGCTGGCGACCACGCCGCGCGGGCACGAGCAGTACGGCCACTGGCCGCTGCTGCACCTGCTGCTCGCCGGGGTCGCCGGGGCCTTCCTCACCGGCGACATCTTCAACCTCTACGTCTGGTTCGAGGTGATGCTGGTCGCCTCCTTCGCGCTGCTCACCCTCGGCGGCGAGCGGGCGCAGATGGAGGGGGCGATCAAGTACGTCGCCCTGAACCTGCTCGCCTCCATGATCTTCCTGTCGGCGGTGGGTATCACCTACGGGTTGGTCGGCACCCTCAACATGGCCGACATCGCCGCCAAGCTGGGCGAGGTGGACCGCCCCGGCCTGGTGAGCACCGTGGCGGCCATGTACATGGTCGCCTTCGGCATCAAGGCCGGCGCCTTCCCGCTGTTCTTCTGGCTGCCGGCGAGCTACCACACGCCGCCGATCGCGATCTCGGCGCTCTTCGCCGGGCTGCTCAGCAAGGTCGGCGTCTACGCCCTCTATCGGGTCTTCACCCTGATCTTCACCCAGGAGGTCGCCTACACCCACGAGATCCTGCTCTGGGGGGCGGGGCTGACCATGCTCACCGGCGTGCTCGGCGCGCTGGCCCAGACGGAGATCCGCCGCATCCTGTCCTTCCAGATCATCAGCTCCGTGGGCCTCATGCTCATGGGGCTGGCGCTGCTCACGCCGCTGGCGCTGACGGGCGGGGTCATCTACACGGCGCAGGACATCGTGGTCAAGATGGCGCTCTTCCTCACGGCGGGGATCGTCTTCCGGCTGCTCGGCAGCTACCGGCTCGAGGATCTCGGCGGGCTCTACCACCATCGGCCGTGGCTCGGCATCCTGTTCCTGATCCCCGCCCTGTCCCTGGTGGGGCTGCCGCCGCTGGCCGGCTTCATCGCCAAGCTGACCCTCGTGCGCGCGGCCTTGGAGGAGGGCGCCTGGGGGATCACCGCCATCGCCCTGCTGACCGGCCTCCTGACCCTCGTCTCCGTCATCCGGATCTGGCAGCAGGGCTTCTGGCGCGGCCTGCCCGAGGGGGTGGCGGATAGCGCCGTGCTCACCGGCGAGCGCCGGGACGCTACGCTGTGGCTGATGTACCTGCCGGTGGCGGCGCTCGCCGCGCTGGTGCTCGCTGCCGGGATCTACGCGCAGCCGCTGTTCACGCTCAGCGAGAACGCCGCCGGTCAGCTCCTCGACACGCAGGCCTACATGGAAGCCGTCCTAGGGGAGGGTGCGCCGTGATCCCGTTCGCCTGGAATATCATCCTGGCGGTGCTGTGGGTGATGCTCACCGCTGAGCTCACTGTCCTCAACCTGCTCTTCGGGTTCGTGCTCGGCTACCTGGTGCTGGCGACGGTCCAGTCCCAGGTGCCGGCCCTGGACGGCTACGCCCAGTGGGTGCCGCGGCTCATCGGCTTCCTGCTCTTCTACCTCTGGGAGATCGTCAAGGCCAACGCGCGGGTGGCCTACGACGTCGTCCGGCCGCAGTGGGGGATCCAGCCCGGCGTGGTCGGGGTGCCGCTGGAGGCGTCGAGCGACGGCGAGATCACCGTGCTCGCCAACCTCATCACCCTGACGCCGGGCACGCTGTCCCTGGATGTCTCCAGCGACCGGCGGGTGCTCTACATCCACACCATGTATATCGCGGACGAGGCGGCCTTCTGCGAGGAGATCAAGGCGCTGGAGCGCCACGTCCTGGGGGTGATGCGCTGATGCTCGGGCTCGCCGTCGATGCCGTGTTCGCCATGATCTGCCTCGCCCTGGGGCTGGCCTTCTACCGGCTGGCCCAGGGGCCGCGGCTGCCGAGCCGGGTGGTGGCGCTCGAGCTCATCACCTCGCTGGTCATCGGCACCGTCGCCGTCTACGCCATCAAGAGCGGGGTGGAGGAGTTCCTGGACGTGGCCATCGTCACGGGCCTGCTGGGCTTCATGGCCACCGTCGGCTTCGCCCGCTATATCGAGAAGGGAGGCCCCCGCAATGACTGAGCTGCTGACCACGGCGCTCCTGCTCCTCGGCGGCGGGCTGATGCTCATCGCCGCCATCGGTGTCGTGCGGATGCCGGATCTGCTCATGCGCATGCACGCGACGACCAAGGCCGGTACCCTCGGGGCCGCGCTCACCGTCGCCGCGGTGGCGGTCCACTTCGCGGAGGCGGCCGTGACCGCCCGGGCCGCGGCCATCATCCTGTTCATCGTGCTCACCGCGCCGGTAGCGGCCCACGCCATCGGGCGGGCGAGCTACTTCGCTGGCGTGGCCCTGTGGCAGGGCACGACCCGCGACGACCTGCGCGGTAAGTACGACGCGGACAATCACACCCTCTACAGCGGCCTGGAGGGGGAGGAGGATCCCGATTGAGCAGGCGCCCTGGGCGCGGGCGCTAGTCCTCCCCGCGGCCGGCTAGGCGCTCCAGGGCCTCCCGCAGGCGCGGGTCGTCGCTTGAGGCGGCGGCGCTGCGCAGGCTGGCGCTGGCCCGCTCGCTGAGCGCGCCGGGCCCCTGCAAGCGGCGCGGCGAGGTGGCCGCCGGGGCTATGCGGACCGTCACCCGCGCCGGCCGGAGGCCCACCTGCCGCTCGGCGGCGTCCTGCAGGGCGCGGCCCAGGTAGCGTAGCCGGGTGGCCCAGGCGCTGCTGCCGGCCACCACCACCATCTCCGCCTCATCGAGGCGGGCCAGCTGCCACTGCCCCCGCATCTCCGCCGGCAGGGCGCGCTGGAGCCGGCGGTTGAGCCCGTCCAGGGTGCGGGCGTGGTCGATCACCGCGTGCAGGGGGCCCGGCCGCTCCGCCAGGCGCGGGGCGAGGCGGTGCAGCTTGCCCGCCCGGCGGGGCGGATTGCCGGGGTTGAAGCGCTTCGGCTCAGAGGACATGCCCTGCAGTATCCGGCCTCGGGCCGCTGCCTACAAGGGGCGTGCGGGCGGCGCTCCTTACCCGGGGGCCGCCATGACCTGTATCCTGTAAGACTTGACTCCGCCGGCAGATCTGTAGCGAGTGCCCATGTTCTCCACCATTGCGAAACGCCTCTTCGGAACCCGCAACGACCGCGAGCTCAAGCGCCTGCGCAAGCGCGTCGAGGCGATCAACGCCTACGAGCCGGAGATGCAGCGGCTCTCGGACGCGGACCTACAGGCCAAGACGCGAGCCTTCAAGGACCGGCTGGCCGCGGGCGAGACCCTCGACGATCTCCTCGAGGAGGCCTTCGCCGTGGTGCGCGAGGCCTCCGGCCGCGTCCTGGGGCTGCGCCACTTCGATGTCCAGCTCCTCGGCGGCATCGTCCTGCACCAGGGCCGTATCGCGGAGATGAAGACCGGCGAGGGCAAGACGCTGGTGGCGACCCTGCCTGTCTACCTCAACGCGCTGGCCGGGCGCGGCGTCCACGTCGTCACGGTCAACGAGTACCTCGCCCGGCGCGACGCGGACTGGATGGGCCAGCTCTACCGCTTCCTCGGCATGGAGGTCGGGGTCGTGGTCCCGCGCCAGGACGGCGAGGAGAAGGCCGCCGCCTACAAGGCCGACATCACCTACGGCACCAACAACGAGTTCGGCTTCGACTACCTGCGGGACAACATGGCGTTCCGCAAGGAGGACAAGGTCCAGCGCGACCTCTACTACGCCCTCATCGACGAGGTCGACTCCGTGCTCATCGACGAGGCGCGCACACCGCTGATCATCTCGGGGCCGGGGGAGCAGGCCGGCGAGCTGTACCAGGCCATGACCCGGATCGTGCCGCGCCTCGAGCGCCAGCGCCCGGAGGACCGGCCGGAGGAGCAGCCCGAGCTCGGCCCCGGCGACTACTACGTGGACGAGCAGGCCCGCCAGGTCTACCTCACCGAGGCGGGCCACGAGCGCGCCGAGCAGCTGCTGCGCGAGGAGGGGCTGCTCGGCGAGGGCGAGAGCCTCTACGACGCCCGCAACATCAACCTCGTCCACCACCTCAGCGCCGCCCTGCGGGCGCACACCCTCTACGAGCGGGACGTCCACTACCTCGTCCGCGACAACCAGGTGGTCATCGTCGACGAGTTCACCGGCCGCGCCATGCCCGGGCGGCGCTGGTCCGAGGGGCTCCACCAGGCGGTGGAGGCCAAGGAGGGGCTGCCGGTCCAGCCCGAGAACCAGACCCTGGCCTCGATCACCTTCCAGAACTACTTCCGCCTCTACGACAAGCTCGCCGGCATGACCGGCACGGCGGATACCGAGGCCTTCGAGTTCCA